>Ga0209261_10000199_pt1 | contig 16293 bp, 13 predicted proteins | sample DOMMetBare1Fresh_FD_187470 | JGI IMG/M metagenome (GOLD analysis project Ga0209261, IMG submission 187470) | Wetland sediment microbial communities from St. Louis River estuary, USA, under dissolved organic matter induced mercury methylation -... | ecosystem: Environmental > Aquatic >...
GGTGACTCACCCCAAGCTCGCAGCGCTCGCTTTGCCCCTCTCTACAATTAGAGAGGGGGGACGTCCGCTTGCGGATGTGGGGTGAGTCAGGGATAAAATGCGGCATTAAATTGTTTCACTTACTTATAAAAGACTGGTATTACTATTAAGGATTTATAATTCATTTTATGAAACTTATTCTACTCTTTTTCCTTCTAACTTTTTTTGTGGCTTCTGAAGCTGCAGAAAATGAGAGTTTTGGTTCGGCTAAAGCAATAACCTTTGTTAATTCCCTGACTGAAGACGAAAAGCAAAAAGCGTTATTTCCATTTAATGAAATGACCCGGTACGATTGGCATTACCTTCCTTCAACCTTGGTAGCCAGTTCTGGAATCCCGGTAAAGGACCTGAATAAAGATCAAAAACAGTTACTTGATGCCTTGTTGCAGACTTATTTAAGTGAAGAAGGATATCAAAGTACTAAAGACATTATGGGAAATGAGTATTTTCTGAAAGAGACTGAATCCAGCAATCCAAACCGTCTTCCAGAAAATTATTTTGTCTCTGTTTATGGTGTTCCGGGAAAGGATAAAACCTGGGGATGGAGAGTTACAGGTCATCATGTTTCGCTGAATTATACTTTTACTGATAACCATCTGTCATTTACTCCTCTCTTTTTCGGAGCTTTCCCGGCAGTCCCAAGCGATGGTTCAAAAAAGGGAAAACAAATAGCCAGGGATCAACAGGATTTGGGTTTATTATTAATGAATTCATTTTCAAATGATCAGAAACAAAAAGCCATTATTCAATTAAAAGAAATTAAAGATAAGATTACTTCTCAACAGCTTGGAACCTTGAATCAGGCCGGAATCATTGGTTATGAGTTGACTCACGCTCAAAAGACAGTGTTGAATAAATTGATTGTAACGTTTTTAATGTCAGCTCCGAAAAATGTGGCTAAAATGCGGATGGAAAAAATTATCAGAGAAGATTTAAACCTGGTGAGTTTTGAATGGGCTGGTGAAACATCAACAGTAAAGCCACATTATTTTCGTATAAAGGGTAAATCCTTCTTAATCGAATTGGATAACACACAAAATAGTGCCAACCACATTCATACCGCATGGAGTGATTTCAATGGTGATGTTGGTGCTAATCTGCTGAGTGAAAATTTAAAATAAGTGAATCATCAGTAGTTTTTACTGTTTTCCTGAAAACGAACCTGAAAACCTTCTTCAAATCTGAATATTCCTGACTTTTTCATTGTTCCTTCACCATAAGTAGACGGCCGCGTTTGACCTTTCAATACCAGTTGTGCTACTTGTAATTCCGTCAGTATTCTGCCCTGAAGTTCGAATGGAATCCGTAATTTACATCCTCCCCTGAAATTGCTGCAACCCCAGGCTGTATTCCCTTTGATGATTTCACCTGTTTTACATGAAGGGCAAATTAGTTTTTCAGGCTCCGCCTCGACCAAGGTAATTTTGAAATCAGTCGTTAATTCCAGAAATCCATCTACTGTTCCATCTTCCATTTTAAATCCTTTAATCAGCAGTGTTTTTCCTTTTTCAGCCAGCCGGCGAATTTGCGATTCAGTCAGTTTCTTTCCCTGATACTCAAACAGAATAATAAACCGGCAACCTTCTTTCCAATCGGAGCAACCCCAGGCATTTTTACCTTTTTTCAGTATTCCTTTTTTGCAGGCCGGACACGCGGTTTCGGTGACCACAGGCAAGGTTGTCTTCGCTTTTTTCTCCTGAATGGGCAGTTCTTCCTGAGCAATGGCAATATTCCGTCCGTGCGATAGTTTCACCTGATTCACTACTTCAGTCACCATTTGTTTCATTTCATCCATGAAATGTGCCACATCGTATTGTCCCAACTCTATTAACCGCAGCTTTTTTTCCCACTGACCGGTCAGTTCCGGCGATTTAAGCAATTCATTTTCAATAGTATTGATCAGATCAATGCCGGTTGGGGTAGCAACAAGTTTTTTGCCGTCCTTTTTGATGTATTTTCTGCGGAAAAGTGTTTCAATAATGTTCGCACGTGTGGAAGGGCGTCCGATACCGTTATCCTTCATTAACTCACGTAATTCTTCATCGTCCACACTTTTTCCGGCTGTTTCCATGGCGCGAAGCAAAGTCGCTTCTGTCAGGTATTTGGGTGGCTGGGTAAATTTTTCCAATAAACCGGGTTCGTGCGGACCGTGTTCACCGGTAACAAATATTGGCAGAATATTTTCATCGCTTTGAACCGGCTTTTTCTCGTCCATATAAACTGCCCGCCATCCGGGTGAAATAATCTGCTTTCCGCTTGCCTTAAAATCATGTCTTCCGGCGGTGGCTTCAACAGTCGTGTTGGCAACATGGCAATCGGGATAGAATACTGAAATAAATCGTTTGGCTACCATGTCGAACACCTGTTTTTCGGTCTGATTCAAATCAATGCGAAATTGACCAGTAGGAATAATGGCATGGTGATCGGTAATTTTGGTATTGTCGAAAACCTTGTTCGATTTGCGAATTTGTTTCTCCTGAAGCAAGGGTGCTGTCAAGGTTTCATAGCCTTTCAGATTTTTCAGGATTCCCGGAACTTTGGGATAAATATCATCAGAAAGATAGGTCGTGTCGACACGTGGGTAGGTGGTTAGTTTCTTCTCGTAAAGCGACTGAATGGTCTTAAGCGTATCCTCGGCACCCATACCAAACTTCCGGTTGCAATCCACCTGAAGGGAGGTTAGATCGAACAATCGCAAAGGTTGCTCAATACTGTTTTTCGTTTCAATTTTACCGATTTCCAAATCAAAATGGCTGATTTCTTCCAAAACCAGTGCTGCATCATCGCGATTTAAAAACCTTCCGGAAGATGCGGAAAAAGTTGCTTCACGGTAAATAGTTTTGATTTCGAAATAGGCTTCTGGCTTAAATGTGTCGATTTCTTTTTGCCGGTTGACAATGATCGCCAGGGTAGGGGTTTGCACTCGTCCAATAGACAGAACCTGTCTGTTTTGGCCATATTTCAATGTGTACAAACGGGTAGCATTCATTCCGAGCAGCCAGTCGCCAATGGCGCGGGCACTTCCGGCAGCATAAAGATTGTCATATTTTTCGCCAGACTGCAGATGTGTAAAACCCTCGCGGATGGCTTCTTCGGTGAGCGAAGATATCCATAAGCGTTTCACCGGAGCAGTGCATTTGGCTTTCGACATCACCCATCGCTGAATTAATTCTCCTTCCTGGCCAGCATCACCGCAGTTTATTACTTCTTCAGCAGTTGACATTAACTTTTCGATGGTGGCAAACTGTTTTTTTACACCATCATTTTCAATTAGTTTAATGCCGAATTTTTGGGGAATCATCGGAAGCAGATGAATATTCCAAGCCTTCCATTGTTCTTTGTAATCGTTCGGTTCTTTCAGTGTGCAAAGGTGTCCGAAAGTCCAGGTCACCTGGTATCCGTTGCCCTCGAAATAGCCGTCTCGACGGATAGTGGCACCCAGAATTTGTGCCAGTTCTTTGGCTACACTTGGCTTTTCAGCAATACAAACTTTCATTTTTGTGTGTTCCGGATTACGAGTTTCAGGCTTGTTTACTCACAGGGGGACATAAAATCATCCCGTGAGTAAACTGTTGATATATTTATTTTGCGCCCAATAGCCTGATGCCATTGTCTTCGAGTGCGATAAACCTCTTTTTATATAACGCCCCAATGGCGGCCTTAAAATTCTTTTTGCTGATTTTAAATGTCTGGTATATTTCTTCCGGAGAACTTTTATCGGTTAAGGGTAAAAATCCTTTGTTTTTTTGAAGTTCAACGATGATGCGGTCGACAAAAGAACTGATTTTTTCGTATCCGATTTTTTCCAGACGAAGGTCAATTTTGCCGTCGGTACGTATTTTTTTGATGTACCCCTGAACTCGATCGCCCGGGTTTAAAGGTTGGAAAACCTCGTTTTTATATAGAATTCCGAAGTGACTATTATCGATAATCGCATTGTAACCCAAATCGGTTTCATTGACGATGATCAGGTCAACATCTTCATCTACATCATAGTCTACCGGAATATTGTCCAGATACTGTTCTATTTTGGAAGAAGCCGCTATTCGTTTTGTATTGGTGTCGAGATAGACATAAACCAGGTATTTTTTGCCTTCTTCCATGGGTTGGCGCTGCTCGCGGAATGGAACAAACAAATCTTTCGGAAGTCCCCAGTTAAGAAATGCACCGACAGGTGTGACAGAAACAACCTGTAGCAATGCAAATTCTTCAACCATGGCTAAAGGTTTTTCGGTAGTAGCCACCAAACGGTCTTCTGAATCGAGATAAATAAAGGCATCCAGATGATCTCCGGGCATCGTTCCTTCCGGGACATAGCGTTTGGGCATCAGGATTTCCCCCAGATCGCCTCCATCGAGGTAAATACCAAAATCAACTTCTTTAACTACCTCTAAATGATTTATTTTTCCTATTTCAGTCATGATTGAGTTCCAAGTTTAATGTTTTAAGTTTCAAGTTGCCTTCAACTGCTTCGCGCTCAGGCAACGATGTTTTATTCAGTGGTGGCTGAGCCTGTCGAAGCCCATCCTGCAGCCAGAATATCGGCAATGTGGATGGGTTTAATTGGTAAATTATTTTTCAGGATATATCCTTCGATGTTCATGATGCACGACGATTCGGTTGAAACAATGTATTCAGCTCCGGTTTTTAATGCATTCTCCACTTTTTGTTCGGTCATTGCAGTTGAAATAGCGGTAAATTTTGTAGCAAAAGTTCCACCAAATCCACAACAGGTTTCGGTATCTTCCATTTCAACCAGTTCCAGTCCTTTCACTTTTGAGAGCAAAAGACGAGGTTCCTGCCTGATTCCGTATTCGCGCAAAGCCGTACAGGCATCATGATAGCAAACTTTATGCGGAAATTCGGCTCCAAAGTCGGTGAAATTTAAATGATTCACGAGGTAATCGGTTAGCTCAAAAATATTTCGGTTCAGTCGTTGATAATCTTCAAAACCGGCCTGACCTGCTTTAAATAAATCAGGATAATAGTTTTTGATAAAACCAGTACACGAAGCCGACGGACTGACAATGTGCCTGTCGTTCGGGAAATCGCGAATGAATTTCTTGGCCAGTGTTTTGGTCTCGTCCCAGTAACCACTGTTAAACGCAGGTTGCCCGCAACAGGTCTGTTCCGGATTGTAATTCACGTCCAGCCCGGCTTTCCGGAGCAATTTTACCGTATTGAAAGCTGTGTCAGGATAAATCTGATCGATAAAACAAGGTATAAAAAGATCAACCGTCATAGCTGTTTGAATTTGGGTTCAAGTTACCAAAGACTTTCCGTAAAACAAAAAAGCTGCCCGATTGAGCAGCTTTGCACGGGAGGAGCGACTCGAACGCCCGACACCTGGTTTTGGAGACCAGTGCTCTACCAACTGAGCTACACCCGTATCTTTTTTGCGATGGCAAATATAGTAAATTGTTTTTCACAACCTAGAATATTTTCTTTGCAGAACCGAAAAAATCTGAATGATTTGGTTGTGGAAACTGCATAGGAACTTTAATGTTGATTTTCAGGAAATAAGAAATGCCTTCCAAAAGGTTGAATGGCATTTCATTTAAGATTATTCTAATTCAGTATATAAACAATGTGATTTGGACTATCTGATTTTGATTTCTTTGGTTTTATCTCCAATGGTAAGAATAGCAAGGTTATCACAAGTGCCGTCGCCATAGTCAATTGACCAACTAGCATTTTTACTGGTCGTAACATTCACTATGCCACTTACTAAATGATGGCAGGCAATCTTATAGACCAATGGATTTTTATCTGAAATGGTTTTAGTCACCTGAACTCCTGTGATCCTAGTAAATTCGACTTTTCCCCAGCTAACAACCATATTATCTTCCTTATTATTCAGCGTATTTCTTTGGTATTGCCTTGTCAGGTTGGCGATTCTTTTGGCAGTTCCTTCGCCATTGGGAAAGGTAATGGTTATATTTTCCGAAATTACAGCTGTCCGGATATTATTAACCTGATCTTTTGAAATGGTTTTGGTGACCGTTCCTTCAATTTTTTTTCCGTCAACAACATAGTTTTCAAATGTTTTATCCCGAACCGAAGGAAAAGTATTAAAAGCGGTAGAAGTTACAATAATCTTGCCTGAGCGTTTTTTGCCATCTTTTCCGATACATGATGTTCCAAAGTCAATGGTCATAACCTGTGGAACAGCAGTTTTGTTGACGGTTACAACAGGGCAGTCTGTAAGGTATGACAAACTTTCCAGAGATGCTGATTTAAGAATACCAAAATTTGTATCCAGTGCTTCATCCACCAGAATGTCAATGTCGTTCAAGGATTCCTCAGCTAATGTTTCCTGCTGACTCATCGAAATCTCATCAAATAAAGGAGTAACTTCATCTTTTTGACATGAATGGAATGCAGTTAGAAGGATTGATACAGCGACAATAATTGTGAATCTTTTCATAAGGCGAATATTTTAAAAATTAATTGATATACTTTTAAGAAGCGATAAAAGTTCAAAAGTTAAATCGTGAAGGAACTTTTTTTACAAATGATTTAACCTTTGACTGTTTACTGCATCCAACGTACAAATCAGTCAACATCTGAAAGAGTTTAATGAGCGAGACATCTGATTCATATTTGTTTTCTTTGATTAAAGATCCGGCTACAAGAGACCAAGGTTTTCTGAAATTGATGGCTACCTATCAGAAACCACTGTACTGGCACATCCGGAGATTGGTTGTCTCACACGAGGATGCAGAGGATATTTTGCAGGAAACATTTGTCAATGTCTATCGGTTTGCAGGTTCATTTAAAGGTGAAAGCCGACTTTTTACCTGGTTATACCGTATTGCAACCAACGAATGCACCAGACATTTCAGAAAAAATAAAAACTGGCTGAAAAATGCAGAGTTAATTACTGATAAGTTGATAGGAGGCTATTCCGGAATTGATGGTGAAAGCAGTGAAATGATGCTGGTCAAGTTTCAGCAGGCAATTCTGAAATTGCCTGAGAAACAAAGGCTGGTTTTTAACCTTCGCTATTACGACGAACTGAGCTACGAAGAAATCGGACAAATTCTGGATTCTTCGGTGAATACACTGAAAACGAATTATCATTATGCCTCCGAGAAAATCAGGCAGTATTTGATAGAACAAGCTTAAAAATGAAAAAAAGACTCAAGCAATATGAATAATTCAGATGAATTTCCAGGGATAGGAAAAAAGCTTCCATACAGCGAGCCTGATGGTTTTTTTTCAGGACTTTCGGAGAAAACACTTAAGGAGGCAAAACTGAGAGAACAAAATCGGAGAAGAATTACAATCCTCTGGCGCTCGGTGGCGGTTGCCGCATCAATTTCAGCTTTGGCGTTTCTTGGCTATTTCATGTTTGAACCTGATTTGAAGAAATCTCACCAGATTGTTCAGGAAAAAACACTGTTAGAGCAACCGATAATCTCAGAGCCTGAAATTGTAAAAGAAACAGAAGTCGTTGCTGAATACAAGAAAGTAGTTTCTGAAGAGGTGACAGAAGCAGTTGTCATAAATGAAGAAAAATCCGAGGAGATCGGCGATGTTTTAGCCGACCTGTCTGACGAAGAATTGTCGCAGTTTGCCGCGATGTATAAGACTGATCCTTTTTTGAGTGAATCAGATCAATAAACTGTTAAAATCAAACGAGATGAAAACGATAGTGTCAACCTTAGTTTTATTAATTACACTCTTAATCAGTTTGAATGTTCTATCGCAAACCAATGATCGGTTTCCAAGGATACGCGAACGCATGGCTCAGGCCAAATTGCGCGAAATCAGATTTCAATTAAATCTCGATCAACTCACCTTCGACCGGTTTCGTCCTGTTTATTTGAAATACGAGCATGAAATTTCAGGGATTGATTTTCGGAACCTGGCTAGAATGATGAAGGTTGATGCAGATAGTTTGTCTGCAGAAGAGGCTGATGTTTTAATTGTAAGTCAATTGGAAACATCTAAGAAACTAATTCATATCCGTGAAAAGTATTATAAAGAATTCAGGACTGTAATTACTCCTCAGCAGATCATTAAACTTTACCAGACGGAGGCCGAGTTGCGAAAAAAAGTATTGCAGGAAATAAAAAGACGAATGATGAGCCGGTAAAAACTTATTTTAGTTCCTATGAAAAGAGCATATCTTCTGTTTATTGTCTTGATAACTTTTATTTTGGCGATAAAAGCACAGACTGTTAATACCCAATTTGGACAAATTAAAGGTACCTTAAACGGAACAATCTATCAATTCTTGGGCATTCCCTTTGCAGAACCTCCTGTTAACCTGCTGAGATGGAAAGCACCGCAAAATCCGGCTGCATGGTCAGGAGTTTTATCCACAACTAGCTTTGCACCTGTGTGTCCTCAGAAAAATTTTAAGCAGGGAGCGACTGATTTTACTTTGGAAGGAAATGAAGACTGTCTTTACCTGAATGTTTGGACACCTCAGTTAGGAGCTGGCAACAGAGCTGTAATGGTATTTATACATGGCGGTGGAAATCAGCAAGGCAGTGCAAGTGAAATGAATGGCGGTACCCAGATGTATTTTGGCAAGAATTTATCACAGCGGGGAAATGTTGTAGTTGTTACGATTCAATATCGTTTAGGACCTTTGGGATTTTTGGTGCATCCGGGCTTAGAATCTGAGAATGTCGGCAAAGTTTCGGGTAATTACGCAGTTCTCGACCAAATTTTAGCGCTTACATGGATCAAAAATAACATTGCCAATTTTGGAGGCGATCCTGCCAAAGTAATGATATTTGGAGAAAGTGCAGGCGGTGTAAATGTTGGCAATTTGATCAACACTCCATTGGCAGCGGGATTATTTCAACGAGCAGGAATTCAGAGTGCTGCGCCGGTAATAAATGATTACAGTGATTCAAAGAATAAGGGAATTTCGTATGTTGAAAGTTATACGAAAACGGGTACCGATATTGAAAAAATTGCTTACATGCGTTCTTTATCGAGCAATGAATTGGTGAAAGATGAAGTTTCGCCCGTAAGTGGAGGTGCAGTTGGTATGAATTGGCAATCAGTTGTTGATCATGTTGTTTTTAACGATTTTCCGAATCGAAATTTTCAAAGCGGAAACTACAATAAAGTTCCTCTTCTTATCGGATCAAATGCTGAAGAAATGAGTCTTTCTGTTCCGCAAACGGTATTGCCGTTCATGGTCACAGCTCTTATAAATTCTAAAGTTCCGGCTGCTTTCCAGGCTCAGGCATTACAGCTTTATCCACCTGGAACAACCGGTGAACAGGCACGTCAATCATATGTTGGCTTGTTGACTGACGTACAATTTACCTCACCCACAAGGCGAACTGCACAATGTGTAAGCCAGAATCAAACCGAACCCGTTTGGCGGTATTTCTTTACACACAAACACGCTATACCTCAATTGGCAACATTAGGTTCATACCATGGCATGGAGTTGTTTTATGTATTTAATACCTGGGAAAATGCTACACTAGGTTCTGGTATTTTCTTTAAAGCGCAGGACGATTCTGTACAAAATGTGATGTTGGACTATTGGGTGAATTTTGCGAATACCGGCAATCCAAATGGTGCCGGACTTGTAAGTTGGCCTGATTATCAGGTGTCAACTGACGACTATATGGAGATTAAAGCCACACCAGTTGGACGTAAAGGATTGAGGACAGCACAATCTGATTTGTGGGACAAAGTAATTGGGTATGAAAGTTGTAAAAGTTTGGTTGGAATAGGCGAAATCAATATAAATGATGCGTTTCTGTTTTATCCAAACCCAACAAATGGAGTTATCACAATAAATCCAGTGGTCGGTTACGATCAGTTGTTTGTCAATATTTATGATTTTACCGGAAAGAAAATATTTACGGGAAAGAATCTGCAAACAATCGATATTACCCGCTACCCGGCAGGAATTTATCTAATGAAAATCGTTAAAGATGAGCAGGTTTGGCAGACTAAACTTATAAAACAATGATATTTCGATTTTAAATATAGAAATGCAGACCATTTGATCTTGGGATTTAATTAAAAGAATTTTCGATTAGAGCTAAATCACGGATTTGAACTCCCCAATCTATTTTTTTACCTTCACCATCCAATATATCCAATAATCCCAATTATGTCCAAACCCAATACGTTCGGCATCGAAAAGAACATGATCATCATCTTTGGTGTCACACTGATTGCCGTAATGGGAATAGCCAGTATTACTCCAGCTTTCCCCGGAATTATTAAGTATTTTGGAATTTCGACCCAGCAAGTGGGCTGGTTGATTGCTGCTTTCACACTTCCCGGAATATTTTTAACTCCTGTTTCCGGAATTCTGGCCGATCGTTTTGGTCGTAAACTGGTACTGGTTCCTTCGCTGTTTATCTTTGGAATAGCCGGTTTTCTTTGTTCTTTTATGCGCGATTTTCATTCGCTGCTGGCTCTTTTGTTTATTGAGGGAATTGGTGCTGCCGGGCTTTCGAGCATCAATATTACCCTGATTGGCGATTTGTACACAGACGAAAAGAGGACGGCTTTGATGGGCTACAATGCCAGTATATTAAGTATCGGAACGGCGGCTTATCCGGCGTTGGGTGGATTTATCGCTGTATTTGGATGGCAATACATTTTTTACCTTCCGCTTCTTGCTCTTCCGTTGGGCATCTTCGTCATTTTTGGCCTGAATAATCCTGAACCCAAAGATCATCAGGGAATTGGCGAGTATTTTCGGCGAATCTGGGCGAATCTCAATCAACGAAGTGTTTGGGGTCTGTTTCTGGTCAATATACTGATATTTGTATTGCTTTACGGAACCTATCTGACTTATTTCCCAATTCTATTATCAGAAAGATTACAAGCTACTTCTGTTCAAATCGGCCTGATGATGTCCATTATGTCTTTGGTTACAGCCGCCACCTCTTCGCAATTGGTGCGAATCAATAAACGGTTTCAATCCAAAACAAACCTGCTGCTCGGCTCTTGTTTCTATTTTCTTTCTCTACTAATAATGCTGATCAGTCAAAGTTGGATTCTGATTATAATCTCAGTAATCGTTTTTGGTCTTGGACATGGTTTGTTGATTCCTTCCATACAGAATTTGCTGGTCGGCTTTGCTTCGATCAAAGAGCGCGCAGCATTTATGTCGGTGAATAGCATGGTTCTTCGCATTGGACAAACCATTGGCCCATTGCTGATTGGTGTTTTTTATGCCATCGGAAGTCTGCAAGCTTCGTTCATTGCCGGAGCAGTTGTGGCGCTGGTGATGTTTGGTGTGATTGCGGGGATGGTTAAGAATACTAAGAAGGTCGAATACTGAAACAATTCTGAAATTATCTGGTAAAAAAAAGCAAATACCTCATCCGAAGTATTTGCTTTTCAGTTATTATCGTGCAGGTAAAATATTATTCCAGATAAGTGTATCCGTACAGGCCTGAACGATAGTTTGATAAAAATTCTTTTCCTTCTTCAGTGGTAATAATGCCTGATTTTACTGATGATGTTACCCAGGTTTCAACCGTGCGTACAAGCTTTTTGGCGTTGTATTGCACATAGTCAAGCACTTCTGCAACCGTTTCGCCATCAATAATCTGGTCGATGCTGTAACCTTTACTGTCCACTGAAATGTGTACGGCGTTTGTATCACCAAACAAGTTGTGCAAATCACCCAATATTTCCTGGTAAGCACCTACCAGAAATACTCCCATGTAATACGGCTCTTTGGCTTTTAAGCCGTGAACCGGAAGGTAATAGGAAAAATTACGAGTTGAAATGAAGTTGTCGATTTTTCCGTCCGAATCGCAGGTGATATCCTGAATGGTTGCCGATCGCTCAGGTTTTTCATCCAGTCGCTGGATGGGGATGATCGGAAATATCTGATCGATTGCCCATGAATCGGGTAGGGACTGGAACAAGGAAAAGTTGCAGAAATATTTGTCGGACAACAATTTTGGAAGATACAGCAATTCTTCGGGAATATGTTTTAACTCACTGGTCATCTGGTGAATTTCCTTGGTGATTGACCAAAATAAACGTTCAATCTGTGCCCTGGTTTTCAGGTCAAGATGGCCTAAACTAAACAAGTCGAGTGCTTCTTCGCGAATTTGCTGTGCATCGTGCCAGGTTTCGAGCATTTTAGACTGGTTGAGTTGTTCCCATAAGGAGAATAATTCACGAACCAGTTCATGATCGTCCTCTTTTGAAACTTCCTCCTCGCCCATGGTTGGCAGAGTGGATGTTTCCAGAACTTCAAAAATCAAAACCGAATGGTGGGCTGTCAAAGAGCGGCCCGATTCGGTGATAATATTGGGGTGGGGAATGTTATTCTTATCGCTGACATCGACCATGGTGGCGATGGCGTCGTTCACATATTCCTGAATGCTGTAATTCACACTGCTTTCGCTGCTCGATGAACGGGTCCCGTCGTAATCAACTCCCAATCCTCCGCCGATATCAACGAATTCGACGTTAAATCCTTTCAGATAAAGCTGCACATAGAATTGTGAAGCTTCGCGCATGGCTAATTTGATGCGCCGTATTTTTGTAACCTGACTGCCAATGTGAAAATGGACCAGTTTCAGGCAATCCTGCATTTCTTTTTTCTCCAAAATATCCAGCGCTTCAAGTAACTCACTTGAAGTCAGACCAAATTTGCTGGCATCGCCACCCGAATCTTCCCATTTGCCACTTCCGGAGCTGGCCAATTTGATGCGGATACCCAGATTTGGTTTAACTTTCAGTCGATTGGCAATTTTAATAATCAACTTAAGTTCGTTCAGTTTTTCAACTACCAAATAAATCCTTCTTCCCATTTTTTGAGCCAGAAGAGCAAGTTCGATGTAGTCTTCGTCTTTGTATCCGTTGCAAATAATCAGTGAGTCATTATCAGTATTAATTGCAATTACAGCATGTAATTCTGGTTTGGAACCAGCTTCCAGTCCGATGTTGAATTTTTTGCCATGGCCTACAATTTCCTCAACCACAGGGCGCATCTGATTTACCTTGATCGGGTATATGATAAAGTTTTGAGCTTTGTATTCATATTCTTCGGCAGCAAGTTTAAAGCAGCTTGCCATTTTTTCAATCCGGTTATCGAGGATATCGGGGAAACGAAGCAACATGGGTGCTGAAACATCCCGAAGCTGAAGTTCTTCAACCAGTTCGTGCAGGTCGACCTGAATTCCATTTTTCTTTGGAGTTACCGTTACATGACCTTTTTCGTTGATGGAAAAAAAGTTGATCCCCCAACCGTTGATGTTGTAGAGTTCAGCTGAGTCTTCAATACGCCATTTTCTCATTAATGAAAAGTTAAATGTTTGTTCATACTTCTTTCAAATACCTGAAATCAGGATTTTGAATCAAAATTTGACCTGAAAAAACTGATGTCAGATTAAACGGAGTAAAGTCAGATCCTGATTGTTTAATTCATTTGTGAATACTTAATCAGTCAATCGTGCTGCAAGCCGCGCCAGTCCTATTCAATCAAAGGTTTTTCAATCGTGGTAAATGTAATAAAATATTGAAAATGATTTTATTTTTTTTGATGTTGGCAGGGAAACCGGTAAATAGTTGGATTAAATTTTATTTCGATTTCTAAAACATCTGTAAGCTATGCAGCTTTTTGTATCGTCCATCCATTTCAATGAGCTCGTCGTGAGTACCACGCTCAATAATTTCTCCTTCATGGAAAACACAAATCAGATCAGCATTTCTAACTGTTGACAACCGATGGGCGATAACAATGGAAGTGCGGTTTTTCATCAGTTTCTCCAATGCATCTTGCACCAGACGTTCCGATTCAGTATCCAGTGCTGAAGTCGCTTCGTCGAGAATCAGTACTGGTGGATTTTTAAGAATGGCACGGGCAATACTCAGTCGTTGGCGCTGGCCTCCCGAAAGTTTACTGCCTCGGTCTCCAATAACTGTGTCGTAGCCATGTTCCGTTTCAATAATAAAATCGTGGGCATTAGCCACTTTGGCCGCCGCAATTACTTCAGCCATGGTGGTATTTTCAACTCCGAATGCGATGTTGTTAAAAATGCTGTCGTTAAACAGAATGGCTTCCTGGTTTACGTTACCCATTAAATCGCGTTGATCATGAAGTTTCAGATCGCGAAGATCAACGCCATCAATCAAAATCTGACCCTCATTCACATCATAGAATCGTGGCAAAAGATCAACAAATGTGGTTTTCCCACTTCCGGACTGGCCAACCAAAGCAATAGTTTTTCCTTTCGGAATTATAAGCGATACATTGTTCAGAACAATTTTATCTTCATAAGCAAAAGTAACATTCCGGTATTCGATGGAATCATTCAGTGTACTCACTGGTTTTGCATCCGGAGATTGTGGAATGGTTACATCGGCCAGAAGAATTTTGTCGATACGATTCATAGAAGCCAAACCTTTCTGAATGCTGTATAATGCAGTGGTAAAGGCTTTGGCAGGATTAATAATCTGGTAGAAAATGGCGATATATGCAATGAATTCGGGTCCCGAAAGTTCACTGTTTTTATCCAGAATCAGGGTTCCACCATACCAAACGACAATAATAATAACAATAGTCCCCAGCAATTCGCTCAATGGATGCGCCAGTTCACGACGACGCATCAAGCGGTTCATGATCGATTTGTAATCGTGAAGCTCGGTGTTGAAACGGGCATTCATTTTTTTCTCGGCATTAAACGCTTTGATGATTCGTAGTCCACCCAGAGTTTCCTCAATAACCGTTAGAATTTCGCCCATTTTATCCTGTCCTTCACGCGATACTTTTTTCAATGATTTCCCAACCCGACCGATTACAAATCCGGCAAGCGGCAAAACCAGCAAGATAAAAAGTGTCATGCTTGGACTCATCACCAGCATGGAACCAAGTAATACGAGAATGATAATCGGATTTTTCAGAAACATGTCGAGAGACGACATAATTGAGTTTTCTACTTCAGTTACGTCGCCGGTAATGCGTGAAATGATATCACCCTTACGTTCTTCGGAAAAGAAGGGCAGAGCCAGTTTCAGGATTTTGCTAAATATTTGTTCACGAATATCTTTGACGACACCATTCCGGATAAAAACAGCTTCGTATGCACCCAAATAATAAAAGCCGACTTTTAACATGGTGGCTATAATGACAAACAAGCCGACAAATAAAAGTGTAAGTCCCGCGCCATGTTCTATTTTGAAAGATGTAATATAAAAATAGAGGTTATTCTTTAAAACTCCCATATCCATGGACCAGGGCATCAATTGCGATACATCTTTGGAAGTCTCAAAAAGGATTTCCAGAATCGGAATCATCATAGTGACGGAGAACACAGTAAACAGGGCAGACAACAGATTAAACAGAAAATTAAGAAATAGCTGTTTTTTATAAGGAGGAATAAACCTTTTTAAAATCTGAAAAAATTCCTTCATGGAAATTGAAATAATCTGTTATAACTGGTTCTAAAACTATGTTCGGTTGCTGTTTATTGTATCGATTTAAAATATTCCGGTATAGTTTTGGGGTGTAATCGATTTAAGTTCAAGCTTTAAGTTATCCGAAATGTCAAGCGAGTCGATGAATTCATGAATCACCTCTTTGTCAATTTTCCGGTTGACACGAGTAAGATTTCGCAATGCTTCATAAGGATTCGGATAACCTTCACGCCGAAGTATAGTTTGAATTGCCTCAGCAACTACCGGCCAGTTTTTCTCCAGATCGGCATTTATGGCTTCCGGATTCAATAATAGTTTATTCAATCCTCTCATCGTTGAGTTGACTGAAATCAGTGTATGTGCAAAAGGAACTCCAATATTGCGCAATACAGTCGAGTCGGTAAGATCCCTCTGTAAACGGGATACCGGTAATTTGGATGATAAGTGTTCGAAAATGGCATTTGCAAGCCCAATATTTCCCTCCGAATTTTCAAAATCGATTGGATTAACTTTGTGTGGCATAGCGGATGATCCTACTTCCCCGGCTTTTATTTTTTGCTTGAAATATTCCATCGAAATATACGACCACATGTCGCGGTTCAAATCCAGAATTACATTGTTGATGCGTTTCATCGCGTCGAAAATAGCGGCATGATTGTCGTAATTGGCTATTTGTGTGGTATACTGGGCACGTTCAAGTCCCAGATATGCCTTCAGGAAATGATTTCCAAAAGCTTTCCAGCTGATTTCAGGGTAAGCAATCTGATGGGCGTTGAAGTTGCCGGTTGCACCGCCAAACTTGGCATCGCATGAAATGGTTTTCAATTGCTCAAGCTGAGCTTTAATGCGTTCAGAAAAAACCCTGATTTCTTT
>Ga0209261_10000200_pt1 | contig 16268 bp, 17 predicted proteins | sample DOMMetBare1Fresh_FD_187470 | JGI IMG/M metagenome (GOLD analysis project Ga0209261, IMG submission 187470) | Wetland sediment microbial communities from St. Louis River estuary, USA, under dissolved organic matter induced mercury methylation -... | ecosystem: Environmental > Aquatic >...
CGCCGTGGACGTGACCCCGCAGCGGGCGATCATCGCCGTGCAGGGGCCGACGGCCCGCGAACGACTGGCCACGATCTGGCCCACCGTGGCCGAGGTGGGCCGCCGCCGGGTGGTCGAGCTGGACATCGACGGGGTGACGGTCACCGTCGCCGGCACCGGCTACACGGGCGAGGACGGTGTCGAGATCGCCGCGCCGGTTTCCGTCGCGGAGGCCCTCTGGCGCGAGGTGGTCGACGCCGGCCTGTTCACGGCCACCACCGACACCAGCGCTGCGGTCGCCCAGTGCGACGCCGTCGTGCTGGTGGTGCCCCTGTTCGTCGACGGTGAGGGCGTCCCCGACTTCGGCTGGATGGACTCGGCCACCGAGGCCGTCGCGCGCGGGATGCGGCCCGGCACCCTGGTCAGCTACGAGACCACCTTGCCCGTGGGAACCACCCGCACGAGGTGGGCGCCGATGCTCGAGAGCGTGAGCGCGTGCGGGACCTTGGCGGCCTGGAGGGCGTCGCCGAGGACGCCGGCGGTCCGGTCCTGCCAGGCCCGGATGCCGGCGCCGAGGTTGGGCGGCAGGAGGACGAAGGCGGCCCCGGCGCCCTCGAGCGCCCGCCGCGCGAAGGCGGGATCGTCGATCGACCCCGCCGCGAGCTCGGCGCCGCGCGCCGCGAATCCCTTCAGCTTGTCCGCGCTCCGCGCGACGACGCGCACCCGCTTCTTCGCGTCGAGCAGCCTCGCCGCGATGATCCCGCCGACGTGGCCGGTGGCCCCGAGGACGACGTAGAGCGTCTCCGCCATGGTGTACCCCTTCGGAAGTTCCTGCCGGCGCGCGAGAGGATGTCGCGCGGCGGGCGGCGGCGCCCGTTCCGGAAGGGGTGCGGCGGGCCCGCGATCAGGCGCCGGCGAGCGCTCGCAGCACGTGCCGGTGGACGAGCCCGTTCGACGCCACGCAGCTGCCGGACGCGTGCGTCGGCTTCCCGTCGAGGTCGGTGAACGTCCCGCCCGCCTCCTCGACCAGGATCTGGAGCGGCGCGAGGTCCCAGATCTGCACGCCCGCCTCGACCCAGGCCTCCGCCTGCCCCTGGAGGACGAGCGCGCACCCGGCCAGGTCGCCGTAGCAGCGCGCCGCCTGCCCGGAGAGGGCGAGCCCGGCGAGCCGCTCCAGCATCGGCGGCCGGAAGAGGACGTGCGGCTCGCCGAAGGAGAGGGTGGCGTCGGCCCAGTCGGCGATCGCGGAGACCCGGAGCCTGACCGGTGGAGCGTCCCCGCCGCGCAGCCAGGCGCCGAGCCCGCGCGCCGCCCAGTAGGTCTCCCCGAGCGCCGGGAGCGCCATCGCGCCCGCCACGATCCTCCCCCGGTGCTCCAGCCCGACGAGCGCGCCCCAGAAGCCGCGCCCGCGCGTGAAGCCCTTGGTGCCGTCGAGCGGGTCCACGATCCAGCGGGTCTCCGCGCTCCCCGCGTGCGCGCCGGTCTCCTCGCCGAGGAAGCCGTGATCGGGGAAGGCCTCGCGGACGACGGCGAGGATCGCCGCCTCCGAGTCCCGGTCCGCCTGGGTGACGGGCGACCGGTCGGGCTTCCGCTCCACGAGGACGCCGCGCCGGAAGTGGGCGAGGCTCGCCGCCGACGCGGCCTCGGCGGCGCGGCGGGCGACGTCCATGGCCTTCGCGAGGTCGAGGTCGGGCATGGCGGGGAGATTAGGCGCGCGCGGCGCCGCTGTCACCGGGCGGGGTGGCGCCCCGGAACGGAAACGGCGGCCGCGCCGGAGCGCGACCGCCGTCCCTCGAGGCTCGATCCGGGCGGGAGCTAGCCCTTCTTCGGCAGCATGCTCCCGGTCTGGAGGTACCGGGTGTGGAACGAGAACGCCTCGGTGAACATGTGCGGCGAGTGCAGGCCCGCGGAGGGGGACTTCATCGCGCGCTTGTAGTAGTCCCACAGGACCGGCCGGAACTCCGGCGCGGCGGCCTTCTCGATGATCTCCTTCGCCTTCTCCTTCGGGCTGCGGCCGCGGAGGTCGGCGAAGCCGAACTCGGTCACGATGCCGTGCACGTCGTGCTCGGTGTGGTCGATGTGGCTCGCGAACGGCACGATGGCCGAGATCTTCCCGTCCTTGGCGGTCGCCGGGGACATGAAGATGGTGTAGGCCGAGTTGCGGGCGAAGTCGCCCGACCCGCCGATGCCGTTCTCGATGCCCTTGCCGGCGATGTGGGTCGAGTTGACGTGGCCGTAGATGTCGGCCTCGACGAACCCGTTCATGGCGATGCAGCCGAGGCGGCGGATGATCTCCGGGTGGTTGGAGATCTCCTGCGGGCGCAGGATGATCTGCTTGCGGTACCGGTCGATGTTCTTGTTGAACCGGACCTGGCCCTCGGGCGAGACCGAGAAGGCGGTGGCCGACGCGGCGGTGAGCTTGCCGGAGTCGAGCATGTCGAGCATGCCGTCCTGGATCACCTCGGTGTACGAGATCATCCGGTCGAACGGCCCCTCGTTGAGCCCGACCAGCACGGCGTTGGCGATGTTGCCGACGCCCGACTGGAGCGGGTTGAGGTGCTTGGAGAGGCGGCCCGCCTTCACCTCGGCGTCGAAGAAGGCCAGGATGTGCCCGGCGATCTTCTTGTGGATCTCCTCGGGCGGCTTGAAGGGCGCGTTCCGGTCGGCGTTGTTGGTCTCGACGACCGCCACCACCTTGGAGACGTCGAACTTCCAGACCTGGCTGCCCTTGCGGTCGTCGGCGGCGTTGATGGGGAGCGCCACGCGGGTGCCGTGCGCGGAGGGCACCGAGATGATGTCGTGCATGCCGAGCAGCCGCTCGTCCTGCCACTCGTTGACCTCGAGGATGATCTTGTCGGCGTGCTCCAGGTAGATGTTGTTGGCGCCGCACGACGAGGAGGGCACGCAGGTGCCGTCCTCGTTGATCTTGGTGACCTCGATGAGGCAGAAGTCGATGTTGTTCTTCCCGTTCTTGCCGAAGTAGCCGTAGCGGACCTGGGTGCCCGCGTGGCTGAGGTGCATGTCCTGGTACTCGATGAGCCCGGCGTTGATCTTCTCGCGGGTGGCGGCGTCGCCCTGGTACGGGTAGCGGAAGCGCTGGGCCTCCACGACCGACATCATCGTGTCCTGCTCCGGGCCGGTGGAGGCGCCGGTCAGCACGTCCAGCTTGAGGGCCTTGCCCTTGAGCTTCTCGTCGAGCGCCCGCTTGGCGAGCGCCACCGGGACGGCCTTCGGGTAGCCGGCGCCCGTGAAGCCGGACATGCCGACCACGGAGCCGTTGGGGATGAGCGCGGCGGCGGCCTCGGCGGACATCACCTTGGCCTGAAGTCCCTTGTGGAGAATCCGGTTCGACATCGTGAAAGCCTCCTGGGTCTGCTTTCCCTCGTGGGGAAGGTGAAGGTCCTGGGCGTGGCTCGATGCTTCGCGGGTGGTCGGGCAGCCTAGTCCAAAATCGCGCACCCGTGGAAGGGAACGACGCGGTTTTTGCGGTCTTCAGGCCGCAAGAAAAGGAGTCATCCCGTCGATGACCTCGGTCAGCGCCTCGGGCCGCGCGGGCGGGGCGAGCCGGCCCGCCGCCTCCGCGAGGGCGCCGGCGGCGACCAGCCACTCCACGGCGTTCTCGACCGTCGCCTTGGAGAGGGCCTCCCGGTGGCTCAGCCGTCCGGCGGCCAGCTCGACCCGGCCGCGCTCCAGGGTCGCCCTGACCAGCCCCTTGCGATCCAGCCCGCCGCGCGGCGGCGCGGCCAGGAGGTCCCGGGCGGTCGCGGCGGTGAGCCGGTAGGCCTCCAGGAACGGGCGCACCAGCGCCGCCAGGAAGTCGGCCGCCTCCGGGCTCGGGCCCAGGGCGAGGAGCTGCCCCTCCGGGCGGGCGACCCCGGCGCGCTGGAGGGCATCGAAGGTGGCCTGGAAGAGGCCGCCCGGGGCCGAGCCGGGCGGGTAGAGGAACTCCAGCTTGAGGAGCCGCGAGAGCCAGATGGTCCGCTGCAGCACCTCCTGGCGCCGCTGCGGCCCTGCGCCGCCGGCCAGGAGCGAGGCCGAGAGGATGGCCGGGCCGACGAAGCGGTGGAGCGCCGCGTTCTTGTGGTAGTCGAGCACCAGCCGCTTCTCCTCGACCGCCCGGTAGACGTGCTCGCCCGCCTCCAGCGAGACCTCCACCACCCGGGCGGCCGCCAGCCGGGCCACCGCGTCGGCCACCGGCCCGGGCTGGCGCGGATCGCTCGAGGCGCCGGCCAGGTCCCGGCCGAAGCGGGCCCCGCCCTCGGCGGCCATGGCCCGCAGGAACTCGACCCGCCAGGCGAGCTCGCCGGCCTTGAGCCGGCCCCGGCCCGGGACGGAGAGGAGGGCCGCCGCCACCAGGCCGACCGGCGTGATGGTCACCGCCAGGCCGATGCCGTAGGCGACCCGGGTGGCCATGGCCGACACGAGCTGCCGCTTCTGCTCGGCCGGGTCGCCCGGCACCGGGCGGCGCGAGGCGGCCACCTCGCGCAGCGAGATGGGGCGCTCGAACTGGACGTAGAGCCGCTCGTAGCTCCGCAGCAGCACCCCGGCCGCGCCCAGCAGGTTGCCCAGGTTCTCCTTCTTCTTCTCGCCCCCGCCCAGCTCGCGCACGTAGGCCGAGGCCTCGATGAGCCGCTCGTAGTCGATGGCCACCGGCACGAAGAGGACGTCGGCGGTGGCGCCGTCGAGCCAGGCGTCCACCTCCATGGAGACCAGCCCCATCTTCGGGAAGAGGAGCTTGCCGGTGCGGCTCCGGCCCCCCTCCACGTAGAACTCCTGCGGGAAGCGGTCGCGCAGGAGCTGCTTCACGTAGGCGCGCAGCACCGCGGTGTAGACCCGGTCGCCCTTCACGGTGCGGCGGATGAAGAAGGCGCCGCCCATGCGGGCGATGGCGCCGAAGGGCCAGAAGGCCAGGTTGATGCCGGCCGCCACGTGGGGCGGGGTCATGCCGCGCCGGTAGAGCACCCAGGAGAGGACCAGGAAGTCGACGTAGCTCTTGTGGCTCGGGCAGAACACCAGCGGCCCGTCGGCGGCGGCGCGCTGCACCGCGGCCAGGCCGGCCTCGTCCACGTCGACCTGCTCGTAGAGCTTGCGGAACAGGCCGGAGAGGACCACCGCCGCCACCGAGATGAGGCGCGGGTCGTAGCGGCTGGCGACCTCCCGGTGGCAGCGGGCCGCCTCGGCGGCCAGCGCGGCGCGCGGCCGGCCGGTCTCCTGGGCCAGCGCGTCCAGGGTGGCCCGCAGGGTCCGGTCGCGCAGCACCTTCTCGCGCACCCGCTCCGGCGTCTTGAGCGGCGGGCCGACCGCGCCGCTGAGCTGGCGGGCCAGCCCCTGGTGCATCGCCCCGCGGGCCGCCTGGGCCACCTGGGCCTCGGGGGCGTCGGGGCGGGCGGCCAGGAAGGCCTGCAGGTCGAGGGGGCGCCCCAGCGAGAGGAAGGCCCGCCGGACGCTGCGGAGGAAGCCGACGGCGTTGGCGAGGGCGTTGGGTGCCTCGGGCGGGCCGAGCAGGAGGTCCCAGGCCGAGGGCTGGAGCCGCTGGGCGCGGCGGCTGTAGAGGAGGAGCGCCGGCACCAGGAAGACGGGGCGCGACAGCGAGCGCTGCAGCCGCACCAGCACCTGGAAGTCCTCGGCCCCGGCGCCGGTCTCGTTGAGGAAGAGGAGCGAGGTGTGGCCGGCCCCCACCGCCACCTCGAGGGCGCGGCGCGACCGCCGCACCCGGGCCAGGGCCCCGAACAGCCCCCGGAAGCCCCGGGCGGCCCGCAGCGGCGGCAGCCCGAGCCGGTGGAGCAGCCAGCGCAGGTAGAGGAAGTTGAGCAGCCCCGAGGTGCGCATGACCACCACCAGGCTGCCGCGAGCCGCCAGCGCCCGGAGCTCGTCGGGGGCGGTGGGCGGGACCCGGACCGGGCCGAAGAGGCGGCCGGCCAGGCCGCGGGGCGGCGCACCTGGGTCGGCGGGTGGTCGGGGCGGCTCCATGCTCAGCCGCGGCGCTTCACCAGCCCGTCCTTGTCGCAGTAGTACGGCTCGACCAGGAGGGCCTCCACGGAAGGGCGGTGGCCCTTCACGTCCACCTGGAGCGCGTGGAGATTGCCCAGCACCTCGCCGCGGACCCGGGCGTTGTCGGCGGAGCGGAGGAAGAGGGCGATGAGCCCCTCCCGGCTCGCCTCGCTGGGCGGGAGCTGGGCCAGGGCCCGCGCCGCGCCGATGCGGACGTCGTCGCTGAAGTCCTCCAGGAGCACCACCAGCGCCGGCTCGAGCCTGGCGGCCGCCTCGCCGGCGTGGTGCTCCGAGACCCAGGCGAGCAGGGTGAGCTTCTTCTCGGGATCGCGGGTGTAGACCGAGGCGAGGTGGGCCAGCTCGTCGGCCACCACGCCCAGCACCTCGGCCGGGCTGGCCACCGTGGCCAGGGCCCGCAGCCCCCAGGCCACGCCCGACTCCTGCTCGTGCAGGAAGGCGGTGACCGGCGCGATGGCGTCGCGCCCGGCGTCGGAGAGCCAGCGCAGCACCGACTCCTTCTCCTCCTGGTCGGTGATGCCCGGCTCGGCCAGCACCGTGAAGCGCAGGCAGAGCGTCTGCATCGCCGCCGGCGAGCCGTCCTCGCCGAGCTGGTCGATGACCTTCTGCCGGTTCTCGGGCGGGCCGAACTTCTCGGTCAGCTTGCGAGCCTGCTTCTTCAGCGCGGCCTCGTCGTGAGACGACTTCGAGCCGAAGAGATCGAAGAACCCCATCCGTCCTCCACGCCGCCTGGGCTGCCGCGGCCGTGCGCCGCCGTTCTACAACGAGATCCCCGCCCGCGGGTCGCCCTTGTAGAGCGGCTCCAGCGCCTGCACCGCCTTCTTCAGCTTCTCGCTCGCCTCGGGCAGCACCAGCTTCAGCACCACGTAGAGGTCCCCGCGGGGGCCGCCCTTCCCGTCGGGCAGGCCGCGCCCGCGCAGCCGGAGCCGCGCCCCGCCCTGGCTGCCGGCCGGCACCTGGAGCCGCACCTTGCCGTCGAAGGTCGGCAGCTCCACCTCGGCCCCCTGCGCCGCCTCCGGCACGGTGATCGGCAGGTCGAAGGTGAGGTCGCGCCCGTCCACCCGCACCAGCGGGTGGGCCCGCAGGTGGACCCGCAGGAGCAGGTCGCCCGGCGGCCCGCCGTGCTGGCCGGGGCCGCCCTGGCCCGCCAGCCGGATGCGGGCGCCGTCCCCCATGCCCGGCTTCAGGGTGACCCGCAGCGTCCGGTCGTTGACCCGCAGGTCGCGCTCGCCGCCCACCACGGCGTCCTTGAGGTCGAGCTCGATCTCGGCCTCCAGATCCTCGCCGGCCGCCGGGCCGCGCCGCGCGCCGGGGCGCTGGCCGGGGCGGGCGCCCCGCGGCATGCCCTGGCCGAAGATGGTCTCGAAGATGGTGCCGAAGTCGAAGGGCTGGCCGCCCACGTCGGTGGTGCGGAAGTCGCCGAAGTCGAAGGGCTGGCCGCCCGGTGGGGCGCCCTGGCGGCGCCAGCGGCGGACCTCCTCGGCGCGGGCCGGATCGAAGCCGCTGCGGAGCGAGTCGGAGCCGAACTCGTCGTAGAGCGTGCGCCGCTTCGGGTCCGAGAGCACCTCGAAGGCGGCGGAGATCTCCTTGAAGCGCTCCTCGGCCTGCTTGTTCCCGGGGTTGACGTCCGGGTGGTGCTGCTTGGCGAGCCGCCGGTAGGCCTTCTTGATCTCGTCGGCGGCGGCGGACCGCGGAACGCCCAGGATCTGGTAGAGGTCGCGCTCTGGCACGTGAGCAAGGTAACGCTTCGGGGCGCAGCGTCAATGCCCGGTTGCAGATAGGATGGCGACGATGTTGGCGATTCTGCTCACCCTGGCCCTGTCGGGCCCCGCGGGGGCCCAGCCGGCGACCCCCCAGGCGGCCCAGGCGGGAGCCCCCGGGGAGGCGCGCCCCGCCGCGGCTCCGGAGGGGCGGGTGGTCGAGCGGATCGTCGCGGTGGTGAAGAGCCCGGGGCTCCCGCCGCGGGCCATCACGCTGACCCGGCTCACCGAGGAGGCGCGGGTCGCCATGGTGGGGCAGGGGGCGCTCGACGCCGCCACCGCGCCGCTCGACGTGCCGGCGCTCCGCGCGGCCCTCCGCTGGCTGGTCGACCAGTGGCTGGTGGCCGACGAGGCGGTGCGGCTCAAGGTGGACGAGGTGCCACGCGCCGAGGTGGAGGCGGCCCGGCGACGCTTCGAGGCGCGCTTCCCCGCGCCGGCGGACTACCAGGCCTTCCTCCGGGCCGCCGACGTCGGCGAGCGCGAGCTCTCGGCCATGCTGGCCCGCGACCTGCGGGTGCGGCGCTACCTGGCGAGCCGCGCCGGGCGGGCCGGCCAGGTCGGCGAGGAGGAGCTGGAGCGCGAGCTGAAGGACCACGCCCTGGCGGGCGCCTCGGCGGCGGTCCGCGACGAGGTGCGCGGGCGGCTGGAGGCTGCCAAGCTCAAGGCGGCCTTCCAGCGCCAGGTGGCCGACCTCCGGGCCCGCGTCGAGGTCCGGGTCCTGGTACCGGAGCTGCGGGAGGACGGCCCGCGGTGAGCGGCCCGCCCGGCCTGGCCTTCCGGCGCGTCGAGCCGGCGGACCTCCCCCGCCTCCTCGAGATCGAGCGGGCCGGCTTCGCCCACCCGTGGAGCGAGGCCCAGCTCGCGGCCGAGCTCAAGAACGCCTGGTCGATCCAGCTCCTGGCGGTCGAGCCCGGGCCGGACGGGGCCGAGCGGGTGGTGGGCTACGTCATCGTCTGGGTGGTCCACGACGAGCTCCACGTCCTCAACGTGGCCACCGACCCGGCCCACCAGCGGCGTGGGGTGGCCCGGGCGCTGCTCGACCACGTCACCGAGGCCGGGCGCGCCCGCGGGTGCCGCCTGGCCACGCTCGAGGTGAGGCGCTCCAACGAGCCGGCCAGGGCCCTCTACCGGAAGCTCGGCTACCGGGAGGTGGGGATGCGGCCGCGCTACTACGCGGAGGAGGGCGAGGACGCGATCCTCATGTCGCTCGACCTCGATCCGCGGTAGACGGGGGCCACCATGCTCTGGCCGCTGCTCCGCGCCTTCCTGTTCAGGTTCGATCCCGAGTCGGTCCACCGCTTCGCCCACGTCGCGCTCCACGCCGTGCCCGTCGGCTTCGCCCGCTGGCGGCGGCCGGCCACGCCCCCCTCGCTGGCGGTGAGCTGCCTGGGGCGCCGCTTCGAGAGCCCCCTCGGCCTGGCGGCCGGCTTCGACAAGGGCGACGTCTCGGTGGCCGGCCTCTTCGGCATGGGGTTCTCCCACGTGGAGGTCGGCACCATCACGCCGCGCCCCCAGGCCGGCAACGAGAAGCCGCGGGTCTTCCGGCTGCCCGAGCACCGGGCCCTCATCAACCGGATGGGCTTCAACAACGCCGGCGCCGAGGCCTGCGCGGCCCGGCTGGCGGCGCTGGCGCCGGCGGCGCGCATGGGGCCCATCGGCGTCAACGTCGGCAAGAACAAGGACACGCCGAACGAGCGGGCCGTGGAGGACTACCTGGCCTGCATCGACCGGCTCCACGCCTACGCCGACTACATGGTGGTCAACATCTCCTCGCCCAACACGCCGGGGCTCCGCCAGCTCCAGGCCCGCGACGCCCTCGACGGCCTGCTGCGCGCCTGCGTGGCCCGGCTGCGCGAGAGGTCGCCGGGGACGGCGCTGCTCGTCAAGCTGGCCCCCGACCTGGAGCCGGAGGCGCTCGACGAGGCGGTGGAGGTGGCCATCGCCGCCGGGGTGGGCGGGATCGTCGCCACCAACACCACGCTCTCCCGGAGCGGGGTGGAGTCGCACCGCCGGGCCACCGAGGCGGGCGGCCTCTCGGGCGAGCCGCTCACCGCGCGGGCCCGGGCGGTGGTGCGCCAGGTGGCCCGGAAGGCGGCCGGCCGGGTGCCGGTGATCGGCTCGGGCGGGGTCATGTCGGCCGAGGACGTCTACGCGCTCATCCGCTCCGGGGCGACGCTGGTGCAGGCCTACACCGGCTTCATCTACGGCGGCCCCGGCTTCGCGTCCCACGTCAACCGCGAGCTGGCGCGGTTCCTGGCGCGGGACGGGTTCGCGACCGTGGCCGAGGCGGTCGGCGCCGACCTGCGAGACCGCTGAGTCCCTCCCGGACCCACCGGGTCCCACATGTGTGTGCGCCCCCTTGACGCAGCGCGTCTCGTTGACGTGGCTGACGCGTCGCGTTAAGCAACTGACAGGCGGTCAAGGGGTAGCGGCGATATCACATCCCACATATAAGGGAAGGAGCGCACAGATGGCCGACGCGTCTCGGAACGGTGCGGGCAGCAGCAGGCGGGCGGGCGGGGCCTCCTCGATGAAGGTCCCCCAGTTCTTGAAGTCGCAGCTCGAGCACGCCCAGGCGCGGCTCGGGGAGATCGAGGGCAGCGCGGAGAAGGCGCTGAAGGAGCTGGTCGAGCGGGGCCGCGAGGGGCGCAAGGATCTCACGGCGCTGGTGGACCGGCTGGCGAAGGACGAGCGGATCGCGGAGCTGCGCGGCCGGCTCGACAAGCTGCAGCGGACCGGCGCGGACCGGGCCGAGGCCTGGCGGGATCGGGCCGAGACCTTCCGCACCGAGGCGCTGGAGCGGGTGGTGGAGCTGCAGAACAAGGCCGTGAAGTTCCTCGGCGTGGCGTCGAGGACCGAGGTCGAGGCGCTCCACCGCGAGCTGGACCGGCTGGCCCGGCGGCTCGAGAAGGACCGGACGAAGGTCAAGGGCGTGAAGCGCCGGAAGACGTCGAGGCGCGCGGAGGCATAGGGATTGTCCGATATCGAGCGATTCTTCAAGGAGGCCTGGACGCGCGCGCTGACCGGCGTCGGCGCCGCGGAGCAGGAGGCCGAGAAGCTCCTGAGCCGGGTGACCGGCCTCTCGGGCGACGAGCTGCGCCGCCAGGCCCGCGAGGTCGGCGAGCGGCTCAACGCCCAGCGGCGGGAGGTCGAGAAGGCCATCGACGAGGGCGTCCGCAAGGCGGCCGGACGGCTCCAGATGCCGACCCAGGACGAGCTGGAGTCGCTCAAGAAGCGGATGGACGACCTGACGGCCAAGGTCGAGGCCATGGGCAAGCCCGGGCCTTCCGACGGGGAGAAGAAGCCCTGATCCGGCCCCTGCCAGCGACGGCGAGCCGCGCCGTGGCCCTCGCCCTCGCGGTGGCGGCCGTGGCCTTGCCCCTCCGGCTCGCGCCGGAGCGGCGCGAGCAAGGCCAGCTCCCGCCGTCCGAGGTCCGCCCCGAGCCGGCCGATCCGGCGCGCCAGGCCCACCTCGCGCTCTCCGGCCGGATCGAGGAGGTCCTGCTGGAGCGGATGCCTCGGGCCGGCCGGGAGCTCCAGCGTGCGGTCGCCGAGGCGATCGCCCGGGAGGCGGTGGCGGTGGCGGTGGATCCGCTCCTCGTCCTGGCGATGATCGAGGTGGAGTCGGGGTTCGACCCGGCCGCCGCCAGCGAGGCCGGGGCGCTCGGCCTCATGCAGCTCCTCCCCTCCACGCTCCGCCGCGAGCTGGCCGCCTTCGGGCAGGAGGCGGCCGACCCGCGCGACCCGGTGGCCAACGTCCGGGCCGGGGTCCGCTACCTGCGCCGCTGCATGGACAGCTTCCCCGGGCACGTCGAGCTGGCGCTCATGGCCTACAACTCGGGGCCGAACCGGGTGCTGGAGCTGGTGCAGGGCGGCGCCCCGCCGCCCTGGGCGCTCGCCTTCCCACGGCGGGTCGAGTACGAGCGGCAGCGTCTCCAGGACGACCTGGCCGTCTATCAGGTCGCCTCCTCCCCCGAGCCCCGCCTGGCCGCCGCGGCCCGCTGAGGCGCTCCGGCGCCCCCGGCATGCGCGTCACCGAGCTCTTCATCAGCCTCCAGGGGGAGGGGACCCGCGCCGGCCGGCCCTGCGCCTTCGTGCGCTTCACCGGCTGCGACCTGCGCTGCACCTGGTGCGACACCGCCTACGCCTTCGTGGGCGGGGAGGAGCGCCCGCGCGCCGGCATCCTGGCCGAGCTGTCCCGCCTGCCGACCCGCCTGGTCTGCCTGACCGGCGGCGAGCCGCTGCTCCAGCCGGAGCTGCCGGCCCTCTGCCAGGAGCTGCTGGCGGCCGGCTGGGAGGTCACCGTGGAGACCCACGGGCAGCGCCCGGCCGACGCGCTGCCGGGGCCGGTGGTGCGCATCTTCGACGTGAAGCCGCCCGGCTCCGGCGAGGAGACCCGCGACTTCGGCTACCTCGACCGGCTCCGCCCCCACGACGAGGTCAAGCTGGTGGTCGCCTCCCGCGCCGACTTCGACTGGGGGGCCGAGGTGGTGCGCCGCCACCGGCTGGCTGGGCGGGTGGCGGTGCTCTTCTCGCCGGTCCAGGGGCAGGTGGCGCCGCGGGACCTGGCCGCCTGGCTGCTCGGGTCCGGGCTGGAGGCCCGGCTGTCGCTCCAGCTCCACAAGATCATCTGGGGCGCCGAGGCCCGGGGCGTGTAGGCGTGCCACGATGGAATGCGGCGGCCGGCCCGGCCGTCCGTGGAAGGCGACCCCGCAGTTGACGCCCCACCGCTCCGGAGGCTAGGAACACCCGAAGATGCGCATCCTTGCACCGACCGTGGCGGCCGTCCTGGCCGCGCTGGCGACGCCGGCCCTGGCCGGGCCGAGCCTGTCGCTCAACGGCGTCGTCATCGACGGCGTCACCGACCAGAAGTTCGAGAACGCCACCGTGCTCATCGACGCGGTGGGGAACGTCTACATCACGGCCAAGGGCTACCTGGTGAAGGGTGATCCGGCGCCGCCGCCGGCCACCGTCCGCCCGCCCGCCCAGGCGCCGGCCGCCACCGCGCCGCTCCCCAGCCCGCCGCCGCCGGTCCCAGGGCCGCCGACCGCCGCGCCGGTGGCCGTGCCGTACGCCGCGCCCGCCACGCCCTACGCCGCGCCGGCGACGCCCTACGGGGCTCCAGCCGCGCCCGCGGCGCCGCCCCGGCTGCAGCGCCGCTACTTCCTGGCCACCCAGCAGACCCAGCAGGACGGCACCCAGTACGACGTCGAGGTCTTCATCAACGCCAGCTGGATCCGGGTCATCCGCTCCTCCGAGCCGCAGGTGGTCCAGGAGGTCACCCGCTTCATGCGCCCGGGCCCGAACCGCGTCACGCTGGTGGCCTCCAAGCGGCTCGGCGGCAGCCCGCGCCGCTACTACTCGAGCGACGTTTCACTGAAGGTGGTGGTGGGGGAGGGGAACGTGGGGGGCGATCACGTCATGATCGACGACCCGCTGGTGGTCATGACCCGCACCGCCGCCGAGACCGACGACAAGACCGAGGAGTACACGGTCGAGGCGCGCTGAGCCGCGCGGCGAGGACGGCGTGTTCACACCCGATCCGGAGCTCCCCTTCATCCCGGCCACCCGCGACCAGGTGGTGGTGCTGGTGGAGGGGATCAACCAGCCCCAGGTCTCCATCCCCGGCAAGAGCCCGCAGGCGGTCACCGGCCACCTGGTCGGGCTCCGCCACGCCTCCGGGCGCTTCTCGGTGCTGGTCGGGCTCCACCTGCCCAGGACGGGCGAGAACGTCATCTACGCCCACCCCGGCGGCGAGGTCGGGCCCGGGGAGTTCGCCGGGCTGCAGGACGAGGCCCAGGCCTTCCTCGAGTCGATGGGCTTCATGCTGGACAACCTGAACTTCCGCAACATCGGGACCGAGCAGCAGGAGGCCGCGCTCAAGCGGATCCCGCTCTTCAGCCCGCCCTCGACGCAGGAGTCGCCCGAGGCCGAGGCGGAGCGGTTCGCCACCCGCCTGGGCCGCCTGCTGGCGTCCTTCTAGGAGAGACCGCCATGCGCCCCGCCTCCGCCGCCCCGCTCGCCGCCGCCCTGCTGGCCCTCGGCGCCTGCGTCCACGCCCCCTCGGCCCAGCAGCGCAAGACCGCCGAGATCCACCACGACCTGGCGGTGGAGGCGCTGCGCAAGGGGCAGGCCCAGGACGCGCTCCGCGAGTACGACCTGGCGCTGGCCGCCGACGCCGGCATGGCGGAGGCCCACCGCGGCCGCGGCCTGGTGCTGGAGTTCGCCTTCGGCAAGACCGCCGAGGCCGAGGCCGAGTACCGGCGGGCCATCGACCTCAAGCCCACGCTCTCCGAGGCGCACAACGACCTCGGCCAGCTCCTGGCCCGCACCGGCCGCTTCGAGGCGGCGCTCAAGGAGTTCGACGAGGCGCTGGCCTCCACCTTCTACACGGAGCCCTGGGTGGCCCGGCTCAACAAGGGGCTGGCGCTCTACCGCATGGGGCGCAAGGAGCAGGGGCTCGCCGAGGTGAAGAACTGCCTGGCCATCTCCCCCCGCTACTGCGCCGCGCGGCGCGAGCTCGGCCTCATCGAGCTCGGCGAGGGGCGCACCGGCGACGCGCTGGAGACGCTGGGGTCCTACGCCCGCGACTGCGAGGCCCAGCCCGACGCCCACCTCCAGCTCGGCCTGGCCCGCATGAAGGCCGGGGACGTCGAGGGGGCCCGCGCCGCGATGCGGCGCTGCGTCGAGCTGGCCAAGGGGGCGCCGTCCGGCGACGAGTGCCGCCGCAGCCTGGAGCGGCTCCAGTAGGGAGGCCCCATGGACCCCGAGGAGAGCCAGGGCGGCACGTCGGCCGAGCGCATCCTGGCCTTCGGCCGTTGGCTGCGCCAGGAGCGGGAGCTCCGCGACATGAGCGCCGCCGAGATCGCCGCCTCCACCAAGGTGGGCGCCGCGGTCATCGAGGCGCTCGAGTCGGGCGACGAGGGGCGCATGCCGCCCCGCACCTACCTGCTCGGCTACCTGCGCGCCTACGCCGGCGCGGTCGGGCTGGACGCCGACGAGGTGGTGCTGCGCTGGCAGGAGGCGGCCGGCCCGGAGCCGGACGCCCGGCGGCCCCGCTCCCAGCGCAAGCTGATCCCCCTCCTGGTGGCGGCGGCGGTCATCGGGGTGGTGGCGGCCATGCTGGTCGGCGCCCTCCTCAAGTAGGGCACGTGACCGGGGCGCTCAAGGTCACGGCGGTGGTCCTGCGGACGGTGGACCACGGCGAGGCCGACCGGGTGGTGACCCTGCTGGCGCGGGGGCACGGCAAGCTGGCGGCCTACGCCCGCGGCGCCCGGGCCTCCAGGCGGCGCTTCGCCGGGGCGCTGGAGCCCTTCACGCTGGTGGCGGCGGAGCTCGCCGGCGGCGGCGGCGACCGGCTCCGGCGGCTCGAGTCGGCCTCGCCGGAGCGGGCCTTCCAGGCCATCCGCGGCGACCTGGCCCGCATCGCCTGCGCCGCCTACGCGGTGGAGCTGGCGCGGGAGCTGACCCAGGACCACCAGCCGCACGACGAGCTCTTCGACCTCCTGGTCGCCTACCTCACGCGGCTCGACGCCGCTCCGGCCCGGCCGGCGGCGCTGCGCGCCTTCGAGCTGGCCGCGCTGGCGGCCACCGGCTTCCAGCCGCGCCTGGACGGCTGCGCCCGCTGCGGCGAGCCGCTGGAGGGGGCCCTGGCCGACGCCTCGGGCCTCGCCTTCTCGCCGGAGGACGGCGGGGCGGTCTGCGGCGGCTGCGCCGGCGGCCCGGACGGCCGGCGTGGCGGGCCGGGGCTGCTGCCCCTGGCGGCCGACACCCTGGCGGCGCTCCTCCGGCTCCAGGCGGGCGGCCTCGCGGCCGCCGACGAGCCCATGGCCGATCGGCCGCTGCGGGAATCGCGCGAGCTGCTCGGACGGTTCCTGGACCACCTCCTGGGGCACCGGCTGCAGGCGCGCCGGTTCCTCGACGAGGTGGGCCCGCTCCTGGGCGGTTGAGGCGGCGGGGCCACCCAGCAATTCAGTCTGGAAACACGGGCCTTTAACGTTTGACTTCGGGGGGAGGTCAACCTACCTTCCGCTGTCCCGTCCCCTCCGCCTGGGACGCCCGCTGACGCCGGAGCGAGACCAAGTGTACTTCCAAGACCTCATCCTGAAGCTGCAGAGCTACTGGGCCGGCCGGGGCTGCATCCTGGCGCAGGGCTACGACCAGGAGGTCGGCGCCGGGACCATGAACCCGGCCACCTTCCTGCGGGTGCTCGGGCCGGAGCCGTGGAGCGTCGCCTACGTCGAGCCGTCGCGCCGCCCGGCCGACGGCCGGTTCGGCGAGAACCCCAACCGGCTCTACCAGCACCACCAGTTCCAGGTCATCCTCAAGCCCAACCCGCCCGACGTGCAGGAGCTCTACCTCGGGTCGTTGAAGGCCATCGGCATCGACCCGCGCGCCCACGACATCCGCTTCGTCGAGGATGACTGGGAGAGCCCGACGCTGGGCGCCTGGGGGCTCGGCTGGGAGGTCTGGTGCGACGGGATGGAGATCACCCAGTACACCTACTTCCAGCAGGCGGGC
>Ga0209261_10000201_pt1 | contig 16250 bp, 9 predicted proteins | sample DOMMetBare1Fresh_FD_187470 | JGI IMG/M metagenome (GOLD analysis project Ga0209261, IMG submission 187470) | Wetland sediment microbial communities from St. Louis River estuary, USA, under dissolved organic matter induced mercury methylation -... | ecosystem: Environmental > Aquatic > Freshwater...
CCGGCAGGAGGACCGTCTCGCCGAGCCGCTGGAGCGCCAAGCGCCGCCCGGGCGGCGCCGCGCTGGTCGCCCGGTTAGGATGGCCGGATGCGCCCCGCTCGCGCCCCGGCCGCCCTGGCCGCCCTGGCCGCACTCGCCGCCTGCGGTCCCGCCGCGTCCCCGCCCGCCACCTGCACCTCGTTCACCTACTCCGACTACGGCGCCTGCCGGCCCGGCGGCACCCAGACCCGCACCGTGCTGACCGCCGCCCCGGCCGGCTGCACCGGCGGCGCGCCGGTCACCACCCAGGCCTGCACCGAGCTGGGCGGCGGGCCCGACGATCCCATCGCCGCGCCCGGCGAGCAGTGGAGCTGGGTCGGCTTCCCGGGGGCCGTGTGCGGCAACGGCCAGCCGACCGGCCTGGGCGTGAACCCGACCACCCGCTCCAGCGACCTGGTGATCTACTTCCAGGGCGGCGGGGGCTGCTGGGACGGCCTGACCTGCCTCCAGCTCGACCTGGCCGTCAACGTCCGCAGCGGCTACGGCCCGGCCGCCTTCGCCGCCGAGCCGCTGCGCGCCGCCTCGGCCTTCGACCGCGGCGAGCCGGCCAACCCGCTGCGGAACGCCAGCTACGTCTTCGTCCCATACTGTACCGGCGACCTGCACGCCGGCGACGCCGTCCGGACCTACCCGTGGCTGGCCGACACCATCACCGTCCACCACGCCGGGCGCGCCAACCTGGCCGCCTTCCTGCGCCGCCTCGCCCCGACCTTCCCGGGGGCGCGCCGGGTCTTCGTGACCGGCTCCTCGGCCGGCGGCTTCGGGGCGCAGCTCGGGTACCAGGCGATCGCGGCGGCCTTCCCGGCGGCCGAGGTGCACCTGCTGGCCGACGGGGCGCAGCTCGTCCAGCCCACCGGCTCGATCTGGGCCGACTGGAGGTCGGCCTGGAACCTGGCGCTGCCGGCCGGGTGCGCCGACTGCGCCGCCCAGCCGGGGGCGCTGGTGACCTGGCTCTCCAGCACCCACCCGGCGCGGCGCTTCGGCCTGCTGGCCAGCATGAACGACCAGGTGCTGACCTTCTTCTTCGGCTACGGGCTCGACACCACCAGCTTCGGCTACGCCACCCGATCGCTCCTCGACGGCCGCTACGCGCCGGCCCCGAACGCCCACGCCTTCGCCATGGCCGTATCCACCCACACCATGCTGGGCGGGCTCACCACCACCACCGGGCCGGGCGGCGTGGCGCTCCGCGACTGGGTGGGTCAGTGGTACTCGGGCGACCCGGCCTGGGCGGCCGTCGGGCCCTGAGCCCGACGGGCGCGCCGCACCCCGGCGGCTCCGGCCGTCCCGCCGGTCAGCCGGCCCTTGCCCGCGCCGCGCGCCGGACCGCCGACAGCACCTCCGCCGTGGGCGCCAGGTCGCCGGCCTCCTCGGAGGCGTGGCAGTACAGGGCCTCGCCCCCGGCGCGGACCACCAGCACGCCGCCCTGCTGCCAGGGGTCGCCCTGGGTGGTGCCCTGGCGGAACCCCTTCCGCATGGCGCGCAGGGCGTGCCTCAGGGTGGCGAGGCTGAAGACGGTCGAGCCGGGGCCGCGCTTGAAGCCGAGGTGCCGGTAGGTCCGCCGCCGCTGGTCCACCCAGACCTCCCCGCCCAGGCCCTGCTGCGCCTGGAAGTCCTTGGCCATGGCCGGCGTGCCGGTGGAGATGAAGACCAGCCGCGCCCCCAGCCTCCCGAGCTCCTCCTGGTGCGGGCGGAACTCCGCCGCGTGCTCACGGCAGAAGAGTCAACCGAAGTGGCGGAGGAAGACCAGCACCGCCGGCTTGCGCGCCCAGGCGCTGGCGACGCGCACCGCGGCGCCGTCCACGTCCTCCACCTCCAGCTCGCCGAGCGCCCGGGTGTCGATGGCCATCGGCTCCCCATAGCCGGCGCAGCGCCCCGGCGCACGCCTGGAGCGGAGCGGGTCCCCGCCCGCCGCCCCGCCGCGCTCAGGTCTCCTGGCCGAGCACCTCCAGCATGGCCGCCACGTCCACCACCTTGTCGCGCGGGGCGCCGCGCCGGGCCCCGCGGGCCACCTCCACGTCGTCGAGCCGCTTCCAGTCCTCGAACGAGACGACCTGCACGCCGCGCTCGCGGAGCAGGGCATCGATGGCCTGGCGCGGCGGGAGCGGGCGGGCCTCCAGGCCGGGCCCGTCGGCGACCAGGTGCTCGACGACGTGAGCCGAGGCGCGCTTGTGCTCGCCGATGAGCCCCTGCGGCCCGGTGCGGGCCCAGCCGACCACGTACTCGTTCGGCACCACCGCCCCGGTGGCCGGGTCGACGACCCGCCCGTCCTGGTTGGCCACCACCTTGGCCTTCTCGTCGTACGGCACGCCGGGGATGCGGTCGGCCGCGTACCCGATGGCCGGCAGCACCATCTCCACCTCGAGCCGGTCGATCCGTCCGGTGCCGCGGGCGGCCACGGTGCCGTCCGGGCGGGCCTCCAGCCGGTTCTGCTCCAGCGCGAGCCCCGCCACCGCGCCGTCCGGGCCGGGCAGGACCTCGGCGGGGGAGACCAGGAAGCGGAAGTGGAGCTTCTTGGCGCCGGGGCGCGGCGGGCGCGCCGCGTAGGCGCGCAGGAGCTCCACGTTGCCGCCCGGCTCGCCCGGCGCGCAGGCCGCCAGGTCGGCGGGATCGACGACGGGGTCGGCCTCGGCGAGCGCCCCCAGCTCCTTGAGCTCGGAGGGCGTGAAGGCCGCCTGCTCCGGCCCGCGCCGCCCGAGCAGGAAGACCTCGCGGATCCGGCTGGCCCGGAGCGCCTCGAGCGCGTGGGCGGCGATGTCGGTCCGCTCCAGCTCGGCGCGGGTGTGCAGGAGGATGCGGGCCACGTCCACCGCCACGTTGCCGTTGCCCACCACCGCGACCCGGCTCACCGAGAAGTCGAAGGTGGCGGCGCGGTAGTCGGGGTGGCCGTTGTACCAGCCGACGAAGACCGAGGCCGGGGTGCAGCGGGGGATGCCCTCGTTGGGGACGCCCAGCCGGCGGTCGGCCTCGTTGCCGGTGGCGTAGATCACCTGGTGGTAGTGGCGGCGCAGGTCCTCGACGGTGAGGTCGCGACCGAGCCGCACGTTGCCGAGGAAGCGGAAGGTCGGACGCGCCGCGGTGGCCGCGAACACCCGGGCGACGCTCTTGATCTTCTGGTGATCGGGGGCCACGCCGCCGCGCACCAGGCCGTAGGGCGTGGGGAGGCGGTCGAACATGTCCACCTCGACCTTCGGGTCCGCACGCTTGAGCAGTGCCTCGGCGGCGTAGAAGCCGGCCGGGCCGGATCCGACGATGGCGATGCGCATGCACCCTCCCTTGGCGGGTAAGGCATGCAACCCGCCGTTCGAGTCAGGCAGCTTCCCTCACCGCAACGGATTCCACCGACCGTCGAACTGCCCTGGAGCCTTGCACGGCCATGGAGCGCCCGCAAGGGTGGCCCGAGGGCACCTCGGTGGGCGCGGGAAGAGGGCGGACGGCGCACCGGGTCCGCGCCTGCCGGCGCGGCCGCGGTCAGTCGTCGTAGACGGGATCGCCGGCGTGGCTCCTGGGCGGCGGCACCAGCGTGGCGATGCGGGCCAGGAGCTCGTCGGGGGTGATCTGCCGCTGCCCGACGGCGACTGGGTCCTCTGGACCAGGCCGGCCACCGACGGCAAGGACCTCCGCTGAGGCCCAGGGCCGATCCGGGTCGCGGCCCCCGGAATCCGCGGCCGCGCGGAAGCCGGCCGGCCGGTCCGAGGTTACACTCCACGGACCGATGATCTCCTTCCCGCTCCTGCTCGCCGCGCTCGCCCTGGCCGTCCCGTCGCCGGCCACCGCCGTCGCCGCCGCGCCCCAGCTTGCGCCTGGCCCCATGCCCCAGGCCGCGCCGCAAGGCGCGCCCCAGCCCGTGCCCCAGCCCGCGGATCCGTCCGCCGCGCGCCACGCCGCCGCCCTGGTCGCGCTCGACCGCGACCACGGCCCGCGAGCGCTCCTGGCGATCCGCGAGCTGGCGCAGGTGGCCGACGAGCAGCCGGAGCGGGCCCAGGGGGTGCTGGCGCTCGGGCGGGCGGCCGACGACCCGGGGGCCGATCCGGAGATCCGGGCCCTGGCCCGCCACCGCCAGGCCTCGCAGGAGCTGGCGCGGGGCAACGTCCAGCGCGGCGCGGCGCTGCTGGCCCGGCTCGGCTTCGTGGAGCGCTGGCTGGTGCTCGGGCCGTTCGACGACGAGGGCAAGAAGGGGCTGGAGACGGCCTACCCGCCCGAGCGGTCCATCGAGCTCTCGGCCAGCCTGCCGGGCAAGGTCCGCGAGGTGGCCTGGCGCGCCGTGCCGCCCGAGGCGGTGGTGCGCGGCCTGGTCCACCTCGAGGCGCTCCTGCGCCCGGCCAACGAGGTGGCGGCCTACGCCCTGGCGGTGATCGACTCGCCGCGCGCCCAGCCGGCCCGCCTCTGGTTCGGCGGGAGCGGGCGGGCCAAGGTCTGGGTCAACGGCGCGCTGGCGCTCACCGACCGCGGCGACCACCCGGCGCGCCTCGATCAGCGCGGCGCGCTGGTGGCGCTCCAGGCCGGGCCGAACCGGGTCCTGGTCAAGCTCTGCCAGGGGCCGGGCGGCCGCATGGCCTTCGCGCTCCGGCTGGCCGACGAGCGCGGGGAAGGGCTGCCCTTCCAGCCGGCCGGCCTCCAGGTCCGCGATCCTACGGCGCTCCTCTCCGGCGGGCTGCCGCCGGCGCTGCGGCCGGGCGCGCGCCCCGTCGAGCTGCCCGGCCTGGTGGAGCGGCTGGAGCGCTCGGCCGCGGGGGCCGCCCGCCTCCCCGGCCCGGCCGGTCGCGACGCCGAGGCGGCGGCGCGGCAGCTCCTGGCGGTGGCCCTCGACCTGCGCCAGAGCGCCGACGCCCAGGAGCGGCGCGCCGCCCGCGAGGCGAGGCGGGCCGCCGAGCTCAGGCCCGGCGACGTGCCCCTCCAGCTCCTGGCGGCCTCGCTCGAGGAGGAGCGGAACGCCCGCCAGGCACGCCTCGCCGCGGCCCAGGCGGCCGCGCCCGGGGACGCCCGGGTGCTGCTGGCGCTGGCCGAGGAGCGGCTCGGCCTGGAGCGACCGTTCGAGGCGGTGCGGCTCCTGGAGCGAGCGGTGGCGGCGGCGCCCGGCTGGGCGGTGGCCCGGGTCGAGCTGGCGGCGGCGCGGGAGCGGGCCGGGCAGGGGGCCGCGGCGCTGGCCGAGCGGCTGGCCCTGGGCGAGCGGACGCCGCCCACGCTGCCGGCGGTCTCGGCGGCGGCCGGCGCGGCGAGGCGGGAGGGCGACCTCGACCGGGCCGCCGGCTTCCTCCGGGCGGCCCTGGCGCTCCGCTACGACGACGCGGCGGCCCGCGCCTCGCTGGGCCGGCTCCTGCTGGCCCGCGGCGATCTCGACGGCGCGGTGGCGCTCCAGGCCGAGGCGCAGCGGCTCGACCCCTCCGACGTGCCGGGGCGGCTGGCGGCGGCCGACCTCCTCTCGGCCAACGGGCGCGACGAGGAGGCCGAGGCGGCCTTCGCCGAGGCCCTGCGGCTCTGCCCGGAGGAGGCCGAGGCCTGGGAGCGGCGCGGCCGGTCCAGGCTGCGATCCGGGCGCACTGCCGACGCGCTGGCGGACCTCCGGCGGGCGCAGGAGCTCCGGCCGCAGGACCCGGCGGTCAAGGAGCTGGTGCGCAGCCTGGAGCCGGCCACGGAGCGGTTCGAGGCGCCCTACCTGGCCGACGCCGCGGCGCTGGCCCGCGCCCCCGACGGCGCCGGCCCGCAGGACGACGCGGTGATCCTCTCCGACCTGGAGGTGGTGCGGCTCCACCGCTCCGGCCTCGCCTCGCGCTACCAGCAGCTGGTGGTCAAGGCGATCACCCAGCGCGGCGCCGACCAGGCCCGCCGCCAGTCGATCGGCTACGACCCGGGCCGGCAGGAGGTCAAGGTGGAGCGCGGCCGGATCCTCAAGGCCGACGGCACCACCGTGGAGGCCTGGGAGGAGAGCGATCAGAGCGCCTCCGAGCCCTGGTACCGGCTCTACTACGACACCCGCACCCGCACCCTGACCTTCCCGGCCCTCCAGCCGGGCGACGTGCTGGAGCTGGCCTGGCGGCTCGACGACACCGCCGCCGAGAACCTGCTCTCCGACTACTTCGGCGACCTCACCCTGGTGGCCGGCGCGGAGCCGCGCCGCCGCTTCGACTACGTGCTCCTGGCCCCGGCCGACCGGCCCATCCACGCCAGCGCCCCGCCGCTCCTCACCTCCGGCCGCCGCGAGCTGCCCGGGGGCCTCGTCGAGCACCGCTGGCAGGCCACCGACGTGGCGCGGGTCCAGCCGGAGCCGCGCATGCCGGGCTGGGCCGAGGTGGTGCCCACCCTCCACGTCTCCACCTACGGCTCCTGGGAGGAGGTCGATCGGTTCTACTGGGGGCTGGTGCGCGACCAGCTGGCGGTGACGCCGGAGATCTCCGCGCTGGCCCGCCGCCTCGCCGAGGAGGCGCTGGCCGCCCGCGGCCAGGACCGCCGGCTCCTCTCGAAGGGGCTGGCGGCGCTCGACCCCGCCACGCAGCGGGCGGTGGTGGCGGCGCTCTACGGCTTCGTGGTGACGCAGACCCGCTACGTCGGCCTGGAGTTCGGCATCCACGGCTACAAGCCCTACCGGGTGGGCCAGGTGCTGGAGCGGCGCTTCGGCGACTGCAAGGACAAGGCCTCGCTCACCCACGCGCTCCTGGGGGCGGTCGGGCTCGACTCCAAGCTGGTGCTGCTGCGGATGCGGCGCCTCGGGCGGGTGGCCGAGCGCCCGGCCTCGCTGGCGGCCTTCAACCACGCCATCCTCTGGGTCCCCTCGCTCGACCTCTGGCTCGACGGCACGGCCAGCTACACCGGCACCCGCGAGCTCCCCGCGGAGGACCGCGGCGCCTCGGTGCTGGTGGTCGAGCCGGGCGGCACGCCGCGCTTCGGCCGCATCCCCGACGCGGCGCCGGAGGAGAACCTCCTGGAGAGCCGCTTCGACCTGGCGCTCTCGGCCGACGGCTCGGCGCGGGTGATCGGCGGGTCGCGGGTGGCCGGCGTGCAGGCCCCGGCCTACCGGCGCGCCTACCAGAGCGAGAGCACCCGGCGCAGCACGCTGGAGAAGGCCTTCAACCGCAACTTCCCCGGCCTGGCGGTGGAGCAGGTGATCCTCTCCGACCTCGACCGGCTGGAGGAGGACGTCCGCATGGACTTCGTCCTCCAGGTGCCGCGCTGGGCCGAACGGGACGGCGCCGGGCTGCGCTTCAGCCCCTTCGGCCGCGGCGCCGGCTACGCCGAGACCTGGGCCTCGCTGGCGGAGCGGCGCCACGACCTGGTGCTCGGCTCACCCACGGTGAACCGGTTCCAGTACCGGGTGACGCTGCCGCCCGCCTGGCGCGCCGGCGCGTTGCCGGAGCCGGCTGCCGGCGAGACGCCCCAGGCCGCCTTCTCGGTGGCCTGGCGCCGCGACGGCGACGCGGTGGTGGCCGAGGGCTTCGTGACCTTCCGCGCCTCGGTGGTGCCGGCCGCGAGCTACCCGGCCTTCCGCGACCTCATGACCCGCCTCGACCGCGCCCTCGGGCGCACCGTCACCGCGGCGCCCGCCGGCGCCGCGCCCTCGCCTGCCGCAGGGCCCACCGCCGGGTCGGCCGCCGGGCCCGCCACAGGATCCTCGCCGGCCCCCGCCGCCGCGCCGGAGCGCTCATGACCCGCCGCCTCACCCCGCTCCTGGCCGCCCTGGCCCTCCTGGCCGGCTGCGCCGCCGGTGGTGCCGTCCCCTCCGCCGACGGGCCGTCGCGCGCCGCCCGCGAGGGGCTGGACGCCTGGCTGGTCCGCGGAGATCCGGCCGCGGCCGCCGCACGGCTCGACGCCGCCGTGGCCGCCGCCCCCGCCGATGCCTGGGCGCGCATGGGCCGGGCGCTCCTCTCCCGCCGCGCGCTGGACGGCGGCCGCGAGGTGGCCGAGCTCTCCCGCCTGGTGGCCGACGCGCCCGGCTCGCCGCTCGCGGTGGTGGCGCTGCGCCGCCTGGCCGACCTCTGCGAGGGCTCGCCGGAGGAGGCCCGGGCCGTCGAGGCGGCGCTGGGGCCGCTGGTCCGCGATGGGCGGCTGGCCGGGCTGGCGGCCTTCCGCGCCCGGGTGGCGCTGCTGGCGTCCGCCGAGGCGCGCGGCGACGCGGCCGAGGTGGCCCGGCTGCGGGCCGAGAACGGCGCGGTGACCGCCTGGACCCTGGCCGGCCCGTTCGGCGCGCTCCACGCGCTCGATCTCCCGCGCGCCTTCCCGCCGGAGGAGGGGACGCTGCCGGCCGAGGCGCCGGCCCCGCTCCTCGGCGCCCCCCGTCCGACCCGGGCGCTGCCGTCCCCCGACGGCGTGGTGACGCTGGAGGGCGAGCCGACCGACGGCGACATCCACTACCTGGCGGCCGACGTGGCGCTGGCCCGCGGTGGGCGCTACCTGGCGGTGCTGGGCGGCGCCCAGTCGCTGCGCGCCTGGCTCGACGGGGCTCCGCTGGCGGAGCGGAGCTCCTTTGGCGCGCCGACCTCGACGCAGCGGGCGGTGCCGCTCACCCTCGCGGCCGGGCGGCACGTGCTCCTCGTCAAGGTGGCGCGGGGCGGTGGCCGGGTCGGCCTGGTGGTGACGCTGGTCCGCCAGGACGGCGCGCCGAGCGACGCCACCTTCGCGCCGCGGCCGGCCGGACCGCTCCCGCGCGCGCTGCCCGGTCCCTTCCCGGACGGGGTGGGCGGCGGCCTCGAGCTGGCGCGGGCGCTCGAGCCGGGCGGTCCGGCCCTGGCCCGGCTGCTGGCCGGGCGCGACGTGCTCGGCACCGACCTCGAGGCGGCCAAGGCGCTCCTCGAGGAGGCGCTGGCGCGCCAGCCGGGCGCCGCGCCCCTGCTGGCCGCCCGCGGCCTGGCCCACGCCCTCGACGGCTCGCTCGACGAGCAGATCGGCCGCGGCCGCGCCGAGGCGGCGCTGCGGGCGGCCCTGGCCGCCGACCCGGGCGAGGGCGAGGCGCGCCTGGCGCTGGCGGACCTCCTGCGCCGCTCGGATCGCGCGGTGGACGCCGCCGAGCTCCTGGCAGCCGCGTCTGGTTCGCTCCTGCGGGCCGGCCCGGCGCTGGCGCTGCGGGCCCGTGTGGCCCTGGAGCGGAACCTGCCGGAGCAGGCCGAGGCCCTGGCCGAGGCGGCCCGCGCCGACGGCGGGAGCTGCGAGGCCTTGCGGCTCCTGTCCGAGCAGGCGGCCCGCCGCGACGCCGTCAGGCGGGAGGAGGAGCTGGTGCGGGCGCTGGCGGCCGGCTGCCGCGGCGGGCGCGACCGGCTGGTGCGCCTCCTGGAGCAGCGGGGCGACGCGGCCGGCGCGCTCGGCCTCCTCGAGCCGGTGGTGCGGGCCCGGCCGGCGGCGGTCGGGCCGGCGGTGCAGCGGGCCGGCGCGCTGGCGGTCGGTGGCCGGCACGCCGAGGCGGCCGCCGCCCTGGCGCCGCTCCTGGAGATCTGGCCGCGCTCGACCATGGTCCTGAAGGCGGCCGCCGACCAGCACGAGCTGGCGGGGAACCGGGCCGCGGCGCGCGCGCTGCGGGAGCGGGCCCTCACGGTGGACGGGAGCGATCTCGGGCTGCGCCGTGCCCTGGCGCTGGAGGGCGGCGCCGAGCCGCTGCAGGACGCCGCGGTGGACGCCGCCGCGGTGCTGCGCGCCTACCGGGTCGAGGCGCCGCGCGAGCCGGCCGGCTCGGCGCTGGTGCTCGACGCCGCCGCGGCCGAGCTCCACCCGGGCGGCGCCGTCACCGAGCGCATCCACCAGATCATCCGGGTGCTGAGCCAGGAGGCGGTGGACCAGTACGGCGAGGCCCCGGTGCCCGCGGGGGCGCAGCTCCTCACGCTCCGGACGCTCAAGCCGGACGGCCGCGTCCTCGAGCCGGAGGGGGGCGACGGCAAGGAGTCCACCTCGCTCTCCGGCCTGGAGCCGGGCGACGCCGTGGAGATCGAGTTCCTCCAGTCGACCCGCGCCCCCGGCCCGCGGCTCGGCCCGGCGGCGGACCGGTTCTACTTCGAGACGCCCGGCGCCAGCATGTACCTCTCGACCTACCTGGCGCGCGCGCCGGCCGGCCTCGGGCTGGAGGTGGACGCCCACGGCATGGCCCCGCCCGCGCTGGAGCGGCGCGGCGGCTGGGACCAGGTCCAGGTGGAGCGGCGCCGCGTGCCGCCGCTGGTGCCGGAGCCGGGCGCCCCGCCCGGCCCGGAGGTGATCCCCTTCGTCCAGGTCGGGGCCGGGGAGGGGGCCAGCGGCGTGCCGCTGGTGGTGGCCGACGCGCTGGCCGACCGGGCCACGCCCACGCTGGAGCTCCGGGCGCTGGCCGCGGAGGTGAAGGCCGCCGCCGGCGCCGGCGGGCCGGAGGCGCTGACGCGCGCCGCCTACGCACGCGTCCGCCAGCTCGTGGTGGGGCAGGGCGGCTCGCTCGCCGAGGACGCCAGCGTGGTCCTGTCGCGCGGGCGCGGCAGCCGGCTGGCGCTGCTCAAGGGGCTGCTCGAGGTCCTCGGCGTGCCGGCGCGGCTGGCGGTGGTCCGTCCGCCCTCCGGCGACCAGACCGCCTACCGCTTCCCGCGGCCCGGGCTCTGGAGCGGCCAGCTGCTCCGGGTCACGCTGCCGGATCGCGTCCTCTGGCTCGACCCCTCCATCCGCCAGATGCCCTTCGGCGGCCTGCCGGAGCCGCTCCTGGACGCCGAGGCGCTCATCCTGCCGGCGCCGGGCGAGGCGCCCGAGGCGGCGCGCACCCCGGCCGCGCCGGTGGTGGCCGAGGGGCGTGAGCTGGAGATCGAGGTGCGCCTGGCGGCCGACGGCTCGGCCACCGTGAGCGGGACCGATCGCTACCGCGGGGCGCTGGGCGCGGCCGTCAAGGCGGCCTTCGAGCGGATGAACGGGCCGGCGCGGCGCCAGGCGGTGGAGCAGTTCCTGGCCCGCACCCTGCGCGGGCTCACCGTCCGCGAGCTCACCCTGGAGGGCGAGGAGGACGCCGAGGCCGCCTTCACGCTCCGCTGGTCGGGCGCCGCCCCGGCCCTGGCCCGGGCCGCCGAGGGCGGGCTCGAGCTCGACGCGCTCCAGCCGCAGCTCCGCCTGGGCGCCCGCTTCGTCCAGCTCGCGGCGCGGCGCACCCCGCTCCTGGTGGGCGAGCGGGAGCGGACGGTGGTGCGGCTGGTGGTGATCCCGCCGGCCGGGCTGGCGCCCCCGGCCGCGCCGCCGCCGGTCCGGCTGGAGACGCCGCACGGGCGCTTCACCCGAAGTGAATCGGCCGAGGGCGGGGCCTACCGCCGGGAGGACCGGCTGGAGCTGGAGCGGGGGCGGGTGGCGCCGGAGGCCTACCCGGCCTTCGCCGCCTTCTGCGGGGCGGTGGACGAGGTGGAGGCCCGGCCGGTGGTGCTGCGCCCCTGAGGTCCGCGTCCGTGAGGCCGCGGCCCCGGCGGCGGCGCGGCCGGTCGCCGCGGGGGCGGGTGGGCGGAGGCCGGTCGGCGGGGGGACCCGGGTGCGGCCGGCCCCTGCGCGCGCCGCCGGGAGATCGCAGCCGATCCCGGGGGTTCCGGGCCTCGGGGCGCCACCCGGGAGCGGCACGCCCGCTGCAAATCCCCCTCCCGTGGACTTCATCGCCGCCTGCAGATCGCTCCTGCACCGCCTCTGGACGGACATCGCCCAAACCGTCCAGCCGGCAGCCTTGGCGTGCGTCCGCTCCAGGCCGTACCACCTCCCTCCGGCCCGGGGCGGACGCCGCTGAGCATCGCGGCGCGTGGGACCAGGACCGGGTGAGCCCGTCTCCCGCGGGCGCGCCCGGTCCTTCGCTTCTTCGGCCAGGCCCCGGCCGGACGGGACCCCGCGTTGGGCGTCTCGGGCAGGGTGCCGCGCCGCATCGAGTCAACCCACCCTGGCGGCATCCCGGAGCCTCGCCGTGGCCCACACTGGCTTCACGGCGCGTGGAGAGGGCCTCGCCGCTCCCGCCTTGACGGTCCTCGTCCCGACGCGCCGGGACCCGGAGGACGCCCATGAGAGCAATCGCATGCCGCTCGGCCCTCGGCCTGGCCCTGGCGCTCGTCGCCGCCTTCGCCCCGCCCGCCGCCGCCACCATCCCCGACGCCAACGGCGTCTACACCGCCTGCCTGCTGAAGGCGCTCCAGACCATCCGGCTCATCGACACCGCCGTCCCGACGCAGCGGTGCCACGACCGGCTCGAGACGAAGGTGACCTGGAGCCAGGTCGGGCCGCAGGGCCCCGTCGGCCTCCCCGGGAAGTCGGTGACGGCCCTCGTGGTCCTTCCAGGCGATCCGAACTGCCCCGAGGGCGGGACGGCCTTCCTCATCGACGGCGCGGTCTCCGGCTACGCCTGCAGCGGACGGAACGGCGTGGACGGGCTGCCGGGCCCGAAGGGCGACAAGGGCGACCGGGGCGAGACCGGCGCCGCGGGCGCGATCGGCGCGACCGGCTCGCAGGGGCCGCAGGGCGAGACCGGAGCGCAGGGGCTGCAGGGCGAGGCCGGGCCGAAGGGGGACACCGGTCCGCAGGGCGCCGTCGGCCCGCGTGGGCCGCAGGGCCCGGTCGGCCCTCAGGGGCCGGCGGGGACCGCCGAGCCCACGCCCGTGCTCCCGCCGCTGCCGGACCGCGCCACCGCCTACCTGAGGCTCGACGGCGTCACCGGGGGCTCGAGCGAGCCCCGGCACCTCGGGTGGATCATGGTCGAGGCCTTCGGGTTCGGCGGCGCCAGCAACCCGGGGACCTACGGCGGCGGGGCCGCGGGGAGCACCGACCTCCAGCAGCTCACCGTGCAGCTCGTGCCCGATCGCGCGCTGACCACGCTCCTCGCCCGGCTCGCCGCAGGGACCGTCAGCCCGGCCGGGGAGCTCGAGCTCTGCCTGGATACCTCCCGCGGCGGGCTCCAGTGCCAGCTCTCGCTCGGGCTCGGCGGCGTGCGCCTCACCAGGCTCGCGCTCGGCCCCGGCCGCCTCCTGGTGAGCCTCGAGTTCACCGAGCTCACGGAGTCCTACCGGCCGCAGAAGCCCGACGGCTCCCTCGACGCGCCGGTGGAGGTGGAGATCGACCTGGCCCGGGCCGGCATCGGCCTCTTCCCGGCGCCGGACCTGGCGCCATCGACCGCGCTCGCCGCGGGGCAGGACCTGTTCCTGAGGCTCGACGGGATCCGCGGCGGGAGCGCCGACGGGCTCCACCACGAGTGGTCCGACGCGACCTCGCTCCTCCTCGTCGCATCCAGCGCCAGGCCGACCGCCACCGGCCAGCCCGTGGTGCGGTTCGAGCCCCTCGCCGTGGAGAAGCCGCTCGACCAGGCGGCGCCGAAGCTGCTGGGCGCGCTCGTCACCGGGAGGTCCATCCCTGCGGCCGAGCTCGACCTGCGGGTGACCTCGGGCGACAAGCCCGGCAGCGTCATGCGCATCCTGCTCGACGAGGCGTTCGTGGTGTCGCTCGAGCAGGCGCCCACCCGGGAGCGGCTGGGCCTGAGCTTCCGGGCGATCGAGGTGAGCGACGAGGTGAACGACACGACCTTCAGGTGGACCGCCTCGGGGCGGCCTTGAGCGCGGAGGATCGCCGGGGCGCCCCGCCGCTCACTCGAACAGCCGCGCCGCGACCTCGCTCTGCAGGTCGAGGCCGCGGCTGGTGAGCACCACCCGCCCGCCGCGCAGCACCGCCAGCCGGTGCCCGAGCAGCCGCGCCAGCTCGGGCCGCGCCGCCTCGCCGACGAGCTCGAGCGCCGCGCCGCGCCGCGTCCGCAGCGCCAGCATGAGCCGCTCGTTCCGGTCCGCCACCGGGTCGAAGCGGTCCTCCTCGCCGGTCGGGAGCCGCCCCGCCTCCACCGCCGCCAGCCAGGCCCCGGCGTCGCGCAGGTTCTGCCAGCGCACCCCGCCGTCGGCGCCCCGCAGGCAGCCGGCCGCGCCGGCGCCGAGCCCCAGGTAGCTCTCGCCGTCCCAGTAGAGCCGGTTGTGGACCGACTCGCGGCCGGGCCTCGCGAAGTTGGAGACCTCGTAGCGGCGCAGGCCGGCCCGTCGCAGCGCCGCGCGGATGGCGCGGGCCTGCGCGACGGCCTCCTCGTCGCCCGGGAAGGCGATGAGGCCGGTGCGGGCGGCGCGGGCCAGCGGCACCTCCTCGGCCATGACCTCCGGGTCGAGGGTGAGCGCGTAGGCCGAGACGTGGCCGGCGCCGCAGGCCACCGCCCGCGCGGCGTCGGCGGCGGCGATCTGTGGCGTGGAGCGGCGCCCGGCGTAGATGAGGTCCACGCTCACCGCGAGCCCCGCCGCCGCGGCCTCGGCGATGGCCCGCGCCGCCGCCTCGCCGTCGTGGCGCCGGCCGAGCTTGCGCAGCACCCCGAGGTCGAACGACTGGACGCCGATGGAGACCCGCGTCACCCCGGCCTCGCGCCAGGCCAGCAGCCGGGCCCGGTCGCAGGACTCCGGGTTGGCCTCGATGGTCACCTCGGCCAGGTCGCCGGCGCCGAAGCGGGCCCGCACCGCGGCCAGCACGCCGGCCACCTCCTCCACCGCCCACCGCGACGGCGTCCCGCCGCCCAGGTAGACGCTCACCAGGCGAAAGGGCTCGAAGGGGGCGGCCCGCAGCGCCAGCTCGGCCTCCACCGCGCGGCCGTAGCGGCCGCCGGACGGCACCGGCGCGGTGGTCACCGCGAAGTCGCAGTACGGGCAGTGGTGGGCGCAGTAGGGGAAGTGGACGTAGACGCCGAAGGGCGGAGGCGCGGCGCCGGCGGGGTCGGTCACGGCGTCACCTCGCGGCGGGGAGCCGCCCGCCCTGCAGGAGGAGCGGCAGGGCCTCGCCCCGCTCGACGATCGCCATGTGCGGCTGGTGCGAGCGGACGCAGAGGAGCCGCGCGGCCCGGGCGCGGGCGTCCAGGCCCGGGCGGAGCGGCGGCAGGCGCGGCAGCAGCACCGCCTCCGGCACCGCCGCGGCCAGCGCCTCCATCTTCGCGGCGGTCTCGTCGCCCAGCAGCACCAGCCGCCGCCGGGAGGCCGGCCCCCCGGTCTCGAGCCAGGCCTGGAGCTGGTCCTCCCCGCGGTAGAGCCCGTCGAGCAGGATGATCTCCTGGACGCGCGGGTCGTCGAGCCAGAGCAGCAGCGTCCGGTAGCCGCCCGAGTGGGCCGCCACCACCACCGGCCCCGCCGGCAGCGGCGCCCCGGTGCGCCGCGCCACCTCGTCGAGGAGCGGGCCGAGCGCCGTCCAGACCGACTCCTCGCCGTTCCAGGCCGGCGCCTCGGCCGCCACGAAGAGCGCGTCGCGGCCGCTCAGGCGGAACTGCTCCAGCAGGCGGTGGTCGGCGGCGGCCTGGTCCACGGTGGTGAAGTAGCCGTGCAGGTAGATGAGCACCCCGGCCTGGCGGGGCCGGTGGCCGGGCGGGTGCCAGGCCAGCACCACGCCGCGGCGGGTGCCGATGCGCCAGGTCGGGCCGCCGGCGAAGCGCCCCCGCTCCACCTCGCCGATGGCGAGGGGCGTGACGGCGGCGCGCGACCAGGGGGGCTGGGCGCGATCCGGCAAGGGGGCCGGCTCGGGCGCGGCGGCCGGCGGGGCCGGGGCCGCCACGGCGGGCGGGCGCTCGGGCGCCTCGGCCGGCTGGCGGGCGGCGGGGCCTGGGCCGGAGGCGCAGCCCCAGGCGGCCAGCGAGGCCGCGAGGAGGAGCGCCCCCCTGGTGACGGCGGCCCCGCGGGTCATCACTTGGTCGCGGCGGCGGCGGCCCTCCGGGTCACCATGAGGTGCACGTGCCCCTCCGGCTTGGCGCCGTCGATGTAGCCGTAGCGGATGGGGAGGCGCCGGCGCGGCTGGGAGCCCCAGAGCTCGACGAAGTCGGCGTTGATGGACGGGCTGGCCTCCAGGAAGGAGACCTCGAAGGTGCCGTAGGTCTCCTGCGTGAAGCCGGCCTTGCGGGCGATGCGCGGCGGGACGCCGGTGGAGTCGGAGAACATGATGGCCATGTGCTCCAGCAGGTAGCTGCGCACCCGGCTGAAGTCCTCCCGCCACAGGAGGTAGCTGGCCGCCTTGGTCATGGCCGAGACCGTCCCCTTCCTCTCCAGCCACTGGATGATGCCGGTCTTCTTGACGGCCGGGTCCGAGAGGTCCCAGGCGATGTGGCGGTGGACCCGCGCCTTCGACGGGTCCTCGCCGGCCTTCACGAAGGTGAGCTCGGAGTTGGAGAAGGCCTTGGAGAAGTCGGGGGCGGTCCACTTGCCGCGCAGCAGCTTGGCGTCCTCGTGCTCCATCGCGGCGATCTCGGCGGGCGTGTAGTAGTGGAGCGT
>Ga0209261_10000204_pt1 | contig 16126 bp, 14 predicted proteins | sample DOMMetBare1Fresh_FD_187470 | JGI IMG/M metagenome (GOLD analysis project Ga0209261, IMG submission 187470) | Wetland sediment microbial communities from St. Louis River estuary, USA, under dissolved organic matter induced mercury methylation -... | ecosystem: Environmental > Aquatic >...
GCGAGACGACCCCGCGAACCCGCCGCGGCGCGGCCGACATGCCACGCTCGACCACCAGCAGGTGATCGCGGCCGAAGGCCTTGAGCGTGGCCACCACATTGCCGACGCTGGCCGACGCCATGACGTCGTAGTCGATCGCATCGAGCATCGACAGCTCGGTCATCACGTCGGCCACGCACAGGTCGTCGTAGTGCAGCTTGCGTTCGTGAACGACGCGCAACTGCCGGTCGCCGCGCAGGTCGGCCGAGGTGATCAGTCCGGCGATGGACGGCATGTCGGTGACGACGAACAGCATGCGCACGCCCTGATAGATCATCATCTGCTCGGCCTGGCGCAGCGAGGTGGCGGGGTGGGTGGTGGCCGCCTTCACCTTGGTCAAGTCGGTCATCACCGCCAGCGCGGGCGAGTCCAGCGACACGGGCGCGGCATCCCAGGGTCGCGCCTGTGCGATCGGTGTGCCCGGCTCGATGCGGAAGGTCGGCAATGCGGTGTCACGGCTCATGGGGCCTCCTGCAGCAGCGCGCCATTCGGTGCTGGCGAATGGCTCACGTTACGCCGAATCTGCGCGCCGCGCCAGCCGCCCGAGGGCGACCATCGACGTCACCACGCGCGGGCGTCGGGCCGGCGGCCACCCCGGCACCGGCGCCGCGTCACTGCACCTTGATCGCCGCCGCCTTGACGACCTTGGCGGCAGCGTCCATCTCCGCGCGCATGAAGCGGTCGAACTCGGCCGGGCTCATCGGCATCGCCTCCGCGCCCAGCGCCGCCATGCGTTCCTTGACGTCGGGCTCGGCCAGCAGGCGGTTGACGTCGCGGTTGATCTTGTCCACCACCTCGGCCGGCGTGCCGGCTGGCGCGAACAGGCCCACCCACAACGTGTAGTCGAAGCCGGCCAGCCCCGACTCGGCGATCGTCGGCACACCCGGCAGCAGGCTCGAGCGTTTGGCCGAGCTGACGGCAAGCGCCACCAGCTTGCCGTCGCGCACATGCGCCAGCGCGGCCGAGATCGGCGAGAAGAAATACGCGACGCGTGCGGTCATGGTGTCGGTCAAGGCCTCGGGCGTGCCCTTGTACGGCACGTGCAACACGTCGATGCCGGCGGCGAGCTTGAACTTCTCGCCGTTGATGTGCGTGCCGCTGCCGATGCCGGCCGATGCGAAGTTCAGGGCGCCGGGCTTGCGCTTCGCGTCGGCGAGCAGATCGGCCACCGTCTTGTAGCCGCTGGTGGGCGCAACGACCAGCACGTTGGGCTGGCCCGCCAGCGGCACGACCTGCACGAAGTCCTTCAGCGTGTCGTAGGGCAGCGATGGGTAGATGAAGGCGTTCACCGCCTGCGCCGCCGAATGCACCATCAGCGTCGTGCCGTCGGGTGCCGCCTTGGCGACCAGCCCCGCACCGATGGTGCCGCCGGCACCGGCGCGGTTGTCGATCACCACGGTCTGGCCCCACAGCTCGGTGAGCTTCTGTCCGACCGTGCGCGCCAGGATGTCGGTGGCGCTGCCCGCGGTGAACGGCACCACGACGCGCACCGGTTTGCCGGGGTAGTCCTGTGCGCCCGCCAGCACCGGCCACAACAGCGTGGCGCCCGCCACAAGCCATGCGTGCATTAACTGGTTCATCGCGTCTTCCTGCGTGGGTTCAAGACAAGCCGTCGCCGACCGGCACGTTGTCGGGCACCAGCTCCAGGCCCGAGGCGCGCGCCTGCTGCACGATCAGCTTGGCGAAGTCCTCATCGTCCAGGCCGTGGCCGATCAGCGACTGCACCAGGTCGCGCGTGATCGACGCCAGCGGCATCGGCACCTCGAATTGCCGCGCAGCGTCCAGGCCGAGGTCGAGGTCCTTGCGCAACAGCTTCGGCGTGAAGGTGACGTGGAAGTCCAGGTTCACCAGCGCCGGGGTCTTGTAGCGCGAAAAGGTCGACCCCATCACGCTCTGATTGATGAAGTCGAGGAAGGCGTGGCGCGGCACACCGGCCTTCTGCGCCAGCACGGTGATCTCGGCCAGCGACTGGATCACCACGCCGAGAAACACGTTGTGGCAGATCTTGACGATGCGCGCCAGCTCGCCCTCGCCGACGTAGCTGGCCGCCGGGGCGATCAATCGCATCGACGGCAGCGCCGCATCGAACGCGGCCTTCGGCCCGGAGCAGACGAACGAGAGGCGCCCGGCCTTGATGACCTTGGCGTTGCCCGACACCGGCGCGGCCAGCATCTGCACGCCGCGGGCGGCCAGCAGCGCGCGCAGCTCGGCCGAGCCCTCCAGCGAGATCGACGAGCACTCGACCAGCATCTTCGGCGCCGTCGGCCCCGACAGCAGGCCCTGCGGCCCGGCGACGACCTCCTTGACGTCGTGCCAGGTCGACACCATCACGTAGACGATGTCGCAGGCGGCGAGCTCGCTCAGTTCGCCGGCCAGCCCGGCGCCGAGCTTGGCCAACGGCTCGGCCTTGGCGCGCGTGCGGTTCCACACCGTCAGGTCGGCACCGCCCTTGGCCAGCCGCTCGGCCATCGCGTAGCCCATGCGTCCGATGCCGATCCACCCGATCTTCGGTGCAATGGAGGTCATGTCGAATTCAATAGGGGTTCGCGATCGGCAGTTCCTGCGCCGGGTACAGCGAGATCACCTTCGGCCCGGTGGGCGTGAGGATCACTTCCTCTTCGATGCGCGCCGCCGACACGCCGTCGCTGGCCGGGCAGTAGGTCTCCACCGCGAACACCATGCCGACCTTCAATTCGATCGGCTCGTCCAGCGAGTTGAGCTTCGACACCAGCGGCCGCTCGTGCAGGCCCAGGCCCAGGCCGTGGCAGAAGTTCAGCCCGAAGGCATCCATCTCGCTGGCGAAGCCGATCTCCTGCGCCGACGGAAACGACGCGGCCACGGTGGCCGACGACACGCCGGGCTTCAGCAGCTCGATCGCGCGGTCCATCCACTCGCGGGCGCGTTTGTACGCGTCACGCTGCGACGGTGTGGCGAATCCGACATTGAAGGTGCGGTAGTAGCAGGTGCGATAGCCCATGTAGGCATGGATGATGTCGAAGAACGCCTGGTCGCCGGGGCGGATCAGCCGATCGGTGAAGTTGTGCGGGTGCGGGCTGCAGCGCTCGCCCGAGATCGCGTTGATGGCTTCGACGCAGTCCGACCCCATCTGGTACAGCCGCATCGTGGCCAGCGCGACGATGTCGCTCTCCTTCACGCCGGGCTTCAGCGCCTCGGCGATGTCCTGGTACACCCCGTCGACCATCGCGGCGGCCATGTTCAGCAGCATCAGCTCGTCGATGTTCTTCACCTCGCGCGCCTGCAGCATGGTTTGCTGCGCGTCGCGCACATCGAGCCCCAGCTTCTGAAGCTCGAGCATCATCGGCACCTCGACCACGTCGACGCCGAGCGGCATGTCGCCCACGCCTTCGGCGTCGAGCAGCGCCTTGATCTCGCGCGCCGCGGCGCGAAACAGCTTGCCGTCGCCGCCCACCGCGCCGCGCAGGCCCAGCATGCCGGCGCGGCAGTGGTCCTTGCACAGCCACGGCGTGTACAGGCGGTGGTGCTTGGCCGCCGAGCCGAAGTCCCAGATGTACGGATCGCCGTTGCCGGTGAGCAGCGAGTAGCGCGTGAGCTTGTCGCGCGCCCATTCGCCGATCACCGTGCTGGTGGTGTAGCGGATGTTGTGCTGGTCGAAGCACAGCAGTGCGCCGAGGCCCGAGTTCGCGAGTGCCGCGCGCGTGCGCGCCAGGCGGTAGTCGTGCAGGCGACGGAAGTTGACGCGCTCCTCGAAATCCACCTGCATGTGGCCCGGCGCCTGCAGCGGCCGGTCCCAGCCGTGCTGGGGGTCGATGTCGTCGGGCCGGACGATCGTGGGTTCGCGTTTCTTCTTGCCAGCCATGGTGTGGTCTCGGTGTCGATCAGCAGGCGCCTGCCGCCCCTGCCGGTCCACCGGCAGGCCGACGATAGCCGATCCTGGCCACGGTGCACAGCGGCACGACCACCGACCGCCGCGGGCGCCACCGCGCTACGGCGCGCCGAGTCCGAGCCAGCGCCGGATCGTCTCGCCGACGCTGCGCAGCGCCGCCTGGATGCGTGCGCCGGTGCGCGACGGAAACTCGGCCTGCGGATCGACGATGCGGCTGGCCAGCGCGTGCTGCATGAAGTCGCCCACCACCGGCAGCGCCGTGTGCGCACCCTGCCCCCAATGGTCGCTGCGCAGCGTGACGCGCGGATCGTTGAAGCCGACCCAGGCGCCGACCACGAGCCGCGGGTGCATCAGCACGAACCAGCCGTCGGCGTTGTTCTGCGTCGTGCCCGTCTTGCCGGCCACGTCGGCCTCGATGCCATGGCCGTCGCGGATGCCGCGGCCGGTGCCGCGTTCGACGACGCCGCGCATCATGTCGATCAACTGCAGCGCGACACTGGATTCGATCACCCGCTCGCGCGCGGCCTCGGGCTGCGGCGCGAACTGCACCAGCACTTTGCCGTGGCGATCGCTGACGCGGGTGACCAGCTGCGGCGCGTGGTATTCGCCGAGCGAGGCGATGCTGCCGTAGGCGCTGGTCATCTCCAGCAGGCTGACCGGGCTGGTGCCGAGCGCCAGCGAAGGCACGGCATCGAGCTTGCTTTCGCGCACGCCCAGGCGCTGCGCGAACCGCACCACCTTGGCCGCGCCGACCGCCTCGATCACCTGCGCAGTGATGGTGTTGCGCGAATAGACCAGTCCGTCCTCCAGCGTCGACCTGGCCATGCCCGGGTCGCCCGCATCGCGCGGCCGCCACACGCTGCCGTCGGGCAGGCGGATGCTGACCGCGCGCGCCGTGAACTCGCGCTGCGGCTCCATGCCCGACTCCAGCGCCGCCCCGTAGACGAAGGGCTTGAAGGTCGAGCCCGGCTGGCGACGCGCCTGCTGCACGTGGTCGAAGCTGTCGGTGTCGAAGTCGCGGCTGCCGACCCAGGCGCGCACCTGTCCGCTGGCAGGGTCGAGCGCGACCAGGCCCGACTCCAGCCGCGTCTTGCGCGCGCGCAGGCCTTCGATGAAGTCCGCGTCGGCGCGCAATTGCGCCATCGCCTCGTCCTTGGTGCGTCCGGCGTCGACGAGGCGAGCGAATTCCGGCGCTTCGCGCACGAAGGCATCGACCAGGTCCGCGCGGGTGGACCAGAAGTGCGCGAACGGCTTCGTGCTGCGGCGCGCCCGCTCATAGCTTGCGGTGCTGGTGGACAGCAGCCTGCCGCTGGCACGCCCCCACTCGACGTCGGCCACCGCCTGCAGCGCGTCGAGCCGGCGTGCCACCGCCTGGTTGGCCAGACGCTGCAGCCGCGGGTCGAGCGTGGACTGCACCACCAGGCCGTCGGCGTAGAGGTCGTAGCCGAGCAGCTCGCCCCAGCCGGCCAGCCAGCGCCGCACGGTGTCGGCGAAGTGCGGCGCCGGGCCGGTGTCGAGATCCTGGCGCACGAATTCCAGGCGCAGCGGCCGGCGGCTGTAGCGATCGAACAGCGCCGCGTCGAGCTTGCCGTGCTTGACCATCTGGGCCAGCACCACATTGCGCCGCTCCCGCGCCCGTTCGGGGTTGATCACCGGGTTGTAGGCGCGCGTGCCCTTCAGCAGGCCGACCAGCGTGGCGCCCTCGCTCACGCTGAGCGCGCGCGCCGGCTTGTTGAAGTAGGTGCGCGCGGCCATCTCGAGGCCGAAGGCGTTGTAGTGGAACGAGACGGTGTTGAGGTAGGTCTCCAGGATCTCGCGCTTGGAGTACACCCGCTCCAGCTTGATCGCGGTGATCATCTCCTTGAGCTTGCGCGTCGCGGTCGGCGCGCGGCCGATCGCCTCGGGGAAGAAGTTGCGCGCCAGCTGCTGCGTGATCGTCGAGCCGCCCTGGCGGTCGCCGCCCATCGTCTTGAACACCGACGCGATGCTGCGCCGCCAATCGATGCCCGGGTGTTGCCAGAAGCGATGGTCCTCGGTGGCGATCAGTGCATCCACCAAATGCGGCGGCACGGCGTCCAGTGTGATCCACTCGCGATTCATGCGCCGAAAGGTGGCCAGCAGCGAGCCATCGGCCGCGAGCAGCACGCTCGGCCGTTCGTCGCGCGCCTTCAACACGTTGTCGACCGGCGGCGTCATCGGCACCAGCACGGCCACGCCGAGCGCGAGCAGCAGCAGCATCGCCAGCGCGGCGGCGCCCGCCGCCCACAGCAGCCTTTGCCAGAGCGGGCGGGCTCGCGCTGCCGGTGGCGCGGACGGCGTCTCGGAATCCATGGCTGTATTGAATCAGCTCGACCGCGCCCCCGACGCGCATGGGCGCGGCCACACGCATCCAGATGTGACAAAGCCGGCTCGGCGGCGAATCGGCCGCGGCTCGCGCCCGGCCCGATCGACCGACGGACGCGCTGGCGGCGCCACGCCGGCTAGACTGGCCGCTCAAGCCCGTGCGGGTAGCCACGACGCGAACCCATGACCCCCGAGACCCTGCTGCATCACGACGACCACGGCACACTCTGGTCCGACGACGGATCGGGTGCCTCGGCGTTCGCCGACGCGGCCGGCGCCTACCAGGCCGCGCTCGCCATGCGCGCGCTGCGCATCGACCGCGGCGAGCAGCCGCTCGGCTACAAGGTCGGCTTCACCAACCGCAACATCTGGTCGCGCTACAACGTCTTCGCGCCGATCTGGGGCACGGTGTGGAACACCACGCTCACGTGGTGCGACGGCCAGGGATCGCTGCGCATCTCGGGCGCCTGCCAGCCGCGCATCGAGCCCGAATGCGTGATCGGCCTGCGCTCGACACCGCGGCCCGATGCCAGCCTCGACGAGCTGTTCGAGGCCATCGACTGGGTGGCCACGGGCTTCGAGGTGGTGCAGTCGCACCGGCCCGACTGGAAGTTCAGTGCACCCGAGACCATCGCCGACAACGCACTGCACGCGCGACTGCTGGTCGGCCCGCGGCGGCCGGTGACGCAACTGGCGCACGACGCCACCACGCTGCATGCGGTGCTGGCCAGCGCCACGGTCGCGCTGCATCGCGGCGACGTGCCGATCGACGAAGGCGTCGGATCCAACGTGCTCGACGGCCCGTTGCTGGCGTTGCACCACTTCGTGCGTGAGCTGCACGCCTGCCCCGGCGCGCCGGACCTGAAGCCCGGCGACTTGGTCAGCACCGGCACATGGACCGACGCCTGGCCGGTGCGACCGGGCGAGCGTTGGAGCGCGCGCTTCGCACCGCCATTGCACGAGTTGTCGGTGCGCTTCGAATGATGCAGCCGACCCCGCAGCACGACACGCTGGCCAACGGCGTGCGCGTGCTGGCGCTGCCGATGCCGCATCGGCAGACCGTCGCGGTCGCGGTGTTCGTGCGCACCGGCAGCGCGCACGAGAGCCGCGCGCTCAACGGCATCAGCCATGTGCTGGAGCACATGGCCTTCAAGGGCACGCGCGAGCGCGACGTGCACCGCGTCAACCTCGACGCCGAGCGGCTCGGTGCCGAGGTCAACGCGCACACCGACAAGGACCACACCGCCTACACGATGCGCGGTCTGGGCGAGCATGCGCCGCCGTTCGTGCGCATGCTGGCCGACATCGTGCGCCACGCGACCTTTCCCGACGACGAACTGCAGCGCGAACGCGAGGTGCTGCTGCAGGAGCTGGCCGAGGTGGAGGACGATCCGGTGACCGTCGGCTACCACCTGCTCGACCACGCCTGCTGGGGCACGCACCCCGCGGCGCTGCCGGTGATCGGGCAGCGCCGGGTGATCGAGCGCATCACGCGCGCCGACCTGCTGGCCTATGTGGCGCGACAGTACACCGGCGCCAACATCGTGGTCGCCGCGGCCGGCGCCGTGGACCCGGGCGACCTGCTGCTCGAGGCCGAAGTCGCGTTCGGCAGCCTGCCGCCCGGCACCGCGAACGCCGTCGGCGGCGCCGCGTACGAAGGCGGCACGCGCACCCGGCGCATGGAAGGCGGGCAGCAAACGCACCTGGTGATCGGCTTTCCCGCGCCGCCGCGTGCCGACGACGACGTCGTGCACGACGTGGCCGCCGCGGTGCTCGGCGACGGCATGAGCTCGCCGCTGCTGGCCGAGCTGCGCGAGAAGCGCGGCCTCGTCTACCACGCGGGTTGTCATGTCGACCGGTTCGAATTCGGCGGGCAGCTCGCGATCGAGGCATCGTTCGCGCCACGGCACCTCGACCCGGTGCTGCGCGAGGTGGCCCGCCTGCTGCGCCGGCAGGCCGACCAGGTGGACCCGGTGGACCTCGAGCGCGCCCGCAATCAGGTGATGGTGCGGATGCTGCGCGACGAGGAGCGGCCAGCGCAGCGACTGGAAGACGCGGCGCTGGATCTGCTCGTGCTGGACCGCGTGCGCGGCGCGGCGCAACGCGTGGCCCAGGTGCAGGCGGTGTCCGCCGAGCAGGTGCGCGCGGCGTTCGCGCGTTTGCTGCACGCCGGCGCCTCGGTGGCGGTGACCGGCAGCGTCGCGCGCGGCGCCACGCAGCGCGTGCACGACGCGCTGGCGGCGTGAACGAGCCCCCTCCCGGCCGCGTTCAGACGCGGCCGGGAGGGCGTGGCGCCACCGCCCCGCTGGCGGCCGCCGCGGCGCGCGCCACCAGTTCGGCATCCGGCCCGGCCGATGCATACAGCGCCACGACGCTGCCGAACGACAGCACGCTGGCCAGCAGCGTGCCGACCACGATCGCCAGTTCGGCCCTCAGGGACCGGCCGGCGAGCTTGACTTCCTTTTCCATGACCTTCTCCAAGTACAAGCGCACGGTCGATCGAACAAAGCGCCCCATTTGGCGCCGCGGTCGACACAGACCCTTCGTGCGGAGGTCTGCGCCGAATCGCTTCGGTCCGGTGACGGGTTCCGGCGCCGCCCCATCGTCGCGGCCGTTTTCGTGATGGCATCCACTTCGGCTGTGCCCTTGCGCGAGCGTCCCGTCGAACGGAGTGCCTCGCTGCACGTGACCTGGGCGCCGCCAGTCGCGCACATCCCGAACCGCCGGCACCCGGCGTTGGCGGTTCGGAGTGCAAGGACACACCCGAAGTGAATCCACAGAATCTGCAAACACAAAACAAAAGGCCCGGATCCTTCGGGATCCGGGCCTCTGTGAACAGAGTGCTGAGGAAACGTACCGTGTCTAGTGCGGTGGTACGCCTGCCTCTCCCGGACCCGTGAGCCCCCAATTGCCATCGGCCATCAGGCCGCCGACGCGCAGGCGGGCCTGCAGGTCGGTGCACACGAACGCCGCGACACCCGGCTGGGTGCGTGCGTTGGTGGCGGTGGCGATACGACTCACGTGGTGACCTCTCAGAAAAGTTGATGAATGAACGATTGCGACTGGTCGGCAATGTAAATACTCTTTACCTGAGCGTCAACCCCCTAGGAAAATACGGCCCATCCGATTGACGCATCGGCGTGGCGCCGAGCACACGCCAGACATGAGCAACCTCACCCGCACGCGCCGGCAGAATGCGCTGGCGCTGTTTCAGCAGCATGCCGAGCGCGCGATGGCCGCCGGCGCCGCACCCAAGGGTCTGGAGCAGGCCTTCGCCAGCCAGCTCGAGATCTCGCCCAGCATGTGGAGCCAGGTCAAGTCGTCCCGGCCCATCGGCGACAAGCTGGCGCGCCAGATCGAGCGCCACTGCGGCAAGCCCGGTGGCTGGCTCGACGAGGCGCGCACGAGCGATCACCCCTCCGCCGCCGAGCGTGCGTTTCTCGATCTGGCGCTGCAGGCCTGGCGAGCGACGAACGCCGCCGGGCGCCAGGCCCTGCGCGCGCAACTGAAGGCACTGACCCATCGCAGCGCGGGCCCGTGAGCCCGGCCGCGAAGGATCGTCGACTCAGGCAGCGCCTGGCTCGCGAGGGGCCGCCGGCACGGTGATCGTCAGCGTCGAGGCGACGCTCGACAGGCGCCACCCTATTTCCTCCACACGGCGCTGCAGCGCCTGCAGGCGCTCCGCGTGCGCGGCCGCCTCGGCGCCAGAGCCCGGTCCCGGCGTCAGGCGGATCACCACGGTGCCGTCGTGCCAGGCCGTCTCGATGCGAATCGGCACGGTCGCTCCAGCCTCGGGCGCGCCGTCGGCGAACGCCTGCAGCAGGCTCATCAGCACCTCGTTCAGCTGGTCGGCGACCAACTCGCACGGCGGCAGGTCGGCCTGCGGCACGAAGTGGATCGGCGTGCCGCGCGCGCGGAACTCGAAGCCCTCGAAGTCGCAGACGGCTTTCACCATCGCATTGACGTCCACCCATTCCGGGCCCTGCCCGCGCGCCGTCGCGAATTCGGCGATCCGACGCACCATCGTCGCGATGCGGCCGGTCTGGTCGAGGATCTGCCGGCTGGCGCCGGCGGTGGCCTCCGGGTCCGGCTGCGTCGGCAGCTCCTGCGCCAGCGCGGCGATCACCGCCAGCGGGTTGCCCACCTCGTGCGCCACATTGGCCGCCATCGTGGCCAGCGTGGCCATCTTCTCGCGGTGCCGCTGTCGCTCGCGCGCGTTCGACTGCTCCTGCGCCAGCCGTTGCCGGTCGATCAGCCGTTGGCCGTTGCGCACGATCAGCCAAGAGACCGCGTACAGCAGCGCGAGCATGCCGCCGACGATCCACAAGAAGCGCATCGAGCTGGCATTGACCAGCGCCTGGTTGGCGCGCGCCGCCTGTTCGACGCGCGACTGGTTGTCGGCCGTGATGTCGGCAAACCGCTTCGAGGTAGTCTTGATGCTCTGCAGGAACGGCGTCACGTCCGAATAGATCTCGAACACGCCGACCACGGCCCCGCCGCCGGGCGCACGCACCGGCACGTAGCTCGAAATCAGGTCGCGGTTCTCGACCACGCGTTCGAATGCACTGAAGCGGTCGCGGTGCGTCAGCTCACTGGCTGGCCGGCCCGCTGCCGCGGCGTGGCGCCCGGCATTGGCCAACGCGTCTTCACCGATCTGCGCGTGCTCGGACGAGTACACCGTGACGCCGCGCAGGTCGAACACCTTGATCTTGAAGGCCGAGGTGTCGCGCATCGCCGCGTAGGCCTTGGTGTCCAGGGCGCGGAAACCGGGCAGGTCCCGGATCTGCCGGCCCAGCTCGGCCTCGCAGGCGCGGCGCGCGCTGGTCGCCGCCGCATCGCCCGTCGGCAGCGCACGGCAAGGTTCGATCGCAAGGCGCTGCGCCGCCGCGACGAACGGTGCGATGTCCGACGACCACAGCAGGTTGGCCACCACCAGCGTCAGGTTCACATGGCTGGCTTCGTGTACCGCCAGCAGGCTGGCGCGCGCGGCTTCTTCGTGCTGGCGCGCCAGCTGCGCCTGAGCCTCGGCGAAGAACGCACCCTGCTCGCGCTGCACCTTGTCGAAGAAGACCTCCTCCATGCGCTCCAGCACCACCAGCGCCACGCCCACCGCCACAAAGGCGATCAACGTGGCGATCGTGAAGTAGCGCATCAGGCGGAAGCCGCCGCGCGGTGCATCGTCCTTCTTCGCGTTCGCCACCGCCTGCTCCCCGGGGCGCGCCGTGTTCGTGGTCATGGGTCGTCTCTCTGGACCTTCATGGCGCAGGCAGCGGCAATGCCCGATCGCTGCGCCCGGCACCGACAATGCGCTGCCATGCCGGCCGCATCGTTGATCTTACTCAACCCGCATGCGGCCGCCGGCCGGGCCCGGCGGCTTGCCCCGCAGATCGACGACTGGCGACGCCAGCATGCGGCGCCGGCGCGGCTGCACGTGGCCGGCAGCATCGCCGAGGCGACGGCCGCGCTGCACGAGCTGGCGCCGGGCAGCCGCGTGGCGGTGGTCGGCGGCGACGGCACGGTGCACCAGCTGTTGCCGGCGCTGCTGGAGCGCGGGCACACGCTGGGCCTCGTGCCCTGCGGCACCGGCAACGACACGGCCCGTGCGCTGGGCGTGCACCGGCTGCGCTGGCCCGCGGCGCTGGGCCTCGCGTGCTCGGCGCCGTCGCGCCCGATCGACCTGGCGCTGCTGCGCACGGCCGATCGGCAGCGGCCATTCATCTCCAGCCTGGCCGCGGGCTTCGACGCGGCCGTCGCGATCCGCGCGCTGCGCGCACCACGCGCGCTGCCCGGCACGCTGCGCTACCTGTGGGCCACGCTGGCCGAGCTGCGCGCGCTGCGCGGCCACGTGGTGCAGGTGGCGTGCGACGGCGTGACCGTGCACGACGGCGAGGCGCTGTTCGCCTCGACGCTGAACACGCGCAGCTACGGCAGCGGCATGCCGGCCGTGCCGCAGGCCCGCATCGACGATGGCCGGCTCGACCTGCTGCTGGCGGGCCGCTTCGGACGCCTGGGCACGCTGGCGATGCTGCCGCTGCTGCTCAGCGGCCGGCACCTGCGCCACCCCCGGGTGCGCAGCCTCGCGTTCCAGCGCATGCAGGTGCGCGCCGACACCGCGCTGCCGCTGGCCGCCGATGGCGAGGCGCTCGCGCCGGCGCGGGAGTTCGAGGTGTCGGTGCTGGCCGCTGCGCTGAACGTGGTGCGGCGCGACGACGCGACGCGGCGTTAGCGGGCCCGGCCGGGCCTCAGGCCAGGTCTTCGTGCAGGCACAGGATGTTGCCCTCCGGGTCTTCGAACCATGCCGCCTTCTCGGCGCCGAGCACGCACACATGGTCCACCGTGCGCAGCCCCGGGTAGTCGTAGTCGGCGAAGACGACACCGCGGGCCTTCAGCGTGGCGATCGAGGCCGCGATGTCGCTCACCTGGAAGCTCAGCGCGGTGTGCTGCGCCTGGGTGCCTTCGGGCTTGGGAAACAGCGCGATCTCGGTGCCGCCGCAGCGGTAGACGAACTTGCCGTCGGGCTTGGCACCCAGCACGTCGAGGCCCAGGACACCCTCGTAGAAGCGACGCGCGCGTGGCAGGTCCTTGACCGGCAACATGCACGTCACCTGGCAGCCGGCCAGCGCGCTCATGGCTGGCTGACCGCAACGGCCCAGTTCTCCACCGGCGGCTTGCCCTGTCGCAGCATCGTCGCCGTGGCGTCGAGCTTGCCGTGGCGCACCAGCCCTTTCCAGGCCAGCTTGCCGTACTTGGCGCTTTCGGTCTCGGCCTCGAACGCGATGCCGTCGGCCAGCGGCGTGGCCTTGTACGGCGCGTCGGAATAGCCGAAGCGGTCGCACGCCGTGGAGCGGAAGCGCCCGTCCTTGAACAGCAGCGTGTCGGCTTCGCCCTTGATCTTGCCGCGCTCGATGAACACGCCTTCGAACTTCTTGCCATCGAGGGCGCCGGGCTCGGCCAGCGCCACCGGCACGGCCAGACCGGCCAGCGTCGCCAGCAGCAGCCGGCGTGGGAGTTGTTGCGTGGTGTGCATGCGCAGCCTCCTGGTTCGATTGAAGACGATGCCCGGCATTGTTGGGCCGCAGCGCGCCGCAGCGCCATACGTAGCCTTGCGCATCGGTGGCCATCGCGTGCAGCGTCGGCCCGTGGTTTCCGGGCCTGACGCCACGCGAAGCACCCCCTGTTTCCCGGGGTGCGGCGGCCCCGGTGCTAAAGTGAACTGCAATGATGTCGACTGCACACGAGAAACGGAACAGGATGCGCGGAGATCATCGGTGCGCGACGCGGTAAAGGTCACCCGGCGCCTGGCAGCCATCCTGGCAGCGGACATCGCGGGCTACTCGCGCCTGATGGGCGAGGATGAGGCCGCCACCGTCCGCGCGCTGAAGGGGCACCAGGCCGAAGTGCTGCCGCTGGTGGCCGAATTCAGCGGCCGGATCATCGACACCGCCGGCGACGGCATCCTGGCCGAATTTGCCAGCGTGGTCGACGCGGTGGAGTGCGCGCTGGAAATCCAGACCGTCATGCGCCGCCGCAACGAAGACGAGGCCAAGCAGCGGCGCATGCAGTTTCGCATCGGCATCAACCTCGGCGACGTGATCCACGACGAGGTGCGGATCTACGGCGACGGCATCAACATCGCTGCGCGGCTGGAAGGCATCGCGCAGCCCGGTGGTATCTGCGTCTCGTCGAAGGTGCGCGAAGAGGTGCTGGACAAGCTCACGCTGGATTTCCTAGACCTGGGCGAACAGACGCTGAAGAACATCGCCCGCCCGGTGCGTGTGTTCGCGGTCCAGGTCGAAGGCTTCGATGCCTCGGCGTTCGGGCCCGTCGACCCGCCGCCCACCACGCCGGGCTGGCTGCAGGCACCGATACCCGCGCCTCCGCTGCCGCCGGTGGACACCACGCCGTCGATCGCCGTGATGCCCTTCATCAACATGAGCCACGACGAGGAGTACGGCTATTTCGCGACCGGGCTGTCCGAGGAAATGCTCAACATGCTGGCCAAGATCCCGGGTCTGCGGGTGGCCTCGCGCACGTCGGCGTTCAGTTTCAAGGGCAAGGACGTCGACATCCCGACGGTGGCCAAGAGCCTGCACGTGGCACACGTGCTCGAAGGCAGCGTGCGCAAGTCGGGCAAACGCGTGCGCATCGTGGCGCAGCTGATCCAGGCGTCGACCGATTCGAACCTGTGGGCCGAGACCTACGACCGCGACATGGAGGATGTGTTCGCGGTGCAGGACGACATCGCCCAATGCGTGGTGAAGGAGCTGCGCGAGGCGCTCGGGCTGGCCGGCACCAGCAAGGTGGATGCCGGCGTCATCAAGGCCGAAGTGGCGGCCGCGGCCAAGGGCCGCAGCCAGAACGTCGAGGCCTACAACCTGTACCTCGAGGGCCAGGAATACCGCGGGCGACTCAAGCAAGAAGACACGGCCAAGGCCGTGGAGTGCTACCTCAAGGCGATCCAGCTCGACGCAAGCTATGCATCGGCCTGGGCCGGCCTGTCGCGTGCCTACTCCGACCAGGCCGGGCAGAGCTGGGTGCCGACGGCCGAGGGCTACGCACGCGCCAAGGCGGCAGCACAGCGCGCGCTGGCGCGCGAACCCGAGCTGGCCGAGGGCCACACCGCGATGGGTTGGGTGCAGCGCGCATTCGACTGGGACTGGAAGGGTGCGGAGGCGTCGTTCCAGCACGCACTGAAAGTGGCACCGAGCAACACGCTGGCGATGAACGCCGCGGCCGACATGCTGGCCGCGCTGGGGCGGCTGGACGAGGCGATCGAGCTGTCGCGTCGCGCCACGAAGCTCGACCCGCTGAACATCCCGCTGCACCGCAACCTGGCGATGTACTGCATTGCCGCAGGCCAGCTGGACGAGGCCGAGCGCGTGCTGCGGCAGGTGCTGCAGATGGGCGCCGCGGGCTTGCTCACCTACACCTGGCTCGGCGTGCTGGCGCTGGCGAAAGGCAAGCCGCAGGAGGCGCTGGCGCTGATGTCCAAGGAAGTCAGCGACATCTTCCGGCGCGTGGGCCTGGCGGTGGTGCACAACACGCTCGGGCAGTTGACCGAATCGGATACCGAGCTGATGAGCCTGATCGACGAGCACGGCAAGGACAGCCCCTACCAGATCGCCGAGGTGTACGGCGCCACCGGGGACCTGGACAAGACCTTCGAGTGGCTGGAGACGGCCTACACCGAACGCGACCCCGGCCTGTCGTACCTGCGGGTGGACCCGTTCCTGCTGGGCGTGCACCACGATCCGCGCTGGCAGCCGCTGCTGGTGAAGATGGGGCTGGCGGATTGAGGGCCTCGTTCACCACGTCGTGAACAAGGCCCCGGATTCTGCTCCGCTCGCTCAACCCAGTCGCTGAATCTGCTGGCTCGAGCGGCGAGCCGCCGCTTCAGGGCCCGCTGCCGTACAGCTCAGCGCCGTTGATCGCCACAGCGCTCGCACCAACCCCGCCGGTGACCAGCACGCGGCCGTTCTGCAGCAGAGTGGCACGATGGCTCGCGTGTGCCGCCCCCATGTTCGGGCCCGCGACGAACGTGCCGCCGAACAACTCGCTGCTCTGCAGACGCGCACCGCTCGCGTTCACACCACCGGTGACCAGAATGCGGCCATCGGGCAACGACGTGGCCTCGAGGTCGCGTCGGGCACTGAGCATCGCGGTCGAGGTGACGGTCGCCCAGCCGCTGCCGGTGAACACCTCGACGAGCTGCGACGGCGGATCCGAGCCACCGATCAGCAGCACCTGACCGTTCAAGATCGGTGTCGCTACGGCCGAATGCCCGTAGCGTGCCTGTGACATCAGGCCCGTGACGGCGGTGCACGCGGTGGCACTGCACAGCTCCGAGGTCCGCAGCGAGGTGTAGCCGCTGCCCACCTT
>Ga0209261_10000205_pt1 | contig 16089 bp, 10 predicted proteins | sample DOMMetBare1Fresh_FD_187470 | JGI IMG/M metagenome (GOLD analysis project Ga0209261, IMG submission 187470) | Wetland sediment microbial communities from St. Louis River estuary, USA, under dissolved organic matter induced mercury methylation -... | ecosystem: Environmental > Aquatic >...
AGCTGCATGTGCGCGATGCGCGACAGGTTCTTGGCCATCGTCGCGGCCAGCTCGCCTTCCATGCGCTGCGCATGGTAGATGTCGTACTGCACGTAGGCGTTGTCGTCGCCCACCTCGTCGAGGATGGCCAGCGCCTGCGCGGTGGTGTTCAGGTAGAAGCCCGGAATGTCGTAGAAGTTGATCGGCTCGATCAGCAGCTTGAGCCCGGCCTTCTTCAGCTCGGCGGCCGCATAGCGCAGGTTGCTGACGAACGTGCGGCGCAGCACGGCCGGGTCCGCGCCGGCCGGCACCTTGCCGGCCAGGCAATTGAGCTGCGGCGCGCCGAGCGCGGTGCCGTACTCGATGCCCTGCGCCACGCCGCGGCGGAACTCGTCCACCCGGTCGGGCAGGCAGGCGATGCCGCGCTCGCCGCCGTCCCAGTTGCCGGGCGGCAGGTTGTGCAGCACGAGCTGCAGGCCGTTGGCCTGCAGGTGTGACCGGATCTCCTGCGGCTTGTAGGCGTACGGGAACAGGAACTCCACCGCGGTGAAGCCGGCCTTGGCAGCACGCTCGAAGCGGTCGAGGAACGGTACCTCGTTGAACAGCATCGTCAGGTTGGCGGCGAACTTCGGCATGGTTTGCTCCATCAATCCAGCATTGCTACGGCAGTCGGCACGTCGGCCTTGCCGCTGGCCAGCTCTTCGAATTCGACCACATTGTCGATCTCGGTGCCCATCGCGATGTTGGTCACCCGCTCGAGGATCACCTCGATCACCACCGGCACCTTGAACTGCGCCATCCAGGCCTCGGCCTGGTCGATCGCCGGGCGCATTTCTTCCTGGCGTGTCACGCGGATCGCCTTGCAGCCCAGCCCCTCGACCACCTTGACGTGGTCGACGCCGTAGCCCTTGATCGGCGAATCGCCCTCGGAGTCGACGTTGATGTTGTCGAAGCCGAGCTGCACGCAGTAGTCCATGTTGAAGCCGCGCTGGCTCTGGCGGATCAACCCCAGGTAGCTGTTGTTGACGACGATGTGGATGTACGGCAGCTTGAACTGCGCGCCGACCGCCAGCTCCTCGAGCATGAACTGGAAGTCGTAGTCGCCCGAGAGGGCCACGATGCGCCGTGTCGGGTCGGCCGCGCGCACGCCGAGCGCGGCCGGCACCGTCCATCCCAGCGGACCGGCCTGGCCGCAGTTGATCCAGTGACGCGGCTTGTAGACGTGCAGGAACTGCGCCGCGGCGATCTGGCTCAAGCCGATCGTCGAGACGTAGCAGACGTCCTCGCCGAACGCGCGCACCATGCACTGGTAGACGCGCTGCGGCTTCATCGGCACATCGTCGAAGTTGGTCTTGCGCAGGTAGTCGAGCGAGCCCTTGCGGCCCTGGCATTCGGCCGCCCAGGCGCTGCGGTCGGGCAGCCGCCTGGCCGCCTTGCGCTCGCGGGCGATATCGACCAGCAGTTTCAACGCCGCCTTGGCGTCGGAGACGATGCCGTAATCGGGCGCGAACACGCGGCCGATCTGCGTCGGCTCGATGTCGATGTGGATGAACTTGCGGCCCTTGCAGTACACCTCGGGCGAGCCGGTGTGGCGATTCGCCCAGCGGTTGCCGATGCCGAGCACGAAGTCGCTCGCCAGCATGTTGGCGTTGCCGTAGCGGTGGCTGGTCTGCAACCCGCACATGCCCGCCATCAGCGCGTGGTTGTCGGGAATCGTGCCCCAGCCCATCAACGTGGGGATCACCGGGATGCCGGTGACTTCGGCAAACTGCACCAGCAGGTCCGACGCGTCGGCGTTGATGATGCCGCCGCCGGCGACGATCAGCGGCTTCGCCGCACCGTCCAGCATGTCGAGCGCCTTCTCGATCTGCTTGCGGCTGGCCGTGGGCTTGTAGACGGCCAGCGGTTCGTAGGTGTCGATGTCGAACTCGATCTCGGCCATCTGCACGTCGAACGGCAGGTCGAGCAGTACCGGACCCGGGCGCCCCGAGCGCATCAGGTGGAAGGCCTGCTGGAACGCGCGCGGCACCTGCGCCGGCTCGAGCACGGTGGTGGCCCACTTGGTCACCGGCTTGGCGATGCTGGCGATGTCCACCGCCTGGAAGTCCTCCTTGTGCATCCGTGCGCGCGGAGCCTGGCCGGTGATGCACAGGATCGGAATCGAATCGGCCTGGGCCGAATAGAGCCCCGTGATCATGTCGGTGCCCGCCGGCCCCGAGGTGCCGATGCAGACGCCGATGTTGCCGGCCTTGGCCCGGGTGTAGCCCTCGGCCATGTGCGACGCGCCCTCCACGTGGCGTGCCAGCACGTGGGCGATCGATTGCCGCTCGCGCAGCTGCGCGTACAGCGGGTTGATCGCCGCCCCGGGCACGCCGAAGGCCTGGGTGACGCCCTCCTTCTCCATCACCAGCACCGCGGCCATTGCCGCCTTCATCTTCGCCATGGCGTTGCTCCTGTTGTGTCTGCACGCATATTGACCGTTGGCGCCGCCGCACAGAAGGCCGGCACGGCGATAACAGCTATTCCACCGGGTAATGCGATGCCGGCGCGTCCCGTTCCGCGCCGGGCAGCCAGACGCTGAAGCGGCTGCCCTGCCCGGGCGTGCTGGCCACTTCGATGCGCCCACCCATCGCGAGCACCAGCTGGCGGCTCAGCGCCAGGCCGATGCCGCTGCCCGGCACGTCGCTGTGTTCGCGTCCGAGCCGGTTGAAGGGCTCGAACAGGTGCGACTGCTGTTCGGCCGTCAAGCCTTGGCCGGTGTCGACCACGTCGACCGCGAAGCCCGCGTCGCTGGCGCGCAGCGCAAGTCGCACCTGGCCGCCCGGCGCGGTGTACTTGATGGCGTTGCTGAGCAGGTTGATCACCACCTGCAGCAGCCGTTTGTCGTCGGCCGTCACGATGGCAGGGCCTGAATGTGCCGGCGCGAGCAGTTCCAACTGGTGATGCGTCACCTGCGGCGCCACCATGGCCGCCGCGTCGCGCAACACGCCCGAGGCATCCACCGGCCGCAGCGTCAGCGACATGGCACCGATCTCGGCACGGCTCAGGTCCATCAGATCGGCGATCAGCCGGTCGAGCTGCCGGCTGGCGGATTCGATGTGCCGCAGGTAGTCGATGCGCACGGCGTTGCCGGGTTGGTGCTCGATCTGCTGGCGCATCAGCTGCGCAAAGCCCAGCACCGCGCTCAACGGCGTGCGCAGCTCATGGCTCACGTTCGACAGCAGCTGCGATTTGCTGCGGCTGGCCATCTCGGCCGCCAGCCGTGCGGTGCGCTCGTTCTCCAGCGCCAGCGCGTCGGTCAGGTCGCGCAGCACCACCGTGAACAACGAACCCTGCGGCAGCGCGACGCGCGAGATCGATGCCGCGATCGGAAACTGCTGCCCATTGGCGCGCAGGCCGTGCAACTGCGCCTCGCCGCCCATGCGCCGCTGCGTGCTGCCGGTGCTGGCAAACCGCTGCAGCGCACGTTCATGCGCCCCGCGCGACGCCTCGGGCAGCAACCGGTCCAGCGGCTGGCCGAGCATCTCGCGCTCGCTGACGCCGAACACGCGCTCGGCCTCGTGGTTGAAGACGATCACGCGGTGGTTGGCGTCGAGCGTGATGATCGCCGTCGACGCCGTGCTCACCACGCCGGCCAGCTGGGCCTCGCTGGCGCGCAGGCGCGCGGCAGAATCCATCAGTTCGGCGGTGCGTTCGGTGACGCGCTGCTCGAGCAGCCGATGGCTCTTGCGCAGCTCGATCTCGAGCGCGTCGATCCAGCGCGCGCTGCGCCACACCAGCGCCCACAGCGCCAAGGCCGACAGCGCCACGGCCGCCACCATGCCGACACTCGCGTCCCACCAGCCGCGCTCGTTGGCCAGATGCTGCAGCCACATCACCGCGGCCGGCAACACCATCGCCACCGGCAATGCGCTGCGCAGAAAGCGCACCCCGGCGCTGGCCACCAGCTCGGCACCCTGGGTCGCTCGCCAATGCACCAGGCTCAACGTGCTGGCACTGAGCATCACGATGCACGCGGCCGTGGGCAGCGACAGGCTGGCGAATGCGGTGCCGAGACCCGAACCCCATCGCGTTTCGAGCAGAAGCCCCACCGAGGCCACATACCCGATCGCAAACGACACCATGCCGGCCAGCGCGCGCGCGAGCCGCCATTCGCGCGCGCTCGGCAGCACGGCCACCGCCAGCAGCAACAGCGCCAGGGCCGCCGCGGGCGCGGTACGACCCGGAAACGCCTCGGCTGGGGTGGCCTGGTCGCGCAGCGCCCATTGATCGATGCCGAGGTCGATGCCCGTCACCGCCTGCATCAACGTGGCGCCCATCAACCCGACCGCGAGCAGCGGCGTCAGCGCGAGCAGCTGGCGGGTACGGGGTCCGAGCGCCACGCCCACGCGTCCGAGCGCCACCGCGATGCCGAGCACGCTCAGCGCGGTGTTGGCTTTCATCGTCGGCAGCTCGACGACCCAGCGCGCCAGTTCGACACGGTCGAAGGCCCAGCCGGTCAGCGCCGTCGCGGCGAGGACACCCGACAGCGAGCACATCGCCAGCACGAAGCCGCGACGCGCGCGCGAAGCCGGCGCCATCACCACCGCCACCGGCAGCATCGCCAGCGTGACCCAGAATCGGCCCATCGTCTCCCTTTGCACCGCCGTGCGCCCGATGGGCCGGCCCATCGTTCGGGCGTCCCGCGCAAGACTGTCGTCGGCCCCGCGTCGGCGTCGATTGTCGTTCGACGCTAAGCGTGCACCGCGCGGGCTTGATTTCCGACAATCACCACACGACGATCACGGATACTGCGCACGGTGCCCTGTGCGCCACGACGTGGCGGCGCAACGCCGGCGCGGCCCTACAGTTGCGCCATGGATCGCGTGACCAGCCTGCTGCTGTACATCCGTGTGGTCGAGACCGGCTCGTTCAGCAAGGCATCGGCCGACATGGGCCTGGCGCAACCCACCGCCACCAAGCACGTCGCGGCGCTGGAGCAGCGCCTGGGCGCGCGGCTCCTGCACCGCAGCACGCGCGGCGTCACGCCCACCGAGGTGGGCTCGGCGTACTACGACAAGTGCAAGTTGATCGCCCGCGCGCTCGAGGAGGCCGACAACCTGGCGGCGCTGATGCAGTCGCGCGTGCAGGGCACGTTGCGCATCAGCACCTCGGTGGCCTTCGGCCGGCGCGTGCTGACGCCAATGGTGCTGCTGTTCATGCGCCAGCACCCCGAACTGCAGCTCGACCTGAGTTTCGACGACCGCTACGTGAACCTGGTCGAGCAGGGCGTCGACGTCGCGATCCGCATGGGCCGGTTGGCGGACTCGACCCTCGGCGCACGCTACCTCGGCATGAATCCGTGGGTGCTGGTGGCCTCACCGGTCTACCTCCAGCGACGCGGCACGCCCGCCAAGCCCGACGATCTGGCCGCGCATGACGCGCTCATCTACAGCTCGGTGCAGGGCGACGACCGCTGGCTTCTTCGTGGCAAGGACGCGAAGCCACTGTCCGTCGTCGTGCGGGGCCCGCTGCGTTCGAACAACCTGTCGGCCCTGCTGGCCGCGGCGCGCGCCGGGTTGGGCGTGGCCGCCCTGCCCTGGTATGTGGCGCACGATTCGGTCCATGACAAAGTGCTCGCGCCGGTGCTCGGTGACTGGTCGCTGCCCGAGCAGGAGATCAACGCGGTGTACCCGTCACCGACGTTGCTGCCCGCGAAAGTGTCCACTTTCATCGATTTCGCCCGCGAGCGATTCGGCCCACGCTGGTGGGCAGCATGAACGCAGCTCCTGCCGTCGCGCCGACGGGTGGTCGTCGATAGCTTCTTGCATTCGCGTCGGCGGGCCGGGTTGGCGCCGACGAGCGGCATGGGCCAGCCGTGCGGCATTTCGCGGAAACGGGCGCCGCACGAGGTTTGACCACCGATTCAGGTGGGGTGCTGGCGCCGATAGTTCCTCGCCTTTCGGTGCCGCACTGCCGACACTGCACTTACGGGTCAGCGTGACTCGCAGGCAGCGTGCAGGAGCAATGGAACATGAAGACAATCAACGGTATCGCGATGCTGGCGGCCGCCGCGGCACTTGTGCTGGCCATGCCAACGGCACAGGCGCAGGTCGCGCGGGTTCAATCGCTGATCGGCGAGAAGATCGACAGCGGCGTGGGCGAACTGCCGCCGTATGCGTCCTGGGACGACAAGACGGGCCGCCAGCCGACGCGACATCGCGTGGCCGGCGAATCGCTCGACGACGGCTTGGGCGCGTTGCCGCCCTATTCGCAGTGGCTCGATCGCAGCGGTCGCGACCCGATGGCGCGCGCAGTGATCAGCGCCGGTCTCGGCAAGCGCTGATCCGCTCGCGCCGCTGACACGGCGCCCGCCGTGCGCGACCTGCGCACCGGGCGCCGCTGCTTTTTGTGGGCCGGCCGAACGACAATCGGGCATGGCCGATGCTCGCACCCTGCTGATCCGTGACGCCGACATGGTGGTCACGATGGACGACAGGCGCCGCGAGCTCGCACACGCCAGCGTCTTGATCCGCGGCCCGGCCATCGAGGCCATCGGCAGCGCCGCTGCAATCGGCGGCGACGCCGACGAGGTGATCGACGCCCGCGGCCATGTCGTGATCCCGGGCCTCGTCAACACGCACCACCACATGTTCCAGTCGCTGACGCGCGCGATTCCCGCGGCGCAGGACGCCGAGCTGTTCGGCTGGCTGCGCACGCTGTATCCGCTGTGGGCGCGGCTGACGCCCGAGATGGTGCACGTGTCGACGCAGGTCGCGATGGCCGAGCTGCTGCTCGCCGGCTGCACGACCAGCAGCGACCATCTCTACGTCTTCCCGAACGGCGTGCGCCTGACCGACAGCATCGAGGCGGCGGCCGTCATCGGCATGCGCTTCCACGCCGCGCGCGGCAGCATGAGCGTCGGCGAAAGCGCCGGCGGCCTGCCGCCCGACAGCCTGGTCGAGGACGAACGTGCGATCCTCGCCGACACGCAGGCGCTGATCGAGCGCCACGACGACCGTGGTCGCTACGCGATGCTGCGCGTGGTGGCGGCGCCGTGTTCGCCGTTCTCGGTCAGCCGCGGGCTGATGCGCGAGACGGCCGCGCTGGCGCGTTCGCTCGGCGCGCGGCTGCACACGCACCTGGCCGAGAACGACCACGACCTGGCCTACAGCCAGCAGCACTTCGGCATGACGCCAACGCAGTACGCCGAGTCGCTCGGCTGGCTCGGTGACGACGTGTGGTTTGCCCACTGCGTGAAGCTCGATGCGCCCGGCATCGCGCGCTTTGCCGCCACCCGCACCGGCGTGGCCCATTGCCCGTGCAGCAACATGCGGCTGGCCTCGGGCATCGCACCGGTGCGCCGGATGCTCGATGCCGGCGTGCCGGTGGGCCTCGGCGTCGACGGCAGCGCCAGCAACGACAGCGGCCACCTGCTGGCCGAGGCGCGCCAGGCGCTGCTGCTGGCCCGTGTCGGCCGCGCGGTCGAGCCACCCGAGACCGGCGTCGACGGTCGCCTGCGCTACGGCTGCGACGCCGGTCCGGCCGAGATGACGGCGCGCGACGCGCTGGCGCTGGCCACCCGCGGCGGTGCCGAAGTGCTCGGGCGCGACGACATCGGCCAGCTCGCGCCCGGCATGGCGGCCGACCTGGCGATCTACGACCTGCGCACGCTGGCCTTCGCCGGTGGTGCGGTGCACGACCCGGTGGCCGCGCTGCTGCTGTGCGCCACGACGCCGGCCGCCTACACGCTGGTGAACGGCCGCGTGGTGGTGCGCGAGTGGCGGCTGGCGACGGTGGATCTCGCTGCGCTGGTGGAGCGGCACAACCGCCTGGCACGCCAGCTCATGGCCTGAGGCCGACCGCTGGTGGCCGGTGGCCTGCCGGTCTACTGCACGTACAACACGCGCATGCCCAGCGATTTGCCGCCGACGCGGTCGAGCACGTTGATCGTGGTCTGCTTGGGCGTGAAGTTGTCGGGCAGCGCCAGGCTGCCGCGCAGGCTCTGGTGGGCGCCGACGCTGACCGTCACCGGCTCCAGCGCCAGGTGTCGCTCCACACCGCCGGCCAGCCCGGTGACCACGAACTGCATCACGCCGGCCTGCGGCGCCGCTGCAGCCTTGCCGCGGGTGAGCAGCACCTCGTAGCCGAGCGCGCCGCGCTGCTTGACCAGCCGCGCCGCACGCACCTCGACGGTGCCGCCACGCGGATCGGGCGGCAACGCGCCGACCAGGAACTCGAAATCGGCCCGGCTGCTCTTCGTGCGCTCGCGGTCGGCGGCGAGGTCGGCGGCCAGCGTCGCGCGCTCGGTCTGCGCCGACTGCAGTTGCCGGGTGGTCTCCGCCAGGTCGGCCGCGAGCCGGGCGCGCTCGCTCTGGGCCTGTGCCAGCGACACACGCAGCGCCGACGACTCGCTGGCCGAAAGCCGCGGCGGCAGGAACCGCTCCTGCGCCAGGATCACGCCGGCGGCGCCGGTGGCCGCGCCGAGCACCAGCAGCACCAGCCAGATCGGCGGGCGCCAGCTGGATCGACGCCGGCCGGAAGGTTCGAAGGCAACGGGTTTGAACTGTCCGAGCATGCGTCGTCTGGGGATCTGTGGGCGGGCCCGCAGGTTCTACCACAAGCCCGCGACCGGGCCCGCCCCGAGCAACGCGCGCTACCGGGCGACCACGGCGATGCCCTTCAACTGCCCGGCCTGCGCTGCACCGGCAGGCCGCGGGTAGCGCGCGGGGTCGATGCGATGCAGCAGCTCGGCCTCGCGCACACGCGCGAGCGCGACATTGCCGATCTTGACGTGACCATAGCCGCGCATCGCCAATGGCAGCGCCGCCCATTCGCACACCAGCTTGTGGTTGGCGGGCGACAGCGCGGGCATCAGCTCGGTCAGGCGCGACCGGTAGCCGGCCATCAGCTCGCGCTCCATGCGCCGCTCCTGCGTGTGGCCGAACGGGTCGAGCGACGATCCACGCAGCCGCCGCCCGTGCGCCAGCACACGCAGCAGCGGCATCAGCCAGCCGCCCAGGCGCAACTTCCTCGGCGCCTGACCGTTGCGCGGCCGTGCCAGCAGCGGCGGCGCCATGTAGAACTCGAGCGTCACGTCGCCTTCGAACTGCTGCGCCAGCTCGCGCTGGAAGTGACCGTCGGTGTACAGGCGCGCCACCTCGTATTCGTCCTTGTAGGCCATCAGCTTCAGCAGGCTGGTCGCCACCGTCCGCGTCAACGGCAAGGCAGGGTCCGCGGCCAGCGTGCGTTCGCGCTCACGCACCATGGCCACCGCGGCGGCATAACGCCCGGCGTAGGCCGCATCCTGGTAAGCGTGCAGATGATCGACGCCGCGCTCGATCAGCGCGTCCAGGCTCTCCGGCGCGCCGGCCGCCGGCGCGGCATGCCCGAGCAGCGCGTGGCAGGCGGCCGGGTCGGCGGCGGCCAGCCGGCCGAGCGAGAGCGCCTGCAGGTTGGCCCGCACCGCCACGCCGTTGAGCTCGATCGCGCGCTGCAGCGCAGCCAGGCTCACCGGCACCAGGCCGCGCTGCCACGCGTAGCCGAGCGCCAGGATGTTGGCGACGATGGTGTCGCCCAGAAAATCCTCGGCCAGCGACTGGGCGTCGAAAGTCTGCACCCGCTCGGCTCCGGCGGCGAAGTGCAGCTTGTCGAGCAGCGCGTCGACCTTCAGGCTGGCATCGGGATTCTTCAGCGACTCGGCCACCGGCACCTCGTGCACGTTGGCCAGAATGCGCGTGCGGCCGTGGCGCACGGTCTGCAGCGCCTCGGGCGAGGCGCCGACCACCAGGTCGCAGGCGAGGATGGCATCGGCCTGCTGCGTGTCGATGCGCACCTGGTTCAGGCGATCGGGCCGGTCGGCCCAGCGCACGAATGACAGTACCGAACCCCCCTTCTGCGCGAAACCCATGAAGTCGAGCACGCTGGCTGCATGGCCCTCCAGGTGCGCGGCCATCGCGATCACCGCGCCCACCGTCACCACGCCGGTGCCGCCGACGCCGGTGACGAGCAGGTCGTACGGGCCGGTCCACCGATGCGGCGCCGGCAGCGGCAACGCCGCCACGAGGCGTTCGAAGCCTTCACGGCCGGCCTCGAGTGCGCCGGCCTTCTTGCGCAATCGGCCGCCCAGCACACCGACGAAGCTGGGGCAGAAGCCTTTGGCGCAGGAATAGTCCTTGTTGCAGCTGCTCTGGTCGATCTTGCGCTTGCGCCCCAGCGGCGTCTCGTGCGGCAGCACGGCCACGCAGTTGCTCTGCACCGAGCAGTCGCCGCAGCCTTCGCACACGCGCTCGTTGATGAACAACCGCCGCGCCGGGTCGACCTCATCGAGCCCCCTATCGCCTGCGGCGATGCTCCCCCCGGGGGGGAGCGCGGCCTTGCTTGGGGCGGCCCGGCGCGCGGCCTCGCCCTTCTTGCGCCGACGCCGCTTCTCGGCGGCGCAGGTCTGCTCGTAGATCAGCACCGTGACGCCGGCCACCTCACGCAGCCGCCGCTGCACCGCGTCGAGTTCTTCGCGCGGGTGAAACGTCGTGCCGGGCGGAAACCGCCCGTGGCTTGCGTCGTACTTGGCGATGTCGTCGCTGACGACCACCACCTGCTTGACGCCCTCGCTCTCCACCTGGCGCGCGATCGCGTCGACGCTGATCGGGCCGTCCACCGGCTGGCCGCCGGTCATCGCCACCGCGTCGTTGTAGAGGATCTTGTAGGTGATGGTGGCTTTCGACGCCACCGCCTGGCGGATCGCCAGATAGCCCGAGTGGAAGTAGGTGCCGTCGCCCAGGTTCTGGAACACATGCGGCACCTTGGTGAACATCGAGTGGCTGACCCAGTCGACGCCCTCGCCGCCCATCTGGATCAGGCCCTGCGTGTCGCGGTCCATCCACGAGGCCATGAAGTGGCAGCCGATGCCGGCCTGCGCCCGCGAACCCTCGGGCACCCGCGTGCTGGTGCTGTGCGGGCAGCCGGCGCAGAAGTACGGCACCCGCTTGACGCTATCGCCGGCGTTGGACAGCAGCTCGGGCGGCGTGAAGTCGCGCACGTGCTGCAGGTGGTCGCCGAGCGCCCGGTTGGCCGGGAAGTGGCGCTCGATCCAGTGCGCCACCAGCTCGATCAGCCGCGACGGCCGCAGCTCGCCGACGGCCGACACCAGCGGTGCACCCGACGCGTCGCGCTTGCCGACGATCAGGGGCCGCTCGCCGGCCGGCGCGTTGTAGAACAGCTCGCGCAGCTGCGTCTCGACGACGGCACCCTTCTCCTCGACGACCAGCAGCTCGTTCAGTCCGCGCGCAAAGCGGCGCATGCGCGTGGTCTCGAGCGGAAAAGACAGGCCCACCTTGTACAGCCGCACACCCGCGTCGGCCAGCATCTGCGGCGTGATCTCCAGGCGCCGCAGCACCTCCATCAGGTCGTAATGCGCCTTGCCGCAGGTGACGATGCCCACCGTGGCCTGCGGCGACACGATCACGTCGCGGTCGATCGAGTTCACGCGCGCGAACGCCGCCACCGCGGCCAGCTTGTCGACGAGGCGCGTTTCGATGCGCAGCGACGGCAGGTCGGGCCAGCGGTAGTGCAGCCCGTCGGGCGGGCTCACGTGGCCGGTGGCCGCGCGCACGCCGTCGGCGTCGCGCCAGGTCGCGGTGCGCGTGGCGATTGCATCGAGATCCACCGTCGCGCCGCTTTCCACCACCTCCGACAACGCGGTCATCGCGACCCAGTTGCCCGAGAAGCGCGACAGCTCGTAGCCGTAGAGGCCGAACTCCAGGTACTCGGCCACGTTGGCCGGCGCCACCACGGGCATGTGAAAGGCCTGGAACAGCTGGTCGCTCTGGTGCGGCATCGACGACGAGACGCAGCCGTGATCGTCGCCGGCCACCACCACCACGCCGCCGCGCGGCGAGCTGCCGTAGGCATTGCCGTGCTTGAGCGCGTCGCCGGCACGGTCCACGCCCGGCCCCTTGCCGTACCACATCGCAAACACGCCGTCGACGGTGCGCTCGGGGTCGGACTCGACGCGCTGGGTGCCCAGCACCTGCGTGGCGCCGAGCTCCTCGTTGACCGCCGGGACGAACCGGATGCCGGCCTCGATGAACTTCGGGCCGGCCTTCCAGATCGCCTGGTCCACCATGCCCAGCGGCGAGCCACGGTAGCCGCTGACGAAACCCTGCGTGTTCCAGCCGCGCGCGGCGTCGCGGGCGCGCTGCATCAGCAGCAGCCGCACCAGCGCCTGCGTGCCGGTGAGGAACACGGTGCCGCGTTCGGCCCACAGGTTGTGTTCGAGTCGGTAGTCGGGCCGGACGATCGCCGAAACCTCGGCAGCGGCAACGCTCATGGGATGCTCCGGTGTCGGCACGCGGGCGTGCGCGCCGTGGCGCAGCATAGGTCGCGAGCCCCGGAAAGTTGTTCTCGAAATTCCTTTCAGGAACTACATTTCGCTCGTTTCATTCTCCGGAACGACCATGAACGAGAAAATTGAACTCGATCGATACAGCCTGCAGATCCTCGCCGAGCTGCAGCGCGACGCGCGGCTCACGGTGCAGCAGCTGTCCGACGCGGTGGGGCTGTCGCCCACGCCATGCTGGAAGCGCGTCAAGGACATGGAGGCCAAGGGGGTGATCCGGGGCTACACCGCGCTGGTCGACCGCGAGAAGGTCGGCCTGTTCCTGCACGTGGTGATCGAGGCCAACCTGAGCGAACACACCGAGGAGCGGGTGCGCCAGTTCGAGCGCGCGGTCGCCTTGAGCCCGCAGATTGTGCGCTGCGTCAGCACCACCGGCCAGGCCGACTACCTCCTCACCGTGCTGATCGGCGACATCAAGGCCTACGAACAGTTCCTGCACGACACGATCTTCAAGCTGCCCGGCATCACGCACGTGCGCTCGAGCATCGTGCTCAAGGAGGTGAAGCAGGAGGTGCGGCTGCCGGTGGCGACCGGACCGGCCGAACCTCGCCGCGCGAAACGGCGGGCGGCGCGCTAGCGACGCTTGGCGTGCCGCGGGCCATTCAGCTCATGCCGCGAGCGCCAGCGGCACCGCCACCGTGTCGGCGACCGCGCGGCGTCCAATCGGCAGATAGTGAAAGCCCTCGGCGCGCATCTGGTCGGGGTCGAACAGGTTGCGCCCGTCGAACACCACCGGCTCGCGCAGCAGCGCGCGCAGGCGGGCGAAGTCGGGCGAGCGATAGGCCTTCCATTCGGTCACGATCACCAGCGCGTCGGCACCCTCGAGCGCCTCGGTCGGCGTGGCGGCGTAGTCGAGCCCAACCACATCGCCGAACACCCGGCGTGCCTCGGGCATGGCCTCGGGGTCGTGCGCGGTCACGCGCGCACCGCGCCGCAGCAGCTCGGCCACGATGATGCGGCTGGGTGCCTCGCGCAGGTCGTCGGTGTCGGGCTTGAACGACAGGCCCCACAGCGCGAAGCGCCGGCCCTGCAGCCGCTCGCCGTAGCGGGCGGTGATCTTGTCGACAAGCACCTGCTTCTGGCGCTCGTTGGCGCGCTCCACGGCCTGCAGCAGGTGCACCGGCTCGCCGACCTGAGCCGCGCTGTGCATCAGCGCCTTCACGTCCTTCGGGAAGCACGAGCCGCCGTAGCCGCAGCCGGCGTAGAGAAAGTGGTGTCCGATGCGCGGGTCGCTGCCGATGCCGCGGCGCACCTGCTCGATGTCGGCGCCGAGCTTCTCGGCCAGCAGCGCCATCTCGTTCATGAAGCTGATGCGGGTGGCCAGCATCGCGTTGGCGGCGTACTTGGTCAGCTCGGCCGAGCGGATGTCCATCAGCACCAGCTTGTCGCGCACACGCTGGAACGGCGCGTACAACGCCTGCATCAGGTGCACCGCGCGGTCGTCGTCGGCGCCCACCACGATGCGGTCGGGCCGCATGAAGTCGTCGACCGCGCACCCTTCCTTCAGGAACTCGGGATTCGACACCACGCTGAACGGCACCTGCACGCCGCGCTCGGCCTGCGCCTGGCCGATGGCACTGCGCACCGCGTCGGCCGTGCCGACCGGTACGGTGCTCTTGTCGATCACCAGCTTGTAATCCGTCATGTGCTGGCCGATGGCGCGCGCGGCGGCCAGCACATGCTGCATGTCGGCAGCGCCGTCTTCGTCGGGCGGCGTGCCCACGGCGATGAACTGCATCGTGCCGAAGCGCACGCCCTCCTTCACGTCGGTGGTGAAGTGCAGGCGCTGCGCCGCCACGTTGCGCAGCACGATGTCCTTGAGCCCCGGCTCGAAGATCGGCAGTTCGCCGCGCTGCAGGCGCTCGATCTTCGCCGCGTCGACGTCGACACACAGGACGTCGTTGCCCATCTCGGCAAAGCACGCGCCGGTCACCAGACCGACATAGCCCGAACCCACCACGGTCAGTTTCATCTGCGCTCCAAGCGATCGGACCTCGAAGGTCCGGCATATCTGGCGCTCCGCGATGCACCATCTCGGGAGCTGTCGTCGCCGGCCTGCCGTCGCCGGCATGGACCCAGGGGTGCGCGATGGTTCACAGAGCAGCCAACCTCGATGGCGATACGTCGGCCGCGGCTACCGAAGCGGGCCCTGCGCGACCGACGAGGTGGCCGCCGGCGGCGCGTCCCAGCCGCCGCCCAGCGCCCGGAACAACGCCACCGACGCGCCGTAGCGCGACAGCGTGATCGCCTCCTGCGCATCCTCGGCGGCCAGCAGCACGCGCTGTGCGTCCAGCACGGTGGAGAAGTCCACCGCACCGTTGCGATAGCGCAGGTCGGCCATACGCAGCACCGCCCGAGCGTGGTCGATCCCCTGCTGCTGGTGGGCAGCCTGCTCGGCACCGCGCGCCACCGTGGTCAGTGCATCCTCGACATCGCGCAGCGCCGACAGGATCGATTGCTCGTACACCGCGACCAGTTCCTCGCGCTGCGCCTGCGCCAACAGCACCTCCGACTGACGGCGGCCACCGTCGAACAGCGTGGCCACCAGGCCCGCGCCGACCGCATAGGCCAGCGATCCGGAGCGCAGCAGGGTCGACAGCGACGCGCTCTTCGCGCCCGCCTCGGCCGTCAGCGCGAGCGTGGGGAACAGCGCCGCCCGGGCCGACGCGACGTCGGCCTGGGCCGCGGCCAGTGCCGCCTCGGCCTGGCGGATGTCGGGTCGCTGCTGCAGCAGCTGCGCCGGCAGGCCCGGCTGCACCGACGGCAACGGCAATGCGTCCAGTCGCGTCTCGGCCACCGCGAAGCCTTGCGGCGCGCGGCCGGTCAGCACCGCCAGCGCATCGAGCGATTGCCGCAGCTGGCGCTCCAGCGGCGGCAGGCTGGCCTGCACCGACGCCACCAGGCCGCGCTGGCGCAGCACCTCGAGCCCCGACACCGTGCCGGCCCGCTGCTGGGTCTGCAGCAGGCCGAGCATCGATTCGGCGTTGCCCAGGCTGCGCCGCGCCAGCGCGAGCCGGTCGCGCAGTGACAGCACCTGGAAGTACTGGCTGGCCACTTCGGCCTGCAGCGAGACCCGCAGCGCCTGCATCGCAAACGCGCTCGCCTGCGCCCGACCGAGCGCCGCCTCGGTCGCCTGGCGCTGGCGGCCGAAGAGGTCGATCTCGTAGCTGGCACTGAAGTCCGCCCGCAGCAGGCCTTCGGATGCGCTGCCCGATTCCTTCTCGCGCGCCCAGCCGACGCCGGCCTGGACGCTGGGCGCGCGCGCGGCGTCGGTCACGCCGGCGCGGGCGCGCGCCTGCGCCAGCCGGCTGCGCGCTGCCGCCAGCTCGCGGTTGTGCTGCAGCGCCTCGCCGATCAACCGTGTCAGCTCGGGGCTGTTGAATCCAGCCCACCAGTCCGGCGTCGGCAGCGGTGCATCGGCAGCGCCGAACGGCGAGTCCCACGCGGGCGGCAACGATGGCGGAGCCGGGGCCACCGTCGGCGGGCTGGCGCAGGCGCCGGCGAGCAGCGCCGGCAGAAACGCTGCGAACGCGCGCAGGCCACGGCTGCTCATGGCGCACTCAATGCGACGACGGGGTCGAGCCGCGCGGCCTTGCGCGCGGGCAGGTAGCCGAACAGCACGCCGGTGGCGAATGCACTGCCGAAGGCCAGCACCACCGGCATCAGCGAGAACACCACCGGGTGCCCGAGCTGTTGCGCAGCCCAGGCCACCGCCAGGCCGATGGTGACGCCCA
>Ga0209261_10000206_pt1 | contig 16079 bp, 12 predicted proteins | sample DOMMetBare1Fresh_FD_187470 | JGI IMG/M metagenome (GOLD analysis project Ga0209261, IMG submission 187470) | Wetland sediment microbial communities from St. Louis River estuary, USA, under dissolved organic matter induced mercury methylation -... | ecosystem: Environmental > Aquatic >...
GTTTGATGTAGGAATAGGAGATGAATTAAAGTTGCTCCTGCAATAATAAAAGGAAAGAGAAAATGAAAGGTAAAAAATCGGGTTAGGGTGGCGTTATCAACGGCAAATCCCCCTCAAAGCCACTGAACTATATCTGTACCGAGGTAAGGTACAGCAGACAATAAATTGGTAATAACTGTAGCTCCTCAAAAAGATATTTGACCTCAAGGTAAGACATATCCTATAAATGCAGTTCCTATAACTAAGAAGAAGATGATAACTCCGATTATTCAAGTGTGTATAAATAAATATGAGCCATAGTATATACCTCGTCCAACATGTAAGTAAATACAGATAAAGAAAAAAGAGGCCCCATTTGCATGTAAAGTTCGTAGTAATCACCCATAATTTACATCTCGGCAAATATGAGCTACGCTTGAGAAAGCCAAGTCAATATGGGCTACATAGTGTATAGCTAAAAAAAGCCCTGTAGCGATTTGAACCACTAAGCATAAACCTAAAAGAGACCCAAAGTTTCATCAAGTAGAAATATTAGAGGGAGCTGGTAGGTCTACTAAAGCATTGTTAGCAATTTTAAATAAAGGATGGTGTAAACGTATAGGTTTAAACATTAATTTAAAGTTGATCGAAGGGGGCCATGGAAAATATTAGTAATAGAAACTACTACTACTAGGGTTAAAAATAAATATGAAATTAATATAATAGTAAATACACATGAATAAGTATTATAAAGCTTAAATAAAAAGGTGGGGAGTATTTGGAAATTAAATAAGAGGGTAGACTCATTTAAAAGACTTGAAGGGATTAGTCAAATTATATGATCATATAATAAACAAATAATAAAAACTAGTGTAATAAATAATAAAGTAAATATTAAACTTTTAGAGGAAATTGAAAACATTTCATTAGAGGCTAGGCTAGTTACATAAATAAATAGAACCAACATCCCTCCTAGGAATACGAGGAATAAAATATAAGAAAATCAGAATGTGGGGGCGATTAAGCCAGATAAAATGGAGATAAATGTTGTTTGAAATAATAGTGTTAATCCTATAGCTAAGGGGTGGTTTATTCGTAAGAATAAAAGGCCTACCCCTAAAGTAAGAAATATAAAAAATAATTGTAAAATGACAGAGGGTAGTTTATTAAAATATTAGTTTTGGGGACTAAAGATAGGGTATTTAATCTTACCTCTGAAGTTTTAAGAGATTTTTCTCATCCCTGGTTTACAAGACCAGAATTTTTATTAAACTATTAAAACTAATGTTAAGACTATTTTGAATGTTAGGAATAATTATATTGGTATTTACGGGTATTATAGTATTTGTCTCCAAACGAAAGCATTTACTAGCTACTCTATTAAGTTTAGAATTTATTGTATTAACCCTTTATTTATTTTTATTTGGGTATCTATTAAATTTAGGGTCAGAATTGTATTTTTCTATAGTATTTTTAACATTTGCTGTATGTGAGGGGGCATTAGGGCTTTCTGTTCTAGTTTCCATAATTCGTACACATGGAAATGACTATTTTCAGTCCTTTAGAATTCTCCAATGCTAAGATTTTTATTGTCTTTATTAGGTTTGATCCCTTTATCTTTTATTTTTCAAGGATGGCATATAGTACATTTAGCTTTATATATTTTAGCTTTTATATTTTTATTTATGGGAAGTTACCCTTTTTATCACTATAATATAAGATACTTTATAGGATGTGATGTAATTTCTTTTGGTTTAATTTTATTAAGATTTTGAATTTGTGCTTTAATAATCACTGCCAGCCAGAGAATTCTCAAGACTAATTATAATAAGGAGTTATTTGTATTTATAGTTATATTTTTAATATTAATACTCTATTTAACTTTCAGAAGAACAAATTTATTTTTATTTTATTTATTCTTTGAAGCTTCTTTAATCCCAACTTTATTATTAATTTTAGGCTGGGGGTATCAGCCTGAGCGAATACAAGCAGGGATATATCTTTTATTTTATACTTTGTTAGCTTCATTACCCCTACTAGTGGGTATTTTTTATATTTATAGAAGTCTAGGAACATTATTTCTCCCCATATTAGGTAAATTCAAAATTAGAGGAAGCGGGCTGTTTTATTTAGTTATAGTGTTTGCCTTTTTGGTAAAAATACCTATATTTTTAGTTCATTTATGATTACCTAAGGCTCATGTTGAGGCTCCTGTAAGAGGATCAATGATTTTGGCTGGAGTTTTATTAAAGCTAGGGGGTTATGGCTTATTGCGTGTAATAAACATATTAAGTATCTTAGGGTTAAAATTTAATTTTATCTGAGTAGGAATCAGCCTGATTGGGGGGTGTTTAGTTAGATTCATTTGTTTACGACAAACGGATTTAAAGGCTTTAGTGGCTTATTCATCAGTAGCTCATATAGGTTTGGTATTAGGGGGATTAATAACTCTAAGTTATTGAGGAGTGGCTGGGGCCTACACTTTAATGATTGCTCATGGTTTGTGTTCTTCAGGACTTTTTTGTTTAACAAATATCTCTTATGAGCGACTCGGTAGCCGAAGTTTAATTATTAATAAGGGTTTAATACATTTTATACCAAGAATAACCTTGTGGTGATTTTTATTAAGATCAGCTAATATAGCAGCTCCTCCTACATTAAATTTATTAGGGGAAATCGTTTTATTAAATAGTTTAGTAGGGTGGTGTTGGCTGACTATACTAACATTAATAATTTTATCATTTTTTAGAGCTGCATACACCTTGTATTTATACTCTTACAGCCAACATGGGAAGGTATATTCAGCTATCTACTCTTGTGTAGGAGGGTATACACGAGAATATCTATTATTATTTTTACATTGAGTTCCTTTAAACGTGTTAATTATAAAGAGTGAATCTATAATTTTATGATTATAGCTTAAATAGTTTATAAAAATATTGATTTGTGGTGTCAAAGATGTAAGAATTTACTTTAAGCCAATGTTATGGAATATTTCTATTTGTTTAATTAGTCTGGTATTTTTAGGTTTAACTAGTATATTTTTATTTACAACGGGGGTTTATTTTTTACTACAAGAATATACTTTATTTATTGAATGGGAGGTTATTAGCTTACAAAGAACTAGAATTGTTATGACTTTTTTATTTGACTGAATGTCTTTAATTTTTATAAGATTTGTATTATTAATTTCTTCTTTAGTTATTTATTACAGAGAGGAGTATATAAGAGGGGATAAATATATTAATCGGTTTATTTTATTAGTGTTAATGTTTGTGTTGTCTATGATACTCCTAATCATCAGCCCGAATCTTATCAGAATTTTATTAGGTTGAGATGGCTTAGGTTTAGTTTCATATTGTTTAGTTATTTATTATCAAAACGTTAAATCTTATAATGCAGGAATGTTGACTGCTTTATCAAATCGAATTGGGGATGTGGCTTTATTAATGGCTATTGCATGAATATTTAATTTTGGGAGATTTAATTATATTTATTATTTAGAGGCTATAAAGGGTAGACTAGAAATAACAGTTATTGGTAGTTTAGTAATTTTGGCTGCTATAACTAAAAGAGCTCAAATTCCATTTTCTGCTTGGTTACCGGCAGCCATAGCTGCCCCAACCCCTGTTTCAGCTCTAGTACATTCTTCTACACTAGTGACAGCAGGAGTATATCTTTTAATTCGTTTTAGACCAGCAATTGAGGGCACTTATATAAATAAGTGGTTATTATTAATTGCAGGATTAACTATATTTATAGCTGGATTAGGGGCTAATTTTGAATTTGATTTAAAGAAAATCATTGCTTTATCTACCTTAAGACAATTAGGGCTGATAATGAGAATTTTAGCTTTAGGATTTTATAAGCTAGCTTATTTTCATTTATTGACACATGCTTTATTTAAGGCTCTTTTATTTATATGTGCAGGGGCTGTTATTCATAATATAAAGGATTCTCAGGATATTCGGAATATAGGAAGTTTAATTACTCAAATACCTTATACAACAGCATGTTTAAATGTAGCTAACTTAGCTTTATGCGGAGTGCCATTTTTAGCGGGATTTTACTCTAAGGATTTAATTTTAGAGGTTGCCAGTTTAAGTTTATTAAATATGGTGGGATTCTTTTTATTTTTCTTTTCTACAGGATTAACTATATGTTATTCTCTTCGGCTGGTTTATTACAGACTAAGAGGGGCTTTTCACCCTAGTGCTTGCCATCCTATAAATGACGAAGGGCATATTATGTTACGTGGAATGACAGGGTTATTATTAATATCTGTTATTGGGGGTAGTATAATAGGGTGGTTATTGTTCCCTACCCCAGTAATAGTATGTTTACCCCTTGGATTAAAAACTTTAGCTTTAATTGTTAGAATTGTGGGGGGTTGATTGGGTTATGAAATTGCAAAAATAAATATAAGTAGAGATTTAATAAGATTAAAGTTATATAACAAGGTAGTTTTTATGGGGTCTATGTGATTTATACCCTATTTATCTACTTTTGGTGTTAGAGAAAAGCCTTTAATGATAGGAAATAACTTAATTAAAAGAATAGATCAAGGATGAAGAGAATATATAGGAGGCCAAGGAATTTATAGATCTTTACTTAAATTATCTCAAATTAATCAATGGATACAAAATAATGATTTAAAGGTGTATTTAATAACGTTTATGTTTTGAATTATTTTTATAATAATATTTATATTTATCTGTTTAGGTAGCTTATACATAAGAGCGTAGCACTGAAGATGCTAAAGAGATTGGTTAAATCCCTGAACATTTATAAAACCAAAGTTTATCTTTACAGTGAAAGTGTAATGTTTTGAGTAAACTATATAAATAGATATTTAAATATTTATCTATTAAGTGTTGGGGGGAAGAAATGTTAACAGAATTTAACTGCTAAAAAGAGAGTTAGCAGCTCTCTTTGATGGCATTACATTTCTAGATGGAATTATAATTCATTTCTATCATTAACAGTGATAAGCCTCTATTTTGGCTTCGTCTAATAAATAAGGGTGAGAGTACACCTAAGATCAGGTCGAAACTGAATGCAATTAATCGCTTCTTATTTATAAGACTAATTGATGGAACCAATACCTTTTGAATGCAAATCAAATGTTATAATTAACTATAGTCCTTTATGGTTAATTAGCTCATTCTAAGGCTCCTTGGTTTCATTCATGGTATAACCCCAACAAAAGAATTAAAAGAAAAAATCCTCCTGTAAGAAACCAAAAAAATAGAGAGGAAAACTGAAATAAGATAATTAGGGGTAATAATAAAGCAATTTCTACATCAAAAATTAAGAAAATTACAGCAATTAAAAAGAAACGAAGAGAAAAAGGTAATCGAGAAGAAGATTTAGGGTCAAATCCGCATTCAAACGGAGTTCTTTTTTCACGATCAACTACAGATTTTTTAGATAAAAGAGAAGCTAAACATATAACTACACAAGTAATAATTATAAGGATAATGCCTATAGCTAAAATTAATAAAATTACTTGTTCTGACTTATCAGACCTTTTGATTGGAAGTCAAATATACTTATATACTAAACAAGTAGCAGGAATATTAACTACCTCATCAGTAAATTGAAATATATAAGAATAGTCATACTACATCTACGAAGTGTCAATATCAGGCTGCTGCTTCAAATCCAAAATGGTGGTTGGGAGAAAAATGCTCTAAATAATGACGATATAAACACACTAATAAAAAAGTAGTTCCAATAATTACATGTAACCCGTGAAAGCCTGTGGCCATAAAGAAACATGACCCATAAGTAGCATCAGCAATTGTAAAAGGGGCCTCAATGTATTCATAGGCTTGTAATACAGTAAAGTAAATACCTAGGATTACTGTGAAAAATAGACCTTGTAAGGCTTGAGTATGGTTGCTTTCTATTAATCTATGATGAGCTCAAGTTACAGTTACTCCAGAAGCTAATAGGATGGCTGTATTTAATAGAGGAATTTGAAGAGGATTAAAAGGAGAAATTCCTACAGGAGGCCATACAGCCCCTAATTCAATAGTAGGGGCTAGACTGCTATGAAAGTAGGCCCAGAAAAAAGAAATAAAGAAAAATACCTCAGAAACAATAAATAAAATTATTCCTCAACGTAATCCTAAAGTGACAATGTAAGTATGTAGTCCTTGGTAGGTTCCTTCTCGGGTTACATCTCGTCATCATTGAATTATAGTAAGTAAGGTAATTGTAAGTCCTAAAAATAACAGATTAGTATTATATTGGTGAAATCATTGAGCTAGACCGCATAAGGTTGTTATAGCCCCGATAGCACCAGTTAATGGTCAAGGGCTCTGGTCAACTAAATGGTAGGGGTGATTACTGTGTGTAGACATTAGTTTACTTCACTAGAATATAAAGTTCTCAGAACTGCAAAAACATAAGATTGAATAATAGCTACAGCGGACTCTAGGACTAATAAGGCGATTTGTCCAATTAATAAAAATGTAAGGAGGGATATTGTTAATCTTGGCCCGGTATTACCTAATAGGGTTATTAAAAGATGTCCAGCAATTATATTAGCAGCCAATCGAACAGCCAGGGTTCCTGGTCGAATAATATTGCTAATAGTTTCAATACATACTATAAAGGGTATTAATACTGGCGGAGTACCTTGGGGTACTAAATGGGCAAATATATGTTGAGTGTGGTTAATTCAACCATAGACTATAAAGCTAAGTCATAAAGGGAGAGCAAGAGTTAAAGTAAAGGCTAAATGGCTAGAACTTGTAAAAATATAAGGGAATAAACCAAGAAAATTATTAAATAAAATTAAAGAAAACAGAGAAATAAAAATAAAGGTTCTCCCTGGATGGCTTGTAGGTCCTAATAAAGTAGCAAATTCCTTGTGTAGGGTTGAAAGTACCTTATTTCATAGTAAAGAATAACGAGAGGGTAAAAGTCAAAATGTTATAGGAAGTAATAGGATACCAATAAAAGTTCTTAATCAATTAAGGGAAAGACTTATAATACTACTAGAGGGGTCAAATACAGAAAATAGGTTTGTTATCATGGTCAATTTAGGGGGTTAGTCTTGATTTGGCTCTCTCCATCTAGTGAAGAAGGGCTGCTGGGGGTAAAGAGATAATAATTTAGGATACCAAATAGGATTAATGTTATGGAAAATACAAGGAATAAGGTGAGTCATCTAATTGGGGCTATTTGTGGAATTAAAAGATATTGAATATTCAATAATTTCAGCGTGACATACTGATGTTATAAATTAACTAATCTTTTTCACTAAAAGTAAATGCTAATTTACTATAGGTGGTTTAAGAGACCACTACTTGCTTTCAGACATTTAGTGAAGCGTTTCTTATCTTAGAAATTCAAGAGATAAATGTATTTGTTGGAACACTTTCAATAACAATAGGCATGAAACTGTGATTAGCACCACAGATTTCAGAACACTGACCATAGAAAAGTCCTGGGCGATTTATTAAAAATCTAGTTTGATTTAAACGGCCGGGAGTAGCATCGACCTTTACTCCTAGGCTTGGTAAAGCTCAAGAGTGTAAGACATCAGCAGCGGTAATTAAGATTCGAATTTGAGTATTTATAGGTAAGACTGCGTGGTTATCTACTTCTAATAAACGGAAATTTCCTGTTTCAAGGTCTGTGGTTGGAATTATATAAGAATCAAATTCTACTTGAAGGAAATCTGAGTATTCATAACTTCAATATCATTGGTGACCAATAGTCTTTAATGTAAGGGAAGGATCATTAACTTCATCAAGTAAATATAGTAATCGTAGGGAAGGGAGTGCAATAAAGATTAAAGTAATGGCGGGTAGGATAGTTCAAATGATTTCAATAGTTTGTCCTTCTAATAAATAGCGGTTAGTATAAGTGTTAAAAAATAATGTAAATATTAAATATCCTACTAAGGTAGTAATTATAACCAAAATTAATAAAGTGTGATCATGAAAGAAAGTTAGTTGTTCTATTAAAGGAGAATTTCTATCTTGGAATCCTAGATTAGCTCATGTTGCCATTAGTTTCTAATAAAAGGAGAGAAACCTTTATATATGGAGCTTAAATCCATTGCACTAATCTGCCATATTAGAAATTTAGAAGAGTAGGAAGTTCAGCATAGCTGTGTTCTGCCGGAGGGAGATTATGGAATCATTCTACGGAAGACGTTATTTGAAGGGGGAATGCTACTTGACGATGACTAACGAAGGCTTCCCACACAATAAACACTAATAAAAGTACACCAACAAAAGAGATAGTAGATCCTACAGAAGAGACAACGTTTCATGCAGCATAGGCGTCAGGGTAGTCAGAGTACCGGCGGGGTATACCACTAAGACCTAAAAAATGTTGAGGAAAGAAAGTTAGGTTAACTCCAATAAATATAATGGCAAAGTGTACCTTTAATCATTGGGGATTTAATGATAATCCTGTAAATAAGGGGAATCAATGAACTAACCCTGCTATAATAGCAAATACTGCTCCTATTGAAAGAACATAATGAAAGTGAGCAACTACATAATAGGTATCATGAAGAACAATATCGATAGAAGAATTAGCTAATACTACTCCCGTTAATCCCCCGATTGTGAATAAGAACACAAATCCTAATGCTCACAGTAGAGAAGGACTATAGTTTAATTGAGTCCCGTGTAAAGTGGCTAGTCAGCTAAAAATTTTAATCCCTGTTGGAACAGCAATAATTATAGTAGCTGCTGTAAAGTAAGCTCGAGTATCTACGTCTATTCCAACAGTAAATATATGATGGGCTCAGACTACAAATCCTAAAAGGCCAATAGCTAATATAGCATAGATTATTCCTAGAGACCCAAAAGCTTCCTTCTTCCCTCTTTCTTGACTAATAATATGAGAAATTATACCAAATCCAGGGAGAATTAAAATATAGACTTCAGGGTGCCCAAAAAATCAAAATAGGTGTTGGTATAAGATGGGATCTCCCCCTCCTGCGGGGTCAAAGAAAGAAGTATTTAAATTACGATCAGTTAATAATATGGTAATAGCTCCAGCTAACACAGGGAGAGACAGGAGTAAAAGGACTGCTGTGATAACTACAGATCAAACAAATAAAGGAATTCGGTCTATTGTTATTCCTCTTGTACGTATATTAATAGTAGTAGTAATAAAATTTACTGCACCTAGAATAGAAGAAACACCGGCTAGGTGTAGGGAGAAAATAGCTAAATCTACTGAAGCACCTGCATGGGCAATACCTGCAGCTAGAGGGGGATAAACAGTTCATCCCGTTCCAGCCCCTCTTTCAACTATACTACTAGCTAATAAAAGGGTAAGGGCGGGGGGTAGTAGTCAAAATCTTATATTATTTATACGGGGGAAAGCTATATCAGGAGCCCCGAGTATTAATGGGACTAGTCAATTACCAAAACCTCCAATTATAATAGGCATTACTATAAAGAAAATTATAATAAAGGCATGGGCTGTTACAATTACATTATAAATTTGATCATCTCCAATTAAAGATCCCGGTTGACCAAGTTCAGCCCGAATTAATAAACTTAATGAAGTACCAATTATACCCGATCAGGCCCCAAAGATAAAGTATAAGGTTCCAATGTCCTTATGGTTTGTTGAATATAATCATTGTCGCGGTGAGATGGCTGAAAATTTAGGTGATAGACTGTAAATCTATTTATGAGGTTAAAATCTCTCTTACCAGGCCTTATCTTCTAAATAAGATATTAGACTGCAATTCTAAAGATGTAAATTTACTAAGGCTTAAAAGATTAAACTTATATTTATAGCTTTGAAGGCTATTTGTTTTATTAACATAAAACCTTAAGTATTAATATATAAGTATAACTAAACAGCTTAAAGGTAAACCGAGTAAAGATAAACTCACTAAAAATAATAAAAATGCATTAATATCAGTTTGGCTTATTACTCATTTTGGCTCAGAGTGGGTTAATAAAATTGCGGAGTAAGTGATACGTAGATAAAAAAATAAAGTAATTAGAGTTATAATTACTATAAAAGAGATTAAAAATAGATGGTTTAAAGCTACTAAAGTTTGAATAACTATTCATTTGGGGAAAAATCCTGTAAAAGGAGGTAATCCTCTTAATGAAAATAAATTTCCAAAAATTAGTATTTTAATGAATGGGTTTGATAAAGGTAAGGAGTAAATTTGATTTAAATGAGAAAGTTGAAATTGGTTAAATAAAATTACACTCGTAAGGGATAAAAAAGAATAAAATCTAAAATATAAAAGTCAAACACTGTCTCTTACTATCAAGGCAGCAGTTATTCATCCTAAGTGATTAATTGATGAGTAGGCTATAATTTTACGTAAAGAAGTTTGATTAAACCCCCCTAAAGATCCTGCAATTGCAGAAGATATGATGATAAAAATGGAAAAGTAATTTATTGAAATAATATAGGAAGTTAATATAAGGGGAGCAATTTTTTGTCAGGTTATTAATAATATATTACAGGGTCATCTAAGACCTTCTATAACCCCAGGAAACCAGAAATGGAAGGGGGCAGCTCCTATTTTTAGGAATAAAGCTGATCTAATTAATAAGTGTGGGGGGTAAAATTGAAAATTAGAAATTAGGTAGGATTGGGCGGAATAAATCAAAATTACAGCAAATAAAAGTAAGGCAGAGGCTAGAGCTTGAACTAAGAAATATTTTAAGGCAGCTTCAGCTGAAAATTGATTATTGTGGGTTATTAGAGGAATAAAAGATAATAAATTAATTTCTAGACCAACTCAAGCCCCCAATCAAGAAGTAGAGGAAATAGCAATTAATGACCCTATAATTAAGGTGGATAGAAAAAGTATACGAGAAGGATTAAATAAGATTAGAAAGAGGGGATAGCCCCCATAAATAGGGTATGAACCTATGAGCTTAAATTTAGCTTACCTTTCTAGGGGTAATTAATTAATTTTTATTTTATTTTTATGGGTTAGGCCTTCCTTTTTAGGTCTAGGAAGGCCAAAGTTTAATTTTTCAGAGTTTTAACCAGCGTAATTTTTATTTGTAAGTGTAAGATGCACGAAAGTTTTTGATACTTTAAGGGATAGTTTAATTCTATTACAAATAATTTGTTTATTTTTAATTTTGTTTGATTTAGGGGGTTAATAATAAATATTTATTTATAATAATGAGAGCAGTAAGCTGCATGATTTACTCTATCAAAGTAATCCTTTAATCAGGCATCCCATTTTATTAAATTAAAGTTGTTGAAGGTCTTAAAGAGGGGCCTTTAAGATAAATACACGGCAAGAATAGTGGGGGAAATTTATTTAATTTTATTTTTATTTGATTGGGTTGGATGAATTTAGTAATTTGTTATTAATGATAATTTCATTTACTGGAGCTCTTATGACCCCATGTACAAGTCCTCACTTTATTATTTAATTAGAAATAGAATTATTAGTTAAGTTTATTTCGTTACAGGTTTTATTGGGTTAAATTTATTTTTATGTAGTTAGTTTAGGTTGTTTACTTTAGCTAAAATTGGTTTATATACAGTTAAAGCTGTTTCTACTCCGCTGGGGGGGGGGGGGGGAGGGGCGGGGGGGGGGGGGGGGGGGGGGGGGGGTAGCGGGAGTACAGGGTAGATTTATCAGTAATTAAAAATTTCGCCCCTTGTTTTTTTTTTTATCATAAAAGAGGGAGTTGAGGAACAAAATTAGGGGGAAAATGAATAGAAAAAGTAGATATATATAATAAAATAATAAGACTAGAAAAGAAGCTTTTATTAAATTTAGGAGATGTAGAAAGAGATCTCAATGAAGGTGCAAGCCAATCATGGAGTAGTTGGATATGAAAAAGAAAGACAAGTAAAGTGCCATCCAGAATAGTAGGTAAGTTAATTATTAATAGAATAGGAGCCTTACTCCGGGAGGGATCCCAAAGAGAGTAAGGCTCATGTTATAATATTTATAGATTTATAATATTAAAGATATTTATAATATATATAGATTAATAATAGAAGATATCAATAATATTATAGATTAATAATAGAAGATATCAATAATATTATAGATTAATAATAGAAGATATCAATAATATTATATATTAATAATAGTAAGTTGTTTTCACATGTTTATAAAAAATTAAGTGTGAAATAATATTTATAATTAATAGGTGTTATATTATTCAAATTCTATAAATAAATCTTAAAAATAATTTTATAAGACCTTATGTAATAACCTGGTAAGAAAGTTTTATTCTGGCTTAGGTGCTTTCTATAATATTATTTTACATGTAAGATAAATCGTGAATTTAAATAATCTAAAGGATTTAGTGAAGTTAATCGCAGTATTTTATATTAAAAATCAATGTAAGTTGGACTTAGTAAATATTATAAATTCTGGTAAAACTTGTGCCAGCCACCGCGGTTAAACAAGAGGGGTAAGAAAGTATTATTGGTTACAGTTAATAAAAGTAAAAAGTAGTTATAAGAATTTATTTTGTTAGGTGAAATTTTAAAATAATTTATAAACTAAAATGTACAATAATGAAGCTGGGAAAGTTAGAGATAAAACTAGGATTAGATACCCTATTATTCTAATTGTTAAGGCATAAAATCAGAGTAGTAATAGTTATGTTCTTGAAACTCAAAGAATTTGGCGGTGTTTTAGTCTTGTCAGAGGAACTTGCCCCGTAATCGATAATCCTCGATTTACTTCACTTAGCCTGGTTAATAGTTTGTATACCGCCGTCAACAGGATATTCTAGGAAGAAATATTCGAGATTTTAAATAGTAAAGTATGTCAGGTCAAGGTGCAGCTAATGGTTAAGAGGAGGTGAGTTACAATATATAGATATACACGGACTTGGGATTGAAATATTTCAATAAAGGTGGATTTGGGTGTAATAAAATTAACATAAGTTTTATGATATAAAGCTCTAAAACATGCACACATCGCCCGTCGCTCTCATTTTTAAGGTGAGATAAGTCGTAACATAGTAGGCGTACCGGAAGGTGCTTCTAGAAAGTATCAAAGTAGAGCTTGATAGTTAAGCATTTCACTTACACTGAAAGGATGCCGTGCAAATCGGTTTATTTTGAAAAGGAAATTTGACTATACGAGTAGGCAGGGTTAATTAAGTGAAACAACATTAAATTTAATATTAAAGTATTGTATAAAGAATAAATAATTATTTAAGAGTACTGTGGAGGAAAAATGAAATAATTGAAAATAAATTTAATATAAAGTAAGCTTAGTGCTGTACCTTTTGTATCAGGGTTTATTAAAAGTTGTTAAAGAAATTTAATTTCCCGAGTCAGAGAGGGCTAAGGTTATATGTGAGTTAAAGTCGCAAATTTATTCAAAATATAATTTTAGTAATGAAATATTAGACGGTCTTTGAGATATCTGGTTTCTTAAGAAATGAATTTAATTCAGGTTTAAATAAGAAATAAATTATTATAATAGTGTATTTTGTATTTAAGCTAAAATTTAGGGGGATAAGCTCCTAGATTAACCTATAATAAGTAAAATTAATAAAATATGTAAGCTTGAAGATAGCTATCATTTAAAGTATGTAATAATTTATTTTATATAATGATAATTTTAAACTATTTAGGTATCTATTAAGATATAGTTAATAATAAAAATTAACGGTAAATAATGATAAAATTAATATGAGGAAAGAGTTTATATTTTATAATAGAAATTTAAGTAAGGAACTCGGCAATGGGACACTCGCCTGTTTATCAAAAACATCGCCTTTTGAATGAATATAAGGTCTAACCTGCCCACTGAGGAATTATTGAAGGGCCGCGGTATTTTGACCGTGCAAAGGTAGCATAATCATTAGTCTTCTAATTAAAGGCTGGAATGAATGGTTGGACGAGGTGTCAACTGTCTCACTTAAATATATTAGAATTTAACATCTTAGTGAAAAGGCTGAGATTACATTGGAGGACGAGAAGACCCTATAGAGCTTGACAAGGAGTCTTAAAAATTATTTAGTAGAACATAAATTTTTATGTATAACTTGTTTTGTTGGGGTGACAGGAAAATAAAGAAACTTTTCTTAATTTAAACCACTGATGAGTGAATAGTAGATCCATTAATAATGATTATAAAATTAAGTTACCTTAGGGATAACAGCGTAATCCTTCTTGAGAGTTCTAATCGACAGAAGGGTTTGCGACCTCGATGTTGGACTAAGGGAAATTTTGGGTGTAGATGTTCAAAGTTTAGGTCTGTTCGACCTTTAAAACCTTACATGATCTGAGTTCAGACCGGTGTGAGCCAGGTTGGTTTCTATCCTCAATAAAGGTAAATACTTTAGTACGAAAGGACCAAGTATTTGGGATAAATCTTTTTAATTAAGAATATTATTACTATTTTGGCAGATAAGTGCAATAGATTTAGAATCTATATATGGAAGGTAATCTTTCAGATAGTAAATGTTTTATAAAGATATAATTATGACTTTTATCGGCAGTCTATTACTAGTAATTTGTGTATTGGTAGGGGTGGCATTTTTAACTCTTTTAGAGCGTAAAGTTTTAGGGTATATTCAGATTCGTAAGGGACCAAATAAGGTAGGCTATTGGGGGATTCCTCAGCCCTTTTCTGATGCAATTAAGCTATTTACTAAGGAGCAGACTTATCCTGTTATATCTAATTATTTACCTTATTATTTTTCTCCAATTTTTAGATTGTTTTTATCTTTAGTAATTTGAATAATTTTCCCTTATTGAATTGGGTTACATAATTTTAATCTGGGTTTACTTTTCTTTTTAGCTTGTACAAGTTTAGGGGTGTATACAGTAATGGTAGCAGGGTGATCTTCCAATTCTAATTATGCCTTATTGGGGGGTTTACGTGCTGTAGCTCAAACTATTTCTTATGAGGTAAGATTAGCTTTGATTTTACTTTCATTTGTTTTCCTTATTGGGAGTTATAGCTTAATGGATTTTAACCTATATCAACAAAATTGTTGATTTTTTATTTTAGCTTTTCCTTTAGCTTTAGCCTGGTTTGCATCTTGTTTAGCAGAAACTAACCGTACTCCCTTCGATTTCGCTGAAGGAGAGTCTGAGCTAGTTTCAGGGTTTAACGTAGAATATAGAAGAGGAGGATTTGCATTAATTTTTATGGCTGAGTATGCTAGAATTCTTTTTATAAGAATATTGTTTTGTGTAATTTTTTTAGGAAGAGATGTTTATAGTTTTTTGTTCTTTTTAAAGTTAGTCTTTATTTCTTTTTGTTTTATTTGAGTTCGGGGGACTTTACCTCGGTTTCGGTATGATAAATTAATGTATTTAGCTTGAAAAAGCTTTTTACCTTTATCTTTAAATTATTTACTATTTTTTATGGGTTTGAAATTAATTTTGGGAGTATAAATAAAATATTAAGTAAAAGTTAAAAATATAATTATATCATAAAATATTAAAGATTAATAGAGGAATTTAACCTCTGTACTATGCTTTCAAAACATATATTATACATATAATTAATTAATCAATCTAATAGATTATCCCATAATTTTAATATTAAGGGATTTAGAATATATAATGAAAAGTAAGTTACTGTTAAAATTTGGCCGGTGATAATGTAGGGGTCTTCAACTGGGCGGGCCCCAATTCAAGTTAGTAATAAAACTACCCCTAAAAGAGACCAAAATAAAATTTGATTACACGGGTAAAATTCTAGTCCTCGAAATTTACTTTTGTTAGTGAAAGGGAGAATGAATAAAATAGCAATAGATAAAACTAAGGCAATGACTCCCCCTAACTTATTAGGAATGGAACGCAAAATAGCATAAGCAAATAGAAAATATCATTCAGGTTGGATATGTACAGGAGTTACTAATGGGTTGGCTGGAATAAAATTATCGGGGTCTCCTAGTAAATAGGGGTCTAATAGCGAAAGTAGAGTTAAAGAGGCAATTAGAATTACAAATCCTACAATGTCCTTAAATGAAAAGTAAGGATGAAATGGAATTTTATCTAGGTCTCTATTTACTCCTAGAGGGTTATTAGACCCTGTTTGATGTAGGAATAGGAGATGAATTAAAGTTGCTCCTGCAATAATAAAAGGAAAGAGAAAATGAAAGGTAAAAAATCGGGTTAGGGTGGCGTTATCA
>Ga0209261_10000207_pt1 | contig 16050 bp, 16 predicted proteins | sample DOMMetBare1Fresh_FD_187470 | JGI IMG/M metagenome (GOLD analysis project Ga0209261, IMG submission 187470) | Wetland sediment microbial communities from St. Louis River estuary, USA, under dissolved organic matter induced mercury methylation -... | ecosystem: Environmental > Aquatic >...
CCCGCAGCAGGTTCAGATCGAGGGTGCGGAAATTGGGCGCGCCGCGTGACACAGTCATAAGCTGCGTTTATAGCCTGGATGAACAATCTTCAGTTGTGTGTACTAAGTGATTACCCTAATCTGCAGGCAGCGGAGAAAGCAAGGCCGGTCGTTCGGGAGAATCAACATGACAACACTCAACATTGTCCATCTGGCCCCTGTGACAGCGCCGCGCGGCGCGGTCTGGGCCGCCCAGGTCGCCGTCGCACTGCGCGACGCGGTGCAGCGCCTGTTCAGCCGCCCCGCGGAAGCGCCTCGTTCGCGTGCCGAAGCCGCCGAGGCACTGCGCCACTACGCGCTGAGCATCCAGCATTCCGACCCGGGCCTGGCCTCCGACCTGTACGCCGCCGCCGACCGCCACGAGGTGCAAGGCTGAGCGGCGCTGCCGCCCGCGGCCTCAGATGCAGCGGCCGCCGTCGACTTCCATCGCCACGCCGGTGATCATCGACGCCTCGTCGCTGCACAGGTAACACGCGGCGTTGCCCAGATCCTCGGGCGTCGAAAAGCGCCCGATCGGAATCGTGCTCAGGAACTTGGCACGCATCTCGGGTGTGTCCTCGCCCATGAACGACTTCAGCAGCGGCGTTTCACCGGCCACCGGGTTGAGCGCCACCACGCGGATGCCGAACGGCGCCAACTCCACCGCATTGGCGCGCGTGGCGGTGATCACCCAGCCCTTGCTCGCGTTGTACCAACCCAGGCGCGGCCGCGGGCTCACGCCGGCAGTCGAGGCCATGTTCAGCACCACGCCGCGGATGCCCTTGGCGTCCGGCGCATTGGCCTTCAGACGCGGCACCACCTCGCGCATCGCGAGGTAGATCGCCTTCATGTTGACCGCGACGATGCGGTCGAAATCGGCTTCGCTCACCAGCTCCAGCGGCTGCGGCAGGTGCGTGACGCCGGCGTTGTTGACCAGGATGTCCAGCCCGCCCAGGCGCTGCACCGCGGCCTGCGCCATCGCGTGCACATCGGCCGCCACCGCCACGTCGGTGCGGACCCAGAGCGCGCCGGTTGATTCGGCCACGCGCCGGGCCGCGGCCTCGTCGCGGTCGGCGATCAGCACCTTGGCGCCTTCGGCGACGAACTTGCGCACGATGCCTTCGCCGAAGCCCGAGCCGCCACCGGTGACGATGGCGCGTTTGTCCTTGAGTCGCATGGGGTAGTCTCCTGTGGGTTCGATCTCAGACGCCGAGATAACGGTGCCACAGCTCGCGGTCGGCGTCGAGCGCCTCGGAGCTGCCGCTCCAGGCCACGCGCCCTTTCTCGATGATGACGTGCCGGTCGGCCAGGTGGATCAGCCGCTGCACGTACTTGTCGATCACCAGGATCGCCTGACCGGCCTGCCGCAGCGCCGCCAGCGCGCGCCAGATCTCCTCGCGGACCAGCGGCGCCAGACCTTCGGTGGCTTCGTCGAGGATCAGCAGCCGCGGGTTCGTCACCAGCGCGCGGCCGATCGCGAGCATCTGCTGCTCGCCGCCGGACAGCTGGTGGCCCAGGTGGCCGCGCCGCTCGGCCAGGCGCGGGAACAGCTCGAACACGCGCGCCGATTGCCAGGCGGTGGCGCCGTCGGCACCCGGCCGGGTGAAGGCGCTCAGGTGTTCCAGCACGCTCAGGTTCGGGTACACCTGCCGGCCTTCCGGCACCAGCGCGACGCCGCGCCGCGCGATCCGATGCGACGGCTGCGCAAAGATCGACTCGCCATCGAAACGGATCGCGCCGGACTGCGACGGCACGATGCCCATGATGGCGTGCACCAGTGTGGTCTTGCCCATGCCGTTGCGGCCGAGCAGCGCCACCGCCTCGCCCGGTTTCACCTGCAGGTCCACGCCGTGCAGCACCTTCGCGCTGCCGTAGGCAGTGTGCAGGCCCTGCACGTCGAGCAACGGCGTCGCTCCAGCGCTCATTCCTGCCCCAGGTAGGCACCGATCACCTGCGCGTCGCGCCGCACCACGTCGGGCGTGCCGGTGGCGATGATCTGGCCGCTGACCAGCACCGACACACGGTCAGCCAGGCGAAACACCGCGTCGACGTCGTGCTCGATCAGCAGCAGCGTGGTCTGCTCACGCAGGCGCTCGATCATCTGCTCCATCCGCAGCGATTCGTCGGGGCCCAGACCCGCCATCGGCTCGTCCAGCAGCACCAGGCGCGGCCGGGTCGCCACCGCCATGCCGACCTCGAGCGCACGGCGCTGGCCGTGCGACAGCTGGTCGGTCGCCGCGCCGGCCAGGTCGTCCAGGCCCAGTGCGGGCAGCAGCGCACGCGCGTGGTCGAACAGCTCGAGCTCGGCCCCCACCGGGCGCCAGAAGCGCAGGCTCGAGCCCGTGGCGGCCTGCAGCGCCAGCGCCAGGTGCTCGAGCACCGTGAAGCTCTTGAACAGGCGCGTGATCTGGAACGAGCGTGTCAGTCCGCGGCGCGCGCGCTGGTGCGCGCTCAAGCGCGTGATGTCCTCGCCGGCGAACACGATGCGCCCGCCGTCGGGTGCCAGTTGCCCGGCCAGCTGCGAGACGAGCGAGGTCTTGCCCGCGCCGTTCGGCCCGATCAGCGCGTGCACCTCGCCGGCGCGCACCTGCAGATCCACACGGTCGGTGGCCACCACGCCGCCGAAGCGCTTGCTCAAGCGCTGCACGTCGAGCAGCGCCGATGGCGGCGACGGCGCGGTGTTCATCGCATCCGGCTCCACGCTTGAAGCGCCAGCCCGGTCAGTCCGTTGCGCGCGAAGAGCACCACCGCCAGCAACACCCAACCCGTCCAGAACTCCCAGTGTTGCGTGGCGGCGGCCAGGCCTTCCTGCAGCAACAGCAACGCCGCTGCGCCGATCACGCCGCCCCACAGCGTGGCCACGCCGCCGAGGATGACCATCACCATCAGCGTGCCCGACTGCGTCCAGTGCAGCAGGTTGGGGCTGACGTAGCCCTGCTGGTTCACCGCCAACGCGCCGGCGACGCCGCCCAGCATGCCGGCCGCGACGAACACCACCAGCCGCAGGCGCAGTGCCGGAAACCCCAGCGCCTCGGCGCGCTGGTCGTCGTCGCGGATCGCGATCACCGCGCGCCCGAGACGCGACGGCACGAAGCGCGCCAGTGCCACAAGGCTCGCGCCGAGAACGGCGAGCGCCAGGTAATAGAAGGTCGTCGCGTCCTTCAGATCCAGCCCGAAGCCGATGGCCGAACGTTGCTTGATGTTCAGACCCTCGTCGCCGCCATAGCCCTTGATCGAGTTGGCGAGGTAGAACAGCATCTGCGCGAACGCGAGCGTGATCATGATGAAGTACACGCCGCGGGTGCGCAGCGAGATCGCGCCGATCGCCAGCGCGACCAGGCCGGTGACCGCGAGCGTCGCCGCCAGGTGTGCCGCGCCGTTCAGCAGCCCCTCGCTGATCATCACACCGGTGACATAGGCCCCGAGGCCGACGAACGCCGCGTGGCCGAACGACACCATGCCGCCGTAGCCGAGCACGAGGTTCAGGCTGGTCGCCGCGATCGCATAGACCAGGATGCGCCCGGCCAGGCTGATGTAGAACGGCGCGCCGAGCGCTTGCAGCAGCCAGGGCAACGCCAACGCGGAAATGAGCCCGAGGAGCAAGGCTGATCGCGAAAGCAGGCCTGTGGTACTCATGCTCGGCCAAGCGAACACCGCGGATCCGGCTCAGCCGGTCCGCTGGTGTTGCCCCCTCGAGGGGGGAGCGGCCGCCAGGCCGCTTCGGGGGTGGTCATGTTCTCGCGGGGAACAGGCCCTGGGGCTTCACCGCCAGCACCACGGCCATGAACATGTAGACCGCGATCGACGCGATCGCCGGCCCGGCCGCGCTGGCCCACTGAGGCGGCAGGAATTCGCGGAACAGGTGCTGCAGCAGCGTGCGGCCGAGCGTGTCGATGCAGCCCACCAGGATGGCGCCGATCAGCGCGCCGCGGATCGAGCCGATGCCACCGATCACGATGACCACGAAGGCCAGGATCAGGATGTTCTCGCCCATGCCCACCTGCACGGCCAGCAGCGGTCCGAGCAGCGCGCCCGCCACCGCACACAGCCCGGCGCCGATGCCGAACACCACGGTGAAGAGCTGGCGCACCGGCACGCCCATCGCCTCGGTCATCACGCGGTTCGAGGCACCGGCGCGCACCAGCGCGCCGAGCCGCGTCTTGGCCACCAGCGCGTACATCAGCGCCGCCAGCACGAAGCCGACGCCGAGGATCAGCAGCCGGTAGGCCGGGTAGCTCAAGCCCGGCATCAGCTCCACCGGACCGGCCAGCGCCTCGGGCGCCGACAGCGCCAAGTCGGTGCCGAAGACCATCTTCACGCCGTCGTTGAGGATCAGGATCAGCGCAAACGTCGCCAGCACCTGCGACAGGTGGTCGCGCGCGTACAGCGTGCGCAGCAGCGTCACCTCCAGCAGCATGCCGAACAGCGCGGTCAGCCCGATCGCGCCCAGCACGCCCAGCACGAACGAGCCGGTCAGCGCCACCAACCACGCGGCGAGGAACGCGCCCACCATGTACAGCGAGCCGTGCGCGAGGTTGATCATGTCCATCACGCCGAACACCAGCGTCAGGCCCGCGGCCAGCAGGAACAGCATCAGGCCGAACTGCAGGCCGTTGAGCACCTGCTCGATCAGGAGAACGCTCAGCATGGGTGCGGACCGCGGCCGGTGAGCGGGCACTGCACTCGCGCGCGAAACGCGCTCGTGCCGGCACCAGACGTGCGATGGTCAAAACGGGACCGTCGCACGCGCGGGCTCAGGGCTTCATCTTGCATTCGCCGACATAGGCGTCGCCGTGGTCCTTCAGGATCGGCTCGTTGAACGACTTGTTGATCAAGCCGCCCTTGCCATCGGAGCCCACCGTGCGCACGAAGTAGTTCTGGATCGGGTACTGGTTGGTGTTGAACTTGAACGGTCCGCGCACCGAATCGAACCTCGCGGCCTTCAGTGCCTTGCGTACGGCCTCGCGATCCTCGAGCTTGCCCTTCACGTCGCGCACCGCGGCGTTGATGAGTTGTGCCGCGTCGTAGCCCTGCGAGGCATACAGCGTGGGAATGCGCTTGTATTCCTTCTGGAATTCGGCCATGAACTTCTGGTTCGCGGCGTTGGCGAAGTCCGGTGACCAATGCGCGGTGTTGAACAGGCCCGACATCGAAGGGCCGACCGGATTGATCACGTCCTGGTCGGCCGAGAAGCCCGGCAGCAGCAGCGTGATGTCCTTGCCCAGGCCCGCGCCGACGAACTGCTTGATGAAGTTGATGCCCATGCCGCCAGGCAGGAAGATGTACAGCGCCTGCGGCCTGGCGGCGCGGATCTCGGCCAGTTCGGCCGCGTAGTCGAGCTGGCCGAGCTTGGTGTAGTTCTCGCCGGCGATCTGGCCCTTGAAGGTGCGCTTGAAGCCGGCCAGCGAATCCTTGCCGGCCTGGTAGTTCGGCGCCAGCAGGTAGGCGTTCTTCAGTCCGCGCTGGTTGGCGAAGGCGCCGGCGGCCTCGTGGTAGGCGTCGTTGGGCCAGCTCACCGCGTAGAAAAGGGGATTGCAGTCCTTGCCCGCCATCGACGATGGCGCCGCGTTCGGGCTGATGTAGAGGGTGTTGTTGTCCAGCGCTTCGGGCAGTGCGGCCAGCATGATGTTGGAGAACACCACGCCGGTCATGAAGTCGACATGATCGCGCTTGACGTTCTTTTCGAACTGCTGCTTGGCGACGTCGGGCTTGAACTGGTCGTCGCTGACCAGCACCTCGGCGGGCAGGTTGCCGAGCTTGCCGCCATTGAGCTTCACCGCCAGCAGGAAGCCGTCGCGGATGTCGACACCGAGTGCGGAGGACGGCCCCGACAGCGTGCTGACGAAGCCGACCTTCACCTTGTCGGCGGCCTGCGCGCTCGGTGCGGCCAGAGCGGCGGCCAGCGCGAGCGCACTGAGGTGCGCGGTCGATCGGAATGTGGCGGACATGTCGGAGTGCCTTTCTTGTTCAAACCCAGATCTGGATCACATAGTCGAACGGCGCCTGCGCATTGAACAGGTCCACGCGCTGCAACCGGATCTTGAGCTGCCCGTCGTCAGCGCGCACCAGCGTGTGGTGGTAGCGGCCTCCGAAGTGCCGTATGTTGTCGCGCCGCAGCTCCATCATGTGGAAGCGTGAGCGCACCACGATGCGATTGCCCCCCACCGATTCCAGCGCCACGTGGCTGACGATGTGATTGGTCTCCCACAGCGGCGCCTGCGACCAGGCATTCGGGTGCGTGACACGGCCCTTGCGGATCTCCATCAGCAGCTTGTCCTCGGCGAAGATCGATGGCGAGCCTTCCCACTCGACCTGCTCGGGCCGCGCGGGCATCCAGTAGATGCCGTCATCGGCGAAGAGATCCATCCACGCCTGCCAGTGCTTGCCGTCGAGCAGCTCGGCCTGGCGGTACAGCAGCTGCTCGACCTCGCGCTGCACGTCGGCGCCGACGTTAACGCCGGGCAGCGGCACCGCAGCGGCCGTCATCTGCGGTCCGCGCGGCGAGTGCGTCGGCTCGATCGCCTGCGCGCCGGTGGCGCCCTTCGCGGCGTCGCCGGCGATCACCACGTCCTGGTCGAGCAGGTGCCGCATGTCGGGCCCCGCGCTCGGGATGGTCATGTTCTTCGTCGCGCTCATGCCGCGCTCCCATTCATGTAACGCGACCAGGCGGCGAACTGGCTGCGCATCACGACTTCGGAGGTTCCGTGGTTGGAGTAGGCCACTCCGTCGTCGACGCGGTCGTCGCCGAAGTGGCGGTGGAAGCTGACCCAGTCGCCGCCGTTGGATTGCAGGCCCCACTGCGCCTTGGTCCAGTTTTCCAGGTCGTCGGCGTTGATCATCGTCGCCGGCGAGTTGACGAGGTTGTAGTACCAGAGGCTGCGGCGGTAGATCGCTTCGGGGGCGCCTTTCAGGCGGAAGTGCCAGATCTCCGACAGCGTCTTGTCCGGCGCGATCGGGCGCAGGCAGCGCAGCTGCTGCAGCGGCGACTGCACCGACAGGTACGGATAGATCAGCACGTGGTGGATGCTGCGTGAGAGGTACTCCTCGGCCTTGCTCTCGCCGTAGGCCTTCTTCAGCAGCGCCTCGTGCTCGAGCGTGTCGGCGTCCTGCGGGCGCAGGCCCATGTAGGCCTTCAGGATGCCGTGGCCCTGCGGGTAGTTGATGGTCTGCACGCTGTCCCACTGCTCGAAGCTCGACGCGAAGGCCGACAGGTAGTGGTAGTAAAGCGGCGCCGAGCCCTTCTGTTCCTTCAGCCGCCGCTCGACGCGGCCGGCCGCGATGCCGGTGCTCTGGTGCGTGACCGACGGATGCAGCGCATCGAGCTGGTTCTCCATGAAGAACTTCCAGTTCGAGTGCTGCACGACGCGGTGACACACCGGCACGATCTCGACCTCGCCGACCGGCGAGCGGTCGCACATGTCATCGAACGCGATCTTCGCGTCGCCGAGGAAGTCGAGCAGCAGCTCGCCCTCGGCCGCCAGGCTCGCAAACACGAAGCCGCGGTAGCTGTCGACGCGGGCCGCGCGCTTGAGGTTGCAGTCCGGGTTGCTGCGGTCCATGCGCGTGCCCTCGTAGCCCTTGGCCAGCGGAATCGCGCGCACGCTGCCGTCGAGGTAAAAGCTCCACGCGTGATAGCTGCAGACGAACGCCGCGCCGGTGTTGCCGTGCGTATTGCCCACCACCTGCACACCGCGGTGCGGGCAACGGTTGTGCACCACGTGGATCCCGCGATCGGCGGCGCGCACCATCACCATCGGCTGGCGGCCGATCGTCACCGCAACATAGTCGCCGGTATTCGGAATCTGCGACTCGTGGCCGCAGTAGACCCACACGCGCTCGAAGATGCGCGTCATCTCCTGGTCGAAGATCTGCTGATCGGTATAGACCGTCCTGTGCACCCGGTCGGGTTCCACCAGTGCCCGCACATCCATGCCGTGCTCCAACGAGGCCCATGCCACGGGCCTCAGCACGGGCACCGTAACCGAAGCGCGTGCGCTTGAGTATCCGCGCGGTCCCTAGTCGTGCTTGATGGCGATGGTCTTCAGCGACGAGAAGCCGTACAGCGCCTCGAAGCCCTTCTCGCGGCCATGACCGGAGTGCTTCACACCGCCAAAGGGCAGCTCGATGCCGCCGCCGGCGCCGTAGTTGTTGATGAACACCTGGCCGCATTGCAGCTTGCGCGCGACGCGCAGCGCGCGGCTGCCGTCGCGCGTCCACACGCCGGCCACCAGGCCGTACGGTGTGCCGTTGGCCTGCGCGATCGCGTCGGCCTCGCCGTCGAAGGTCATCACCACCTGCACCGGGCCGAAGATCTCCTCCTGCGCGAGGCGGTGGTCGTCGCGCACCGGCGCCAGCAAGGTGGGTGCCACGTAGCAGCCGCCCGGCGGCAGTCCGGCCGGCAGCGCGGCCTGACCGGCCACGCGCAGGCCGCTGTCGCGCGCCAGCGCGAGGTAGTTGTTCACCACGTCGCGCTGGCGTGCCGAGATCAGCGGGCCGACATCGGGATCGTTGATCGCCGGGCCGACCACCAGGCGCTGGTAACGCTCGGCCATCAGCTTGACCACGCGATCGAAGATCGGCTGCTCGACCAGGATGCGCGACGCCGCCGAGCAGGTCTGGCCGGCGTTCTGGATGCCCGCGTTGACCAGGAACGGCAGCGCGGCATCGAGATCGGCGTCGGCAAACACGATCTGCGGGCTCTTGCCGCCGAGCTCCAGCGTCACCGGCACCGTGTTCTTCGCGGCGGCCGTCTGCACGAGCTGGCCCACTGCGACCGAGCCGGTGAACGAGATGTGGTGCACGCCGTGGTGGCGGGTCAGCGCTGCACCGGCCTCCTCGCCCAGGCCCGGCACGACGTTCAGCGCGCCGTCGGGCAGCCCGCAGTCCTGCGCGATGCGCGCGAACGCCAGTGCGGTGAGGCAGGCCTCCTCGGCCGGCTTGAGCACGCAGGCATTGCCCATCGCGAGCGCGGCACCGACCGAACGGCCGATGATCTGCATCGGGTAGTTCCACGGCACGATGTGGCCGGTGACGCCATGCGGCTCGCGCAGCGTCAGCGCGGTGTAGCCATTGGCGAACGGAATCGTCTCGCCCATCACCTTGTCGGCCGCACCGCCGTAGAACTCCAGGTAGCGCGCGAGCGCCAGCGCGTCGGCCATGCCTTGCTTGACCGGCTTGCCGACGTCGAGCGCCTCCATGCGCGCCAGCACATCGGCCAAGTCGGTGACGCGCGCGCTCATGCGCAGCAGGATGCGGCCGCGCTCGGCGGCGGAGAGCTTGCCCCACGGCCCGTCGAGCGCAGCCTGCGCCGCATGCACCGCGGCATCGATCTCGGCCGGGCTGCCGCGCGCGATCTGGGTCAGCTCGGCGCCGTCGGACGGGTTGATCAGCGGCAGCGTGCGGCCGAACGAGGCCGGATGCCATTGCCCGGCGATGAACACCGAGCGGGTGTCGAAGTCGATCGTTTGCATACGGGGGTTCGCGGCGCCGCGTGCGTTGTTTGCGGCATGATAGACCGCATGATCCAGTTGCGGTGTCGCCTCGGGCGGACGTAGTCGATGAGTGTCTTCCTGCTGAAGCGGGCGGCGACCTTCGTGGCCACGTTGCTGGCGGCGTCGATGCTGGTGTTCGCGGTGCTCGACCTGTTGCCGGGCAACGTGGCGCAGGTGATCCTCGGCGACACCGCCACGCCCGAGTCGATCGCGGCGCTGGAGAGCAAGCTCGGGCTGGATCGGCCGGCGCTGACGCGCTACACCGACTGGATCGCGGGCCTGCTTCAGGGGCGCACGACCAACAGCTTCTCCTACGACACGCCCACCGCGACGCTGATCGCCGAGCGGCTGCAGGTGACGCTGCCGCTGGCGGTGCTGGCGATGGTGTTCACGGTGCTGATCGGCATCTCGCTCGGCATCTACGCCGCTGCGCACCAGAACCGGCTCGGCGACGTGGGCGTGATGGGCTTCAGCCAGCTCGGCATCGCGGTGCCGAGCTTCTGGTTCGCGATCCTGCTGATCCTGCTGTTCGCGGTGAAGCTGCAGTGGGTCAGCGCCGGCGGCTTTGCGGGCTGGCGCGAGGCTGATGGCGGCGGCGTGTGGCAGGGCCTGGTGTCGCTGCTGCTGCCGGCGGTGTCGCTGGCCGCGGTGCAGGCCGCGGTGCTCGCGCGCTGGACGCGCTCGGCGGTGCTCGAGACGCTGCGCGAGGACTACGTGCGCACCGCACGCGCCAAGGGCCTCACGCGGCGCGCGGTGCTGTGGAAACATGTGCTGCGCAACGCGATGATCCCGGTGTTGACGATCCTCGGCCTGCAGTTCGCGTTCCTGATCAGCGGCACCGTGGTGGTGGAGAACGTCTTCGTGCTGCCGGGCGTCGGGCGGCTGGTGTTCCAGGCCGTTGCCAACCGCGACCTGGTGGTGGTGCGCGACGTGGTGCTGTTGCTGGTGGCGATGGTGGTGGCGGTCAACTTCGTCGTCGACGTGTTGTACGCATTCGTCGATCCGCGGCTGAAGGCGAGCGACGCGTGAGCGCTGCCCCGGGCACGCCCACGGTCGCAGCCGCCGCGATCGCGCCGGCCTTCGTCAGGCGAGCGTTGCGCCACCCGAGCTTCGCCGTCGGCGGTGTGCTGTCGATGCTGTTGCTGCTCGCGGCCATCGTCTCGCTCGCCTGGTCGCCGTACCCGCCGGCGGAGATCGACATCCCGATCAAGCTGCAGGCCCCGAGCGCCGCGCACTGGTTCGGCACCGACAGCCTGGGCCGCGACATCGCCTCGCAGCTGCTCGTCGGCGCGCAGGCCTCGATCATGGTCGGCGTGTTCGCGGTGCTGATCGGCTTCACGCTCGGCACCGCGCTCGGTCTGCTGGCCTCGGCGCGCCGAGGCTGGGTCGAAGAGGCAGTGATGCGGCTGTCGGACTTCACCTTCGCCTTCCCGGCGCTGCTGTCGGCGATCCTGCTCGGTGCCATCTACGGTCCCGGCCTGGTCACCGGCATCGTCGCCATCGGTGTCTTCAACATTCCGGTGTTCGCGCGGGTGACGCGCGGCGCAGCCAATGCCATCTGGGCGCGCGAGTACGTGCTCGCCGCGCGCGCCGCCGGCAAGGGCCCCTGGCGCATCACGCTCGACCATGTGGTGCCCAACATCGCCAGCGTGCTGATCGTGCAGGCCACCAACCAGTTCGCCACGGCCATCATCGCCGAGGCGGCGTTGTCCTACCTCGGCCTGGGCACTCAGCCGCCGATGCCGAGCTGGGGCCGCATGCTCAACGAGGCGCAGACGCAGATGTTCCAGGCGCCGATGCTGGCGGTGTACCCCGGCGTGGCGATCGCGCTGGCCGTGCTCGGACTGAACCTGATGGGCGACGGCTTGCGCGACCTGCTCGACCCGAAACTCGCCCGTAAACGATGACCACCCCCGAAGCGGCCTGGCGGCCGCCTCCCCCTCAAGGGGGCAACACCGGCGGACCGGCGGAGCCGGCTCCGCGGTGTTCGCTTGGAAGTTCCGGTGCGCACTTGGCCGGCCGCGCCGCACTCGATGGAGCACGACTGCAATGAAGAATCTGAAGATCGATTTCGTGTCCGACGTCGCCTGCCCGTGGTGCGCGGTGGGTCTGAACGCGCTCGAACGTGCGCTCGAAACCGTCGGGCCGGAGCTGGAAGTCGAGCTGCACTTCCAGCCCTTCGAGCTGAACCCCACGATGCCCGTCGAAGGCGCCGACACGGTCGACTACCTGTCGAAGAAGTACGGCATCACGCCGGAACAGATCGCACGCAACCAGGCCGTGATCCGCGAACGCGGCGCCGCGGTGGGCTTCCAGTTCGGCGCCCGGCCGCGGGTGTGGAACACCTTCGACGCGCACCGGCTGCTGCACTGGGCCGGCCTGCACGGCCGGCAGCGCGAACTCAAGCACGCCTTGCTGAAGGCCTACCATGGCGAGGGCCGCAACCCGGGCGCCCACGATGTACTGCTGGAGCTGGCGGGTGCCGTGGGTCTGGATGTCGAGGCCGCGCGCGAGGTGCTCGCCAGCGGCGCCTACACCGACGACGTGCGTGCGGCCGAGCAATTCTGGCAGCAGGCGGGCATCCACTCGGTGCCGTCGATCATCATCAACGACCGCCACCTGATCCAGGGTGGCCAGCCGCCTGAAGTGTTCGAGCAGGCGTTGCGGCAGATTGCGGCCCAGGCGGTGGGGTGACGTGATCGGCGGGACGGGTACCAGCGGCATGACGCTTCTGTCCGTCACCGACCTGCGCGTCACGCTGCGCACCGCGCGCGGTCCGGCCGACGCGTTGCGCGAGGTGTCGTTCACACTCGACCGTGGCGACACCGTCGGCCTGATCGGCGAATCGGGCTGTGGCAAGTCGATCACCGCGCTGGCGCTGATGGGATTGTTGCCCGAAGGCGCGCAGGTGGCCGGATCGATCCGCTTCGACGGGCGCGAGCTGGTCGGCCTGGACGAGTCGGCGCTGTGCGCGCTGCGCGGCAGGCGCATCGGCATGGTGTTCCAGGAGCCGATGACGGCGCTGAACCCGCTGCACACGGTGGGCCACCAGATCGCCGAACCGCTGCGCCTGCACCTCGGCCTGTCGCCGCGCGACGCGCGGGAGCGCGCGCTGCAGTTGCTGCAGCGCGTGCGCCTGCCCGAGCCGGCGCGGCGGCTGGACGCCTATCCGCACCAGCTGTCGGGCGGGCAGCGCCAGCGCGTGGTGATCGCCATCGCGCTGGCCTGCGAACCCGACCTGCTGATCGCCGACGAGCCGACCACCGCGCTCGACGTGACGGTGCAGCGCGAGGTGCTCGACCTGATCGCCGGGCTGGTCGCCGAGCGCGGCATGGGCCTCTTGCTGATCAGCCACAACCTTGGCGTGATGGCGCGCACCGTGCGGCGCATGATGGTGATGTACGGCGGCAGCGTGGTCGAGTCCGGCAGCACCGAGTCGGTGTTCCGGCGTCTGGCGCATCCCTACACGCGTGCCTTGTTCGCGTCGCGGCCGCGCCTCGGGCTGGCGCGCGGCACGCGCCTGGCCACGATCGCCGGCCGTGTGCCCGAACTCGCCGACCTGCCCGCGGGCTGCCCGTTCGCCGAGCGCTGCGAGTGGGTGGTCGACGCCTGCAGTCGCGCGCTGCCGCGGCCCGTCGACGTGGCGCCGCAGCATGCGGCGCGCTGCATTCGCGTGCACGAGATTCCCGAGGTCGTCCGTGGCTGACGATGCCGCACCGCTGCTGCTGGTCGACGGCGTCAGCCGCCACTATCGCCTGCCGCGCGAACACCTGTTCGGGCCGGCGCCGGTGGTGCAGGCGCTCAGCGACATCGGTTTCGCGTTGCATGCCGGACAGAGCCTGGGGCTGGTCGGCGAGTCCGGCTCCGGCAAGAGCACGCTGGCGCGGCTGGTGATGGCGCTCGAGCGGCCCGACACCGGGCGCGTGTTGTTCGATGGGCACGATCTGGCCGCGCTCGACGCAGCGGCGCTGCGCCAGGCGCGCGCCGGATTCCAGATGGTTTTTCAGGATCCCTATGGTTCGCTGGATCCGCGGCGCCGCGTGTGGCAGACGGTGGCCGAGCCGCTGGCGATGCTGCAGGGCGCGCCGCGGGCCACGCAGCGCGAGCGCGCCGCGCAGGCGCTCGATGCGGTGGGCCTGCGCGCGACCGATCTCGACAAGTACCCGCACGAGTTCTCCGGCGGCCAGCGCCAGCGCATCGCGATCGCGCGTGCGCTGATCACCCGGCCGCGGCTGATCGTCGCCGACGAACCCGTGAGCGCACTCGACGTGTCGGTGCAGGCGCAGGTGCTGAACCTGATGCAGGATCTGCAGGATGCCTTCAGCGTCACCTACCTTTTCGTCAGCCACGACCTCGCGGTGGTGGACCTGGTGTGCGACGAGGTTATCGTGCTGTACCAGGGCCGCATCGTCGAGCAGGGTGACCCGGATACCTTGTTCCGCGCCGCCGCGCATCCGTACACCCGAGCACTGCTCGAGGCGGTACCGCGACTGCAGCCGCAGGCGCTGGCGGCCGAGCCGCTGCCCGCATTGGCGCCGCTGCCGCCGGATGCGACTGGGGGATGCCCCTTTGCACCGCGATGCGTGTTCAGGCAGGATCGTTGCTTGCGCGACGCACCGGTGCCACGCGCGTTGGGCGGCCGGCATCGCGCCGCCTGCCACGAGGCCGAGCGCGTGATGACCAGCCCCATCGACAGCACGATTGCCACCGATTCGACCAGGAGCCCTGCATGAACCTGACCCGCCGCACCCTCTCGGCGCTGGCCGCCTGCACGCTCGGCGTGGCCCTGGCCGCGCCGGCGGCCCACGCGCAGGGCAAGAAGGACAGCGTCACGATCGCGATGGTGCTCGAACCGACGGGGCTGGACCCGACCATGGCGCCAGCCGCGGCGATCGGCGAGATCGTGCACTACAACGTGCTCGAAGGCCTCACGAAGATCAACGTCGACGGCTCGGTCACGCCGCTGCTGGCCGAGAGCTGGACGATGGACCCAGACGGCAGGAGCTACACCTTCAGGTTGAGGAAGGGCGTGAAGTTCCACGACGGTGAGGCCTTCGACTCGGCGGCGGTGAAGTTCAGCTTCGAGCGCGCCAAGGACGACAAGAGCACCAACAAGGCCAAGGGCGCGGTGTTCAACAACATCAGCTCGATCGCCGCGCCCGACTCGCACACGGTGATCCTGACGCTGAACAATGCCGACGGCAACTTCCTGTTCCGCCTGGGCGAGAACACCGCGGTGATCCTGCACCCGAACAGCGCGGCCAACACCGCCACCAAGCCGATCGGCACCGGGCCGTTCAGGCTCGAGGACTGGAAGAAGGGCAACTCGGTCACGCTGACCAAATGGGACGGCTTCCGCGACGCCAAGGCGGTGAAGTTGAAGAAGGTGACCTTCCGCTTCATCAACGACCCGGCGGCGCGCGTGGCGGCGCTGCTGGCCGGCGACATCGACGGCGTGCCGCGGCTGGACGCGCCGCAGGCGCTCAAGCAGCTGCAGGCCGACAAGCGCTTCGTGGTCGAGATCGGCGCCACCGCCGGCAAGGGCATCATGACCATCAACAACAAGAAGAAGCCCTTCGACGACGTGCGCGTGCGCCGCGCGCTGATGCACGCGATCGACCGCAAGGCCTTCATCGACGGCGTGCTCGAGGGCCTGGGCAAGCCGATCGGCAGCCACTTCGCGCCCACCGACGCCGGCTACGTCGACCTGACCGGCGTGTACCCCTACGACCCCGAGAAGGCCAAGGCGCTGCTCAAGGAAGCCGGCGTCGCGACGCCGCTAAACGTCACGCTGACGTTGCCGCCGCCGCAGTACGCGCGCAAGGGCGGCGAGGTGGCCGCGGCGATGCTGGCCAAGGTGGGCGTGGTGGCCAAGACCGAGGCGGTCGAGTGGGCGCAGTGGCTCGGCGGTACCTTCAAGGGCAACTTCGACCTGACGATCATCAACCACGTCGAGCCGCTCGACTACATGCAGTACGCCAACACCGGCTACTACTGGGGCTACGACAGCAAGGCCTTCCGCGACCTCGCCGCCAGGCATGCCGCGACCAGCGACCCTAAGGAGCGCACCAGACTCTTTGGCGAGCTGCAGAAGATGCTGGCCACCGACGCGGTGAACGCCTTCATCTTCAATCCGGCCCAGGTGGCCGTGTCGCGCAAGGGCCTGAAGGGCCTGTGGGCCAGCTCGCCGATCTTCGCCAACGACATGGCCGCGGTGTCTTGGCAATGAGCATCGCGTGGCGTCGACGGCATCCCCGAGCGCGTCGAGACATGGGGCTGAGTTGATGCCGGACGGCTCGATCGGTGGTGCCGCAGCGATGAGGCCGGCTTGTCGACAGCGCACTGTCGGCCCGTTGCCGGCATTCGATCCGCGGCTCGAATGCAGACCTTCGACGACCGAGCATGCAACGCGGCAGGCCGAGGGCCGGGCTCCTCATGCGTCCCTAAATCGTCGCCCGGCCCTCGGCCTGCCGCGTTGCCAACCGCATCGCCGCCGTGCGGAGGTCGTGGGTCCACGGACTGCCGCGGTGGTTCGGGCGCA
>Ga0209261_10000208_pt1 | contig 16048 bp, 17 predicted proteins | sample DOMMetBare1Fresh_FD_187470 | JGI IMG/M metagenome (GOLD analysis project Ga0209261, IMG submission 187470) | Wetland sediment microbial communities from St. Louis River estuary, USA, under dissolved organic matter induced mercury methylation -... | ecosystem: Environmental > Aquatic >...
CGTCTTCAAGGCCTTCGCGCGGGCGCTGCGCATGGCGCTGGCGGCCGATCCACGCAGCGCAGGCGTCGTGCCGTCGACCAAGGGCACGCTGTAGCGGGGCGCGAATCGTGGCGCAGACGGTGGCAGTGGTCGACTACGGCATGGGCAACCTGCGCTCGGTATCGCAGGCGCTGATGCACGTGGCCGCCGGCACCGCGAGCCAGGTCATCGTCACCTCGTCGCCCGACGACGTGGCCGCAGCCGACCGCGTGGTGCTGCCGGGGCAGGGTGCCATCCGCGATTGCATGGCCGAGTTGTCGCGTTCGGGCCTGACTCAGGCGGTGCTCGACGCGGCGCGGCGCAAACCGCTGTTCGGCGTGTGCATCGGCATGCAGATGCTGCTCGACCACAGCGAGGAGCAGGACACGACGGGCCTCGGCCTGGTCGCCGGGCGCGTGCGGCGCTTCCAGTTGCAGGGGCGGCTGCAGGCCGACGGCAGCCACTTCAAGGTGCCCCAGATGGGCTGGAACGAAGTCTGGCAAACGCCCCGGCGCGGTGCGGCGCACGCGTTGTGGGCTGGCGTGCCGGACGGGGCCTTCTTCTATTTTGTGCACAGCTACTTTGCGCAACCGTCGGACGAATGCCACACTGCAGCTGAAACCGATTACGGTGGCCGCTTTACCTGCGCTATCGCACGGGATAACATTTTTGCCACCCAGTTCCACCCTGAGAAGAGTGCGCAACACGGTCTGACCCTCTATCGGAACTTCCTGTCCTGGATGCCTTGACAGCCGCAGCACGGCTGCACCGGCGGGCCTCCAGCACTCCCCCACCACACGCGAATTCCCTCGAACCCTTCGCATCTGCTCGATCGAGCTGCCATGCTGCTGATTCCGGCGATAGACCTCAAAGACGGCAAGTGCGTGCGCCTGGAGCAAGGTGACATGTCGGCGGCCACCACCTTCGGCGAGAACCCGGCGGCGATGGCGCGGCGCTGGCTCGCTGCGGGCGCCCGGCGGCTGCATCTGGTGGACCTCAACGGCGCCTTCGCCGGCAGGCCGGTCAACGAAAGCGCGGTCAAGGCCATCGTGCGCGAGGTCGGCGACGCGATCCCGGTGCAGCTCGGCGGCGGCATTCGCGACCTCGACACGATCGAGCGCTACCTCGACGACGGCTTGAGCTACATCATCATCGGCACAGCCGCGGTCAAGAATCCCGGTTTCCTCAAGGACGCCTGCAGCGCCTTCGGCGGCCACATCATCGTGGGGCTGGACGCCAAGGACGGCAAGGTGGCCACCGACGGCTGGAGCAAGCTCACCGGTCACGAGGTGGTCGATCTGGCGAAAAAGTTCGAGGACTACGGTGTCGAAGGCGTGATCTACACCGACATCGGCCGCGACGGCATGCTCACCGGCATCAACGTCGACGCGACGGTCAAGCTCGCCCGGTCGCTGACAATCCCGGTCTTCGCCTCTGGCGGTCTGAACGGCCTGCCCGACATCGAGAAGCTCTGCGCGGTTGAAGGCGAGGGCATCGAGGGTGTGATCTGCGGTCGGGCGATCTACAACGGTGCGCTGGACTTCGTCGCGGCCCAGGCGCGAGCCGACGAATTGAACGGCGGCTGATTGACCTACCCCTGGAGCGCCTTCGGCGCCTCCCCCTCGAGGGGGGCGAGCCCGTACCGAGCGAGCGCCTGCGCGCTCGCGAGTGGCTGGCGAGCGCCTATCGACTTGCAAGGCGATAGGCGCCGCTGGCGGACCGGCGGAGCCCGATCCGCGGCGACCGCTTGACGCAACGCTACCCCTCCACCTCGTGCTCGCCAAACGCATCATTCCCTGTCTCGACGTGACCGGCGGCCGCGTCGTCAAGGGCGTCAATTTCGTCGAACTGCGCGATGCCGGCGACCCGGTGGAGATCGCTGCCCGCTACAACGACCAAGGCGCCGACGAGCTGACCTTCCTCGACATTACCGCCACCAGCGACGGCCGCGATCTGATCCTGCACATCATCGAGGCTGTCGCGTCGCAGGTCTTCATCCCGCTGACGGTGGGCGGTGGCGTGCGCACGGTGGCCGACGTGCGGCGGCTGCTGAATGCCGGCGCCGACAAGGTCAGCTTCAACTCCGCCGCGGTGGCCGACCCGCAGGTGATCCGCGCCGCGTCGGATCGGTACGGTGCGCAGTGCATCGTGGTGGCCATCGATGCCAAACGGCGCCAGGGCGACGACGTTGCCGCGCGCGGCGCTGGCTGGGACGTCTACACCCATGGCGGGCGGCGCAACGCCGGGCTGGATGCCGTCGCCTGGGCGCGGCGCATGGCCGAGTTCGGGGCCGGCGAGATCTTGCTGACCAGCATGGACCGCGACGGCACGAGGGTCGGCTTCGATCTCGAACTGACGCGCGCCGTGGTCGAGGCCGTCCCGGTGCCGGTGATCGCGTCGGGCGGCGTCGGGGCGCTGGAGCACCTGGTCGAAGGCATCCGCATCGGCGGTGCCGACGCCGTGCTGGCCGCGAGCATCTTCCACTATGGCGAATTCACCGTCGGCCAGGCCAAGGCGCTGTTGGCGCGGCACGGCCTGGCCGTTCGCCAGTGACCGCGCCGAAGGCCGCGCGCCGCGGCGCGACCGCGAAGAAGGGCCTGCCGAACGAAGTGCGCATCGTGGGCGGCCTTTGGAAGCGCAGCAAGCTGCCGGTGTTGGACAAACCAGGCCTGCGGCCCACGCCGCAGCGGGTGCGCGAAACGCTGTTCAACTGGCTGGGCCAGGACCTGACCGGTTGGCGCTGCCTCGACGCTTTTGCCGGCAGCGGCGCGCTCGGCTTCGAGGCCGCCTCGCGCGGCGCGGCCGACGTGTTGATGCTCGAACGCGATCCGCAGCTCGTGGCCAGCCTGCGCGCCACCGCGATGCGCTTGAAATCGAACTCGGTCCGGGTCGAGCGGGCCGACGCGCTGGCGTGGATGCGCACCGGCCCCGCCGCGGCGTTCGACCTGGTCCTGCTCGACCCGCCGTTTGATGCGCCGTGGCGCCCGGCGGCCCTGCGGGCGGCCGCCGATTTGCTGCGCGCCGGTGGCTATTTGTATCTGGAGGCGCCAGAAGCCTTGACCGATCTGCCGCCGGCGATGGAGGTTTGGCGAATGGACCGCGCGGGCGCGGTGCACTATCACGTGCTGCGCCGCAACAGCTAAACTGCCCCCGACCAGGAGCGCGCCATGGCCACACGCAGCCCGTTGATCGCCATCTACCCCGGCACCTTCGATCCGATGACGCTCGGCCACGAAGACTTGATGCGCCGGGCCTCCCGCCTGTTCGACAAGCTGCTGCTGGCGGTGGCGGCCGGGCATCACAAGCGCACGATGTTCACGATCGCCGAGCGCATCGAGATCGCCAGCGAAGTGGCCCGTCCGTATGAAAACATCGAGGTGATTGCGTTTCGCGGGCTGCTGCGCGACTTCGTGGTGGAAAACGGCGGCAAGGTCGTGGTGCGTGGTCTGCGGGCGGTGAGCGACTTCGAGTACGAATTCCAGATGGCCGGAATGAACCGACAGCTGATGCCCGAAGTCGAAACGATCTTCATGACCCCGTCCGACCAGTACCAGTTCGTCAGCGGCACCTTCGTTCGCGAGATCGCGATGCTGGGCGGCGACGTCTCGAAGTTCGTCGCCCCTTCGGTGTTGCGACGCCTGCAGGAGCGGGTGTCGAACACGGACGAGGCCTGAGTTGCCACATCGTGTCGGCGTAGCACCGACGGAGAGTTCGCGATGGCGCTGATGATCACCGACGAGTGCATCAACTGCGACGTGTGCGAGCCCGAGTGCCCGAACGAGGCCATTTCGCTCGGCGCGGAGATCTACGAGATCGATCCGGCCAAGTGCACCGAGTGCGTCGGCCATTTCGACGAGCCGCAGTGCGTGCAGGTCTGCCCGGTGGCCTGCATCCCGGTGGACCCCGCGCACGTCGAATCGCGCGACCGGCTTTGGGCGAAGTTCACGGTGCTGACGCGCCCGCGCACGAGCACCGACGCCTGAGCCCGCTGCGCCCCATCGGGCGCCGTCGGCTCGAGCGGGCGTTCAGCCCGACTGGCCGAACGCCTTCATCGGCGGCGTCATGTTGGCGTCGTCTCGCGGCTTGCGGCCGTCCGGTTTGCGCGGTGCCTTGGGTCGGGCCCGGTCTGGAGCGCTGGCGCCGCGCGACGAGCCGATGTGGCCCGCACCCTGGCGCGACGCGGCGCTTTCGCGCTGCTGCCGCTCCTTGGCGAGCGCCTGGGCCAGCCGAATGTCGCGGGCGGCAATCTGCAGCGCATCACGGTGCTGCGCGGCCGAGCGGTCGTCGGTCACGTCGACGGCCCATCCGGCCGTACACGGTTGCTGCGAGTATTCGCGCCCGTCCGGCCCGCAGCGATAAACCCGCTCCTGCGCCGACGCCGTGGTGCACAGCAGGACCAGCAATCCCAGTACGGCCGGCGCCTTCATGGCTGGGCCGCCGCCGGCTTGGCGGGCTTGGTGTGGATCTTCATCATGGCACGCTCCATCGATCCTTCGATCAGCAACGGCAGGGCGTCGAGCGAGCGCTGGATGCACTGCTCGATCGCCACACGGTGTTCGGGCAAGGGCTTCTGCAGCACCCAGTCGACCACTTCGCTCTTGACGCCCGGATGGCCGACACCGATGCGCAGGCGCCAGAAGTCCGGGCTGCCCAGCTGGGCCAGGATGTCCTTCAGCCCGTTGTGCCCGGCCGCGCCGCCGCCCTGCTTGATCTTCACTTGTCCGGGCTGCAGGTCGATCTCGTCGTGGACCACCAGGATCTCGGCCGGCGCGATTTTGAAGAATCGCGCCAGGGCGGCCACCGACTTGCCCGACAGGTTCATGTAGGTCTGCGGCTCCAGCAACCACAGCGGGCCATCATTGCGATTGAGACGGGCCACCAGACCGTGGTACGCACGGTCGCGCAGCAGTGTCACACCCAGCTTGCGCGCCACAGCGTCGACCCACCAGAAACCGGCGTTGTGCCGGGTGTCCTCGTATTCGGTGCCCGGGTTGCCCAGGCCCACGATCAATCGAATCATCGGTGGATTATCCGTGGCGGCCCGTCATGAAAAAGCCCCACCGAGGTGGGGCTTGGGATCACTCCGTTGGGGGATGCCCGGTCACTTCTTCTTGGCATCCTTCTCCTTGGCGGCCGGGGCCTTGGCCTTGGCTGCCGCGGGCGGCGCGGCACCAGCTGCCGGGGCGGCTGCCACCGCCGCCGCCGCCGCGGGCGCGGCACCAGGCGCCGCAGCGGCTTCCGGAGTCGCGGCGGTTTCCTCTTCCTCGACCTTCGGCAGCGTCACCGCCACGATCACCGGGTTCTGCGTGCCGTGCTTGACCACGCGCACGCCTTCGGGCGGCACGATGTCGGAGACGTGCAGCGACTGACCCTTCACCAGATTGCTCAGGTCGACGTTGATGAACTCCGGCAACTGCGTCGCCAGGCATTCGATCTGGACTTCGTTGGCCACGTGGCTGATCAGGCACTTGTCGGTCTTGACGGCGGGCGAATTCTCTTCGCCGGAGTAGTGCAACGGCACCTTCACGCGCAGCTTGGTGGTGTCGTCGACCCGCTGGAAGTCGATGTGCATCACCTCGTGCTTCCACGGATGCATCTGGAAGTCGCGCATCAGCACCTTCTGCCGATGGCCCGACACCTCCATCTCGAGCACCGACGAATGGAAGGCCTCCTTCTTCAGCGCGTGAAACAGCGCGTTGTGGTCGAGCTCGATCGTTTGCGGCTCGCCGCCGCCATAGACAATACCGGGCACCTTGCCGGCACTGCGCAGGCGGCGGCTCGCTCCGGACCCCTGCTGTGTGCGCTCGAAAGCGACGAATTTCATGACTCCACTCCAAGTGATTGAGCACCCGCGACCAGGTGACTCCGACGAAACGGCCCCGAAGGGACCGCAACCGAAAAGGGTCGCCGTCAGGCAACCCGCTTGACCTTCTAGAAGTTGCTGTTTTGCTCCGCGAACAGCGACGTCACCGATTCACCATCGGAGATGCGCCGGATCGTCTCGGCAAACAGAAACGCCACCGACAACTGCCGGATCTTCTTGCACGCGAGCGCGTCCTTGCCGAGCGTGATGGTGTTGGTGACCACCACCTCGTCGAGCTGGCTCGCGGCGATGCGGTCGATCGCGCCGCCGGAGAACACCGGGTGGGTGCAATAGGCGAACACGCGCTTGGCGCCACGCTCCTTCAGCACCTCGGCGGCTTTGACCAGCGTGCCCGCGGTGTCGATCATGTCGTCCATGATCACGCAGTTGCGGCCCTCGGTTTCGCCGATCACGTGCATCACTTCGGACACGTTGGCCGCGGGCCGCCGCTTGTCGATGATCGCCAGGTCGCTGCCGAGTTGCTTGGCCAGCGCACGGGCGCGCACGACGCCGCCGACGTCGGGCGACACCACCACCAGATCGGGGTAGGCCTTGCTCTGCAGATCCGACAGCAGCACGGGCGACGCGTAGATGTTGTCGACCGGGATGTCGAAGAAGCCCTGGATCTGGTCGGCGTGAAGGTCCATCGTCAGCACACGCTCGACGCCGACGGTCTCCAGCAGGTTGGCCACCACCTTGGCGCTGATCGGCACCCGCGTGGAGCGCGGCCGGCGATCCTGCCGGGCATAGCCGAAATAGGGAATCACGGCGGTGATGCGGCGCGCGCTGGCGCGCTTGAGCGCATCGACCATGATCAGCAGTTCCATCACGAACTCGTTGGTCGGCGCGCAGGTGGGTTGCACGACGAAGACGTCGCGGGCGCGCACGTTCTGCTGGATCTCGACGTCGACCTCGCCGTCGGAAAAGCGCGCGACCTTGGCCCTGCCGAGTTCGACACCGAGCGCGGCCGCGATCTCGCGCGTCAGCGCCGGGTTGGCATTGCCGGTGAACAGAACGGTGTTGAAGAGCACGGCGCGGTCCAGGTCGTGGGGCTTCGTCGAAACGGGGTCAGCAGAAGACTTGGCAGGGGAGGAAGGACTCGAACCCTCGCATGTCGGAATCAAAATCCGATGCCTTGACCAACTTGGCGACTCCCCTACACCGGTGGCGGCTCACGCCGCCACCCACAACCGGATCAGCCCGCCCACGCCCGCAAAGGGTGTGACGCCAGACTGCGGCACATGCGGCCCACCCAACGCGGCGGAAGCTCTTCCGCTGCCCAAGTCGCCATGGGTTGGTCGCCCGTGCCGGCCCTTGCGAACACTGCGCTGCCCGATCCCGACATGCGGCTGTTGCCGTACCGTGAGCGAAGCCACTCGGCGGCCTGGGCCACCTCAGCACAGTGGCCGATCGCCACGGGCTGAAGGTCGCTGCGGCCGAACCCGGGGGCTGCGCAATCGCTCAGCTGGGTGTCTGCAAGAAAGTCCGAAAGTATAACAGGCGGGGTCGCGCGTTCGAGGGCCGCACTGCCGAAGATCTCGGCTGTACCGAGGCTGGCTTCGGGCTTGACGACGGCCAGCCAAGCCGGCGGCAGATCGATCGGCGTGATGCGTTCGCCGACACCCTCGACGAAGGCGTTGTGGCCGCCCACAAAGAAGGGCACATCGGCGCCCAGCGTCAACGCCAGCGGCAGCAGCCGTTCGACCGGCCAGTGCAATCCCCACAGCTGGTTCAGCGCAAGCAGCGTCGTGGCGGCATCCGAACTGCCGCCGCCCAGTCCGGCCCCCCAGGGCACGCGCTTGTCGATGCTGATGTCCACGCCATGGCGGCTGCCACTGGCCGCCTGCAGCGCGCGGGCCGCCCGAAGGCAAAGGTCGTCGGGCGGCAGTGCAGGCCCGAGATCGTGTCGCTGCAAGCGGGCGTCGTCGCGGCGCTCCAAATGCAGCACGTCGGCCCAGTCGATCAGCACGAACACCGACTGCAGCAGGTGATAACCGTCGGCACGCCGCCCGACGACATGCAGGAACAGATTCACCTTGGCCGGTGCCGGCAGGTCGTACAGCGCGTTCATGGCGCGGGCCGGTCCAGTCTGGCCCGCACGGTCACCGGCGGCGGCGCATCGCGCTGCGCCTCGACCACGCCATCGGCAAAGCGGTCGAGGCGGACTCGCCAGCCCAGCTGCGAAAAACCACTCTGGTCCACGCCCAGGGCCTGCGACGGTGCGCCGGCCCAGGGGCGGCCACGCAACCAGTCGAACAACGCCGCCATCGGAAGTCGCTCACCGAGCGCCTGGGCCGCAAGGTCGTCGAGGTCGGCATAAGTCGTGCGGGTCCCGGGAGCCGTCAGCACGGTGGATTCAGGCGACCACCGTGCCTCGGCCATCGTCGCACCCAGTGGCGAGGTCAGCACCAGCACGCCGGCCTTGGCATCGCCGCGCAGCTCGAACGCGGCAGTCACCGCCCGCACCGGGTTGGCGTCGACGCGCACGCTCAGACGACCGGCCAGGTACGGCCCGGCTTCACCGGGCCCCAACGTGGCGGTGGCGCAGCCGCTGAGCAGAGCCGCCCATGCGGCGGCCCGACCCAGCGCCCGCGCAACAATCACAGATTGACTTTCAGGCGTGCCAGCGTTTCGCGCAGCACCTCGTTGGCCGCGTCGCGTCCGCGCGCGTCCTGCCAGACCCGACGCGCTTCGTCGCGCCGCCCGGTGGCCCACAGCACCTCGCCCAGGTGCGCGGCAATCTCGGTGTCGGGACGCGCGGCATAGGCCTTGCGCAAGAGGCGCAGCGCCTCGTCGCGGTTGCCCGCGCGAAACTCGAGCCAGCCCATGCTGTCGACGATGAACGGGTCGCTCGGTGCCAACTCCATCGCCTTCTGGATCAGCGTGCGGGCCTCGGCCAGCCGCTGGCTGCGATCGGCCAGCGAGTAGCCGAGTGCGTTGTGGGCATGCGGGTGGTCGGGCTTCAGCTCGATCACGCGGCGCAGCAGCCGCTCCATCTCGGCAAAGCGCTCCAGCTTGTCTTCGATCATCGCCTGTTCGTACAGCATGTCGGGATCGTTGGCAAAGCGCTGGTTCCCAGCGCCGAGCACCTCGGCAGCCTCCTTCCAGCGCTTGACGTCGCGCATCACCTGCGCCTCCGCGAGCACCTTGGCGCGTGCGTCCTCCTCGGTGCGTTCGGGCACCTTGCGCACCAGTTCGCGCGCCTGCTGCAGCTTGCCCTGGCGCGCCAGCAGCGACGCACGCCGGCTCTGCACCTCGAGCGCCCGCTGCGGGCTGTCGATCTTGGCCAGCCAGGCTTCGGCGGCCTTGAGGTCGCCGCGCTGCTCGGCAACCTGGGCCAGCAGCAGCCAGGCCTGGGTCAGGCCGCGGTCTTCGGCACCGTCGGGCCCGCCGTCGTCGTCGGCGCTCGGTGGCGGTGGGGGTTGTTTCGGGGCGAGGTCCACATAACGAAGCAGCGCGGCCTCGGCCTCGCGGAACTGTCGCATGTCCAGCCGCAGGGCACCCAGCGTCAGCCAGGGTGGCGCCAGGGTCGGCTCGAGCCGGGTGAGCTGCTCCAGCTGCTGCGCGGCCTCGGCATAACGCTGCACCTGTGTCAGCGTGCGCACATACGCCAGACGCAGCGCGCTGTCGACCTTGTCGCGTGCGAGGAAGCTGGTGGTAAGGCGCTCGGCCGTGGGCTGCATCGGCATCAGGTCCAGCGCCAGCAGGAACGGCGCCGGTGCATCGGGCTCGTCGGCCTGGGCCTGCTCGGCCAGCGCCAGTGCCTTGGGCGCATCTCCGGCCGCGAGCCAGGCGCGCGCGATGGCGACTCGCGCCGCAGTTCGGGTGTCCGGTGCATCGCGGTAGGCGGCGAGCCATTGTTCGAGCAGCGTGGCGGCCTGCTTCCGGTCGCCGGCGCGTTGCAGCAAGCGGGGGGTCGCCGCAATCAGGCCGGCTCGCTCGTCCGCCGCAAGGGAGGCAATCCAGCCCTTAAACGGTTCGCCGACCTCCTCGATGCGGTTCAATGCGATCAGGATCTGGATCTGGTAGCGGCGGGCGTCGTTCGAGTCGGGCCTTGCCTGCCGCCACGCCTTGGTCGCCGCCAAAGCCTGGTCGCCGGCGCGCGCCTGCAGCGCCATATCGACCGCGCGCTGGAACAGGCTCTCGTCACCGGTGCGCCGCGCTGCATCGAGGATGACTTCGTAGGCCGAACCGGCACGCCCGGCGCGAAACTCCATTTCACCGATCAGCAGCTGGTAGAACAGCGGCGAGTCGAGCGGCGAGTTCTCGGCCTGCAACGCGGGCGTCTGTGCCGCGGCGGCCGCGCCGGCACACGCCCAGGCACACGCCATGGTGCGAAGCTTCAAGCGCAAATCACGGCCGACACGCACGGCGATCTCCCGACGACAGTCCAGACCATTCTAGGGTGCAGGTCCATTCGCTGCGCTCGATAATGGCTTGATGCCCGAACTGCCCGAGGTTGAAGTCACGCGAATCAGCCTGGCAGACCGACTGGCGGGCGCGCGGGTGCTGAATGCCCGGTCGGGCAAGGCGCTGCGCTGGCCGCTCGGCTGCCGGGTCGCCGCGCTGGCCGGGCTTGACATCGGCGCGCTGGCTCGACGCGGCAAATACCTCTGGATGCCGCTGCAGGCCGACGGGCGTCGGGGTGGGTTGTTGTGGCATCTGGGCATGTCGGGCTCGCTCGCTCTGGTCGATCACCCGGCTGCTTCCGCTGGCCAGCACGACCATTTCGACCTCGTCACCACCGTGGGCACGCTGCGCTTGACCGACCCGCGCCGCTTCGGTGCCGTGGTCTGGTCGCCGTCGCTCGACGCCGATCCGGCGCGTCGCCTGCTGGCCCGGCTGGGCCCCGAGCCGTTCGATCCGGCGCTGGACGCCGCGTCGTTTCACGCGGCGTGCCGGCAACGCCGCACATCGATCAAGGCCGCGCTGCTGGCCGGCGACCTGGTCGTCGGCGCGGGCAACATCTACGCCTGCGAGGCGTTGTTCCAAGCCGGCATCGACCCGCGCACGCGCTGCAATCGGCTCTCTCGGCCGCGTGCCGAGCGCCTGCTTCAGGCCCTGCGGCGTACCTTGTCGCGCGCGATCGAAGTCGGCGGTTCGACCCTGCGCGACTTCCGCGATGCACATGGCATGGCGGGCCGGTTTCAGACGGAGGCACTGGTCTACGGTCGGGACGGGCGCCCCTGTGTCGAGTGCGGACATCCGCTGCGCCGCATCGTGCAGGCGCAACGATCCACCTTCTTTTGTGCCCACTGCCAGGTGCGCTGAATGCCCATCGAGATCCGGCGTGCGCACTTTGTGGCGGGCACGCCTCGGGCCCTGTCAGCAGATGTATCGCCTGCCGGTGCATGCACAGCCGCTGCGCTAGGATCGTCCGGCTCCCACCACCGTGCCAACGCCATCATGACTTCGACTCTCGCGCGACGCCTGGACGCCCTCGCCGACTGGCGGCGGGCGCTGGACCGCGCGGTCGAGCAGTTCGCCGCTTTTCTGGCCGACCACGAATTGCGCGACAGCGGGTCCACCGTGCAGGTCGACGCGTTGCGGCAGCGCCTGGCCAGCGACCGACTGGTGCTGGCCTTCGTGGCCGAGTTCTCGCGCGGCAAGTCCGAACTCATCAACGCGATCTTCTTTGCCGACGCCGGCCGACGCGTCTTGCCGGCCACGCCGGGGCGCACCACGATGTGTCCGGTCGAACTGGCCTGGGATCCGGAGCAGCCCGCGGGTGTCGCACTGCTGCCGATCGACACGCGATTGCGCGCGATGTCGCTGGCCGACCTGCGCGAGCGCTCCGATCTGTGGCGCCGCATCGAACTGCCGGCGCTGGACTCCGGACCGCTGGCCGACGCTCTGGCCGAGGTCAAGCGCACCATCAACGTCTCGGTCGAGGAGGCGCGCGCGCTGGGCTTCTGGAACGACGAGAACCCGCAAGACAACCCGCCGCAAAGCGCCGACGGCAAGGTCGAGGTGCCGGCCTGGCGCCATGCGCTGATCAACTATCCGCACCCACTGCTCAAGCGCGGGCTGGTGGTCATCGACACGCCGGGGCTCAATGCCATCGGCGCTGAGCCCGAGCTCACGCTGGGCCTGCTGCCGTCCGCACACGCCACGGTGTTCGTGCTGGGCGCCGACACCGGGGTGACCCGCTCCGACCTGGAGATCTGGCGCGAGCACCTCGACGGCCGCGCGCTGGAGCGCTTCGTCGTACTGAACAAGATCGATGCGCTGGCCGATCCGCTGAGCTCCGCAGCGGAGGTCGAAGCGCAGGTGCAGCGCCAGTGCGATCAGGTGGCCCACACGCTGCAGGTCGATCCGCAGCGTGTGTTCCCGCTGTCGGCGCGCGACGCGCTGGCGGCGCGGGTGTCGGGCGATGCCGCGGCGCTGGCGGCCAGCCGTCTGCCGGCGCTCGAAGAGTCGCTGTCGGCGCAGCTGATGCCCCAGCGCAGTGCGGTGATCGGCCGGATCGCGGTCGATGGCATGGCCACGCTGCAGCAGCAGGCCGTCCGGCGCCTGAACGACCAGCGTCGCCAGCTGGCCGAACAGACGGCGGAGCTGCGCGGCTTGCGTGGCAAGAGCGGCACCAAGGTCAAGCTGATGCTCGAGCGCGCACAGGCCGACAGCACCGACTTCGAGCGCTGCACGGTGCGCCTGTCGGCGTTGAAGTCGGTGCACACCCGTCAGCTCAAGCAGGTGATGGTGTTGCTGTCCAGCGACCGTGTGCGCGCGGAGGTAGACCAGATGCGCAAGGCCAGCGATGCGAGCTGGTTCAAGCTGGGCGCGCGCAAGGCATTCGTCGCGCTGTGCGAGCGGCTGCGGGCCCTGATGGTGCAGTCCACGCAAAAGGCGGGCGAGATCGAACAGATGCTGGGCGGCACCTTTCGGCAGCTCAACGCCGATTTCGGCTTTGCGCTGGTCGCCGCGCCGGTGCCCAGCATGGAGCGCTACGAGCGAGAGCTGGCGCTGATCGAGTCGAGCTACACGCGTTATCTCGGTCCGGCCAACGCTTGGCGCCTGTCCGAGCCTGGCTTCATGGATCACTTCCTGCGGATGCTGGTGTCCAAGCTGCGCGTGGTGTTCGAAAACGCCGCGGGCGACATCGAGATGTGGAGCAAGTCGACGACCGCCCAGATCGAATCGCAGATGCGCGATCGCCGGCGCGGCTTCAAGCGGCGGCGCGAAGCGCTCGAGCGGATCCAGAGCGCGTCGGGCGATCTCGAGCACCGCATTGCCGAGGTGCAGTCGCAGGACGAGCGGCTGCAGCAGTGGCTGGCGCGGGTGGACGCGCTCGCTGGCGCGCTGCGTGACCTGGCCGCGTCGCCGCCGAGCCTGAACGAGAACGGCGAGCGTGCCTCGCACCTGTCGCTGGTGCACTCGGCCTCGGCCGTGGCAACCGCCGAGGCCGAGACGGCTGGCGACGCGGCATGACGCCTGGCTGATGGGCCGCAAGGCCCGCGCACAGACTTTCGCCCGGCGCATCGTCGCATGGCAACGCGTGCATGGCCGGCAGGGCCTGCCGTGGCAGGCGCAGTCCGACCCGTATCGCGTGTGGCTGTCGGAAATCATGCTGCAGCAGACCCAGGTGACCACGGCGCGCGCCTACTTCGAACGCTTCGTGCAGGTGTTTCCCGACGTGGCCTCGCTGGCGCGCGCACCACTGGACGATGTGCTGGCGCTGTGGAGCGGCCTGGGCTACTACACCCGGGCGCGCAACCTGCATCGCTGCGCGCGCGAGGTCGTCGAGGTGCATGGTGGCACATTCCCGGCCGCCAGCGTCGAGCTGGCGCAGCTGCCGGGCATCGGCCGCTCCACCGCCGCGGCGATTGCAGCCTTCTGCCACGGTGAGCGAGCCGCGATACTCGACGGTAACGTCAAGCGCGTGCTGGCCCGCCATCTCGGCTTCGATCTCGACCTGGCGCAGGCGGGCAACCAGCGGGCGCTGTGGTTGTTGGCGCAGGACCTGTTGCCGGGATCCCGACTGATGCCCGCCTACACCCAGGGCCTGATGGACCTCGGCGCGACGCTGTGCCTGGCGCGAAACCCGGATTGCCCGCGTTGCCCGGTGCGCTCGGATTGCGTGGCGCGGCTGCGGGAGCGCGTGGACGACTTGCCGGTCAAGTCACGCCGGATTCAGCGCGGTGCGCGGGCCAGCGCGTTGTTGTGGCTGCAGTGGCGCAAGCAGCTGGTGCTGGTCCGACGTCCGGAGCGCGGCGTCTGGGCAGGGTTGTGGAGCCTGCCGGAATTCGACACCGTGAAGGCCCTTCGTGCGACCGCCGCCGGATGGGCCGGTCACGGCGATGAGTTGCCGCCGATCGACCACACGCTGACTCATCTCGACTGGCGGCTGTCGCCGGTGCTGTGGCAACTGCCCGCCCGCACCGACGCCGCGACGCGCGCGCAGCTGACGGCGGCGCTGCCCGGCGCGCGCTGGTTCGATTGCGACGAGGCGCTCGCGATGAGCCTGCCGGCCCCGGTGCGCCGGTTGATCGGTGCCGTGCCGGCGCACCGATGACCCCAGCCAGCGCCGGCCCCGGTCGCTAGACGACGCCTTTGCTGCGCAGGTATTCGTCGACCAGCCGCAGGCGCATCAGCGGATCGTCGAGCTCCATCAGCTTCTGCTTCGCGGCCAACGAGATCGGCAGCAGTTCGCACCAGCGGTTGGACACCCAGCCCGCGTCGTCGAAACGATAGGGTTTGCCGAACGGCGAGCCGCTCTGGCGCTCCAGCGCGCCGATGGCGTTGGCCAGCGCGCGCACGGTCGGAATCAGCGACGCGTGCGGGGCCACCGCGATGTCCTCATCGAGCAGCCAGGCGCGCGCCACCCACAATCCGTCGGCCTGTTGCGCCGGCTCGGTGATCTCGAAGCGCTGCCCGCCGTGGCAGTGAACGCGCAGCACGCCGGTCTGTTCGGCATCCACGTCTTGCAGATGCGCGAGCACGCCGGTGGTTTCGAACTGCACGGTTTCGCCGCCGGTGCGCACCTCGGAGCCTTGTCGCAAGCAGACCGCGCCGAACGGCTGGTGATCGCGCATGCATCGGCTCACCAGATCGAGGTAACGCGCCTCGAAAACGCGCAGATTGAGTCGCGCGCCCGGAAACAGCACGCTCTGCAGCGGAAACAGCGGCAGGGCGACCAACGTGTTGGGGTCGGTCAATCCGATGCGTCCAGTTCGCGATGTCGCACCAGCGTCGTTCCGGCCGACTGGAAGCGGCGCGCGAGCTGCTCGACCATATAGACCGAGCGATGCTGGCCGCCGGTGCAGCCGATCGCCACGGTGAGGTAGCTGCGCTGGTCGGCCTCGAAGGCAGGCAGCCAGCGCGACAGGAAGGATTCGATCTGCGCCAGCATCTCGGTGACCTCGGGCTGCGCCTGCAGGTACTCGGCCACCGGCGCGTCGCGCCCGTTCTGCGGCCGCAGCTCGCGGATGTAGTAGGGGTTGGGCAGCACGCGCACGTCGAAGACGTAGTCGGCGTCGAGCGGCACGCCGTGCTTGAAGGCGAAACTCTCGAACACCAGCGTGAGCCGGTGTCCTTCGGCACGCACCAGGCCGCGCATCCACGCGCGCAACTGCGCCGGGCGCAGCTGGCTGGTGTCGATCACGGTGGAGACTTCGCGCAGCGCACCGAGCAGTTCGCGCTCGAGCTCGATGGCGTCGACCAGCGCACGGCGGCCATCGACACTGCTGTCTTCGCGACGCCTCGCCGGGCCGGGGCGCGGGTTGGCGTCGGACAGCGGATGCGGGCGGCGCGTCTCGGAGAAGCGGCGCACCAGTGCGTCGGTGGTGGCGTCGAGGAACACCGAGGTGATCGCCACGCCTTCGGTGCGCAGCTGCTCGAGCAGGGGCAGCAGGTGCGGCAGCGATCCGGCGCTGCGCACGTCGACGGCAATCGCCACGCGGCGGTCCGAGCGCTCGTGCTCCAGGCGCAGGAACTCGCGCAGCAGTTCGGGCGGCAGGTTGTCGACGCAGAAGAACCCCGCGTCCTCCAGCGCATGCAGCGCCACCGACTTGCCCGAACCCGAGATGCCGGTGACGAGCACCACTTCGGGCGGCGCGCTGGCCGGACCGGCCGCCTCGCCGCCGGCGGTGGTGAAGTCCTGCAGGTTGGCGAGCACCTCCTGCAGGTTGTCGTTGCGCGGCACGTTCATGACTTCCGGCCCTTCTTCGC
>Ga0209261_10000210_pt1 | contig 15981 bp, 10 predicted proteins | sample DOMMetBare1Fresh_FD_187470 | JGI IMG/M metagenome (GOLD analysis project Ga0209261, IMG submission 187470) | Wetland sediment microbial communities from St. Louis River estuary, USA, under dissolved organic matter induced mercury methylation -... | ecosystem: Environmental > Aquatic >...
CATCGAGTCGTAAATATCAAGTTCCCATTCAACTGCTCCGGCAAGGCCTTCCTCGCTATCGCTGACCAGTTCAATGGTTGCTTCTCCGGTGGCCGGGTTGGGTGAAACATCCAGACGATACCCGCAAATTCCGGTAACCGAAGTATATTTTGTGGCATAACTTCCTGTACCACATGCATTAGTAGCTTGAGCACCAACAATTCCACCGGAACCTGTTGTACCCGTTTGCAAGGCCAGGTTGGTTGTGCCTTGGCCCGAAATATAAGTCCAACCACTTGGCCAAACCCAATTAATTGATGTGACACCTACGAGTGTAGGAATTGAGTAATATACATATTGCCTGCAAGGCGCTGAACTTGGCCCGGTTATCGGATAATTGGAACTTGAGTATAAGCCTACCCAAACAACTTGGGTTGGCAATGTTATCGTATCGTTACACGTGGTAACTATTCTGGCCACAATCCAGCCAGAATTAGTGCCATTAGCAGTAAACACTTTGGAGTCGCCTGGTTGATTGTCAAACGAAATATTTGTACTGCAAGCCCACCTCACGGTACCTCCTGGCGGTACATAGTTTACAGTAAAAGTTGTACCCGAAGGACAGACAGCAGAAGAGCCTGAAATATATGGCGATCTTGCCGTGTTTGTCGTTACTGCCCCAGTTCCGCATGCGTCAAGCCAATTACTTAACCGGGTTGTGTTTGTGGAGTCTCCTGCCCAGGATCGATGAAACTGTCCATAAAATTTTGTAACAGGTGGACAACCATCTTCACCACCATGCAACTGTCCAATAACTCTACTATTTTGGTCAAATAATGGCGATCCAGATGAGCCACCTTCGGCTGTTCCATTATCAAGTCCAACTACCCAATGTGTATTAGTTGGAGATGTAGTTCCTCCAACCCAATTTAGTTGAACATTGTTAGAATTCAACTGACCACTATCAAACGATATTTTCATTACGTCACCAGAAGGATGATGAATACTTGTTCCTGATGAGGGAATATTGCCGCTCCTATCCCATCCCAACCATGTGAATTGGGCATCTCCAACGGGTGAATTATCCATTTCCAACAATGCAAAATCTGAAGGATCCCATGCAGCTCTAAACGTTGCCCCATTGTATGTAATTCCCATTGTTGCCATGCTTCCCCCGCATGTGGTCATTTTATACTGGAATTTAAACATCCAGTTTTCAGCATTGGAAATTTCTGTTGTAGATAAACTCCCATTCCTAGACACATCAATGCAATGAAAAGCTGAAAGAAAATAGGGTCGAAAACTTTGATTGGCAGTCATTAGCAATGATCCGCTACACATTTCTGATCCATCCGAGAGTAGTACCAGGGCGACAGCATCCGATTCATCATCCCATGCCGGGAAACAGGCAATGTCATTGTTACAAGTATCGGATCCTCCCAAATTTCCATATAGCTCTGGAAATAAGTTTTTATAGGCATGAACAATTCGCTTTATAGTTAACTTAGATTTTCCTTTTTCTGAATTTGGTTCGTAAAGATGGATAGTCACATCATCTCCTTGGATCAGGTCGGTTAGGAAGTAACCATTTTTTGTGTTTTGTTTCGAGGTGACCGGGCCATAAAGCATTGTTCCATCGACATTGATGACATATAATTTAGCGCTATCGGACAGAAAAAATTGATCAAATACAAAATTAATTGAATATGCGCCATTTGATTGAAATTCCATTGACCAAAGCCGTCCATTTCCAACATTAGTCCACTCCCCATCAGAGAGTGTTATCTCTGTATCAAACCCTTTTCCAAACTGGAAAGGTAAATCTCCTCGGTCATTTAATTTGGCTTCATCAACCAACTTTTGAGCATCAAATGAAGGTAACTTTATGGTCATATTTGCTTTCGGATGGTCTTTAATAAGTTTAAATTGGTCAAAAGCGTCTCGTTCGGGAAAAAATTTTGTTTCAACTTGTCCTTTTACAACTTGTATAATAGACATAAGAATAATAAGTATTATAGCTTTTTTCATGTTTTTTTTATTGTATTTTAAAATTGATCTTAAAAATTACTGTATCAGTATCAAGAGAGGAATCTCCAGTAAACTTGAACCTGTATTTAAACCCTGTATAATAGCACCCATTAGTTAATGGCGGCTGATGTAGGCTCTTATATAAACCATATTCCCAATCCCAGGGGGATTGCCGGTTATCGGACCATTGTTGTTGAAAGACATAAGCTTTCCCCTTCTCAAATGGGTAAGCACCTTGACCGATGTCGACAACCGATATCACACTATATGGCCTACCTAGATCTTCATTCTCTGAATTATAAACTTTGCAAAATTCAATATCCTTCGAGTAGGCATAACCTGGGTCAAAATACAGGTTTTTATAACGGTTGTTGATAACAGATAAGTAAAAGGAAAAATTTTCACCTTCATTAAAAACAGTGGAAGGCTCACCCTTTTCATTTAAGATACAGAACTTGAATGCAATGCCGTCAACTTCTTTTTGAATTACAGTGGTTTTACTATCAGGAGAAATTTCCCAAAGTAGTTCCTCATCTTTCTCGCACCCTGCCCCCATTAATGCAAAGAGCAGGATAAAAGCGCTGATTTTAGAAACTGTTGTTTTCATTGTTGCTAGATTTTTCGTTTAAAAATTTGTTGTTGTCAAAATAGTGTAGTTTTCATGCGGTTATCGTTCCATGTTTTGGTTTTTAAGGATTGTCCAAGTTAATAAACATATATCTAAGATTCTTAAACCCACCAAATGGTTGCGTTTGGGGTTCAGTTTTTGAGAACATAAATATATTTATGAAGTGCGTGTTTTTATCATGTTATTACTGGCTTAACAGTTGCTGGAAAGCGGGTATAAAAAAGTCAGGGCTTCAATTTGGAGTGAAACCCTGACTTTTAGTTTTATCGAACTGCCAATTATTTTAATGTTGTTTTCCTTTCGGGATCATTTACTTCCAATGCCGGGATGCGTGTTACAATGGTAAAACCGCAACTCGTAACCCGCAACCCAAAACCCGAAACTTTTTACGGCTGATAGCCCGACTGGTTCAGAATTCCCTGAAAATCGGGGTTATTCATTAAATCGGCCAGTTTGGTTTCGGGATGCTGTTTCATGTACGAACGAACAATCTGCCATCCCAGCCAAACACCAGTTCGTGCAGGCGATTCGTTTGAAAAGGAAGGTGAAAAGGGGCCGTCATCCATGTATCGTTTGATGGTCATGCGGTCGGTAGAATAAAGTTGTTTATGTTCGGCCAGGTAGGTCCACATCGATGCTTCATTTTTAATACAGAAATCAAGCTGCTTATGGGTATACCCAATTTTTAATGTGTCATGCTTTTCAGGAATCATAGCATCAACAAAATACATCGTTTTCCCTTCCTCAATCATCTGGCTAAGCAAGTTGTTTGAATGATCCGATTTTGGCCACTCAGTCACTGACCAGGCATACATAACATCCGAAACTATTTTCGACGGATGCATATTTCGGCGTTTATATTCGGCCAAACCCAATTGTTCGTAGAACGGACTGTCGGCGCCCAGATATTTATCGAGGCTAATTCCGATTAAATTTTCAGAAGTTACCACCGACTGGTTAAATCCTGAAATACAGGTATAAATTACCGGAATTTCTTTTTGTGGAAAATAATACCGGTAATGTTTGAACGCAGTCTCCAATTCATTACGGAGTTGGGTGGTGTCAATCTTTTCAGCAACTTTTAATTCTAATTTCCGGATCAGGGTATCTGAAATAAATGAGTTAAGTGATTCCTGAAAATCCTCTTGATCTGATCCACCAATTGAAATCATGCGGTAAGTGAACAGATCAAAGAATTGATTGTATTTCTTTTTTAAATCCGGAATTGCAGCATTTATCTGATCAGATTTAAGTTTCAAAAGATCAACATCAAGATGTCTGACTTTTAAATCAACCGAAATAGCTGATACATTTACTTTCAGCGGATTGCGTTGACATGAAAACAATGTCAACAACAGTGTAATCAGGAGAAGGAACCGGCTCATTCTTTTGTATTTTTGGTAAATACGCACGAAGCGCTTTTTTATTGTCATTTTAAATATAAAATTTCGAGATTTGCAGAAGACAAAACTACATGATTCCTGCGTTATTGATGCATGGACAAATAAAACAAAAATTGATGAAACGACTAATTCTTTCTTTCCTGTTCCTTGCTTTGGTTGTTACGGGTTTTAGCCAAAAACACATCCGGCTTTCCTTTTCAGGAAGTCCATCGGTAAATTGGATGAGCACCAATAATAACGATGCCAACCAGGAAAACATGACTCTTGGATACGATTTCGGATTAAACGGAGATGTGTATTTTTCGGCAGATGAAAGGTATTCATTGCTGACAGGTATCCTGATTTCAAACATCGGTGGCGAAACAGGCTACCACGCGAAATCCGATTTTCAATTCGCCGGATATACTTTACCTGCCGATAGTAAAATCAGATACCAGCTTCGTTATGTTGAAATACCAATGTGTATTAAACTTAAAACAGATCATTTCCGGCGATTGGCCTACTGGGGCCAGTTTGGGCTTTCAGGCATGGTCAATATCGGATCGAAAGGATTTACCAACGATGAAATCCTGAAAAAAACAAGTATTCACGATGAGGTAAATGCGTTTAATCTGGCCATGAATGTGGGAGTTGGATTCGATTTTGACCTGGGCGCCAGTAATTCACTATCGACTGGTCTGATCTTTCAAAACGGATTAATTGATGTTACAACCGACAATGTATTTAACGACAAAACGATTATCAATTCGCTGAAGCTCAAGCTTGGCCTGATCTTTTAAGGAAAACATTATGAAGATTGCATTAGCACAACTCAATTACCACATCGGAAATTTTGAACTGAATTCTTCCAAAATTATCGACTGCATTCACCGCTCAAAAAAGGATGGAGCTGATCTGGTTGTTTTTTCAGAACTTTCCGTAACCGGCTATTATCCGCACGATTTGCTGGAACGAAAGGAATTTATTGAACAATCGCATCAGGCTTTGCAGACAATCGCATCCCATTGTGTTGGAATTGCGGCTATTGTTGGAGGTCCAAGTATCAATCCTGAACCCCGGGGGAAAAAACTTTTCAACTCGGCTTTTTTCATGAACAATGGAACCATCGAGCATACAGTAAACAAATCATTGCTTCCAACTTACGATATATTCGACGAATACCGTCATTTTGAACCCAACAAAACTTTTTCAGTCATTGACTTTAAAAGCCAAAAAATAGCCATTACAATCTGTGAAGATCTTTGGGACGAGCAAGAAACTCAAAACGAATTTGGCCGCGAAAAACTCTACCAACTCTCACCACTGAAAGAATTATCAGCACTAAATCCCGATTTTGTGATTAACCTTTCAGCATCGCCGTTTTCATACAATCAGGAAAATTGGCGAAAGAATATTCTCATTAAAAATGCGGTCAAATATCAACTTCCCATTTTGTATGTCAACCAGGTTGGAGCTCAAACCGAACTTGTTTTCGATGGTGGATCTTTCTATCTCGACAAACACGGAATTATTCAGGAAGAACTGAACTATTTTGAGGAAGATTTCAGGATTATTGATACCGATAATACTTCCGGAATTTTGCAACCCAAAACTGACTACATCGAAAAAATATACGAAGCTCTGATTTTGGGAATCCGCGACTATTTTGTGAAAATGGGATTCCGGAAAGCAACTTTGGGTTTGTCAGGTGGAATTGATTCGGCCCTGGTGCTCGTTCTGGCAGTTAAAGCTCTGGGCAATGAAAATGTCCGTGTTTTGTTAATGCCTTCCAGATATTCATCCGACCACAGTGTGGATGATGCCATCAAACTGGCTCAAAATCTCAGGGTAAAATACGAGATCATCCCGATTCAGGCGATGGTCGATCGTTTTGACCAAAGTCTGCAGGACGTATTTTCCGGATTGCAAAACGACATTACGGAAGAAAACATTCAGGCCCGGACACGTGGAATTTTACTGATGGCCATCTCGAATAAATTTGGAAATATTTTGCTGAATACCACCAACAAAAGCGAGTGTGCAGTTGGTTACGGAACCTTGTATGGCGATATGAACGGTGGTTTGTCAGTTTTGGGAGATGTGTATAAAACTGACATTTTTAAAATGTCCCGCTGGATTAACCGCGATGGTGAAATCATTCCTGAAAATACCATTTCAAAACCACCATCGGCTGAACTTCGGCCAGATCAAAAAGATTCCGATTCTCTGCCTGATTATGATATTCTGGACCAGATTCTTTTCGATTACATTGAACTCAATCTTTCGCCTGCCGAAATAATAGCCAAAGGATTCGATGAAAATACGGTATTGAGAACCATAAAAATGGTCAATACCAATGAATATAAACGATTTCAGGCTCCTCCAATTCTTCGGATCAGTTCCAAGGCTTTTGGATTTGGCCGCCGAATGCCTTTAGTCGCAAGATATTCCTGACATTTAAAAGGATTTTGAACCGCAAATTCAATGTTTCAAATGTCAGGGCAATAAATTGAAAATAAACCTTTCAAATTTTCTTTATTGGCAAAATTACTTAACTTTGATGCTGCAGAACATGTAAATATATTTCTATGCCGAGTCTTGAAATGGGAATGAAAGAAGTTTTTGAAAATCCTAAATCGATTTTCAGCAGCCTCACCCCCGAAGAAAAAGAGGATTTGCAAAACCATATTACACTATCCTATTACAAAAAGAATGAATTCATTTTCAAGGAAGGCGATAAACCAACCAGTTTTCTCTTCCTTTTCGAAGGTAAAGTCATCATTTATAAAGAAGGAGTAGGCGGTCGTGAACAAATCATTCGCATGACCAAGCCGCTTGGACTAATCGGTTACAGAGCTTTAATTGCGGAAGAATTACATATAGGCACAGCCATCGCGCTTGAAGACTCAACGGTCGGATCTATTTCGCCGGAATATTTACATTCAAAACTGCTAAAAAATCCAAATTTTTCATTCCGCATTATTCAGAAATTAGCCCGTGAACTCGGCTTTTCGAATATGCGAACGGTAACGCTTACCCAAAAACATATTCGTGGCCGGCTGGCTGAATCTTTGCTTCTTCTGAAAGAAAAATACGGCTGGGAAAATGATGGGGCTACTTTAAAGGTTTACCTCTCGAGGGAAGATATAGCCAATCTTTCGAACATGACCACCTCGAATGCAATCCGTACTTTATCAACTTTTGCCGGAGAAAAAGTGATTGCCATTGACGGCCGGAAAATCCGCATTCTCGATATTCACAGGTTAGAGAAAATCAGCAAACTGGGATAGTTGAAAGGTTCCAAATTACATTTTCTATCTGTAGTCAGAATTCAGGATAAATATAATTGTCATTAGCTTCTCGTTCGATTACTATCAATGACTATCAATGACTTAATGACTATGAATGACTTGTAAAAACAAACTGAGACTGAACACTGAACACTTTTACTCCTGAAGGTAAACCCGCTTCACCCGTTGTGAAATTCCGGTAAGTATTTCGTAAGGTATCGTTCCAATTTCTTCAGCCATTTTGCTTACCTGAATATGATCACCCATAAGTTCAACTTCGTCACCAACTGAAGCGTTCAACCCGGTTACATCAATCATGCACATGTCCATACAAACGTTTCCGATTATCGGAACAATTCTTCCTTTCAGATACACCTTGCCAACGCCGTTGCTTAAACGACGATCGTAGCCATCGGCATAACCGATCGGCAGAACCGCAATTTCAGAATCCTGGGTTACAATTCCCTTTCGTCCGTATCCCACTGTTTGGCTGTTGTCAATTTTTCGGATTTGAGAGATACTGGTTTTCAGGCGGCTGATGCTTTTAATCTCACTATTTCCACACGAACTCACACCATACAAACCAATTCCCAACCTGACCATTTCAAACTGGTATTCCGGGAATCGCTCAATACCGGCAGAATTCAGGATATGCCTGAGAACCGGGTAAGGTAATTTTTCAGTAATTAAGGCAGATAATTTTTCGAACAGTTTTATCTGACCGAGGGTAAACTCATCATGAGCCGGATCGTCGGCAGCTGCAAGGTGCGAAAAGACAGATCTAACAACCATATCGTCCTGAACTTCCAAATCGTTTACCAGTAATTCAATTTTTTCAACAGAATTAAAACCCAAACGACTCATTCCTGTATCGAGCTTAATATGAATGGGATATTGAGCTACAGCATTTTTCTTAAGAACTTTTTGAAATGAATGCAGAATTTCTTCGGAGTAAATATTGGGTTCGAGTCTGAATTCGATCATGGTTTCAAAACTGTGTTCTTCAGGATTCATTACCACAATGGGCAAATTAATGCCTGCCTGCCGCAGTTCAACGCCTTCGTCAGCAACGGCAACAGCCAAATAATCAACCTGATAATACTGAAGAATGCGGGCAATTTCAACCAGGCCACTTCCATACGAAAAGGCTTTTACCATGACCATCATCTGCGTATGAAATAAATCAAGCTGTGACCAGAATGAATTGAGATTGCGAATCATCGCATTCAAATCGATTTCCAAAACTGTTTGATGATACTTTTTCTGAAGTACAGCCGAAATCAACTCGAAATGAAAATCACGTGCTCCTTTCAGGAGAATACATTCCTGTAGATAATTTTTGGTTTGAATTGATTCCAGAAAATGATTGGTCGAGGGATAGAACTCTGTTGGAAGTTCGAATAAATGCGCGTGATTACTCATTTTAGACCCTATTCCAATGAGATGATTTACTTTATTCAAACTCAGTAACCGGGCAACTTCCGAATATAATTGTACATCCGGAATTCCGGCCTGCTGAATATCTGAAAGGATCACCGTTTTGCCAACATAAGGATGACTGGCATGGTTGTTCAAAAAACTGAGCGCAATTTGCAGCGAATTAATATCCGAATTATAGTAGTCGTTAATCAGCAAACAGCCATTTATTCCCTCTTTCATTTCAAGCCGCATGGCCACAGGCTGCAAACGACTAAAATTTGCAAGCACTGAGTCCTCTTCCCAATGTTGAGACAGAATCAAAGCCAGGCAATGACCCGCATTTTCCATACTTGCAGCATCAATAAATGGTAATTCAATCGTGTAGTTTTTCCCTTCAAAAGTTGTAGTAATTTCAACTCCACTTTCCACGTTCTTCTTCCTGAAATAAAGATCTGCCGTTTCATCTTCGAACGACCACGCAAAAACAATTCCATCGGGGATTGCAAGGCCTTTCGAAATTTCGGCACGCACTAATGGCTGATCCAGACAGTAAATAAATGTTTTGCAGCTTTTAAAAAGAAGCAACTTTTCGTCAAGTTTTTCCTGATGAGACTTAAAATTCTCCTGATGCGCCTCACCAATATTGGTTAAAATACCGATGGTTGGTTTTATGATTTCGAATAAGTTCTGCATTTCACCTGGTTTCGAAATTCCAGCCTCAAAAATTGCTATTTCGTAGTCGGGAAGCAGGTTCCAGACCGACAACGGAACACCTACCTGCGAATTGTAACTTTTCGGACTGCGGAGAACAGACCTGTTTTGAAGTAAATCGAACAACCATTCTTTCACAATAGTTTTCCCGTTGCTGCCGGTTATTCCAACTACAGGAATATGGAAAAGAGACCGCTGCCATGACGCGAGTTTTTGCAGGGCTTTAAGCGTATCAGGTACAAGAATAAAAATACAATAATCAAAATTTTGGTGCCGGTGTTCTAAATATTCAGAGACTACAAAAACCTTGACTCCCTTAAAATACAGATCTTTGAGATATCGATGGCCATCATTTCGTTCAGTTTTCAGAGCAAAAAACACACTTCTGGCCGGATCAAAAATGGTTCGGCTATCTATCGAGATCGACGAAATATGAATTTCGCCACTGAAATCGTTTGCGCGTAATTCTCCTCCAATAATTTCAGAAATTTGAGTTGCAGACAGAAATGCCATTATCGGGTTGCTTTAGTATAACACGAACGACACAATGGTTCATATTCATCTTTTTCGCCAAGTAAAACCAGCTTGTCTGCTTTCGAAAAGCGATACGAAAACTGGGCAACATCGCCGCATCTCATGCAAATAGCATGAACTTTGGTAATATGATCGGCAACGGCCATTAATCCGGGAATCGGACCAAAAGGATTTCCCTTAAAATCCATATCGAGTCCGGCAATAATAACTCGTATGCCCATGTTGGCCAGTGAAACACTCACATCAATCAGACCATGATCAAAAAACTGAGCTTCATCAATGCCGATAACATCAACATCTCCTGTTAGCAGCATAATATTTCCCGAATTCTCGACCGGTGTGCTTAAAATTGAATTTTCGTCATGCGAGACCACTTCAGCCAATGAATAACGGGTATCCATGGCCGGTTTGAAAATTTCAACCTTTAATTTTGCAATTTTCGCGCGTTTTAGCCGGCGGATTAGTTCTTCTGTTTTTCCTGAAAACATTGAACCGGCAATGACCTCGATGCTGCCGGTTTTTTTTTGTCTGTTGATGCCCCTTTCAATAAACATGTAGATAATATGCTAAAGATTTTTGTACTTTTACCATGCCTCAATTACTGCATCAGCATTGAAACATGGAAGTTCCGGAAACTGAATGTCGTTATTGAAAACAAAGATAAATTTAAATCTTTACGGAGAGAAACAAGATTGAATTACCGATAAAATCAAAATTAAAATGGATGCAAACAAACTTATCCGGATTATCAGTAAAGATCTGGAAGAACTTAAAACTTTAACTTCAGAAATAGCCGAGTCTGAAATCGATTCGTCCATAATGGTAGATCTGGCACTCAGCCGTGCCAGGCTATTATGCCAGGAAATTGAATTATTGAAAGAAGTTACTGCCAAACCTATCGTTCTGGCTGATGAAATTGAAGAAGATATAACAGAATCTGAAAATGAAGAATCTGAAGTCATGGTTTCAGAACCGGAACTTGAAATAATCAACTTCGAAGAACCAGTAGCCTCAGAACCGATAGAAAAAGAGGAAGAACAGGAAGAAATCGTTTATAATTCGGAAGAAGAGGAAATTGAAGAAGATATTACGGAAGAGGATGAAGAGGAAATTGAAAATATTGAAGAAGAGGACGAAGAAATAGAAGTTAATTTTCAGCTGCCGGAAGAGGTAGAAATGGAAATAGAAGATAAAAGGAATGCTGTCGAAGATGATTCTATTGAAGAAGAAATTGCGGAGGATTCGGAGGAAGAAGAATATATAGAGGAAGAAGAATTCGAAGAAGAGGAATTCTGTGACGAAGAAGAATTTGAACCGGAAGAAGATCAGGAAACTGACAAAGAAGATGAGGAGGAAGATTCTGAACCGGAAAACGAAATTGAAGTAACTGAACTTCATCCCGGACAACAATCCGGAATTCGCGAAATTCAAATTGAAGATCTCGATGAGGAGGAATCAGACTCAATACAATTCACACCGGCTTCAACACCAGTTGAACGCCCTGTAATGCGTGAAATTCCAAAACCTGAAATTCCCATGGAAGAAAAAATTGAAGATGAGACTTTCCAGAAAGAACGTTCACTGAATGATGTAATCAGTGAGAACAAATCGGCTGAAACCGTTTTGGGAAATAGTCCAATTTCCAGCTTGAGATCCTCCATTGGATTAAATGACCGGTTTCTCTTCATCCGCGAGATATTCAGCAACAACACGGACAAATACAACCTGATAATCGATCATCTCGACAAGCTGGAAACCATTCAGCAAGCTGTAGATTATCTGAAGGCAAATCTGACATTGCAAAAGAACGAAACCAGCATGAAGTTTGTTGAACTTCTAAAACGCCGATTCACCAAATAAAAAGCATTTACCATTCATTGATGTACCATTTACAATTTTATAATCTCCAGATTACAAAATTAAATAATGCTACAGTATTCTGCGCTAATTCGTTAACTTCGATTCATCAATTGTAAATCGTAAATTGTAAAATTGTAAATATTTTAATGGGCAAACTATTCTTAGTTCCTACACCAATCGGCAACCTTGAAGATATGACTCTTCGGGGTATCCGTATTTTAAAGGAAGCGGATGTCATTTTAGCTGAAGACACCAGAACATCAGGTAAACTGCTGGCACATTTCGAAATCAAAAATAAATTGGTGTCGCATCATAAATTTAATGAGCACAAAACAGTTGACATGATCGCCCGGCAGATTGAGGAGGGCAAAAATGTAGCCCTTATTTCAGATGCCGGTACTCCCGGAATCAGTGATCCGGGATTTCTTCTGGTTAAAACATGCCTAGAAAAAGATATTGAAGTGGAATGCCTGCCTGGTGCAACTGCCTTGATTCCGGCACTTGTCAATTCCGGATTTCCAACTGACCGGTTTACTTTCGAAGGATTTCTTCCTCAAAAAAAGGGCAGACAGAAAAAAATCAGGGATTTGGTTCATGAAACCCGGACCATGATTTTTTATGAATCGCCCTATCGTCTGATTAAAAGCCTGGAACAATTTGCCGAATTTATGGGACCCGATCGAAAAGCCAGTGTTTCGCGCGAACTATCAAAATTCTTTGAAGAAAACCGCCGTGGCACCCTGACTGAACTGATTGAGTATTTTAGCTCGAAAACCATAAAGGGAGAAATTGTGATTGTACTGGAAGGATTTCAGGCTGAAAAAGAAAGTGAAGACGAATGAGACAATACGATCACCTTTTTTTTGACCTTGACAATACTTTGTGGGACTTTAAGGCAAATTCGTACAAGGCCATGGAAATTACCCTTCGCGAGCAAGCCATCCTTCCGAGACTAAGATCCTTCGATTCCTTCTTTGAATATTACGAACAGATAAACAAATCCCTCTGGGATGATTACCATTTAAAAAAGATTAGCAAACAAACTTTAATCGTCGAGCGATTTTCACGATCGTTGACTACTTATAATATATATGATCTGGACTGGGCTGACCTTAATAAAAGGTATCTGGAAAATATGGCTCTCCAAACCGAATTATTTCCCGGCACAATAGCGACTCTTTCCACTTTACGCGAAAGAGGATATCAGATGCATATTATTACCAATGGATTCGTAGAAGTTCAACACGATAAACTCCGGAATTGCGGTTTGACTGAATTCTTTTCAAGAATATTTATTTCAGAAGAGATACAAACCACAAAACCACACCGAAAAATCTTTGAACATGCTCTAAAAACAACTAACGCGCGTAAAAAGAGAAGTCTTATGATAGGTGATTCATGGGAATCGGATATTGAAGGCGCATTAAATTTTGGAATCGATCAGATCATGTTCTCAAACTATGGCAGGCATAAGACGCCCGAAGTAATAAATTCGACTCAATTAGCTTCAAATTGTACATATATGAAGCTAAATATTCAGACCAAAACCTGGATTATCAATGAAATTAGTGATTTAATTTCGATATTATAATTTAGATACATTCTTAATAGAATCGCTTTTCAGGCACACAAATCTGTCATATTTTACTTATAATCAAATTATTAAAGTCAGATTATAGCAATAAGAAAAACCTGCGATATTTTAATATTTATTAACAGTGTTAAAATATGTAATTATTTTTTCTTCATATATCTACCTTCCTATATACATTTTTCTAAATTTGTGAGATGAATCAATAATCCTGTTTTTCTTCAGAATATTGATTTTTGAAAGGGGGTCTTAAAATTCAAATCGTAATTTCCAGTTGAATTTGGTTTGGGGGAATCAAATTTAAGGTTGATTGACTTGATTGGAAGTTGAGAGTTGATATTACCTACCCTATTTTTCATTAAAAAAAGATGCTGTTTAATTTAAAACTATTTTACATGAAAAAAATCGCGTTATTACTTGCATTCTTTGCAATTGGTTTGCAGGTCCTTTTGGCCCAAACCAAGGAGATCTCAGGCAAGGTAACCTCCGCTGACGATGGAGGTTCAATTCCTGGTGTTTCTGTGTCAGTAAAAGGAACGACTCTTGGAACTATCACCGATATGGATGGTATGTTCAAATTGAAAGTTCCACAAGATGCCAAAACACTGATGTTTTCATTCGTGGGTATGGCAACACAGGAAGTAGCTATTGGCAATCAAACAACTTTCAATGTTAAATTGTCTTCTGAACTTATTTCAGTTGATGAAGTTGTTGTTACTGCCTTCGGTATTAAAAGAAAACCCAAAGAAATGGGTGTTGCTACTGCAAAAGTTGACAACCAGGAGTTGACAACCGCTGGAGTTTCAAACGTCATGAACGGGTTGTCAGGTAAAGTATCTGGTTTGCAGATTAACACCATCAACAACGGTGTAAAACCAGACACGAAGATTACCCTTCGCGGTAACCGTCACTTCCTGGCCAGTAACCAGGCATTGGTCGTTTTAGACGGAGTTCCGGTTAGTGCAACTTACCTCAATTCTATCAACCCCAATGATATTGATAATGTGAACGTGTTGAAAGGTGCTTCTGCTGCGGCTCTTTATGGTAACGATGCATCAAACGGTGTTTTGATTATTACTACCAAAAAAGGTGACAAAGGTAAATTGACTATTAAAGTTAGTAACATTACTACTTTCGAACAGGTTTCTTATTTACCTAATCTTCAGAAAAGATTTGGTGCCGGATCAAGCGAAACAACTTCAAACTCAGATCCTAACTACACCATGTGGATTGGACCAGACCGGAATACCGATCCTTACACTTCTTACGAAAACCAGAACTTTGGTCCTGAGTACAATGGACAAATGGTTATCTTAGGTGGTAAACTGGTTGATGGTTCCTATCAAATGGTTCCTTACACCGGAATGGACAACAAAAGAGACTTCTTCGAAACTGGATTTTCAATGCAGAACGACGTTTCTATCAGTGGTGCCGACGAAAAAAGCAACTTCTATTTGTCAGCTCAGGATGTTAGAACAACTGGTACTATTCTGGATGATACCAACAGCAGATCAAGCGTACGTATGGCTGCCGGTAAAAAATACGGAAAATTTACAGCTGATTATACTCTTAGCTTTTCTCAGACAAGTACCAGCGTTTCAGGTGGTGATATGAACCAAAACCGTCCGGTATACTGGAACGTTTTGAATACACCAGCTCACGTTGCTATCAGATCATACAAGGATATTGAAAACAATCCATTTGCTACAGTTGACGGATACTTCAACGCTTATTATCCTAACCCTTACTGGCAGATCAAACATTCACGTCAGAATGAAAAACGTAACGACATCTTAGGATCTGTTCTTTTAGCATTCAAACCTTTCGAGTGGTTGGATATTTCAAACCGTACCGGTGTTACGTTCAACACCATCAACAATCACAACTACAAGGATGAAGCTATTTATAACAGCTATTCTCATTCAGATCCATGGAGCCAGGGCCACATGGGGGTAACTGCTCCTTATGCAGGTAACTCAAGCGACCAGATGAGACAGACAATGATTCTTACTGATGACCTTTTAGCTTCTTTCGATAAGAGTTTCGGAGATATTTCTTTAAAAGGAATCGTTGGAGCTTCGCTTTATTCACAAAAATATGAGACTATTTTTGATGCAGCCAGTGCATTGGTAATTCCAGGATTATACAACGTAAGTAACCGCGTTGGTGAACCAGGCGTTTCTCAGGCCACTCTGGAACGTAATTCTATTGGCGCATTTGCCGATGCAACTGTTGGTTATAAAAACTATGCATACCTGCACTTCTCTGGTCGTAACGACTGGGATTCAAGGTTAACCAAAGAAAATCGTTCATTCTTCTATCCAGCTGTTGATGCCAGCGTTGTTGTGTCAGACATGTTCCCGGGTATTATCAGCAATCCGGTTCTTTCATTCCTGAAATTCCGCGGAGGTTGGTCACAAACTGGTCAGATTGCGTTGGACAACTGGTATGGAACACTGCCATCTTATCCTTCTGCAGCAGGTTTCCCATATGGTGGAAATGCAGGTTTTGCGCTTAGCACAACTTTAAGTAATCCTTTACTGAAACCTGAACAAACAG
>Ga0209261_10000211_pt1 | contig 15917 bp, 14 predicted proteins | sample DOMMetBare1Fresh_FD_187470 | JGI IMG/M metagenome (GOLD analysis project Ga0209261, IMG submission 187470) | Wetland sediment microbial communities from St. Louis River estuary, USA, under dissolved organic matter induced mercury methylation -... | ecosystem: Environmental > Aquatic >...
GCCCGGCCTTGACCTCGGCGGCCAGGTCCTTGTTGGTGGCGGCCACCACCCGCACGTCGACCCGCTGGGTGGCGCTGCCGCCGACCCGCTCGAACTCGCCCTCCTGGAGGACCCGCAGCAGCTTGGCCTGCATGGCCGCCGGCATGTCGCCCACCTCGTCGAGGAAGAGCGTGCCGCCGTCGGCCTGCTCGAAGCGCCCGCGCCGGGCCGCCACCGCGCCGGTGAAGGCGCCGCGCTCGTGGCCGAAGAGCTCCGACTCGATGAGCTCGGCCGGCACCGCCGCGCAGTTGAGCTTCACGAACGGGCCTTCGGCCCGGCGCGAGCCCTGGTGGAGGGCGCGGGCCACCAGCTCCTTGCCGGTGCCGTTCTCGCCGGTGACCAGCACGCGCCCCTCGCTCGGGGCGGCGCGGCGGATCATCTCCTGGAGGCGGCGCATGGCCGGGCCGCTCCCCAGCATCTCCTGGCCGCCCACCTCGCGGCGGAGCTCGGCGTTCTCCCGCTCCAGCGTCTGGCGGCTGAGCGCGTTGCGCACCGCCACCAGGAGCTTCTCCTTCTCGATGGGCTTCTCCAGGTAGTCCACCGCCCCGAGCTTGAAGGCCTCGCGCACGGTGTCGAAGGTCCCGTGGCCGCTCATGATCACCACCGGGAGCCCCGGCCGGGTCTCGCGGGCCCGCCTCAGCACCGTCAACCCATCCAGGTCGGGCATGCGGACGTCCATCAGGACGAGGTCCACCGGCTGGGCCGCGATCTTCTCCAGCGCCTCGCGCCCGCCGGACGCGGTGTCCACCGCCAGCGACTCCCCCCGCAGGGCCAGCGAGAGCATGACCTGGATGTTGCGCTCGTCGTCGACGATCAGGACCTGGGCGGGCATCGCGGCGATGCTACCCGCGGCTCAAATTCTTTGACAGGCGGGCCCCTCGGGGCGGATAGATATCGGGTCCGCGCAACCCGTCGTCCGCGCGCCCCACTCTCGCCCCCTCGGAGAAGCCATGCGTCGCCTCCTCGCCGTCGCGCTCCTCGCCTCCTCGCTGCTGCTCACGGCCTGCCCCTCGAAGCCCAAGAACGGGGAGTGCAAGACCTCCGCCGACTGCGCCGCCCAGCAGGGGGTCGGCACCGTCTGCGTGACCGGGCGCTGCATGGAGTGCGCGGCCGACTCCGACTGCATGGCCGGCTTCGCCTGCCAGCAGAACCGGTGCGAGCCCAAGGCGGCCAGCGGCGGTGCGGCCGACGCGGGGGGCCGGAAGGACGGCGCCGACGCGGCCGGGGCGGGCGGCGCGGCCGAGGCGGCCTGCCGCGACGCCTCCAACTTCACCGTGCGCTTCGGCTTCGACCAGTACTCGCTGGGCAGCGACTCCACCGCCACGCTGCAGAAGCTGGCGGCCTGCCTCCAGAAGAGCCCGGCCAAGAAGCTCGGCGCCGAGGGGCACTGCGACGACCGCGGCACCACCGTCTACAACATGGCGCTCGGGAAGAAGCGCGCCGAGGCCGTGGCCCGCTACCTGCGCGACCTCGGCGTGGCCGGCCCGGTGGAGACCAACACCTTCGGCAAGGAGCGGCCGGTGTGCCGCGAGGCCACCGAGGACTGCTGGGCCAAGAACCGCCGGGCCGAGCTCCAGATCGGGCGCTGACCGATGCCCCTGGCCCGCCGCGCCGCCCCGGCGCTCCTGCTCCTGGTCACCGGCTGCTGGGTCCCGCTCGAGCGGGGCCGGCAGATGGAGGCCCGCATCCAGCGCCTCGAGGTGGAGGCCAAGGAGATCGACGGCCAGCTCCGCGCCAAGATCGTCCAGGTGGATCGCAAGCTGGCCGAGGTGCAGGCCAAGCTCGACGAGCTCAACACCTCGGCGCGGGCCAAGGGAGCCGACCTCGGGGTGGCCGTCGGCAAGCTGCAGGACGAGATGGCGCGGCTGCGCGGCGACCTCGAGGCGCTGCAGCACGAGCAGGCCGGGCTGGCCGAGGCCCAGAAGAGCGCCTCCCGAGACACCGACACCAGGCTCGCCTCGCTCAAGGGAGCCGGCGCGCTGGACGAGGCGATGGCGCGCCAGAAGCTGGCCGACCTGCCCAAGCCGGACGACCGGGCCGCGGTGCTGACGCTGGCGCTGCAGTCGGAGGCGTCGGGCGAGAAGGGCGTGGCCCGCGAGCTCTACCTCCACTACCTGCGGCGCTGGCCCAAGGACGAGAAGGCCGACGAGGCCGGCCTGCGCGCCGGCGAGCTCCTGGCGGCCCAGGGCCGGTGGCGCGAGGCGGTGGTGGTGCTCGGGAAGATCGCCGAGGACCACCCCAAGTCGCCCAAGGCGCCGCAGGCGCTCCTGCTGGCGGCCGAGGGGCTGGTCCAGCTCGACCGGAAGGAGGACGCCCGGGCGTTCCTGGAGCAGGTCATCGCCGAGCACCCGAAGACCGAGGTGGCCGGCAAGGCCAAGGCCAAGCTCGGCGAGCTGGGGCCGGCCAAGAAGGCTGCGCCGAAGAAGAAGTGACCCGCGCGCCCGGCGGTCGACGCCGGGCGCCGGCCCGCCTCCCGGTGCATGGCGGAAGGGGGCCTGGCGGCCTCACCGCGACCCGGCGTACCACCCCGCCGCACCTCCCCGCCCGTGTCCCCTGGTCCACCGACAGGCGCCGACACCGGTCGCGGGTGTAGCCACTGGTCGGGGGAGTGGCTACACTCCGCGGAGAGGTGTGCCGGAGGTTACCGATGGCCCGAGTGCGGATCGGCGAGCTGTTGATGAACCGAGGACGCATCGACGAGCTCCAGCTCCAGAGCGCGCTGGCCCACCAGCGCCGCTGGGGCGGCCGGCTCGGTCGCGCCGTGGTCCACCTCGGGTTCATGGACGAGCCCGCGCTCCTCGAGATCCTCGGGGAGCAGCTCGGCAGCCCCTACGTGGTGATCGGCGACCGCTACGTCGATCCGGCCGTGCTGGCCCTGGTGCCGGAGAAGCTGGTCCGGGCCCGCCGGGTGCTCCCGCTCGCCAAGCTGCCGGAAGGGCGGCGCGGGCCGCTCGTGGTGGCGTTGGCCGATCCCTCCGATCTCGCGGTGCTCGACGAGCTCGCCTTCGTGACCGGCCTGTCGATCCGGCCGGTGCTGTCCACCGAGACCGACCTCGACACGGCCATCCACCGGCTGCTCGGCGACGGCTCGGCCACGCCGCGCCGGCGGGAGGCCATCGAGCTGCCCGAGCTCACCGGCCCCGGCCTGGCGGTGGGCCGGCCGCGCGGGCCGTCCCGCTTCAACTGATCCGCCCCGGCTGACCCGCTCCATCGGACCCGCCGCCCAGGCAGGTCGTCGGGCCTCGTCCACCTCAGCCCACCGTCCCGGCGCCGCCCGGCGGCCCGGCTGGCGGCGCGGCGTCCTCCTCCTCCTCGACCGGCTCGCCGGCGGTGCGCCCCTCGAGCTGCATCCCCCACTGGGCGATCCGCTTGATGACCGTGCTCTTGGCGATCCGGAGCTCCCGCACCACCGCGGCGCGGCGCCCGCGGTTGCGGCGCAGCGAGAGCCGGATGGCCTCGCGCTCGACCTCCTCCATGGAGAGGCCGCGCAGGTAGAGGGAGTCGTCGTCGCCGCCGTCGCCGGGGACGGCGCGGGTGTCCTCGAAGACCACGGCGGAGGCCGGGATCGACAGCCCCTCGCCGCGGAAGAGCAGGGCGCGCTGGACCACGTTGCGCAGCTGCCGGACGTTGCCCGGCCAGTCGTACCCCTCGAGGCGGTCCAGCGCGTCCCGGGACCAGCGCAGCGCCAGGCCCCGCGGCGCTGCGGCGACCAGGAAGGCCTCGGCCAGGGCCCGCACGTCGGCGCGGCGGCGCCGCAGCGGCGGGATGGTCACCGGGACCACGCAGAGCCGGTAGAAGAGGTCCTCGCGGAAGCGCCCGGCCCGCACCTGGGCCCTGAGGTCCCGGTGGGTGGCGGCGACGATGCGCACGTCCACCGTGATGGGGCGGGAGGCGCCGACCCGCTTCACCTCGCCCAGCTCCAGGGTCCGCAGGAGCTTGGCCTGGAGGTCGACGGGGAGCTCGCCGATCTCGTCGAGGAAGATGGTGCCGCCGCTGGCCTCCTCGAAGGCCCCCTTGCGGAGCCGCTCCGCGCCGGAGAAGGCCCCGCGCTCGTGGCCGAAGAGCTCCGACTCGATGAGGGTCTCGGCGATGGCCGAGCAGTTGACCGGGATGAAGGGGCCGGCCGCGCGGCCGGAGCGGGCGTGGAGGGCCCGGGCCACCAGCTCCTTGCCGGTGCCGGTCTCGCCGAGGATGGTCACCGCCGCCTCCGAGGCGGCCACCCGCTCCAGGAGCTCGAAGACCTGCCGCATGCCCGGGTCGCGGCTGATCATCCCCTCGAACGGCTGATCGCCTCGGCGGTCGCCGGCCTCCGCCGGCTCCAGCCGGAGCTCGACGTCGCCCACCGCCAGGGGCACGCCGAAGGGGAGCTCGGCCCGCTCCACCCGGGCACCGCCGAGGAGCGTCCCGTTGGTGGAGCCGAGGTCGGCCACCTGCCAGCGCCCGCCGCGCGGCTCGACGCGGAGGTGGCGCGAGGAGACGAAGGGGTCGTCGAGCACCAGGCCGCAGGAGGCCGCCTTGCCCACCACCAGGCCGGTGGCCGGCAGCGCCACCGACCGGTCCCGGCCGCGCTCCCGCACCAGCAGCCGCGCCGGCGGGGCCACCGCCTCGGGCTCGTCGGGGCGGCGGACCTGGGTCTGACCGGCCAGGGTGGCGTCGCCGGCGGCGCCGGCCGCGCCGCGGAAGAGGGCCCGCCAGGCGCCCAGGGCGATCTCGGTGCCGTCGGAGAGCCGGGCCTGGGCCGCCTCGGCGCCCCCCACCCGCGTACCGCGGCCGGAGCGGTCGAGGAGCAGGTACTCCTCGCCGCGGCGCTCCACCACCGCCTGGACGCGCGAGAGCCCGGGGTCCGGCAGCGAGACGTCGCACTCCGGGGCGCGGCCGATGGTGGTCCGCTCGCCCAGGGCGACGCGGAGGAGCTCCTCGCCGTGTCGGAACAGCGCCAGCTCGGGCATGGTCTCGATCTGGGTAGCCGGTTCCTTGGCGATCGGGAAGGAAAAACGGACGCTCGGTTCCGGCGTGCCGGTGGTCGGTGTGGTCTCCATGGCGGCCGTCCATTGCACGACCGGGGCCGGGCGGCCGCTGGCCGGTTGAAGGCGTACCTGTCCGCCGGCACTGGGGATTCTGGGGCCCGGCGGCCACGGCCGCCCACTGAAACCGGCCGAACGGCGGACCATGGTCCGCGCCGCGGTCGGTTTCCGGTTCGCACGGTCGTGGGACTGGCGGCCGTGGGCGAGCCGGCCGCGAGACGCCCGGTCACGGGCCGGCCGGCCGTGGCGCGGCCAGCCGCGAAACGGCCGGTCGTCCGGCGTCCGGCCGCGGAACGGCCGGCTGCGAATCAGCCCGGCCGCAGGCCGGCCGGCTGTGAAGGAGACGGCCGAGATGAGGACGGCCGCGAAAGAGACGGCCGCGCCCCGGCCGGCCGCCGGGCGGTCAACCCTGGCCCAGCAGCCCCTCGAGCTCCGCGAGGCCGCGCATGGCCAGGAAGGCCCGGTCGCCGGCCACCCAGCGCCTCACCTTCTCCGGGGCCACCTCCATGGCGCGACGGAGCGGCGGCCAGAGCGACTCGGGGCGCGACCAGCGGGCGTAGAGGGCGGCCAGGCTGTAGTTCACGAAGGCATCGTCCGGCGCGAGCTCGCGGGACCGCAGCAGGCTGCGCTCCGCCTCCTCCAGGAAGCCCTTCTCTGCGTAACAGAGCCCCAGGTCGAGGTGTCCCTCGTACCGCTCCGGCTCGAGCCGCACCACCTCGCGGAGCTGGACGATGGCGGCCCGGTGGTCGCCCTCGTCCATGAGGAGCAGGGCCAGCTCGTGGCGGGAGAGTGGGTCGTCGGGGGCCTGCGCCACCGCCGCCCCGAGCGCGGTCAGCGCCTCCTCGGCCTTCTGCTGGTCGGCCAGGGTCAGCCCCAGGTTGAGCTGGGCGTCGGGGAAGGCCGGGTCGAGCGTCAGCGCCGCCCGGTAGCCCTCCACGGCCATGTCGGCGCCGTGGTCGGAGAGGAAGGTGGCCAGGGTGAAGTGGACCGAGGGCGACTCGGGGTCGAGCTCCACCGCCTTCAGGAGCTCGCCCAGCGCCTCCCGGTGCTGGCCCTGCTCCGCCAGCACGGCGCCCAGGTTCTCGCGGGCGTGGGCCGAGCCGGGGTCGAGCTCGATGGCGCGCCGGAACTCCTTGGCCGCCTCGTCCAGCCACCCTCGGTCGGCCAGCTCGATGCCGCGGGCGTTGTGGTCGTCGGAGCGGCGGGTGGCGTCGGGATCGGTGCTCACCCGCGGAGTCTACAGCCGACCGGACCGGCGCGCAGGTCACCCTCCGTTGACGGGCGGCCCGCGCGGGGGCAACCTCCGCCCATGGCCCACTACACGCCGCTCTCGGCCGCCCAGCTCGCGGAGGCCTGCGCCGCCTTCGGCCTGCCTCCGCCCGACCGGGTGCAGCCCGAGCCGAAGGGCCGGGTCAACACGAGCTTCCACCTCTGGAGCGGCGGCGAGCGCTGGTTCCTCCGGATCGCCGAGGCGGCCACACCGGCCGAGGTGGCCTTCGAGGCCGAGGTGCTCCGCTACCTGCACGCCGCCCACTACCCGGTGGCGCGCCTGGTGCCCGCGGCCGGCGGCCTCCCCTCGGTGACGGTGGCCGGGAGGCCGGCGGTCCTCTTCGCCTACGCGGCGGGGGAGGAGAAGGCGAGCGCCGAGCTCACGGCGGACCACTGCCGGCGCATCGGCGAGCAGCTCGGGCGGCTCCACGACCTGGCCGCCGGCTTCACCGAGGAGCGGCCAAACCCGTACGGGCCGGAGCGGGTGGCGGCCTGGCTGGGGGGGCTGGGAGACGGCGGCGCCGACGTGGAGGTGCGCGCCGCGCTGCCGCTCTTCCGGCGGGAGCTGGCGGCGGCCGGCGCGCTGCCGGGCGCCCCGCGCGGCCTCTGCCACGGCGACCTCTTCACCGACAACGTGCTCTGGCTGGGCGACCGGGTCGGCACCATCCTCGACTGGGAGATGAGCTGCACCGAGGCCTTCGCCTGGGACCTGGCGGTGGCGGTGGACGCCTGGTGCTACACCGATCGCCACGACCACCTGCGCGCGGTGGCGCTGCTGGAGGGCTACCGGTCCCGCCGCCGCGTCGAGCCGGAGACGGTGGCGGCGCTCCATGCGTTCGCCCGCTTCCAGGCGCTCCGCTGGGCGGTGGGTCGGCTGCGCACCTTCCCGGCCGGCCGGCCGGCCGGCGGCGAGGTGGCCTGGAAGGACTGGCGCCGCTACCGCGACCGGCTCCAGGACCTGGTGGCCATGGGGCCGGAGGGCTACCTCAGGCTGCTCGGGCTGGGGCGCTGAGGCGGGGCGCCCGCGCCGCCCGGGGCGCGATCAGGCGCTAGATCCCGGAGGTGATCCGCCAGACCTCGCCGATGCGGCGCAGCTTCATGAGGTGCAGGTCCGACTCGCGCCGCGGCACCGGGCCGTTGGGCGTGTTCACGCGGAAGTAGGACTCGTAGTAGAGCTCGGCCTGGGCCTGGTCGCCGTTCACGTCGATGCGCTTCACGCCCACGTCCACCCGCAGCGAGTCGACCCGCGCCAGGTCGGCCGCCAGCGTCCGCTCCAGGCCGGCGCGGTCGAGGTCGTCCTCGGGGCCGGGCGTGCCGGCGGTGTCGTAGAAGTCCGGCGCCACCAGGTCCAGGATGGCCGCGGCGTCCTTCTTCTGGAGCGCCTCGGCGTAGCTCCGCACCGTCATGTAGACCGGGCGGTTCACCGAGTCGGACTTGATCTGGGTGCCGGGGAGGAGGGCGGGCGAGCAGGCGGCCAGCGCCGGGGCGGCGAGGAGCGCGGCCAGGCGCGGCAGGAGGCGGGTGGTCATGGCGGGGAAGGTAAGCGCGGGGGGCGGGTCGGGTCAACGACCCGTTCCCGGCCCCTCCCGCCGATCGCCATCAGTGCGCGGCCGCGTCGCCCGGCGCGGCTTCGGCCCGCCGGCGCTCGAAGGCGCAGCGGCGCAGGCCGGCCGCGGCCCGCTCCCGGTCGACGGGCGCCTCCACCCCGGCGGCGAGCGCCGCCAGGCCGGCCTCGCCGGCAGCCACGGCGCCGGCGGCGCAGCGGACCTCGGCCAGGAGGAAGCGCGCCTCGAGGTCGAGCGGCGGGGCGAGGTGGCCCTCCGCCGCACGCTCCAGCCGCGGCAGGGCGAGCGCGAGCTCGCCGCGAGCCACCGCCTGCCTGGCCCAGAGGTAGCCGGCGAGCGGGTGGTCGGCGCGGGCCAGCCGCTCCAGCGCCGCGGCCGCCGGCTCCAGCCCGAGGAGGAGCGGCCGGGCCGCCTCGGCGAGCCCCGGATCGGCGGCGGCGGCCAGCTTGACGAGGAGGAGCCGGGCCTCGGGCCGGTCGGGCTGCGCGTCCAGCGCCGCCCGCCACCCCGCGGCGGCCGCGACCGCGTCGCCCCGCCGCCAGGCGAGATCGGCCCGCGCCACGGCGATGGAGGTGGCCTGGGCCTGATCGCCCCGGGCCGTCGCCCGCGCCGCCTCCTCGAAGGCCGCGGCGGCGCCGTCGAGATCGCCGTGCCCGACCAGGAGGTCGCCCACCTGCCGGAGCGGCCCGACCCGTCCGGTGAGCCCGGAGACCCGGCGCAGGGCCCGGCAGGCCTCGTCGACCTGGCCACCTCGGGCCAGCGCCCAGGCCCCCTCCTCGAGCGCCGCCACCTCGCGGGCGCAGGGGACCGCGAAGATGGCCGGCCGGTGGTAGCGCGCCTGCGCGGCGGCGGCGAGGCCCGGGGGCACCTCCAGGTCGTCGAGGAAGGCCTGCCACTCGGCCACCACCGCCTCGACCGGCGCCCCCAGGGCGGCGGCAAAGTCGCCGGTCCGGTAGAGCGCGGCCACCGGGCCGGCGCCGCGCCGCTCCAGGAGCCAGGCGAGCAGGCTGCCGGCCGCGCCGTAGGCCCGCGCCGGCGGGGCGCGCCAGAAGCTGGCCGGCCCGATGGCCGCCGCCACGTCCGGCAGGAAGCCGAGGTCGCGGGCCGCCCGGGACCACTGGTGGAGCGTCCAGCCGCCGCGCGGCGGCTCGAGCGCCACCGCCAGCCCCTCCACCAGCCCCATCGACGGGAGGAGGCCGTACCGCGCCGGGATCCCGAGCCACCCCGGCCGGAGCGCCGCCGCCACCGCGTGGACCAGCTCGTGGCGCAGCACCGGGTGGGGCCAGGGCCCGTCCACCAGGTGGATCTCGCCGAGCCAGGGCTTGGTGAAGCTGGTGGAGCCGGCCCCCACGTGGCGCCGCCGCTCGGCGTCGCTCCGGTGGACGAAGACGGTGACGCGCGGCGGGGCGTCCAGCCCGAGCGCGGCGGCCAGGTCGGCGGCGTGGAACTCGCAGTCGGCGAGCAGCGCGGCGGCGGCGGCGGCCGGCTTCTCGGCGGGGAGGTGGACGGTGCAGGCCGGACCGACCCGCCGCCCGCCCAGGGCGCGGGCGATGGTCTCGCGGTCGCCGTCGAGCGCCTGGAGCCGCAGCGCCGCGCGGCAGCCGGCGAAGGCGATGAGGCCGGCGGCCAGGGCCAGCGCGGCCGGCCAGGTGCGGGCCGGCGGGACGGCCGGCCATGCCGGCTCCGCGGTCTCGCCGCGGCCATCCCGCCCGGCCAGCAGCGCGGCGGCCGCCCCCACCGCCACCGCCAGGCCGGCGGTCGAGCCGCGGAAGAGGAGGAGCCGCGCGTCGAGCGCCAGCGCCTCGTCGTAGAGCGGGCCGGGCCAGACGCCGAGGAGGTGGTCGAGCGCGAAGGCGGCCGGGCCGCGCCAGGCCTCGAGGAGGGTCCAGCCGAGCGAGCCGAGCACCGCCAGCGCCAGCAGCGCCGCGGTGGGGACGGCCCGGCCGCGCCGCCACCAGGCGGCCGCCGCCGCGAGCGCCGCCGCCAGCCAGGCCGAGGGGAGCGCCAGCACCGGGAAGAGGGGCGCGCCGAAGAGCGCCCGGCAGGGCCCCAGCGCGGCGCGGGCGGCCGAGGCGGCCAGGAGGACGAGGAGCAGGGCGCTGGCGGCCAGCCCGGCGGCCAGGGCGGCCACCGCCGGCGAGCCGCCGGGGCGGGCCCGCTCGCGCCGGGCGGCCGCCAGCCCGAGCGGCGCCGCCAGGGCCACGCCGAGCCAGGCCCCCAGCAGCCCGAGCTCGTACCCGGGCACGTCGAGGAGCGGGACGAGGCCGCCCAGCAGGCCGAGCAGCGCCAGCGCCGCCGCCGTGGCGAGGCCGGCCCGGCCGCGGAGCAGGGTGGCGGCCAGGCCGAGGCTGGTGGCCCGTTCCTGGGCCGGGCGGTGCGGGGTCATGCCGGGTGAGGGGAGGTGGGAGGAGCGCCGCCTATCGCGCGGCGGTCCGCGGCGCTAGCATGCCCTTCGACCATGGCAGCAGACAAGCGCGAGTACTCCCGGGCCCCCATCGAGCTCAAGGTGGATTACAAGAAGCTCAACAGCTTCTTCGCCGACTACACCAAGAACATCTCCAAGGGCGGCACCTTCATCAAGACCAAGCGGGCCCTCCCGCTCGGCACGCGCTTCGTCTTCCAGCTCGCCGTGCCCGGGCGCGCCAGCCCCTTCGTGCTGCACGGCGACGTGGTACGGGCCGAGACCGATGGGCCGGAGCCGGGCATGGGCATCCGCTTCGTCTGGGACGACGACGTGGAGCGGCTCGAGTTCGAGCGGGTGGTGGAGCAGCTCATGGAGCAGAGCCTGGGGCCGCACCTGGCCCACCGGCTCATGGGGATGAAGCAGAGCGGCTGAGCCGCTAGCGCACGCCCTGCAGGATCCGCAGCCGCGCCCCCGGCGCCACGTCGTGGCGCGCCGCCCAGCCGCCCCGCACCTCCAGCACGTAGCGGCAGGGCACCCCCGGATCGCGCTGCTCGAGCGTGAGGGGCGTCGCCTCACGCACGATGCCGGCCACCACCCCGGCCTCGTCCACGAAGAGCATGTCGAGCGGGATGAGGGTGTTCTTCATCCAGAAGGCGCGCCGGGCGGTGTCGGGGAAGATGAAGAGCATCCCGGCGTCCTCGGCGAGCGCGCTCCGGAACATGAGGCCGCGGGCCTGCTCGGCGTCGGTGCGGGCCAGCTCCACCGCCACCTCGTGGCGGGCGCCGGCGGCGGTCACCAGCTCGACGCGGGCGGTCGGGGCGGTGGCCGGCGCGGACGGCGCGGCCAGCACGGGGGGCGGCGGCGAGGCCGGGCAGCCGGTGGAGAGGAGGGCGAGGAGCAGGGCCGCGGCGCGGGCGCGGCGCGGAGCCGCGGTCATCTCTTCACGGCGCAGTAGCTGCTGAACCGGATGTCCGAGAGGTAGGTCTCGAGCAGGGCCGGGTCGGTCCGCTGCAGCGCCTGGATGAAGGCGGGGTCGAGCACCATCTGGCGGCAGACCAGGCCGGTCTCGGAGGTGGCGCAGTCCTGGTCCGAGACGCACGGCTTGGAGCAGTAGCCGCAGTTCTCGCCGGCGCAGCCGTTGTAGCGGCCGCCCTCCACCGCGGGTGAGACGATGCAGATCAGGTTGTCGCAGGTCGTGTTGCCGACCTCGAGGTAGTCGCCCGACACGGTGGCCGGGGTGGGGGCCGGGAAGGTGGCGCCCAGGTGGAAGGGGAGCTGGCAGCGCTGGCCGACGTCGGGCGACTGGCACGCCCCGGCGAGCAGGGCGACGGCGACGGCCAGGGCTGGGCGGACGAAGCGCATGCGGACCGGGTCGATCGTTAACACGCGCGGTGCGGGCCAGCAAGACGGGGGGATTCCGCGCACGCGCACCTACACTGAGAGCGTGGGCTGTCCCGTTGCTCACCGACGGTACAGGGACTACGATGGCTCCTCGATCGGAAGCGCATGCGAACCGCGCGACTCAGCCTGGTGGTCCTCCTGCTCGCCGCAGCCCCGGCGGCGGCACAGCTCCCCACGCTCGATCTGACCGCGCCGCCGCCCCCGCCGGAGAAGAAGGCCGAGCCGAGGCCGGCCGCCACCGAGGTGGCGCCGCTCTCGCTCGCGCCGGCGCCCGGCCGCCCCGCCGAGCCGGCCCGCCAGAAGGCCGCCGAGCCGGCCCGCGGCGGCGCCATCTTCGGCGAGCGCGACGTGGCCCTGGGCGACAAGGTCAAGGCGGTCCAGCGCAAGGGCTTCCTGAAGCGCGGGCGCTTCGAGCTCGCGCCCATCCTCGCGCTCACCGTCAACGACGCCTTCTACCAGAAGATCGGCGGCGGCCTCCGGCTGGCCTACAGCCCGCAGGACGCCTTCGCGGTGGCGGTGCGCGGCAGCTACTTCACGCCCTACCGGACCGACAACGTGCTGGAGGGCAAGCGGGCCTTCTCCAGCCAGCTCCTGACCTCGCAGCTCTACGGCCAGGCCATGGTGGACGGGGTCTGGTCGCCCATCTACGGCAAGGCCTCCTTCCTGGCCGACACCATCGTCCACTTCGATCTCTTCCTGGCGGCCGGCTTCGGCGTGGTCTGGAGCGCCACCAGCCTGAAGCCGCGCAACGAGGGGCCGCACCCAGCCGCCGAGGTGGGCGGCGGCGTGCGCTTCTACCCGAAGGAGTGGATGGCCTTCGAGCTCGGCCTCATGGCCACCTTCTACCCGGACCAGCCGGTCACCTCGGTGCCGGCCACCATCCAGTCGGTGGTGGTGGGCAACGTCGGCGTCAGCTTCTTCCTCCCCACCACCTTCGAGTACGTCTACCCGCAGTGAACCGGACCCTCGCCAGCCGCGCCGCCCTGACGGCCCTCCTCCTCGCCGCGGCGCTCCGCCCGGCGCCGGCGGCCGCCGCCAGCAAGGCCGACGCCTTCGAGGGGCGCATCCAGCCCATCTCGGGGCAGCTCTACCGCAAGGCCGGCCGCTTCGAGCTCACCCTGGCCGGCGTCACCTCGCTCAACGACGCCTTCTACAAGAAGTACCTGGGGACGCTGCGGGCCGGGTACCACCTCACCGAGTTCCTCTCGCTGGGGGCCGGCTACTCGCTGGGCACCACCGCCCGCACCGGCTCGGACACCGTCTGCCCGGCCAACAAGGGCTGCGGCCCGGCCAGCGCGGCGCAGCTCGCCCAGGTGCCGGGCAAGCTGGAGCGGGTGGCGTCGCTGGAGGTGGCCTGGACCCCGGTCTACGGCAAGCTCAACCTGCTCGCCGAGCAGGTGGTCCACTTCGACCTCGGCCTGGTGGCCGGCGTGGACTGGGTGACCCACGCCGAGGTGCTCTCCTCCGGCGAGGCCGACGCCTGGGCGGCCGGCGGCCCCGGGCCCGGCCAGCTCTCCACCGTCGGCGGCCACGTCGGCCTGGGCGTCCGCCTCTTCCTCGGCGAGGCCTGGGCGCTCCGCTGGGAGGTCCGCGACCTGGTCTACTCGGTCAAGGTGCCCAACCTGGAGCAGACGCTCGGCTCCGGGCGCGACGTCCAGAACCAGCTCCTCACCGAGCTCGGCGTCACCTTCTTCTTCCCGACCAGGCCGCGGCCCACCGGAGGGACGCCATGAGCCGCCTGGCCCTGGCGGCGGCGCTGGCCGCCGCGCTCCTCCTGCCCGGCCCGGCCCGGGCCCAGCTCGGGCTGGATCTCGGCCCGTCCGCCCCGCCGCCCAGGAAGGCGGAGAAGAAGGCCGACAAGAAGGCCGCCCCCGCCAGGCCGGCCGCGCCCGCCGCCGACGCGGTGCCGCTGCCGCCGCCCCCCAAGGCCCCGCCGGCCCGCCCGGCCGAGGGGCGGAGCGGGCTCGATCTCTCGGCGCCTTCCGCGGGCGGCCCGCGGGCCGACGCCCGGCCACGCCTCGAGGCGGCCCGGAAGCTGGCCGAGGCCGGGCAGCACCAGCAGGCCGCCCTGGCCTACGACGCCATCCTGCGCGAAGCGCCGCTGGCCGACGGGCACGACGAGGCGCGCTACCAGCTCGCCAAGTCGCTGGCCCAGCTCGGCCTCCACCACTCGTCGCTCAGCTACCTCGACGAGCTGCTGGATCGCGGCCCGACCCGCACCAAGTACTTCCACAACGCCCTGGAGCGGCTCTTCGAGGTCGGGGCCCGCCTGGGGAACGAGCAGGCCATCCTGGGGCGGGTGGCCCGCCACGCCAAGGACGGCGCGCCGCCCGAGCACCAGGACCGCTTCCACCTCACCCTGGCCAAGTACGAGTTCGAGCGCGGCCGGGCGCTGGAGGAGGCCGGCCGGGCCGAGGAGGCCCGGGCCGCCTTCGTCGAGGCCCGCAGGCTGGCCGGCCTGGTGCGCGCCGAGCCGCCCCGCGCCGCCGACGCCAAGCCGGCCGGCGACGCCAAGGCGGCCGCGGCCGCGGCGGACGAGGCGGCCGGGGTCTTCGCCCGGGCCCAGTTCCTCGACGGCCTGGCCCGCTACGCGCTGCGCGACGAGCAGGCGGCCACCGAGCGGTTCAAGGAGGTGGTGCGGCTCACCAACCCACGCACCGGGAAGGCCGACGATCCGGACCTGCGCGAGCAGGCCTTCCTGCAGCTGGCCCGCATCCACTACCAGAACCGGCAGAACCGCTACGCCATCTTCTACTACGGCAAGATGCCCTGGGGCGGCACGAGCTGGCTGGAGGGGCTGTGGGAGGCCTCCTACGCCCACTACCGCATCGGCGAGCACGAGAAGGCGCTCGGCAACCTGCTCACGCTCCAGTCGGCCTACTTCAAGGACGAGTACTTCCCCGAGTCCTGGATCCTGAAGGCCATCATCTACTACGAGAACTGCCGCTACCCCGAGGCGGCCTCGGTGCTGCTGGACTTCAACGGCGTCTACGAGCCGCTCTACGACAAGCTGGTGGCGCTGACCGCCCGGCCGGCCGCGCCGGCCGAGTTCCTGGCCCAGCTCAAGGACCCCAAGGTCCAGAAGCTGGCCGACACCGACCAGAACGTGCGCCGGCTGGTGGAGTCCGTCCGCGAGGTGGAGCGCGAGGCCTCCGACGGGCTGCGCCGGCGCGGCGAGACCTTCCGCGCCTCCCCGCTCGGGACCACCCTGCAGGCGCGGCTCGCCAAGGCGCGCACCGCGCTGGTGGACGAGGCCGGCCAGCGGGCCCGCGCCAAGCTCGAGTCCGAGCGCGACCAGCTCCGCGCCATGCTGGCCCAGGCGCTGCGCATCCACATCGAGGTCTCGCGCCAGGAGCGCGAGGCGCTGGAGAGCTCGCTGGCGGCCGGCAGCCAGGTCGAGGTGGTCAAGAACCTGCGCTGGACGCACGCCGTCTCCGACGAGCAGCTCTACTGGCCCTACCAGGGCGAGTTCTGGCGCGACGAGCTCGGGACCTACTCCTACACCCTCACCAAGGGCTGCAAGGACCGTCCGCCCAGGTCCTCGGGCCGCTAGCGCCGGGAGGCCCATCCGTGATCCGCTCCACCGTCCGCCTCGTCGGGCTCCTCCTCGCGCTCCTGCTCCTGGCCCAGGCCGGCCCCGCCGCGGCGCAGCGCTCGCCGGCGCCGCCGGTCGGCTCGCTCGGCCAGAAGCGCAGCGTCGGCCCGGACGCCTCGCTGGAAGGGACGCTGGAGACCGCCAAGAAGAAGGACGAGGGCCCGGCCGGCCCGCAGCTCAAGTTCGAGGAGTTCCGCGCCGGCATCGAGGTCCGCCTCTCCGAGAAGCGGCGCGAGGAGATCGCCAGCCTCCGCAAGCTCATCAAGCTCTCCGGCGGGGCCGCCGACAAGGACGTCCCCAGCTACTACTACCGGCTGGCCGAGCTGCTCTGGGAGGAGTCGCAGTACTTCTTCTTCGAGGCCAACCGCAAGGACGGCGAGATCCTGGCCCGCCCCAAGGGCGACCCGGCGGTGGCCCGGCTCCAGGCCGAGAAGGCCGACGCCGAGGGGCAGTCGCGCGACATGCAGCAGCAGTCGATCACCCTCTACAAGGCCATCATCGCCAAGCACCCGCAGTACGAGCGGCTCGACGAGGTGCTGTTCTTCCTGGCCCGCAACCTGCTGCAGCGCGACCGGAACGACACCGAGGCCATGAAGGCCTACCGGGCCCTCATCCAGAAG
>Ga0209261_10000213_pt1 | contig 15875 bp, 14 predicted proteins | sample DOMMetBare1Fresh_FD_187470 | JGI IMG/M metagenome (GOLD analysis project Ga0209261, IMG submission 187470) | Wetland sediment microbial communities from St. Louis River estuary, USA, under dissolved organic matter induced mercury methylation -... | ecosystem: Environmental > Aquatic >...
CCATGCTTGTTTTTTGCCATCCTTAAAACTGCCATATGGTTTGCTTGCCCATATTTTCATTCCCGGAATGACTGCCGATAAGTCTGGTGTCAATACTCCATCTTCTTTAATATTGAAAAGCACACTAATTTCAGGATCATTGTTTCCGCTGCAGACACTGTAAATACGTGGTGGAATTGCCTGATCGAGCGTGATTTTTACCACCTGCCCCGGAATAAATTCATGGATTCTCTTCCACGAGATCAGATGTACGCCGGGCGAAATCTCCTGATTCTCAGTAATAGTTACTTCAGTAAGATGAATTGTATTATTCCGGTATTCTTCAGCTTTGGCCATTGGTTTTTTTGTCAACTAAAACAAGTACTTCCAGAATTGGTTTATTCAGTCGAATGTAAACTTTTCATTCAATTAAGAGTAATATAAGATTTCAGTAAATCCGTTAGAGAATGAAATACCTATTTTTGCACTTCCATAAAAACTAATATCACATCCGTTGAAAACGAAGACATTAAGCGAAGATGCCCGTTCGGCAGGGACCATTTTACTTGAAACCGGGGCCATGTTAATGAGTTCGGGAGCCAGTACGCACCGAACCAGGCTGACATTGGAAAGAATGGCACGTGGGTTGGGGTATGGCCTCGAGCTGCTTATTACACAACGGGCGTTAATGCTCACCATTTTTGAGCAAGATCAGCCCTATTTTTTGAGCAGACTTAAACGTATTTCTCCGCACGGGGTAAATTTCAGGATTGTGAGTGGAATCAGTCACCTTAGCTGGAAAGTCCTCGAAGAAAACTGGACCATTGCCCAAATTGCCGACGAACTGAAACGTTTGAAGTCGCTTCCGCATTATCCCAGATTGTTGGTTTTGGGGCTTGTTGGATTGGCAGGCGCTGCTTTTTGTCGAATCTTTGGTGGTGGATATACCGAAATGGCTATTGCATTTATCGCTACCATCACCGGTTTATTCGTCAGGCAAGAAACCTTACGGATAAAATTTAATCCGTACTTGTGTGTATTTTTTGCTGCTTTTGCAGCATCACTTGTTGCCGGGCTGGCAGAACATTTCCATATTGGCGCCGATCCTGATAAAGCCTTTGCTACTTCCGTGTTATTTCTTGTACCGGGTGTGCCACTTATTAACTCAGTAACTGACCTGATGGATGGAAACATTCAAAATGGGATTGTCAGGGCGGTAAACGGATTGATGATTTCTTTCTCGATTGCGATGGGCCTATTTGCCGTTAAAATGATTTTAAATTTCTGAAAAGATGATTCTCGAAATACTCATAAAAAGCTTTTGGGCTGGTATTGCCGCCATTGGATTTGCTGTACTTTTTAATGTTCCACGCCGCGTTCTCTTTTCAATCTGGACACTTGGGGCAGTGGGCGGACTGATTAAATTTACCGCCATGTATTTTGACTCAGGAATTGTGTTTGCTTCGTTTCTAGGGGCAACAATCATTGGAATCATCAGCATTCAAATGGCGCATATGCGGAACAGTCCGCCTTTGGTATTTTCCATTCCTTCAGTAATTCCGATGGTTCCCGGTTTTTTTGCCTATAAAATGATGCTTGGTTTAATCGCTTTAGCCAACATCGAAAAAACAGATGTGTATATGCAAACCCTGATCGAAACGGTCAACAATGGCGCAAAAATGACCTTCGTCTTAATTGCATTGGGTATTGGCGTTGCTCTTCCAATGTTGATTATGCGCAAAGAATCGATCAAAAAATCACCATTCAATAAAAAGAAAAAAGTAACTGTTTGAACAAAAAAAGAGCCGCTCCTGTATGGAACAGCTCATTTAGATGTCATTTTTTGAGCGATAGTTATTCTGCAACATATTCTTTTTTCTCCTTTTCAAATTCGATGTCTGAAAATGCCTTTGCAGAATAAACTAGTGATTCTTCGTTTAAGTTATTTCCTTCAGCAAGAATTTGTTCTGCTTCAAATTTTTCAATTTCTTCAATTACATCCCTGTAAGAAAATGCGTCAGCGGAATATGCAATAGCTGCCTCTGTCATCCATGATTCATTGTTCAGTTTTTCTGATTTTACAGAATTAAAATCAACATTTACTGATTTTTTGTTATCGGCAATCGCATTAATATTAAGAAATCCAACTGTGACTAAAGCTAAAATTGCAATGTTCGTTCTAATTTTTGTTTTCATAATTTTCATCTTTTAATTGTTTGTTTCTCCGGATTGTTCTACCGGTTTTTTCTCTTTCTTTTGTTTTCACTATTAAGACTGCTGAAGAGCCTAAAAGTTACGCCTGAAACAGTTAATTAAAAGATAAACTTGTCTTAAATATATGTTAACGGATTTCTATTTGGTGACTGAATATTAAGAATGGCGGGGGAAACAGGTCCTGATAATGCGCTGGAATCTCCTTAAAAAGTCCAAAAATACAAGAACCGCTACCCGACATAGAGACATATTCCGCTCCCAATTCATACAGACTTTGCTTCACCTCTTTAAGTTCAGGATACTGTTGAAATACAGACTTTTCAAACTGATTGACTATTTTTCCTTCCCAATCCTGAACCGGGAGTGACAGCAGCTCAGGCAAAGAAACTTTTGGTTTTTGCGGTACGACCAATTGATAAGCGGTTGCGGTCGAAACTTCAACCGGTGGTTTGACCAGCAATATGAACATACCGTTAAGCGAGACGCTAGTTTCTTGCATAATTTCACCACGTCCGGTGGCAAAAACAGGTTTATTCAGGATAAAAAATGGACAATCGCTTCCTAAAACTGCCGCATAGTTCAGTAATTCTTTTTCACCCAGGCCTAAATCGTAAGATTTATTCAATAATTTCAGCATAAAGGCGGCATCAGAAGATCCTCCTCCAAGTCCGGCGCCAAAAGGTATTTGTTTGTGCAAATGAATTTTTATAGCTGGAAGATCGAAATCTTTTTGCAATAGTCGGTAAGCTTTTACCACCAGATTAGATTCAGGATCGCCGGCAATGGGAATACCACTTGCTGAAAACTGAAACTCTTCAGCTTCGGCTATTTCGAGGGCATCGCTCCACCCTACCGGAAAGAATACTGTTTCGATATTGTGAAAACCATCTGGTCTTTTTTCGGTAACGTACAGACCCAGATTAATTTTAGCGTTTGGAAATGAAATCATAAAACAAAAATAGGAAAATCGTGGATGGATTTGAGAAACTGTTTAAAATTTGAGATTGTACAAAAAAATCAAAATGAATGAAATTGAAACAATTTTTAAATGTAATCTTTTCATTAAGTCTGGCTTCACCTGACTTTTCACATAAAATGAGAATCTGAAAGGCTGTTTTTTTGCGGCTCAATTTAAAATTCCTATTTTGTATGGCGTTAAATCTACAAATGATGGTAAAAGATAAAAAGGCCAATATTCAGCTAATTATAAAGGATTATTTCATCATGCTGATGGGATTGTCGCTTTATGCATTTTCATGGACGCTCTTTTTGGTTCCTGCACAAATTACAGGTGGGGGCATTAGCGGTTTGGCAGCGGTTATCTTTTACAGCACTAAAATCCCGATCGGCCTTACATTTTTTGCCATCAACATCATTTTAGTTGGGATTGCCATGAAAGTACTTGGCGCCAGTTTTGGTATAAAAACCATTTTCAGCATGAGTGTGCTTTCGGTTTTATTCTCTATCCCTCAAAGCATGTTTCCGGGGGCAATTATCAACGACAATTTTCTTTCGGCAGTATTGGGTGGAATGTTGGGTGGCGTTGGAATCGGACTTGTATTTTCAAGAGGTGGAAGTACCGGAGGAACCGATATTATTGCGATGATTATCAACAAGTACCGGAACATTAGTCCGGGACGCATCATCATGTATTGCGATGTGATAATCATTGGCTCTTCCTATTTCCTGGTGCATTCACTCGACAAAATGGTTTACGGATTTGTATCCATGGCGGTGGTATCCTATACCCTTGATGCCTATTTGAGCGGATCAAATGCATCGGCGCAAATATTTATTTTCTCGCCCAAACACGAAGAAATTGCTGATTTCATAAACAGTGAATTTGGTCGCGGGGTGACCGCATTGAATGGAACTGGCTGGTATACTCAGAATAATGTTAAAGTTTTGTTGACCATTGTCCGAAAAAAAGAGACCAGCATCCTTTTTAGAAAAGTCAAAGAAATTGATCCTGACGCATTTATCTCCATGGCCAGTGTAATGGGCGTTTATGGACAGGGTTTCGACAAAATAAAAGGGTAACCAATCCGTTTAAAATTTATTAGTTTTGGGGAGCTATAAACTAGCCGGGAAATGCTTTCCTCCTGATTAAAAGTATTTTCCGGTTTTCTATTATCAAAATAAAAGCAACAATGAAGATCATTATTCCACAAAAATATCAGAAACTTAAAAGAATACTTATTTGGGTTGTTTCATTTATAGTGCTGTTGCAGGTAGCCTATTTTGTTTACGATTATTACGAAACAGCACAAATAATGAAAGAACTGGCAAAAGAAAAAGAAGTTGTAAAACCAGCGCCTGTAATGCTTTTTAATATCCCGGTCGATTCGTTCCAGGTTGTTCCCGGACAAGTTCGTTCAGGACAAAATCTATCAGACATACTTGCCAAACAGGGTATTTCGATGACCCAAATCGATGAGATTTCGAAAAAATCAATCCTGACTTTTGATGTCAGGAAAATGAAAATTAATAATCCCTTCTATTTTTTCATGAATAAAAAACAGCCCACAAAGGTGGAATACTTTATTTATGAAATTAATGCGGTGGACTATGTAGTTTACGATTTGAGCGACAGTTTGCGAATTTATAAGAATAAGAAACCAATAATTACTCAAATTAAAACCGCCAGCGGCGTAATAACTTCTTCATTATGGAAAACGATGGAAAGTCAGGCATTAAATACTGATTTGGCCATGGTTCTTGCTAACAGTATATATGCCTGGTCAATAGATTTTTATGGCATTCAGAAAGGTGATAAATTCAGGATCGTTTACGAAGAGAATTTCGTTTATGGAAAATCTATTGGTGTTGGACGGGTATTTGCCAGCGAATTTGTCCATGCCGGGAAAAGCTATTCGGCCTTTCTTTTCACCCAGAAGAATAAAAATGGTAATGATGAGGATAGCTATTTCGACAATCAAGGGAAAAGCCTGGTAAAAGCTTTTCTAAAAGCTCCGTTAGAATTTAGTCGCATTAGTTCAAAATTCTCGAATGCCCGTTTCCATCCGGTACTGAAGATATATCGACCCCATCATGGTGTTGATTATGCTGCTCCAACAGGTACACCTGTTCGTTCGATTGGTGATGGAACTGTTGTTGCCAAAGGATACCAGGCTTCAGGAGGAGGAAACTTTTTAAAAATAAAACACAATTCGGCTTATTTAACCAGCTATATGCATTTAAGCAAATTTGGAAATGGAATTTCAGTAGGCACTCATGTTTCACAGGGTCAAGTGATTGGCTTTGTTGGCTCCACAGGATTATCTTCAGGACCACACCTCGATTTCAGGGTATTCCTTAATGGTAATCCGATAAATCCTTTGGCTATGAAAGCCCCGGACGGAGATCCGGTTAATAAGGACCGAATGAAAGATTATACTGTAAATCGCGATACGTTGATGGTCAAACTAAATGCGATCAAAAATTTCTAAAATAGAATTTAGGAAGAAGGAAGTTAACTTTTTTCCTGATTTTGATCTTCAGACTATGATCGAAGTTTATAAACCAAATCCCAAAGAACAATTCCGGCGCTCACCGAAATATTGAATGAATGTTTGGTTCCGTATTGTGGAATTTCAATGGCTCCGTGGCATAAATTCACTACGGATTGCTGAACGCCTTTTACCTCATTCCCAAAAATGAGAGCAAGTTTTTGGCCTTTCACCGGACAAAAATCGGGTAATGAAATGCTGTTTTCAACCTGTTCAACGGCATAAACCAAATAGCCTGATTCTTTAAGCTTTTCAACAGCAAGCTCAGTTTCAGCAATGTACTCCCATGGAACCGATTTTTCAGCGTCCAGGGCAGTTTTATGAATTTCGGTATTCGGAGGAGTTGCAGTAATTCCGCACAAAAAAACTTTTTCGATCAGCAAGGCATCGGAGGTGCGAAACACCGAACCAATATTATTACAGCTCCTGATGTTATCCAAAACAACCGTTATGGACGTCTTTTCTATCTCTTTATATTCGTTGACCGATAAACGATCGAGTTCCGAGTTTTTTAATTTACGCATCGTATAAATTTACCATTAGACGATTTACTATTTACAATTTGAATGCTTCCAGTTCCAAATAAATAGTCAATCGTAAATAAGGAATATGAATATCCAATTATTTACCTGAACTGTTTAATATTGAGACGATAACCTTTGCCGTTGACTTCAGTCAACGGGTAGAATGAAGATGTGGAACTGGGCTTTAGCCCTATAAGTAGTGGCTAAAGCCTTTAACCTAGTTCAACATTCTAGCCGTCAGCTAAAGCTGACGGCAAAGGATATCTTAGGTACACAATCCGATATTTATAATAATACAATCGTAAATAATCAGACTTTTTTCCTCCGGATTGGCATCGACATACAGCGGGCACCACCTCCACCACGGGCCAATTCTGATCCTGGAATCGTAATCACGCATTTTCCATCAGGAATTTCACAAAGTCCGCTCAACAAATCTTTAGCCGGAATAATTTGAAATCCTTTTTGACTGAGTTGTTCCATGGTATGAACATTTCGTTCGTAACCAATCACTTTCCCAGGGGCAAATGCAAGAAAATTAGCGCCACTGTGCCATTGTTCCCGCTCCTGAGTCCAGCTATCGATTCCTCCGCCGCATTTAATCGGCTCCATATCCATTCCCAGATTTTTCAGTGCTTTGGGCAGATTTTTCTGTTCCCTGATTTCGAGAACTTTTCCGTTTTCAATACGGATATGAATGGTATGAAAACGATTGGTTCCCATAATTAGTGGCTCATAAACCATGCAGGCATCCCGATCCAAAAACGTAAATACCATATCCAGATGGATGAATGACTCCGGAGTATCAGGCAATTCCTGAATCAGGATATGTTGCATCCCACTTTTTTTCGCTTTGATGTTTTCAAGAATGAAATCGATGCCCTGTGTGCTTGTTCTGATTCCGGTTCCAATAACCAATACATCCTCACGACCAACCTGAAAATCACCACCTTCAATAGATACACCCGGAAAATTATGAATATTTTCAGGAGTATTTGGATTGATAGTTGTAGTTTCCAGTAACGGATGGTGGTTGAAAATGGCATTCATGATTACTGCTTCACGATCGCGTACTTTACTGGCCATCTTGCCAATTAAAACTTCATTTCCAAACGACATGGAAGCATCGCGTGTAAAAAGGAAGTTATGAAGCGGACGAAGACTAAATCTTTCCTGACTTAAGTATCGGGTCAGGTTATTCCTCTCCAGAAAAACGCCCTGAATGAGTTGTCTTGCCAGCTCTTCTGCATTCTGATCAGCCAACCATGGATAGATATCCAAAGCACCTTCATTGATACAGATTTCCTTCAGCAATGATTTTTTAACTTCATCATTCTGAAAAATATCGGAAAGCAAATCTTTCACTTCAAAAGTCCGGGTAACTTTATTCAATACGCTTTTAAAATACGAATACTCATTACCGGCAACCGATAAGTTCAGGATATCGCTGTACAGGGCACGTTCGGCATTTTCAGGAGTCATCTCTTCCACTTCCTGTCCGGGTGTATGAATAATTACCCCTTCCAACTGTCCAATTTCGGAACAAACATCAATTTTGATTTTTTGACTGGTCTGCATTTTTGTATTTTTTACCCGCCAAAGATACAAACATTGAACTTCAGGGAATCGTAAACTGTTTGTTAATCGATTCAGTTTTATAACATATCCTTATCTTTGCAAAAGAAAACAGCGTTTATGAGACATTTGCTGGTTATAATTGTGATATGTTTAGCTTCTGGTCTGGCAACAAAAGCCCAAAAGCCAATTTTCGCCCATCACGATTCAATCGTGGTTGTTAATGGAGATACCTTGCCTCATTATAATCTTTCGACAACAAATATTTATAATGAAAAAAAGAATCGAAGGAAACAGGAGGATCAGCAATACTGGAGATTGGTTATGCGGGTAAAAAAGGTTTTACCGTATGCCAGAGAGGCTGCTGCCTTGATGAAAAAATATGAGATGGAAGTTCCGGCTGATGCCCGCGGAAGGGACCGTCGGGTTTATATCCGGAAAGCTGAAGATGAATTGATGTCGAAATATGGACCGACATTAAAGAAGTTTTCGATTAATGATGGAAAGGTTCTCATTAAACTCATCGACCGCGAGACCAATAAAATTTCGTACGAACTAATCCATGAACTAAAGGGAGATGTTTCTGCTGTATTCTGGCAGGGAGTTGCCCGTATTTTTGGGAATAACCTAAAAACGAAGTACGATCCATGGGGTGAAGATCGCCAGATCGAACAAATCATTCAGTATATAGAAATGGGGATTATCTGAATGAACGATTGACGATTAGACAATTTACTATTTACGATTTGAAAGTGTATATGCGTACAAAAAATAGTAAATAGTAAATAGTAAATAAAAAATAGTAAATAATTTCTATACCCCTTTCCCTTTCACACATTCCATGATTGTGTAAATCAGAATTTTAAAATCGACATATAACGAGATGTTTTTAAGATAAACCATGTCGTATTGCAGCCGTTCAACCATTTCATCCACATTCGAGGCATACCCGTATTTGACCTGGCCCCAGGAAGTAATTCCAGGTCTTACTTTTTGCAAATGTGTGACATATGGAGCTTTCAATGAAATCTGGTCAATGTAATGTTTTCTCTCCGGACGCGGACCTACCAAAGACATTTCGCCTAAAATAACATTGATGAACTGTGGAATTTCATCCAGGTGTGTCCGCCTCATAAACTGACCAACAGGTGTAATCCGTTTATCATCCGAACTCGAAAGCAGGGGGCCATTTGTTTCAGCATTACTGACCATGGTCCGTAATTTGAATATCGTAAATATTTTCCCAAATTTTCCAACTCGTTCCTGACTGTACAAAATCGGCCCATTCGAACTCATTTTTATTGCGATTGCTAATCCGATAAATACCGGGAAAAAGAGGATTATAGCGATAACAGAAACAACCACGTCGAGCAGTCGTTTGACGTTTTCCTGCCACACAGGCATTAGTCCATTCGAGATTTTCAGCAATGTGCTTCCGAATATGGTGTTGGTTTTGGCCTGATTGGTCAGAATATCAAATAAATCAGGAATTCCCCACACCGTATGTGTCCGGTTTTCAAGCAAAATAAGGATTTCGCTCAGTAACTTGTGCTCCGACGATTCAATAGCAATAATGATTTCTTCCACTTCATACTCGTTAATCACCTTTTGCAGGTTTTTATATGATCCCAGGTTGGGTACATATTTCTCGAGCGGATATGAATGCAGCTCATCAACGGTTAAAAATCCAATAATTTTATTTCCTGCCGGACGCTTCTGAGTCATCATATCTTCCATCAACCGGACAGCTTTATCGTTCGCTCCTATGATAATGGTGTTAAAACCTATGATTCGCCTGTGAATACGATGGATGGTTCGCGTGGTAAGGATAAGCCGGAACAGATAAGTAAAACCAAAATGCAAACCCAGTAAAGCGAAATACAGGTTGTAATATTTACGGTAATCGGGAACCCAGTCGTTTAAGAGCAACAGGAAAAAGATGATGGTTACTCCCGCAATGGTGGTAATGGCAGTTTTCCCCAGTTCAAGCAAACGCGATTTACGATAGATGTATGAATACTGACCGGTAATGTAATACAGGGTAATCCAGAATGCAGGAATAAAAATCAGGGCCAGGTAAAATTGCCGAGTAAATTCCAGCGGAATATCGTAACCAAATTTAATGGGTTCAATGTAAAGCTTTCGGTAAGAATAGAATAGAGTCCAGCTAATAAGTGAGGCAAGTATATCGAAACCCAGATACCTGGCTATTTGTAACTTTTTATGCATAAGTAAGGTTTGGTCCTGATTACATTCGTAATCATCGAACGCTTCAATGGTTAAAATATTGCGGCAAAAATAGATTTAAATTGTTAAAAATCGATCTCATTGAAACGCAGATGTTCTCTTATTTCATGCACAATCTGAACGCCGTGAAGGAGGTTGTCGAAGGAGTTTGACTTTTTATCCTGAGCCTGAATTAGCCGGATATAATTGCCTATAGCCGTAAATTCCTGATTCAAATATGGATATAAAACATACAAGGCTGGTTCGAATTCAAACTGGGTTCTTTTTGATTGCTCAAATATCTCGCAGTAACCCGGTAACTTTTCCTGAGTAACAGTTAAATTAAACACACTTCCATTTTCGTATTCAACACGAAGATTTAAAATGATCTGACCACCGGACTCTCTTATTCCAAAAATTTCCAGTTTTTTGTAATTGCTTTGAACGATTCGATTCATGGCTGTTAACAAAAGCAGCATTTCATGTGAAGGCTTAATAGAAACACCTTCGAAACAGGTTCTCAGATTAATCAGAAGTGGTTTTTCAAATTTATTGCTGAACGGATCAAAATAAGGAATGTAGTTGAATGGATTATACATGGCGGTAACAATTCCGGCTTCCTTCTCCAAATCGATTAGTTCCTTAATCTCCTTAATACTCAGGCCCGGAATGGTTTTCAGATACATGTGTTTACTCTTCCGGAGAATTAACCGAATCAGCTCACAGCTAATTATTTTGTCACTCAGGATCAGTATGGCATCCGAAATGTCCATCAAGCCAATGGGACTCATCACCTCATTAAAACCGGCCGGAACTGTAGTATTTCCGGAGAAATACACCCCGGCGACTTCTGTTCCTGCCATTGTTTTCAACTGGTTCAGAAGGTCAGTACTGGTGGTCTGATCGCCAAAGATTCCGAGTTTAATCATACCTGCAAAATAGGAATAAATTAAAAGTTGTAATATTGCTGATCAAATTACTTTTCAACTGCGATTGTTAATATTGTTTGCACTTGGAAATCTTTTCGAACCTATATTTGGCTATTTTTGAAAAAAAGGAATTTTATGGAGTTTCAGGATACTTTACGACATCAGGGATTACGAAAAATAATGGTCGAAGGTATACGTATCAAAGGTATTCGGGACGAAAAAGTGCTTGCTGCCATCGGTAAAGTACCCCGTCACCTGTTCATGGACAGCAGCTTTACGCAGTTTGCCTATAAAGATCAGGCTTTCCCAATCGGGGCTGGTCAAACAATCAGCCAGCCCTACACGGTTGGCTTTCAAACTCAACTTTTGGATGTTATGCGTTTCGATAAAATTCTGGAAATCGGAACCGGCTCAGGTTATCAGGCTGCCGTACTTCTTGAAATGGGAGCAAGTGTTTTTACCATTGAACGGCAACGCGAACTTTACCTGAAAACCCAATCCATTTTGCCTCAAATTGGCTATCACCCAAAATTTTTCTATGGCGACGGATACAAAGGACTTCCAACTTATGGCCCTTTCGATAAAATAATCATTACAGCCGGTGCGCCATCAGTACCGGAAGAACTGCTCACCCAGCTTAAAGTTGGCGGACGTATGGTAATTCCGATGGGACCCCGTGAAAAACAAACCATGTATGTTGTGGTGAAAACCAGTGATACCGAATATTACAAGGAATCGCACGGAACATTTGTATTTGTTCCAATGTTAAAAGGCACAGATAAATAAAGCAGTATTTACCATTTATTCAATTACAATTTACCATTTTGCTGTTCTTTAAAGCATTCAAATCGTAAATTGTAAATGGTCTAATAGTCAATCATAAAGTATGATACAGATAAAAAAATTCACCTTCAATCCGGTTCAGGAAAACACCTATGTTTTGTTTGATGAAACCAACGAATGCGTCATAATAGATGCTGGTTGTTATTTCGAAAATGAAATCCGGGAACTCGATCAATACATTTCCGAAAAGAAATTAAAGCCGGTGCGGCTCATCAATACACATTGCCATTTCGATCATATTATGGGAATTACGCATTGCCGTATAAAGTACAAAGTGCCATTCGAAATCCATCCAGACGAAGCTGTTTTAATTGAACAAGCCGCCGAGCATGGTGATCTGTTTGGCATTCCGATGGAACCGGTTGACGCTCCTGACAACTTCTTTCAGGAAGGTGATCAGATCACATTTGGCAATTCTTATTTGCAGGTTATTGAAGCACCGGGCCATTCTCCAGGCGGAGTTGCATTCTATAATCCTGAACAAAAAATCCTGATAGCCGGCGATATTTTATTCTATGGAAGTATTGGCCGGACCGACCTTCCGGGCGGAAGTTTTGAGCAACTGACTGAAAATATCAAATCGAAACTGCTTACTCTTCCTGAAGAAACAACAGTATTTTGCGGTCATGGTCCCGAAACGACCATTGGGTTTGAAAAGAAAACCAATCCGTTTCTGACCTAGAAGCTCCATCCACAACCCTTCCCAAAAAAGGGAAGGGAGTTAGGATAGCAATAATTCTGAATGTTTACACAACATGAAGCTATTTCTTCAAAGTTTGTGATATCCAAAAGTCCCCCGTTCGTGTTGCCTGAGCTTGCCGAAGGAGGGATTAGGTGGCACAGAATAAACAACAAAAATCATCTTATATTATTCCTGAAACTCGTAAACTTGCATCCTCAAAAAGTTAGAAAAGAATATTTCAAAAGATAAAATAATATACAAACGCCACAGCCTAAAGCCCCCTCTTTCGGAGGGGGTTGGGGGAGGCTCTAAAATTTTAAATCACATATGGCAAGCGATAAATTTGTAATGCGTCACATTGGTCCACGCGATCAGGAAATTCAGGAAATGCTGAATGTTCTCGGAGTTTCAACACTCGATGAATTAATCAGCCAGACAGTACCAGACAATATCCGGTTAAAAAATCCATTGAATCTGGAAGATGGGTTGACTGAGCGTCAGTATTTCCGTAAGATTTTGGCGCTGGCATCGAAAAATAAAGTTTTCAATACGTACATCGGGATGGGTTATTACGACACCATCACGCCTGCCGTTATTCTTAGGAATGTGCTGGAAAACCCGGTCTGGTACACCAGTTATACGCCTTATCAGGCAGAAATTTCACAAGGTCGTTTGGAAGCTTTGCTGAACTTTCAAACTATGGTTTGCGACCTGACTGGCATGGAAATGGCCAATGCAGGCCTGCTCGATGAAGCCACTGCAGCTGCTGAAGCCATGGTTATGATGTGGAATTCACGCTCCCGTGCAAAAGCAAAAGCCAACTCCAATGTGGTGTGGGTTGACGAAAAAGTATGGCCGCAAACGCTTGATGTGCTGATAACTCGTGCCAATCCACTGGGTATCGAACTGAAAGTGGCCGACTGGAAAAACTTCGAGTTAAATGATAATGCCTTTGGTGTTATTGTACAATATCCAAATTCAGATGGACAAATTGTTGATTACTCTGCGCTCACAAAAACCGCCCATGAAAAAGAAATATTCGTTGCAGTTGCTGCCGATTTGCTCAGTTTGTCAATTTTGACCCCTCCCGGAGAATGGGATGCCGATATCGTTTTTGGAAGTTCACAACGTTTTGGAGTTCCGATGGGCTATGGTGGACCACATGCCGCATTCTTTGCTTCAAAAGATTTTTTCAAGCGAAATATGCCGGGTCGTATCATTGGCGTTTCGAAAGATGCGCATGGCAACCGAGCCCTGCGTATGGCATTGCAAACCCGCGAACAGCACATTAAACGCGAAAAAGCGACATCAAATATTTGCACCTCGCAGGCACTGCTCTCAAACATGGCAGGTTTTTATGCCGTGTATCACGGGCCTGAAGGAATTACCCAAATTGCGAACCGGATTCACTGCATAACCGCTTTGCTTGAAAAAGAAATTTCAAGTTTGGGATACTCTCAGTTGAACAGCACTTATTTCGACACCATTCGTTTTGAATTGCCAAGGCACGTAAAACGCGAAGACATTGAATGGTTATCACTCGAACTGGAAATGAATTTCCGCTATTTTGAAAATGGTGAAGTAGGCCTGAGTATTGACGAAACCACCAACCTTGATGATATCAACTGGATTATTGAAGTTTTTGCCAAAGCAGCAAATAAACCATTCGGAAAAATCACGGAATACCCTGCTATTTGCACCATTCAGCCAGAATTCCTCAGAACTACGAATTTCATGCAACAGGAAGTTTTCAATAAATACCGTTCTGAAACCGAGATGGTTCGATACATCAAAAAGCTCGAACACAAAGATATTTCGCTCACCCACTCCATGATTCCGCTTGGATCGTGCACAATGAAACTGAATGCGGCAACTGAAATGCTGCCGTTAAGCTGGATCGAATTTGGTGGTATTCATCCGTTTGTTCCGAAGAACCAGGCACGCGGCTATCACGAAATGATGGAAGAATTGCGTCGCGATCTGGCTGAAATAACCGGTTTTGCCGATGTCAGCCTTCAGCCCAATTCAGGAGCAGCCGGCGAATATGCCGGATTGATGGTTATCCGACAATACCACATCAGCCGGAGTGAAGGTCATCGCGATGTAGTATTAATTCCTTCGTCGGCTCATGGAACCAACCCTGCCAGCGCCGTTATGGCCGGTATGAAAGTGGTGGTTACACCTTGCGACGAGCGTGGCAACATTGACGTGGAAGCTCTGCGCCAGAAAGCCGAAGAATTCAAAGATACTTTGTCATGTTTCATGGTTACCTATCCATCCACTCACGGGGTTTACGAATCGTCGATCACCGAATTGTGCGAGATTATTCATTCGCATGGCGGTCAGGTTTACATGGACGGCGCCAACATGAACGCGCAGGTTGGGTTGACCAATCCGAGCCGAATTGGGGCGGATGTTTGTCACCTTAACCTACATAAAACATTCGCTATACCTCACGGAGGTGGTGGTCCGGGGGTTGGCCCGATTGCCGTTGCAGCTCATTTGGTGGAATTTCTGCCTTCGCATCCGGTTATGAACAACGGACATGTCGGAATCACAGCTGTTTCAGCTGCTCCTTGGGGAAGTGCTTCGGTTCTGCCAATTACATACGGATATATCAAAATGCTGGGCGCCGACGGACTGAAACGTGCTTCGGAAATTGCCATTTTGAATGCCAACTACATTGCCAATGCTTTAAAAGATAACTACGGAATTTTATATACCGGCGAAAATGGCCGTTGCGCTCACGAAATGATTTTGGAATGCCGTCACCTGAAAGCCGCTTCGGGCATTACCGAAGGCGACATTGCCAAACGGTTGATGGACTATGGCTTCCACGCTCCTACCCTTTCGTTCCCGGTTCACGGAACGTTGATGGTTGAACCAACCGAAAGCGAATCGAAACAAGAACTGGATCGTTTCATTGATGCGCTCACAGGTATTTTCAATGAAATTCAGGCAGTTGCTTCAGGTGTTATGGATAAGGAAGACAATCCGCTGAAAAATGCACCGCACACTTCGGATGTGGTAACTGCCGACGACTGGAATCATTCATACAGTCGCCAAACAGCGGTTTTCCCATTGGCCTGGCTGAAGGAAAATAAATACTGGCCGCCGGTTGCCCGTGTTGACGATGCCTTTGGCGACCGCAACCTGGTTTGCACCTGCGAACCGATTGAAAGCTACAAATAGGAAAGATTTCGATTTTAAATAGTTAATCCTGACAGACTGAAAAAGCTTGTCAGGATTTTTTGTTTTAATGAATTATTCAACCCCTGCCCACAGCAGGCGGGCGTTCCGGATTGGCTTTTCAGTACGCTTCCTTTGCCCCCAGCGATGCTGGGGGTCAATAATAGTAAACTCCTTCAGAGTTTCTATAAGTTAAAATGCCTTT
>Ga0209261_10000214_pt1 | contig 15866 bp, 17 predicted proteins | sample DOMMetBare1Fresh_FD_187470 | JGI IMG/M metagenome (GOLD analysis project Ga0209261, IMG submission 187470) | Wetland sediment microbial communities from St. Louis River estuary, USA, under dissolved organic matter induced mercury methylation -... | ecosystem: Environmental > Aquatic >...
GAGCTCGGCAAGTGACGGATCCGACGCCTGCACCGATGCGCTGCCCGGGGTTCCCGGCACGCTGCCGAGCCGGGCGTTCGAGGCGTTGAGCACGTCACCGCCGGCATCGATCGTGATGCCGGCGGTCGGCACGTCGGCGTTCGAGATCGCCACGGCGCCGCCGCTCAAATTCACGCTGCCTCGCGCAGTGAGCGCCGCTGCTGGCGGCGTGGCCAGCGCGGAGTTCAGCCCCAACAGCACGGACACCTCGGCCTGCGCGTCGGAGGTTGCGGCCGTTCCCGCATAGCATTGCGATCCCAGGTTGCTGCAACCGCGCGACACCACGCGCACCACGCCCGGCTGGGCGATGCCGGTCGTCTCGAACCGAAGTTGAAAGGTCGGCGCCGGGCCGACGGGCAACACCAAGTCCGGCAAGCCGGCCGCTGGGCAACTGCAGGATGTTCCGGTGGACAGCACCATGCAGGTGGGCCGGAGGTTCGGCTGGCCGCCGGCAGACACGAAAGTGCCGCCGGCGTCCTGAGTCAAATGACGCTGCCGAAAGGTGTTGAACGCGGTGTTGGTGGTCGCAGCGCAGTTGGTTTCGTCGACTCGTCCGCCGCCGAGGGCCGCGACCGCGAACTCGATGCCGGCCTCAGCGGCCTCGAAGGCCTGGGTGGCTCGCTGGTTGTTGGCCGAGATGCGCTGCTCGAAGATCAGATTGCGGCTGGCGTATGCCGTGACCAGCGCCAGAATGAAGAACAGGACCACCACCACCAGCAGCGCGGCGGCGCCGCGCTGGGCATGGCTGGGTCTGGAACGTGGTGAGGACATGGCCAATCCCTTCAGGTGGGGCAGCTGCCGGTGACGACGTCGTTGCGCAGGCGTACGTTGCTTCGCACGGAACGCTGAACACTGGCATCGTTGGCGGCGCGGCCGTTGATCACGACCGCGACCTCGCGCAGCGACTGCGAGGGCGGGCAATTCACGGCCCCCGCCGCGCAGGTCTTGAAGCAGGAAAGCCCCACTTCCTGTGTCGTGAGCGTGACCTGAAACCCGGTGATCGTCAGCGTCCGGTCGTCGGTCAGCGGCTGCCAGACATCGCCGACCTTCATCTTGATGACACCGCCGTCCAGCTTGAAACCCGAGTGGTCGGTGGCATCGACCGCGCCGTTCTCGACACCGCGTGAGTAGTCGAAGGTCACTTCCGTCGCTGCAACGCCGCTCGCAGGCGTCATCGCGGTATACGGATTCGTCGAGACAGCCACCGCGCCGGCATGCCAGACACCGGTCTGGGCCGCGCCCCAGTAACCCGAGCGCCGCAGATCGCGCACGATGATGTCGGCCGCTGCTCTGAGATCCTGCTGTATTTGCATCTCCAGCATCAGCCGCCGGTTGTCACCCAGCTGATTCGACACCAGCAGCGCGGCGCCCGCGACGACGAACAGGCCGATGGCGACACCGACCAACAATTCCACCAGCGACAACCCGAGTTGGCGAGGCCGGGAACGAACGCGTGGTATCGACGACCGTGGCTTCAGCATGCTGGTACTCCGCGAAAGGAACCGCCCGGCGAACAGACTGTCGGCGAGCGCAGGGATTGGACCGAGGTGCGCAGCTGACCGCCGGCATCACCCTGAACGTTGATGACCAGATCGTCGGGCGTCGCAACGCCCTGCGGCGGCGCAAAGGTCACGGTGGTGCCGCTCGGGCTCGACGCGGCCAGTGACACGCCCTGTGCTCTGGGCACCTGCACGGTCTTGATTTCCTGGACGACGCCTGCCGGCAGGCAGGCCTGGCCGGGTGTGCGCGTGCAGTCGCACGCAGCACCCGCATCGACGGTGTGAATCGTGTAGCAGGTGATCGATGCATTGCCGCCGAACTGAACCGCAATTGACGTCGGCCGCGCGGTGAGCTCCGAGCGCGCGAGCTGCAGATCAGTGACGATCTGGTCGTGGACACCTTGCACGTGCTGACGCTGGATCATGCCGCGCATCGACGGTGCGACCAGGGTGATCAGCACACCGAGCACCAGCAGGACCGCCATGATCTCGATGATCGTCAGCCCCCGGTCGCGTCGAGCGGTCGTGGGCATGATCAGCGTGCCCAGCACCGATTTGCGTTGACGGTATCGACGGCGTTTGCATCGTCCAATGATTCGTAGATGAGCACGCCGCTGGCTGCACGGACGCGCAATCCTCGGCAACGGGTGTCGCCGAACTGTGACGAACCTGGCTTGGCCGAGGCAGTGATCGAGTACTGCGCGGGTCCGACGTCGGAGATGGTCAGGTTGTAATATTCCGTGGAGCTCGGCTGTGACCCAGGCAGTGCGGCGATGTTGGCGGCATAGCTGGTATTGCCGGCCCGATGCCGCTCCTGGGCCTGTTGCAACTGCATCAGCGCAGCCACCGCCTCGGCGCGCCGCCCCTTGCGGGTGGAGTCCTGGTACGAGGGTACGGCGATCGCCAGCAACAGCGCCGCAACCGCCACGACGATCATCAGCTCGATCAAGGTGAAGCCAGACTCCGGCGACGCTGAGTTCGATTCGTGACGCATTTCACGATTATGTCGACGGCAGGGCGAAATGCATCGGTGATCGGACGCCGCTCGTCGGGCTGCGCCGACCGCCCGTCGGGTGGCCTGCTCTCAACAGGACGTCACGCCCGGCATCGAGGCCTGTGGAGTGCACGTGCGCACCCGGCCCAGCAGGCTGACGACCTGATGCAACGCGCGGCCATCGCGTGCCTCGGCGCGGAGCGTGGCCGTGGGGGTCACCGTGCCCTTCACTGGGTCGAAGATCATGCTTCTGGTGCTTGCGCGCACCTGGACCCGGCTGGAGCCAGGAAACACCACGGCACGGTGGACTTCGCCCGCAACCTCGCAGGCACCGCGCTGCACCTGTTCGCAGTCGCAGTTCGGCACGGGTCCGCTGTGGACCAGGTAGCAGGTACCGCCATGGGACTCCTTGAGTGTCAGTCGCAGTGTGTGGTTGCGCGCCACCGCCGCGCTTCGTGCAAAGTGGACGTCGGTTTCGATCTGTGCCGCCACGCCCGCGAGCTCGGCGCGCTGGCGCAGCGCCTCTACGCTTGGCATGCTGGCACCGACCGCCAGCCCGGTGACGACCAGCACCATCATCACCTCCACCATGCTGACCCCGCGTTGCCGGGAAGTGAAGGTATTCGTTGTGCTTGCCATGGTTTGCTCCAAAGGGGTGAATGGATGCAAACCACTGTAGGAAACGACGGCGTGCCGCGCGTCGCCCTCCTGTGGGTTTCGAGCACGCTCTGACAGGTTCCTTCGGTCGGGTGCCCCCAGAAGGGGGTGGTCGCGATGACGCCTAGATGTCGCGAATCAGCTGCCGGAACTCGTCGACGTCTTCGAAGCTGCGGTACACGGACGCAAAGCGAACGTAGGCCACCTTGTCGATCCGCTTGAGCTCGCGCATGACCAATTCGCCGACCCTGGCACTCGGCACCTCGCGCGCGCCCAGGGCCAGCAGCTTGTCCTGGATTCGCTCGAGGGCCGCATCGATCTGCTCCATGCTGACCGGGCGCTTGCGCAAGGCCAGCTGCATGGACGCACGCAGTTTGACCGGATCGAAGTCCACGCGGGCGCCGTCCTTCTTGACGACGGCCGGCAACGCGATTTCCGCCCGCTCATAGGTCGTGAATCGCTTGTCGCATTTGAGGCAGCGGCGACGCCGGCGTATCACGTCGCCTTCGTCGGATTCGCGTGTTTCGACGACCTGCGTTTCAGCGTGGCTGCAGTAGGGGCATCTCATGACGATGTCTTGCAGGCGGCACGATCGGGTCGCGATACGCGTCAACGATAGACCGGAAACTCCCGCGTCAGCGCGGCCACCTTGGTGCGCACCGCTGCGATGACCGCCGAGTCTTGCGGAGCGTCGAGCACGTCGGCGATCAGGTTGGCCGTCTGGATAGCCTCAGCCTCGCGAAATCCGCGTGTCGTCATGGCCGGTGAACCGAGCCGGATGCCGCTGGTCACCATCGGTTTCTGCGGGTCGTCGGGTATGGCGTTCTTGTTGCAGGTGATGTGCGCCTGACCCAGAACGTTTTCCGCATCCTTGCCGGTGATGCCCTTGGCTCGCAGGTCGACGAGCATCAGGTGGCTCTCGGTGCGACCGGATACGATGCGCAAACCGCGGGCGGTCAGCGCCTGTGCCATCGCCGCGGCGTTCTTCAACACCTGCTGCTGGTATTGCTTGAAATCGGGCTGAAGCGCCTCCCTGAACGCGACGGCCTTGGCGGCGATGACGTGCATCAGCGGGCCGCCCTGGATGCCGGGGAATATCGCGCTGTTGATCGCCTTGGCCACTGCCTCCTTCATCAGGATGAGTCCACCGCGCGGTCCGCGCAGCGTCTTGTGCGTGGTGGAGGTCACCACGTCGGCATGTGGCACTGGATTTGGGTAGACGCCGGCCGCAATCAGCCCCGCGTAGTGCGCCATGTCGACCATGAACAAGGCGCCCGCATCGCGCGCGACCTTTGCAAAGCGTGCGAAGTCGATGTGCAGCGCGTACGCGGACGCACCGGCGATGATCAGCTTGGGTCGATGAGAATGCGCCAGGCGCTCCATGGCGTCGTAGTCGATCTCCTCGCGGCCGTTCAGCCCGTAGCTGACCACCTTGAACCACTTGCCGCTCATGTTCAACGCCATGCCGTGGGTCAGGTGGCCACCTTCGGCAAGGCTCATGCCCATGATGGTGTCGCCAGGCTGCAGCAGCCCGAAGAAGGCGCCCTGGTTGGCCTGAGAGCCTGAGTTCGGCTGGACGTTGGCGTGTTCGGCGCCGAACAGCTCCTTGGCCCGATCGATGGCCAACAGCTCGACCCGATCGACATGTTCGCAGCCGCCGTAATAGCGCTTGCCTGGGTAGCCTTCGGCGTATTTGTTGGTGAGCTGGGAGCCTTGCGCTGCCATCACGGCGGGCGACGCGTAGTTCTCCGACGCGATCAGCTCAATGTGTTCCTCCTGACGACGGTTCTCGTCGGTAATCGCCGACCAGATTTCGGGATCTACGTTTGAGACGGTGCTGGTCCTGTGGTCGAACATGGCTTTTCGTTTGGTCGTCGTAATGTGGTCGCGCCCGTCGGCTCGAGATCCCAGTGACGGCTTCTCTGATTCAGGGCTGCCCAGGCGAACGGCCGACACCGGAAGCATCTGCTTTGCAGCTTCCGATCGCGCTTCCCGGTGGTGCACCACCTCGGGCCCGCTTCGGGCTCAGTCGCCAGTCGCGCGAATGTGAAAGTCTAGCGGACCTTGCGCAGGTCCTCGCGCCAGGCCGTCAGCGCAGCAGCGCGACGTGGTCCTCGTCCGTCTGCGCGCCTGAGCTGTCATGGCTCTCGCCGCTCGCGGGCGCTGGATCCCGATTCTGGGCCGCCGGTGCGGGCGAGAGCAGCGGTGTGCTGACGGCGACGATCTTGCCTTCAGCGACCCGCTTCAGGTTGGCCTGCTCGGCCAACACCTTGGCCACGTAGCCGCCATCGTCGGCAAGGTTGGCCGCCCCCACGTAGTAGCGCAGGCCGGCCTCCAGCCCGCCGGCACGCGCGATGCACTCCTTCAACACCTGAACGCCCACCCGAAGGTTCGTCACCGGGTCGAATGCTGCACGCTTGCCGCCGTAGGGCTCGTATTTGTCGTCATGCATGTGCGTCAGCACCTGCATCAAGCCTTGGGCCCCGACCGGGCTCTGCGCAAAGGGGTTGAAACTGGATTCGACAGCCATCACCGCCAGAATCAATGTCGGGTCCAAGCTGACGCGCTGTCCCACGGTCCAGGCCTCCTGCACGAGGCGACTGATCGGTTCGGGCGCGACCCGGTAGCGACGCGCCAACCATCCCGCGATGCTGGCCTGCTGGCGAGGTAACGAGGCAGGGTCCGCGGCAGTGGCTCGGGTGACCGCATCGCCGGCGCTGCTGTCGCGGGGCAGGACACCTTGTTCGGTGTCGCGGGCTTCCTGACGCGCCAACAGCCAGTCGAGCGTGTGCTGCTCCACTGCGGCTCGCAAGTCAGGTCGCGCTGTCGAAAACACCAGCACACCGGCCACGACGGCCAAGCCGAGCATGGCCAAGCTGTTGTGGCTGACCTCCAGCATGCCGACGCCCACGTCTCGGCCGAACGTGCCCATCGCCCGCGTGCAGGCGCAATAGACAGATGAGAATCGAGATCGAAAGGGCATTTGACTCGCTGGTGACTTTGGTATCGACTTTGCTGCAGCAGGCCCCCGCAAGGCCCGGTCCGCCGAACATAATGCGCCGGCTTCAACCAATGCGCCACCACTTGGTTCTTTCGGGTAAACCCTCATCGCATCGGCGTCGGCCGGATTCTAGACACCCAGCAAATAACCGGTCAATCATAACAAGTTGAATCATTATTACGAAAATTGAAATATCGAGATCTCCGCGAATTTCTGGTCGCGTTGGAACGCGATGGGCAGCTGCTCCGGGTCCCGGACTCGGTGTCGCCCAGGCTGGAGATGACTGCATTTGCCGACAAAGCGCTGCAGTCGGGCGGCCCGGCGCTGCTTTTTGAGAGTCCATCCGGGTTTTCGACTCCGGTCCTGGCCAACCTGTTCGGAACCACCCGGAGGGTGGCCCTGGGAATGGGTGTGTCCGACCCTTTACATTTGCGGCAGCTAGGGCAATTGCTGGCCAGCATGAAGGAGCCTGAGCCACCGAAGAGCATTGGCGACGCCGGCCGCCTGCTCGGAATGGCCAAGTCGCTCTGGAACATGCGGCCCACACACCGAAAGACGGGACCCTGCCACGATGCCGAGGTGGACGGAGATCGGGTCGACCTGGGGCGTTGGCCCATTCAGACCTGCTGGCCGGGCGACGCGGGGCCGCTGATCACCTGGGGCCTGGTGGTCACGCGCGGTCCTCAGCGCATCGAAAGACCGCGACGGCGCCAGAACCTCGGCATCTATCGGCAACAGGTGATCGGCCGGCGCGAAGTCATCATGCGCTGGCTTTCACACCGCGGCGGCGCGCTGGACTTCCGGGATTTCGCGCTCGCGAATCCGGGCCAGCCATTTCCATTGGCGGTTGCGCTCGGCGCGGACCCTGCGACAACCCTGGGCGCTGTAACACCCGTCCCGGACAGCATGTCGGAGTATCAGTTCGCAGGTCTGCTGAGGGGCTCGCCGACCGAGGTTACCGACACGAAAGTCGGCGAACCAGGACACCCGCTGCAGGTGCCTGCCGCCTCTGAAGTCATTCTCGAAGGGCACATCCCGACGGCTGCAGCCGACTACGAGGGGTATAGCGAATCTGGCGTTCGCTGCCGCTCGATCGGCGGTTACCTTCACGCGATCGAGGGTCCCTTTGGAGACCACACCGGCTATTACAACGAACAGGAGTGGTTTCCGGTCTTTCGCATCGACCGGATCACGCACCGCTCGGATCCCATCTACCACTCCACGTACACCGGGCGGCCGCCCGACGAACCTGCAGTGCTTGGAATGGCGCTCAACGAAGTGTTCGTGCCCATCCTGCAGCGGCAGTTTCCAGAGATCGTCGACTTCTACTTGCCCCCGGAAGGTTGCAGCTACCGGCTCGCGGTGATTTCGATGCGAAAGAGTTATCCGGGGCACGCCAAGCGGCTGATGTTCGGCGTTTGGAGCTTTCTGCGACAGTTCATGTACACGAAATTCATCATCGTCACCGACGACGACATCGATGTGCGCGACTGGAAGCAGGTGGTATGGGCATTGACGACGCGTGTCGATCCTGTGCGCGATACGACGCTGGTCGACCAGACCCCGATTGACTACCTCGACTTCGCTTCTCCGGTCAGCGGCCTGGGCGGAAAGATGGGGCTCGATGCCACCAACAAGTGGACTGGAGAATCGTCGCGTCGCTGGGGTGATCCGATTACGCACGACGCCGCCGTCAGGGAACGCATGAACGCTCTGTATGAACGGCTGGCGGGCGGCGCGAGCTGACCAAGGCCTTGTTGGGCTTGCGTGCGGGGTCTTTCGCGACTATCCTATGAGCGGCCTCTCTGGAGGCTATTTCAAGTGCGCAGTCTCTGCGCCGTAGAAGCCCTGGACCATCAATCTCCGGAGCTCCATCAGGTGACTTCAGTCACCCGCCCCTTCGGTCCTGCAGGAACGAAGGGGTTTCGTGTTTCTGGGGCCAGGATTCCTGGTGAGCGCAACCTCAGGGAACTCAACAACTAGGCGCCGAACAGGAGGCCTGCCGCTTCTCTGAGCACCGCGCGCACCCGCGTATAGCCCTCGCTGGAGGGCATCCAGCGGAGCATTACGCGCTCGCTCGACGCGGCCAAGCCCATTGGCGCCGGCGTGACTCGAAGCGCGGTCTGGGCGCGCTGCGATTCGAGCTCGAAGGCTCGCACCGCGCGCCGTATGTGCCAGCCATGCGTTACGACGACGATGTCGGTCACTCCGGCAGGTTTGAGCATCGCCACGCTGTGCGACGCGTTCTCGCGCGTGTCGCGCGATTCCGACTCGATCCACGTCAGCGGGCGCCCGTAGTCGCGTTCCGCGATGCGCGCAGCCGCCTCAGCCTCGGGCACGCCCACGCTTTCGGCAAGACCCACGCCGCCCGAAAACAGGATCGGCGCTCCGGTCTGACGCGACAGCCAGATTGCGTAGTGGAGCCGATGGAGCGACATGCCGTTCAGGTTCGACAGACCGTACTCGGGTGCAAAGACTTCGCGCCCACCGCCCAGCACCACGATCGCCACCTTCTTGCCACTGCCCACCAGGCGTTTGATGTCGGCAATCCTTTCGGTGCTCAGCGCGGGCGGCGGTTTCAGCGCAGAAGCTTCAAGCCAGTCGCCGACTGCGCTGCAGCAGCTGAGCCACACGCCCGCCGCGCCCATCAGCATGGTGAACCACGCAATCGAGCGGCGCCAGTACAACAGCCGCGCGCCGAACAGCATCAACAGCAGCCACGGCACCGGTGGCAGCAACATCGCGGTCAACATCGGCTTCCATGCTTGGAGGCCGAGCAGGACGAACAGATCGTTCACAGGATGTTCTTGGTGGTCACTGCTAGCATGGCGTCGGGCATTCTGCGCCGCGAAGCCGCGGATCCCGCGTGCAATATGCCCTGGCCGAAACCCGCTGTTACCCCTCGTGTTCGACCTGTGTCGCTGTCGTCGCGAGCAGACCGCGCAGCGCGGCGGCTGCCTGCCGTGCCGGCACAGCCGCCAGCCAATGCCTCGGCGCACGACGGCGCGCCGTCACACTCGGCACAATCGGAAGTCTGTAAGCACCGCGTCGCCGGTGTCGACTATTCAAGACCTCACGAACCGGAGTCCGACACCATGACTGAATCGATCACCCTGGCCGGCGGCTGCTTCTGGTGCCTGGAGGCCGTGTATGAACTGGTGGACGGCGTGGTGGCGGTCGAGTCCGGCTACAGCAACGGGCATGTTCGCGACCCCAGCTACGAGCAGGTCTGCAGCGGCGATACCGGGCATGCCGAGGTCGTGCGCGTCGAGTTCGATCCGGCGCGCATCACGCTGCGCGAGATCCTGGAGATCTTCTTCACGATCCACGATCCGACGACGCGCAATCGCCAGGGCAACGACATGGGTCCTCAGTACCGATCGGGCATCTACGTGACCAGCCCGGCGCAGGAAGCCATCGCGCGCGAGGTGATCGAGCAGGTCGATCAGCAGCTCAAAGGTCGTGTCGTCACCGAACTCGCGATGCTCGACAACTATTGGCGCGCCGAGGACTACCACCAGCATTACTTTGCCCGCCATCCGGGTGAGGGCTACTGCGCGTTCGTCGTCGGCCCCAAGGTGGAGAAGTTCCGCAAGACGTTTGCGGCGCGCGTGCGCAAGGCCTGAAGTGCTGTCGCTGCGCGGCCTGAGCTATCGCTACCCTGCCGGGCCCGTGCTGGTGTTTCCGGACTTCGAGGCGCCGGCCGGTGCGCGCGTGCTGTTGAGCGGCCCCTCGGGCAGCGGCAAGTCGACACTGATCGCGTTGTGCGCCGGCTTGCTGGCGCCTCAGCAGGGCGCGCTGCGCGTGGCGGGCCAGGATCTATCGGCGATGACCGCGGCCCAACGCGACGCCTGGCGTGGCGCGACGCTCGGCGTCGTGCCGCAGCGCCTGCATCTGAGCGCCAGCCTGACGGTGCTGGAAAACCTGGCGATGCCTTTTGTCAGCGTCGGCATGCCGGTCGACCGCTCGAGACTGGAGATGCTGTTGGGCGAACTGGACATCGGCGCCCTGGCGGGCCGTCGCCCTCATCAGCTCAGCGTCGGGCAGGCCCAGCGTGTCGCCCTTGCGCGCGCGCTGGTGCGCCAACCGACGATGCTGCTGGTGGACGAGCCCACCGCCAACCTGGACGACGAGGCCATCGCGGCCGTGCTGCAGCTGCTCGAGCGCACCGCGCGACACGTCAACGCCACGCTGCTCATCGCCACGCACGATGCGCGCGTCGCACAATCGCTGCCCGAGGCGAAACTGCTGCGCCTGACCCGGCCGACAGCTGAGGTCGTGGCATGAGCCTGGCCGGCCTGGCCTGGCGCTTCCTCTGGGCGCGGCCGTTGGTCGCCGCACTCAATCTCGCGCTCCTGTCGCTGGGCGTCGCCGCGATGGTGTTCCTGCTGGTGGTCGGTGCCCAGGTCGAGCGCTCGTTGCAGCGTGACCTGACCGGCATCGATCTGGTGGTGGGTGCCAAGGGCAGCCCGCTGCAGCTCATTCTCGCCGGGGTCTTTCATCTCGACGTGCCCACGGGCAATGTGCCACTCGCGGCCGTGCAGACCCTGCGCGGCAATCCGATGGTGGCCCAGGTGATCCCGTTGGCTCTGGGCGACAGCCTGCGCGGCTACCGCATCGTCGGCACCACGCCGGACTACCTGGCGCTGTATGCCGGGCAGCTTGAGCAGGGGCGCTCTTGGGTGGCGCCGCTGGAGGCGGTGGTGGGTCAACAAGTCGCTCGAGAGCTGGGCCTGCAACCCGGGCAGCGTTTTGCCGGCTCACACGGCCTGGGGCGCGACGGCGAATCGCACGGCTCGGTGCCCTATACCGTGGTCGGGCGCCTCGCACGCTGCGACTGCGTGCTCGATCGGCTGGTGCTGACCGGTGTCGAGTCGGTGTGGGCGGTGCACGAGCACCACGAAGCCGAGGACGTGCAAGACCAGAAGGCCCTGCGCGACGAGCGCGAAGTGACCCTGATGCTGCTGAAATATCGCTCGCCATTGGCCGCGGTCACCGTGCCGAGATGGGTGAATGCGCAAGACGGCCTGCAGTCTGCCGCGCCGGCATTGGAAAGCGCTCGACTGTTTCGCATGGTCGGCGTCGGCGTCGACGTGTTGCGTGGTTTTGCGATGTTGCTGATCGGGGTCGGCGCGGTGTCGGTATTCGTCGCGCTGTTGCACGCGGTGCGCGACCGCGAGCCCGACCTGGCGATGATTCGCATGCTCGGCGCGCCGCCGCGGCGGTTGGCGGCGCTGATCATGCTCGAAGCGCTGTGGCTGTCCGCATTGGGGACTGCGCTCGGCCTGGCGCTGGGCCATGGTCTGGCGCAGGTGCTGGGCTGGACGCTGGCACGCGACCGTTCGCTGACGGTGGTCGGGTTGTACTGGACGCCGGGCGAGCTTTGGTGCATCGTTGCGGTGGTTGCGCTGGCAATGGCGGCTGCGGCGTTGCCGGCCCGGCGTGCCATCCGACTCGACATCACCAGCTTGTTGCAGACGCCACGATGAACCATTGAGCCGGATCGACGGGCAAGGATGAGAAGACAATGCCTGCGCATCGCCTGCAAAGACCTGTGTATCGGCACACACCGTGGGACGCGAGATGAACGAGAAGGCGATTTGGGCTCTGGCGACCGTGGCGCTTGCCGCGATGGCATCGGGAGCGATGGCCCAGGCGGCCACCGGAGGACCCGGTTCGGCACCGGCGATCGCCGGGCAGGGGCCGGGCTTTCACGATCCGCGCAGCCCTTTCAAGCCGATCGTGGCGCGCGAAGGCGTAGTGTCGTGGCAGGTGCTCGCCGCGGTGACGCCGAAGACCGAGAAGAATCGCGTCGTGCCGATCTTCCCGCAGAGCGTTCAGGCACTCAACAACCAGACCGTCAGGCTCGAAGGCTTCATGATGCCGCTCGAGCCGGGTGAAAAGCAGCGCCACTTCCTGCTGTCGTCGGTTCCCACCACCTGCTCGTTCTGCGTGCCGGCCGGGCCCGAGGGCCTGGTCGAGGTGCGCAGCCGCACACCCGTGAAGTACACGCTGGATCCGGTGCTGGTCGAGGGCAAGTTGGCCGTCCTGAGCGACGACCCCTACGGTCTGTTCTACCGCATCGTCGACGCGCAGCCGCTTCAGCCTTGAGCCCCGGCCGGGCCGGCGCGAGGCTACGGAGCCAGTCGCTGTCGTGTCCAGCGACCGTCGGCCAGCTGGTAGCAGATGCGGTCGTGCAGCCGGCTGCGCCGGCCCTGCCAGAACTCCCACCGGTCGGGCGTCAACCGATATCCGCCCCAATGGGGCGGGCGCGGCGGGTTGAGCGCGTAACGCGCGGCGAACTTGGCCGCCGCGGTCACCAGTACGGCGCGGGAGACGATCGGTTGGCTCTGCGGCGAGGCCCAGGCGCCGATGCGAGAATCGAGCGGGCGCGTCGCGTAGTAGGCGTCCGATTCCTGCGCGTCGATCCGGGTTACGCCACCTTCGATGCGCACGACGCGCTCGAGTTCGACCCAGTGAAACTGCAGAGCCGCGAAGGGCTGCGTTTGAAGTTCCCGACCCTTGCGGCTTTCGTAATTCGTGAACCACACGATGCCGCGCGCATCGCAGCCCTTGATCAGCACGACGCGTGTCGACGGGCGACCGTTCGGACCGACCGTGGCCAGCGTCATCGCGTTGGGCTCGGGCAATTGCGCCAGGATGGCCTCGTGCAGCCAGGTCGAGAACTGCCGCATCGGATCGTCGGCGCAGGAGGTTTCGTCGAGCTCCGCCCGTTCGTAGCTCTTGCGCAGTTCGGCCAGTGACGGTTTGTCCATGGCATCAGTATGCATGCACCGAACGACTACGGACTGCACCCTACGTGGAACGCCTTAAGTGAAGCTCCCACTGTTTGCATGCCTCTCGCGCACCCATGCTAGACGGCAACGACACCCGTCGTACCGGTTGCCTGTGGGGGGATTGCCGGCACGCTGAAGGTGCAGCGCATGCAAAACCAACCAACCGTCATCGTATTGGCCGCGGGACGCGGCAGCCGATTCAAGGGTGATGCGCACAAGCTGCTGCAGCCCTTTGCGGGATCCACCGTGCTCGGCACCTCGCTGGATCGCGCGATCGAAACCGGCATGCCGGTGCGGGTGGTGACCACGCCCGGCCTGACCGCCGAGGCCTGCCGCCATGTGGCGCTGCGCGACATCGTCGAGTTGCCCGAGGCCAGCGGCCCGGGATCGGAGCACCTGGGCATGGGCTACTCGATCGCCAGCGGCGTGTCGGCCAGCGCCGACGCGGCGGGCTGGCTCATCGTGCCCGGCGACATGCCGATGTTGCGCACCAGCACGTTGATCGCGGTGGCCGATGCACTGCCGCAACACGCGGTGGTCTATGCCCAGCACCAGGGACGGCGCGGACACCCGGTGGGCTTTTCGGCAGAGCTGTACTCCGAACTGGTGCAGCTGACAGGCGATGAAGGCGCGCGCCGCGTGGTCGCGCGTTTTCCGTCGTTCGGCGTCGAAGTGGACGATCCGGGCGTGCTGATCGATCTCGACACCACCGACGACCTGGCGGCGCTGCTTGCGCGGCTGAGCGCCACGACGGTTGAGCCGAGGCGCGCAGCGAGCTGACCCGGCGCTGCGTCAGAAGCGCTCGAGCGCGCCGAGGTAGCGCCACTGGCCGATCGGCAGACGGCCCAGCGTGATGCGACCGATGCGCACGCGTTTCAGCCCCAGCACCTCCAGGCCAACCTGCTCGCACATGCGGCGGATCTGGCGCTTTCGACCCTCTCGCAGCACGAATCGAAGCTGGTCTTCGTTGGCCCAGCTCACCTTGGCCGGGCGCAGTCTGCGACCATCGAGTTCCAGCCCATGCTGCAATCGTTCGAGCGCCTGCGCGGGCAGGGCGTCGGAGCCCGGCACGCGCACCCGCACCAGGTATTCCTTTTCGACCGGGCTGTCGTCGCCGATCAGAATCCGTGCGATGCGCCCGTCCTGCGTCAGCACCAGCAATCCGGTGGAGTCGATGTCCAGTCGCCCGGCGGGCGCCAGTCCGCGCGTGTGCGCGGGCTGAAATCGCGGCCCTGGCGCCGCGCCTCTCCATTGGTTGGCGGCGGTGACCAGTGTGGCGGCGCTGGGATAGCCGTCTTCGGGCTGGCCGCTGACGAACCCGACCGGCTTGTGCAGCAGCACGGTCACGCGGCCGGCCTGTTGGGTCTTGGCGGCGGCGTCGATGGTGATCGCCTGCTGCGCCGTGATGCGCTGGCCCAGGACTGCGGGCACGCCGTCGACGCGCACCCAGCCGGCCTCGATCCACTCGTCGGCCTCGCGACGCGAGGCCAGCCCGAGCGCGGCCATGCGTTTGGAAAGCCGTTCTCCCTCTGCGGATTGGTTCATTGCGAAGCGATCTTCATGCCGAACAGTTCAGCGACCGCCTGCCGGTATTGAACTTGCCCCACGGCATTGGTGTTGTGATGCGTCCCTCCTTCGACGAGCACGAAACGCTTCGGCTGCCTTGCCCGGTCGAACAGCGCGCGGCCAAGTTCGGGTTTGATCAGACTGTCGTTGCTGCCGTGAACGACGAGCAGTGGCGCCTTGATCTTGTCCAGGCGCGAGGCGGCATCGAAGCGCTGCGTGATCAGCGGGCCGAGCGGCAGCCAGCCCCACTTCAACGTCGAAAACACGTCGGGGATGGACGTGAAGCTGCCTTCGACGATGACGCCGCTGGCGTCGTCGACCACGCTGGCCAGGCGCAGCGCAATCGCGCTGCCCAGCGAATGGCCGAAGAGGAATCGCCTGGCTTGCGGCTGCTTCTCTTCCAGCCACTGCCACGCCGCCATCGCATCTTCATGCGCCAGGTCTTCGCTCGGCAAGGTCTGCGTGCTCTGGCCGAAGCCACGGTAGTCGATGCCCAGCACCGCAAAGCCGAGGTCGTGCATGCGCTGCATGCGATGGGCGGAAGAGCGCACGTCCCAGCGCGCACCGTGCAGGTAAAGCATCACCGGGGCGTCGGCACGCGGCTGCGGCAGCCACAGGCCGTGCAGCTTGACCCGCGACTTCTCTTCGGCCGACGCGAACTCGATCCAGACATCGCTCAGGTCCTCGACGCCCTGCGCACCGCCCCACCAGGTGCGGTCGCTGGGCTGGAAGATCCATTTGCGCTGCTGCACGTCAAGGGTGGTGCAACCGGCGAGGCTGGCGAAGGCCAGAACGGCGACAAGCAACCAGCGCGTGAGTGGGCTGCCCTTCATCATCTGCCTCGCATGAACAGAGCGTCGAGTTCGGTGAGTGTGATCTGCCGCCACGTCGGCCGGCCGTGATTGCACTGGTCAGCACGCTCGGTGCGCTCCATGGCACGCAGCAGTGCGTTCATCTCGCCGACGCTGAGTTGGCGGTTGGCGCGCACGGCGCCGTGGCACGCCATCGTCGCCAGCAACTCGTGCTGGGCGCGCTCGACCGCGTTGCTGGCGCCGAGCTGGGCCAGGTCGGCCAGCACGTCGCGCACGAGCTCGGCGATGTCGCCACCGGCCAGCGCCGCCGGCTGTGAACGCACGGCCAGCGTGGTTGCGGAGAGCGTCGTGATCTCGAGCCCGAGGCGCCGCAGTTCGATGTCGTGTGCCTGCACGGTGGCGACCTCGTCGGCCGTGGCGGCGAACGTCACGGGAACCAGCAGCGGCTGCGCCTCGATCGTTCTTGCCGCGGCGAAGTTGGCCTTAAGCCGTTCGTAGACA
>Ga0209261_10000215_pt1 | contig 15687 bp, 13 predicted proteins | sample DOMMetBare1Fresh_FD_187470 | JGI IMG/M metagenome (GOLD analysis project Ga0209261, IMG submission 187470) | Wetland sediment microbial communities from St. Louis River estuary, USA, under dissolved organic matter induced mercury methylation -... | ecosystem: Environmental > Aquatic >...
TGCAATAGCATTTGCTCTTTCTGCATTCTTTTTAGCTTCCAGGTCGAGCTGTGCTTTCTTTGAAGATTCTGAACTGACAATCAATCCATCTTTTTTAGCCTGCACTTTATTCGCTTTTTCTGCCACCCAGGCTTCGAATTTAGTTTCAGCTTCTTCAGCGGTAAAAGCGCCTTTGGCAACTCCGCCTAAAAGATGTTTTTTGTACATTACTCCTTTGTAAGATAAAATAGCTCTTACGGTGTCGGTTGGTTGAGCGCCATTAACTAGCCAGTTTAAGGCTTTGTCAAAATCGAGATCGATTGTAGCAGGATTTGTGTTTGGATTATAAGATCCAATCCTTTCAATGTTACTACCATCCCGTGGTGCCCTGCTATCAGCTATCACAATGTGATAGTAAGCAAACCGTTTGCGACCATGTCGCTGCAATCTGATTTTTGCTGGCATTTTGCTTAAATTTAAATGATAAACAGTTATAAAAAAATTTGTGGCGCAAAGGTAAAACATTAATCCTGAATTCAAAATCACCTGCTAAAATAAATATCTTTGCAACAAACAACCTTTTCAGGTTATCGCGCATCTTTATCACTATTGATCCAATACTCAAAAAACAATATCATGAAACAGTTAAAGATTCTTTTGATTTTAATTTTCTCCATTTACCTGGTCTCCTGCAATAAAGAAGAGACTCAGCCAGAAGGTCTTGGGGATGTGCTGATAGTTACCAAAAAAATTGGCGCCAATACCATGTATGGATTGTCCTTTTATGCGTACACATTCAGCGCTTTTAAATCAGTAAAGGTTGTAAATTCTGCTGCTCCCGAAAAGGTTTATACCCTGAAAGCCAACCAGGATTATGCCACCAATTTTTATTACGAAACTCCTGATTCAGAGTTTTCAGCTACCAAACCGGTTGCTGCAACCTATACTTTTTCGGCAGTTTTTCAGAACGACGCGACCAACGATTTTCAGGATGTATTAACCGAAAAGGCTTTAGCCATACCGGCCATCGATATCTGTGAATATAACACAACCAAGAGCATGCTCGATGTCAGCTGGGCAGACGTACCTGATGCCAGCAGTTATGCCATCAATATTCTGGATGATACCAAGGTGGTTTTTGGTAGTGTCGAATTGTCGGGCAGCATCAAATCCTATTCTATCAGTGCGAATGGCGGTGGATGGTTAAATGGTTTTTCGCCGGTCAAAGGAAAAACCTACAAAGTAAAAGTGTTGGCGTTTCTATACGAATCATCGGGGAATGCATACAACGTACAAGCTACATCGGTTGGTGAATCAACTGCTGTCTGGGGCGAATAATATTTATTGAAATGGCTAAATTGCTGAATAGTTGAATCATGCATTACAACAATTTAACAATTTAGCCATTTTTCACTTAATTCCTGTTTTATTGAATTTTCACGTTTCATTTTCTACTTTTGCTTTCATACAAATAAAAGTAAAAATGATTCTTAAAGAACAGGTAAAAGGTCTTATAGATCGCCAGGATGCGTTAAGGAGGCATCTTTGACTACGATCAGAAATTAATACAACTTCAGGAAGAAGAACTTAAAACTCAGGATCCGGATTTCTGGAACAATCCCAGGCAGGCTGAAGCACAGATGAAAGTCATCCGGTCGATTAAAGTATGGACCGATGGATTTCACGAAGTAGCCAAACACATGGAAGATTTGCTCGTTTTATACGACTTTTTTGAAATGGGAGAAGCCACCGAAGAAGATATTGAGCAACATTACAACCAAACTTTATTTTTAGTTGAGGCACTCGAAACCAAAAATATGCTCCGGAAAGAGGAGGATAAACTGGGTGCCATTCTGCGCATCAATGCGGGTGCAGGAGGAACGGAGAGCAATGACTGGGCAGAGATGCTCATGCGCATGTATATCCGGTATGGCGAAAGACAGGGCTATAACGTTAAAACGGTCGAATATCATGCCGGCGATGAAGTGGGTGTTAAAAGCTGTTCCATTGAATTTGAGGGCGAATATGCCTATGGCTATTTAAAAAGCGAAAACGGCGTTCACCGGCTGGTGCGTTTATCACCATTCAATGCCCAAAGTAAACGAATGACTTCATTCGCTTCCGTATTTGTATCACCTGCCATCGATGATTCAATTGAAATCGAGATTAAAGATTCTGACATTTCCTGGGATACTTTCCGTTCGGGTGGTGCCGGTGGACAAAATGTGAACAAGGTGGAAACCGGAGTAAGGTTGAAACATGCACCTTCAGGCATTATCATTGAAAATACCGAAAGCCGCTCACAACTGAACAACAAAGAAAATGCGTTGCGATTGCTGAAGTCGCAATTGTACGAACTCGAACTCCGGAAAAGGCGAGAAGCTGAACAACTGGTGAATGCCTCTAAAAAGAAGATTGAATGGGGATCGCAAATTCGTTCCTATGTCCTTCAGCCCTATAAATTAGTGAAAGATAACCGTACCAATTTCGAATCGGGCAATGTAAATGCCATCCTGGACGGCGATATTGATGGATTCATCAAGGCTTTCCTGATGGAATTCAGCGACGACATGAATTAAAGGACTGAGGGTTAAAATTACTGAATGACTGATAAAGAATAGTCACTCATTGTCATTTGTTACACGTCATTAGCTTCGCGTCATTTTAAATGACAATTAAATGACTACTGAATGACCATCGATTACTTAAGTTGAATATTAGACGATAAATATGAACGCAACAATCCGACTTGCAGAACAACGCGATGTGCCGGGAATTTTGGAAATATATACCCCGTTTATACTTCACACCGCAGTTACATTTGAAGAAAGCGTTCCGGATGAATCTTCATTTTGGAATAGAATCCAGGATATTATGAATGAACTTCCATTCCTGATTTGTGAAATAGACGGCCGTATTGCCGGCTATGCCTATGCTTCTGCATACCGCAGCAGAGCTTCATACCGCTGGTCAAAAGAAGTATCGGTGTACGTGCATCCTGATTTTCAGCGCAGAAAGGTGGCGCATGCACTTTATACCAGTCTGCACGAAATGGTCCGTTTCCAGGGAATTGCCAATTTATTGGCAATCATCACCATGCCCAACGAATCAAGTGTTGCGTTTCACGAGTTTTTCGGATACCGGAAAAGTGGTGAATTCTCAAAAGTCGGTTTTAAACTGAATGAATGGCAAAATGTGGGTTGGTTCGAACTGTTTATTCAGGATGAAAATGAGGCACCAAAAGACCGGATTTTACGTTTAAATGAAATTATCGACCTTCCGGTATTTCAGGAAGCGATACAAAACGGAACAAAATTATTAACCAGGGAAAAAGGAAAAAGTCAATAAGAAATATTCTCTTTTGAAATGATTAATGTCTCTTTCCATTTTCGGAATAGATAAAAAGTAAATCCTGAATTTCTGTTCATCACGCATTATTCAGATAAATTCATAGTTGAAATGGACAAACCAAGCAAATACAATAACCGGGAAATAAGCTGGCTTTCTTTTAATGCCCGCGTTCTTCAGGAAGCCGAAGATCCTTCTGTGCCGCTATTCGAGCGAGTTCGCTTCCTGGGAATTTTCTCGAATAACCTGGATGAATTCTTCAGGGTTCGCGTAGCTGCTGTGAGGCGGATGCTTGAGTTTGGAAAAGACGAAGAATCTCTGTTGGGCGACATGACACCGACCGAATTATACGACCGGATTCAGGAAACAGTCGTTCAACATCAACAAAAAGCCCAGGAAATATACCGGAACATCTGGCTGGAAATGGCCAACGACAACATTTTCATGATCGATGAGAAGCAGCTAACCCATGAGCAGGGAGTGTTTGTTCGCAAATATTTCAATGTAAAAGTACTGCCCAATATTGTTCCGATCATGTTGGGGAAATCGATGAAATTCCCTTATCTGCGCGACAAATCGGTCTATCTGGCCGTCAAATTGTCCAAGTCAAAATCTCCTGAAAAGTTTGCATATGCTCTCATCAGGGTACCAAGCCGGTCGATTTCACGTTTTTTGGTTTTGCCCGATCAGGGGAATAAAAAATTTGTCATTCTGGTAGACGATGTTATTCGGTTTTGTCTGAGAGATGTTTTTCCGATCTTCAATTTCGATCATTTTGAGGCCTTCACGCTAAAAGTTACCCGCGATGCTGAACTGGATATCGATGACGATATCTCGAAAAGTTACATGGAGAAAATGGAGATCAGCCTGAAAAAGCGCAAGGTAGGAACTCCGGTGAGGCTGATATACGACCGCGAAATGCCCGCCGATCTGCTTGAATTCATCATGAAAAAGATGAAATTGAACGGTGAGGAAAAAACTGTTGCCGGAGGAAGATACCACAACCATAAAGATTTCATGAACTTTCCTGAAATCGGGAAGCCTCATCACTATTATCAAAGTTTGCCACCTGTTCCGCATAAGGATTTGCCGGCACATCAAAGTATTTTGAAAAAGCTGAGGCAAAAAGACATCTTGCTTCATTACCCCTATCAGAGTTTTTCCCATTTTATCGATTTTCTGCGCGAGGCCGCCATCGATCCCAAAGTGAGAGAAATAGGAATAACGATTTACCGCGTTTCTGAAACTTCGAAAGTGGTAAATGCCTTACTGAACGCCATTCGCAACGGGAAAAAAGTAACGGTAGTCATTGAACTTCAGGCCCGGTTCGACGAGGAGGCCAACATTTTCTGGTCGAATAAACTTCAGGAAGAGGGGGCACACGTCATCAATGGCATACCCGGATTGAAAATTCACTGCAAACTGGCCTGGGTGGAACGCATCGAGAAAAATGGTATCCGGAATTATGCTTACATCGGAACCGGTAATTTCCATGAAGGAACTGCCCGGGTTTATGCTGACAAGGGATTTCTTACTTCAGATCCGGAAATTGCCAATGATGTAGCTAATATGTTCGAATTCTTTAAGCATACTTACAAACATTTCGATTACAAGCAGATTATCGTCAGTCCATTTTCACAGCGAACTTTCTTTTTGCACAAAATTGATCAGGAAATTGCCAATGCGAAAAAAGGCAAAAAAGCCTATATGATTCTGAAGATGAACAGCCTTATCGATCAGGAAATGATTGACAAACTTTACCAGGCCAGTAAGGCAGGAGTTAAAATCCAACTGATTATCCGCGGAATTTTTGGGTTGAAAACCGATGATCCGGTGTTGAGTAAAAACATTGAAGCCATCAGTATCGTCGACAAATATCTGGAACACACCCGGGTGATGCTTTTTGCCAATGGCGGAAAGGATGATATTTACATTTCGTCGGCCGATTGGATGACACGAAACCTTGATCGGCGCATTGAAGTAGCCTGCCCGATTTATTCGCCCGAAATCAAAAATGAATTAAAGGAATTGATGCGTATACAATTGCGCGATAATACCAAAGCACGGATACTTGACAGTGAACTTAGCAACTGTTACAACAACCCGGGCAATGGTCAGCGTAACCGCGCCCAGGAAGATTACCACACTTACATTAAAAAAAGACATCAGAACAACATGAAAATATACCATAATCCCCGATGCGCCAAAAGTCGCGAAGGACTTAAATTCCTGGAAGAAAAGGGATTTGAAATTGAGATCATCGATTACATGAAAAATGGAATCTCAGCGAAAGAGATTAAGGATTTTCTGGGAAAATCAGGACTGAAGGTTACCGACATTATTCGAACCTCAGAAGAACTCTATAAGGAAAAATATAAAGGTCAGGAATTTTCAACAGAAGAATGGATCAGCATTTTGGTTGAAAATCCGAAACTGATCCAGCGTCCACTGGTTATTAAAGGAACGCATGCTGTTCTGGGGCGACCTGTTGAAGAAATTCAGAAACTCATCTAGAAGATTGGAATCCTGAATCCAGAATCTTGAATAATTGCCCCACATTCAAGATTCATCTTTCTAATATTCAAAATTTAAACTGAAGTTCGTAAACGATGGGAACCAATTCAGTAGCTTTTTTCAGTAAACAGAATTACCCCGAATTGAAATACAGGCCAGTCATAGCTGCATGGCAAATCATCAATCCGGAAAATATCGGAAATCTGATCAGGTTAGCCGACAATGCTGGCGCAACGGATGTATTTATTCTTGGTGAAGATTTTAATCTCCGAATGTCGTCCATCAAAAAAACGGCTGGCCTAAGTTTCAATCATGTCAGGCTAACATTTATATCTTCCGAACAATTCTTCCAACAACTGGATCCGGAATTTAAGCTGGTTGCCATTGAAACAAGTCAGGATTCATCCAATATTTTTACTACCAGACTTCCCGAAAAAATTGCTTTTATTCTGGGAAACGAACGAAATGGTCTTCCGGAGGAAATACTGAATAGATGTAGCTTTCAGATACATATTCCTATGACCGGAAAGTGCAAATCAATGAATGTATCGCATGCCCTGTCGGTTGCATTATTTGAATGGCAGAGGCAAATGCTTTTTTAATTACATTTAGGAGCCAAAATTCAAACAACTATGATCACTTTAACACAACTTGAATATATCGTTGCTGTTGATACTTTCCGTCATTTCGGCAGAGCTGCTGAAAACTGTTTTATTACGCAGCCAACCCTCAGTATGCAGATTAAAAAACTGGAGGAGGACCTGGAAGTTATCATTTTCGACCGCAGCAAACAGCCCCTGATCCCAACTGATGTTGGCCGCCGAATTATTGATCAGGCCCGCATTGCGCTTCACGAATCGCAGAAAATAAACAACATCATTAAAGAACATAAGAACCTGATATCGGGAGAACTTAAAATCGGGATTATCCCAACCCTGGCGCCCTATCTGCTTCCTTTGTTTATCGGAAATTACAAGCGTAAATATCCAAATATCAACATTGTAGTTGAAGAGCTGACGACACTGAACATTATTGACCGGCTGAACCGCGATTTACTTGATGTTGGTATTTTGGTAACTCCACTGCACGAAGACCGGATCAATGAAAAACCAATTTTCTATGAAGGCATGCTATTGTACCTTCACGACGATCATCCTTTAGCTCAAAAATCCAAAATCAAACTTAAAGATATTTCTACTCCTGAAATATGGCTTCTCAGCGACGGGCATTGTTTCCGTGATCAGGTGATCAACCTTTGCTCATTTAAAGGCGCTGCGAATTCGGCTTTGCCTTTCCATTTCGAAGCCGGCTCGCTCGAAACCGTAATGAATATTATCGACCGGGAAGGTGGAATGACCATTATTCCTGAACTGGCTACCCTTGGCATGAGCGAATCGCGCTTCGACCATGTCAGGACTTTCACCGATATCAATCCGCTACGCGAAGTCAGCCTGGTGTTTTCGAGGCATTTTGCTAAATATAAACTGGTAGAATTACTCTGGAAAGAAATTGTTGCATCCATGCCGGAAAAGCTGCTTCAAAAAAACCGAGGAACTATTGTTGAGTGGCGATAATTATTTTTTTACGATTCGCTTGTGGTTTAAAAAAACTTAATTTTCTTTGCATCGCCAAAATAAAAATGTCTTTGACCAACGAAGTTGAAGGAATTTTGGCAAAAAATTCTGAAAATATTTGGTGGCTAGAAAAATTGAACTATTTTTGCAGTCCCAAAATCAGGGAATTAATAAGTTGGCCCGTTCGTCTAGGGGTTAGGACGCCAGGTTTTCATCCTGGTAGCAGGGGTTCGAATCCCCTACGGGCTACAAATAAATTTTAACAATTTAGGAAAAGAAAAATGGCACATCATAAATCGGCTAAGAAGAGAATCAAACAAGACGAGGTAAAAACCTTGCAGAATAAATACTATGCCAAAACCATGCGTAATGCAGTAAAAAAATTACGTCTTGAAACCGACAAAGTAGTAGTGACTGAAGCTTTACCAAAAGTTGTTTCAATGATTGACAAACTTGCAAAAAAGAATGTGATTCATAAAAACAAGGCCGCCAACCTGAAGTCTTCTTTGGTAATACACCTGAATAAAATCTAGAAAAACCAGATTTTTTAAAATATACAGAAACCGTCTTAGTTTTAAGGCGGTTTTTTTGCATGTAGTATATCCATCCGTTATGGAAATTTTCAATTCCCCAGTTTATAATACTCCTATCGTAAATCAAAGCACACAAAAAAAGCCCCACAGATATCTGCAAGGCTTTTGTATTTTAGGAACTAATCTTCAAATTTATACGACTGACTCCCCGTGTTTTCGGGCAATTTCGCCATTCAACCGTTTTTCAATCAATTCGTCTATCCGGTCCCGAAGCGCTTCAATGGTAATCTTCTGAACGACTTCATGAGCAAAGGCATTCATCAGCATCGTCCTGGCATCTTTCTCACCTATTCCACGGGCACGGAGGAAAAACAACGCATCCTCATCAATCTGTCCGACGGTGGCTCCATGACTACACTTCACATCATCCGCATCAATTATTAACTGAGGTTTGGTTTGCATCCTCGCTTTATCTGACAAAAGTACATTGTTGTTACGCTGAAATGCATTGGTCTGCTGGGCATCACGCGCCACATGAATCCTTCCTGAAAAAGCACCGGTTGATTCATCTTCCAGAATATTCTTGAAAATCTGATTACTCAGGCAATTAGGCGATGCATGTTCGATAATGATATAATTATCAGTGTGCTGTTTCTTATCGGTTAACGAAATTCCATTGACATTCGCTTCAGAATGGTCGCTGTTAAATGTTACTTTCAGGTTATTTCGGATTAATCCACCATGCAGGCTGTAAGTTCCGGCATTCAGTACTGAATGACGCTGCTGGCTGTAAAATGCCGAATTAATCACCGTTGACTGATTGTTATAATTTTGAATAGTATAAAGGTCAACAATGGCATCTTCGCCCACATATACTTCAGAAACTGAATTAACGAGGTAGGTGGTTGAATTAAGTGTCTGATCGCAAACCACCAGTTTTACCTGACTCCCTGCCTCAGCAACAATAAGATTTCGCTGGGTAACCAACAGATTTTCATCTGAACTGAGTAAATTGATGACCTGAATGGGTTTTTCAATAATTACTCCTTTGGGTACAAAAAGGAAAAAACCATCTTTTACAAAAGCTGTATTAAGCGCTGTAAAAGGGTCATTCGATAATCCGGCCTGACGATTAATATGGTTTTGAATCAGTTCAGGATGTTCGTTAGAAATTTGTTCAAGGCTTCCCAACACAACTCCATTTGGTAATTCTGCACCGGGTTTGTTTCCCTTGTAAAACCATCCATTCACCAGAAATACCAAATAGCTATCCAATTCAGGAATGTTATGCTTAAAAACTTCATTCAGATTAATTAATCCGGATTCCCGTTTCAGTTCCTGATGATAGCTCTTTTCAAAGGCTGGTTTAAGGTTGGTGTATTTATAATCTTCATTTTTAAAACCGGGGATTCCGGTTTGGGCAAATCGTTTAGCCGACACTTCACGCATCCGGTTCAGGATGGGCGAAGAGCCCTGATTCAGATTTTCCCTGTTTCGTTCGAACAGCGAAACCAACTGATCAGTCTGCGATATTTTTTCTGATAGGATACTCATGATTATTAGTCGTTCCCGTTTTTAATCCAGTCATACCCTTTTTCTTCCAGTTCGAAGGCCAGTTCTTTTCCTCCTGATTTTACAATGCGGCCGTTGTACAGCACATGTACAAAGTCGGGGACAATGTAATCGAGCAGACGTTGGTAATGAGTTACAACAATAGTCGCGTTATCCGGAGTTTTTAAGGCGTTCACGCCCTCTGCAACAATACGGAGAGCATCAATATCCAACCCTGAATCGGTTTCGTCCAGAATAGCGAGTTTGGGCTCCAGCATAGCCATCTGAAATATTTCATTTTTCTTTTTTTCTCCTCCTGAAAAACCTTCATTTACTGAACGATTGGTCAGTTCGGTATCCAAATGAAGCATGTCTTTCTTGGCACGCATCAGTTTTAGGAATTCGCCCGCCGTTAAAGGATCCAGACCCTTGAATTTCCTGTGTTCGTTCACCGAAGCTTTCAGAAAGCTTATCATTGGAACTCCGGGTATTTCAACCGGATATTGAAAACTCAGGAATATTCCGCTGCGTGAACGGATTTCAGGAGCAAGATCAAGTAAATCCTGTCCTGAAAATGTGACCTCCCCATCCAGTATTTCGTAATCCGCTTTCCCGGCTAGTATATTCGCCAGGGTACTTTTACCTGAACCGTTGGGTCCCATGATGGCATGTACTTCGCCAGCTTTTACTTCCAGATTGATCCCTTTCAGTATTTCTTTGCCTTCAACCGAGGCACGTAAGTTTTTTATTGACAGCATATTTAAATTATTAGCCTCCTCAAACTCCCCCGAAGGGGGCGGACTGGCGGTATCTTTATGAATTAGTTATATACATTATTCTTCAAAAAGCCTCCCCTTCGGGAAGCTTGGTGGGGGCTTATCCCACACTGCCTTCCAAGCTGATGGCCAGCAACTTTTGCGCTTCAACGGCAAATTCCATTGGCAGTTTATTCAGCACTTCGCGGGCATAACCGTTTACAATCATCCCAATGGCGTCTTCAGTTGAAATCCCTCGCTGATTGCAGTAAAAAATCTGGTCTTCGCCAATCTTCGAGGTAGTAGCTTCGTGCTCTACAATCGACGACTTATTTCCTACTTCAATATAGGGGAAAGTATGAGCCCCACAGGTCGAACCAAGAAGTAAAGAGTCGCACTGCGAATAATTACGCGAATTGGTTGCTCCGGGCATCACTTTCACCAGACCGCGGTAGGAATTGTCGCTTTTGCCTGCTGAGATACCTTTTGATACGATCGTACTTTTGGTATTTTTCCCAATGTGAATCATTTTGGTTCCGGTGTCAGCCTGTTGATGATGGTTTGTTAAAGCTACCGAGTTGAACTCGCCAACCGAATTGTCGCCGATCAACACACAGCTTGGATATTTCCAGGTAATTGCCGAACCTGTTTCGACCTGAGTCCAGCTTATTTTGGAGGATTCGCCGCGGCAAATTCCACGTTTGGTCACGAAATTATAAATTCCGCCCAGTCCATTTTTATCGCCGGGGTACCAATTCTGAACGGTTGAATATTTCACCTCAGCACGATCCATTGCAATAATTTCAACTACCGCAGCGTGTAACTGATTTTCGTCGCGCATCGGTGCTGTGCAACCTTCAAGATAACTTACATAGCTATCGTCTTCTGCAATTATTAAGGTGCGTTCAAACTGGCCGGTTCCTGCAGTATTTATCCTGAAATAGGTGGATAATTCCATCGGGCAGCGAACTCCTTTCGGAATGTAGCAGAAAGATCCGTCGGAAAAGACAGCAGAGTTTAGAGCAGCAAAGAAATTATCGGTGGTCGGAACTGCCATTCCCAGGTATTTCTTAATCAAGTCCGGATGCTCAATCAGTGCTTCGCTGAACGAGCAAAAAATGATTCCCTTTTCGCCAAGCACCTTTTTAAAAGTGGTGGTCACCGAAACGCTGTCCATCACCACATCAACGGCAACACCGGCCAGATGCTTCTGCTCTTCGATCGGAATTCCCAGTTTCTTGAATGTTTCCAGTAATTCCGGATCAACTTCATCCAGACTTTGATATTTGGGGCTGGTTCGTGGTGCCGCATAATAAATGGTTTCCTGAAAATCGATTGGAGGAATTTTCAAATAAGCCCATTCAGGTGCCTTCATTTTCAGCCATTCGCGGTAAGCTTTTAACCTGAATTCAAGCATGAACTCAGGTTCTTTCTTCTTGAAAGAAATGAGCCGAATCACGTCTTCACTAAGTCCTTTGGGAATTACATCGGTTTCAATATCGGTTACAAAACCGTATTCGTATTCCTTGGTCGTTATGTCGTTTAATAATTTGTCCTGATCTTCCATGTTCTTGTTTTCATTATCTTCTGAATCACAGTGCTATTAACAATCAAGCTAACCGACTGTTTAAAATAAATTGCAAAGATAAGGAAGTAAAGCTATTTTTGCTGAATGTTTGACTACAATAAATACCTTTAAGTCTTAATTTTTAACATGGAAGGAAAAAAAACCAATACCCTGCTTTCTGATTTAGGAGAATTTGGACTGATTAACCGTCTGACTGAAAAAATACAACTGAAAAATGCCAGTTCAATTCTGGGTGTTGGCGACGATGCTGCCATTTTGAATTATCCCGAAAAGAAAATAGTTGTAACCACCGATTTGCTAACCGAAGGAATTCATTTCAACCTGATGTACGTTCCCCTGAAACATTTGGGCTACAAAGCGGTGGTTGTGAATCTCTCCGACGTTTATGCCATGAATGCCACTCCCAGGCAAATCACCGTTTCAATTGCTATTTCATCAAAGTTTACTTTGGAAGCCGTTGAAGAGCTTTATTCAGGAATTCACCTGGCCTGCGAAAAATACGGTGTTGATCTGATTGGCGGCGATACCACCAGTTCGCTAACCGGTTTGACCATCAGCGTGACAGCTATTGGGGAGGCAAACGACGACGAACTTGTTTTCCGAAGTGGTGCCCGGGTGAACGATTTGCTTTGTGTGTCGGGAGATTTGGGCGGTGCCTACATGGGATTGCAATTGCTGGAGCGCGAAAACGAAGTATTCAAGGTAAATCCGCATCAGCAGCCACAATTCGCCGGATACGACTACATTCTGGAACGCCAGCTAAAACCGGAAGCCCGGGCTGATATCAAAGAATTACTGAAAACCCTTCAGATTAAACCCACTTCCATGATCGATATTTCTGACGGTCTTTCGTCGGAAGCCATGCATTTGTGCAAGGCATCGAAGGTGGGATGCAGTATTTATGAAGAAAAAATACCGCTTGACAAACAAACCAAAGATTTTGCTGAAGAACTCAGCATTAATCCGCTTGTGGCTGCATTGAACGGTGGAGAAGACTATGAACTGCTGTTTACCGTTCCGCTCGACAGCTTTGATGTTCTGAAAAAGGAATTCGATGTTACCATTATTGGTCATATAACTCCGGAAAGTGAAGGCACCAATCTGATTACTACCGGTGGTTCTGTTATTCCGTTGCAGGCTCAGGGCTGGAATCCGCTGATGAATCAGGAAAAAAGATAGAGAAATCGATTAGGAAAACATTCATTCGAAAACTAAAGCCAGATAGAATTAAAATATCTTCAACATCGTATAAAAATGAAAAGGGAACCAATTGGTTCCCTTTTCCGCTGTTAAATTAAACCCTCAAAATAAAAATGCCTTGCATTTTAAATCAATCGCTGTTATCAATTTGCTGTTTAATTATTTCATTATCTAACCATCATTTCCAGTCTGGCAATTTTCACTTCTTTTCCGTCCCGGCTTTTGAGGCCTTCCTTCACAGCAAGCAGTGTCATGAGATCCATCTCGCCGCCATTACCTTCTATGGCAGAAGCCAACTGGGCAATGTCGCTGAACATACTGATAGTCAAATGTGTTCCGTAAGCTTCACTTCCGGCAGGTAAAATTGCCCGAAGTAATTCCCAGGAACCTTTTTGACCTTTATCGACTAGATCCTGATGCCAGGGTTTGAAAATATCAGATTCAACCTTTTCATAACTGTCATCCATTTGCTTCATGATATCAATCGTTGCCATTGTGCCAATTTTCATTTGAAAATCTCCTTTTGTCAGATCTACTTGTTTCAGGAGAACCTGATTTGAAATATCTCTTGCCTGTACCGTTTTATCAAACATGGCGCTCAATTCTTTCTCTGTTTTTGCCGGGTAGGCTTTTTTAGCGTAAGCCATCGCATCCATCGAACTGATCGCATGCAACATATCTTTAAGACTGGCGAAAAGTGTTACAGTAAGATACTGTGAACCCTGTTTGGTTCCTGCCGGAGACAGCGACCACAAATCCCAGCCCTGAATTGATTTGTCGGCAACGCGTTGTTTATGAATACCCGACCAGAACTGTTCAGTCGCCCAATAATCAGAACCATCTTCGTCGTTTACCTGCATAAATTCAAATAAAAGGTAAAGTGGCGCAGGTTTTTCCTGGGCTTTTAAACTAGTCGCCATAAAAATGACCAAAAAAACAAGTAGTAGTTTTTTCATAATAAGTCAGTCAAATAATTTGAACGGTAAGCCAAATTTCGCTTCCGGAAATCAATCAAAATAGTCTGAAGTATAAACTGCAAGCAGCAGAGTAATAAGCAGAGTTTATGAAGTGCTTGGTAACAGAACTCTGATTATTGCGATTTGAAACATGTATCGTAGTATGAATCAGAATGCCTGATTAAATATAAAGGACATTCATTTATATTTAACCACAAACTCAAAATAAAAGACAATTATGTCTTTTATTTTGAGTTTGTGGTTGCTTTTTTAAACTATTTAAATAATTTAATCAAAAATTTCTGGCATAAAATAATGCAGTCAGATCTGATTTAAAGTGGAAGATTCGAAGAAGTCTGTTCTAAGTGAATTTATCGCAGATCATTTATTTCGATGCATAGGCCTGAATAATCCGGTCCATTTCCTGATTCACATTCTCGTTTATACCCTGACGGTTTTTATCTTCAGCGAACCATTCCAGAGCCCGGCGCATTCCTTCGCGAAATGAAATTGTCGCCTGAAATTCAGGAACAAATGATTTGATTTTGGAATTATCGAATACAACACTGTAGGTCTTATCTCCAAGCAAATCACCGGTCAGGCGGGGAACCACCTTCACAATAAAATCGGAAGGAATATATACCATTTTTGCCTCGACTCCCAGTTCATCTGCAATGGTCTGGTATATCTGGTTCCAGGTAAGCACTTCGTCTGAAGTGATGTGAAAAGCCTGCCCGATGGTTTTATCGTTGCCAAGTAATCCGAGAAAACCTTTGGCAAAATCTTCGGCATGGGTATTCACCCAGAGCGATGAACCATCGCCATGAACAATGATGGGCTTACCTTTCAACATGCGGTCGGCCAGCGTGTAACAGCCAAATCCGCCAATAGCAACAGGCAAATAGGTATTGTAGGTATATGACGGACGCACGATGGTTACTGGAAAATCTTCGTCACGATAGGCTTTCATCAGCAATTCTTCGCAGGCAATTTTATTGCGCGAGTATTCCCAGTATGGATTTTTGAGTGGTGTCGATTCAGTGATGATATAGTTTACCGGAGGTTTTTGATAAGCCGAAGCCGAACTGATAAACACAAACTGCCTGGTACGACCGCGAAAAACCTTCAAGTCGCGCTCAACATCTTCCGGAGTAAAAGCAATCCAGTCGACCACCACATCAAATTTCAGATCTTTTAATGCACTACGCATACTTTCAGGATTGTGAATATCACCAGTCAGCTGTATTGCTCCTGACATTTCGGTTGATCGAATTCCCCGGTTGAGCAAATATAGCTCCATTCCCCGTTCAATGGCCATGCGACTGACCGCTGTACTAATAAATCCGGTGCCTCCAATAAACAATACTCTCATTACAGTTGAATTTTAGTTTGGTTAAAGATAGAAAAAATGAGAAAAAGGTAAAAACTTAGCCGATTGATATCCTGAAACAAGTTCAGGATGACACTTCGATCTTCGTTTTTTAAATAGCCTGAACAGTTGCTGACTAGACAACCTGGTTATTTCACTAAATTCTTAAATGCTGAACCAAAAATCAGATAACCGGTATTTCCCCCAATTGTGCCCTCATTTTCTCCCCACAGGAATGGCCAGTCGTCGTAGTTTTCAAAGTGGTCGGGTTTCCGGAATAACACTCCCGGAGCCATATTGCCCGGAATGAACGACAAGTC
>Ga0209261_10000217_pt1 | contig 15629 bp, 16 predicted proteins | sample DOMMetBare1Fresh_FD_187470 | JGI IMG/M metagenome (GOLD analysis project Ga0209261, IMG submission 187470) | Wetland sediment microbial communities from St. Louis River estuary, USA, under dissolved organic matter induced mercury methylation -... | ecosystem: Environmental > Aquatic >...
GGTGCAAATAACCATTTCCTGAACCAGCTAACAGCTGACGCTACAGGTTTGCGTGTTATTGCCGGTCCAACTGAAGCTACAGCAATCGGAAATATCATGATTCAGGCCAAAACATTGGGTTATGTGGATTCATTGGCCGAAATCAGACAAGTTGTTGCCAATTCGTTCGATCCGGTGCATTTTATTCCTTCAGGCGAATTGGATTGGGAAGAAGCGTATGATAATTTTTTGCGGATACTGATTTAGTAGGCTCCAAAGTGTAAAATGCCTTTTCGTAATTCGGCAAATTCCAAGGCTTGTTGTTTGTTTATAAAATTGATTGGAAAGGAAAGATAATACCTGACATTTTTGTTATTTAATTTTGCCGGTTTCCAGTCTCCCTGCAAACTGAGAAATGATTCATAAGCAGCGGTATTGACTGACGAACCTAAGCCTTTGACAATCTTTAATCCCTCCATTTTTCCATCTTCCATAATCACAAAAGCAACAACTAAAGTACCTGAAATGGAGGATATATCGATACCGGCATCCTTAAATCCTTTGATCAGGTGTTGATTCATGACTTTAGTTCCGGGAACAAAATTGGGTTCAATATCAGTGGAATAAAAAAGATTATCGACGTATTTGGTTCCGTCTTCGTTCCAGTTTTCATTGGAAACCAATTCGTTATTTTGGTAAATGGAAACAGATTTTTTATTTCCATCACGGTAATATTCAGTAACCTCACCGTTTAACAACAAAGGCATGACTGACTGAGCATTGCCTTCCCTAATAACAGTTCCCTTAACAGTATCTTTGAATCTGAATGATTTATCGGCCAGAAGTTTGAAAGTACGGTACATCGTTCCGGTAAATTCTACACTGTTTGCTTTAATCTGGTATGTAGTGTCATTCATTTTTTTGTAATTCTCCAGATAAAACCTTTCCCAAACATTATCTTTCAGCTTTAAGGTATGAACGCTGGCGACATTCGATGATTTGGTTTTAATTTTTTGAATATAAATGGCTTTCTCAAGTGTGCACAACCTGCCGTTGATACCAATAAATAATTCAGAAGTTTTTGGAGTAAAAACTGTTGCTGAAAGGAAGGTAAAACTGAAAAGGACAATCAGCAGGATTAATGGATGTTGTATTTTTTTCATGGCTTTTTTATCAGGTTCCGAACCATGTAAATATAAGGATTGTTCTTTTATTTCCTGAAAAAGAAATGATTACAAATCGTTCTAAATATGTTATTTTTCCGCCATTTGATACGAAATATGCGCTCTGATCATTCGTTTACTTGCCTCATGGTTCTATGAACTATTTCCATTTATTGAATTGATATCCAGGCATTAGTTCATAAAAAAACCTTGCCGATTCAACAGCAAGGTTTTTTAAGGGTAGTGCCAGGGCAGGCCTGATTAGTACTATTTCTTCTTTTTATTTTGTTCTTCGTTTGAAATCGATTCACGCATGGAAGTGTCGGCCATGATGTTTTTGTATTTCATGTAGTCCATAATTCCAAGGTTTCCATTCCGGAAAGCTTCGGCTATAGCCATCGGAATCTGTGCTTCTGCGTCAATAACTTTGGCCCGGGCTTCCTGTGCCTTGGCTTTCATTTCCTGTTCGAGGGCAACAGCCATGGCACGTCTTTCTTCAGCCTTCGCCTGAGCAATATTCTTGTCAGCTTCTGCCTGGTCCATCTGAAGACCAGCACCGATATTCTTGCCAATGTCAATATCAGCAATATCAATCGATAGGATTTCGAAAGCTGTACCAGCATCCAGTCCTTTTCCAAGTACTACTTTTGAAATGGAATCAGGATTTTCCAATACGGCTTTGTGTGTATGCGATGATCCAATAGAAGAAACAATTCCTTCACCAACACGGGCAAGTACGGTTTCTTCGCCTGCACCACCAACCAATTGCTTGATATTGGCGCGAACCGTTACCCTGGCTCTACATATCAGCTGAATACCATCTTTCGCGACTGCCGCAACCGGAGGAGTATCTATCACTTTTGGGTTAACCGACATTTGTACAGCCTGAAAAACATCGCGGCCTGCCAGGTCAATGGCAGTTGCCATCTTAAACGACAACTCGATATTTGCTTTTTGGGCCGATACCAGGGCATGAACTACTTTTTCAACATGTCCGCCGGCCAGAAAATGTGCTTCAAGCTCATTGCGGTTTAGTATTAATCCGGCCTTTGTTCCTTCAATAAGTGCCCGCACAATTACGGATGGAGGAACTTTCCTGAAACGCATTAGAAATAACTGAATAAGCGAAATACGAACATCAGAAACTAGGGCTGAAAACCAAAGCCCGACGGGAATGTAATACAGTATAATAATCAGCAGAATAAAAATTCCAATGATTAACCCAAAAATTCCAAGATTTGCTATTTGTTCCATTATTCAAGTTTTAATTTATTGGTTCAACGGTTATAAGAGATTTTTCGATTTGGATGATTTTTACCTTTTGTCCGGGATCCAGAAAAATACCGGTAGACCTTGCTTCAACTACTTCATCGTTCACTTTAATTTTTCCCATTGGCGCAAGCCTTCCAACGGTTACACCAACATCGCCTATTTTTATCTTTTCCCGATCAATTTCATTGGCGAAACCATGCAGCACAGTGCTGAGGACCATCTTTTTTCCGGCTTTCCCTTTGAAAAGCAGAACAACCAGGGTTGGGGCAACTATGAGAACAAATGCAAGGGTTAAAAAACCAGCCAGAGCTCCGTAAGTTGTAAAAGCCAGATAAATACTGTATCCGAAAAGCAGCACTCCGCCAATTCCGGCAATGGTAATGCCAGGCAAAATGGTAAATTCGATCAGCAATAAAACGATACCCAGAAAAATTAAAAAAAGGATAATTAAAAGATTCATAGAAAAGGGATTAGTCGATCGTTGCTTTTAGCTCTTTTTGACTCAGAGCTTTTTTCATTGGTCTAAGATACGAAAAACTTCCTTTTTTAACATCACATTTTCCTTTATAATGGATAAGCATGGTACATTGTTCGGCCTGAATAAGGTCATGTTCACAAATCTCGATTAACGCATTGATGACATAGTCGAATGTGTGATAATCATCGTTGTGTAGAACCAGAAATCTTTCTCTCGATTTTTTCTGGTCAAAATCTTCATTGAGGTCTTTTTGAGGATATTCTTTTGAGGTCATAATTCATTGTTTAATTTTCTGGCTTCCGCAACTGTTATACGTTTTCCTTTAAGATAGGCTGCAATTATCGGATTTTTTACCCCTTCCTGCCGCACCTGACTTTGCAAGGTCAATGCTTCATTATAGATCTTCAGGTTTCCGGTGGTAAAAACTTTAACTCCTTTGTCATCCACATAATTTTCCACCTTCCTGATCGATGAAAGTTTTTTGATCTGTTTGCTGGCCGGTTCGGGTATTTTTCCTTTATAAGCAGCAATTTGTATTTTATAAATAACTTCTGTAGCGGATTCTTGTTTGACATTGTCTGTTTTTTCCTTTGATTTCTCCAGATACAGGGTGTCAGAGATTGAAGTGTTTGCTATCTTGTTTTGTTCCTGAATTTTTTGGGTAGCCTGTGTAATACTGTCATTGAAGAGTTTTACCTTTTCTTTAAAACGAGCAACTTCGTCATCTGTCGCTGTTTTCCAGTATTGATTTTCCTCATTTCGGGCATTTTGGTACAAAACCGGAATTTCCGTATTCAGATCGATGGTCCGTTTTTCAATCTTAAGAAGATAAGCTGCCATTGCTTCCTTTTGTTCATCACTGGCTGTAGCATAGGTTTTTCGCAGACTGTCCGCTTTTTTTGTCAGTTTCTGAAGTTCCTTTTCCAAAAGCCAGGCCTGAAAAAATGTTTTCCTGGATTCAGGTTTTATAAAATGTCGAAAGTTACGGTAAGTGATTTCAGAATTGATTTGAAAATCGATAATACTTTTGCTGAAACTGTCCGGAATAATGAACTCTTGTTTTGGAATATTGGTAGTTGGTTCTGTTTTCAGAGTTTTTATTGTATCCTCAGCTTCCTTCATGGAAAGAAATTTTTCAGATAAATAAATGTTTTCCGACACAATGAGTCCGTTGTCAGTCCGCGTTGTATTGCCAGTCTCAGTAGCTGATAATTCAATATCAGCCAAAGTAAACAATAGGAGCAGAAGGTTTGTTTTTATGATTGATTTCAGAAGAAATGACATAACACAGCACAAATTGATTCGGCTTTAAAAGTACAAAAAACTAGTATGCTCAGGCCTGCTTTTATCCGGTTTATTTTACCTGCAGACTTTTGTTGCTTCTGATTTATATCAATAATTGAAGTATATTTGTCTAAATAAAAGCAACCAAAAATGACATTTTTAAAAGCAGGTGATAAGGCTCCTGATTTTTCAGGTCTGAATCAAAAAGGCGAACAAATTTCTCTTCATAATTTTCAGGGAAAGAAGCTCATTTTATACTTTTATCCGAAAGATAACACGCCCGGCTGTACTGCAGAATCGTGTAATCTGAATGATAATTACCAGATGTGGATTTCAAAGGGATATGAAGTTGTTGGTGTTAGTCCCGACAGTGTTGTTTCGCACAAAAAATTTGCTGATAAATTCAAGTTCGGATTTAATCTCATTGCCGATCCTCAGACGGAAATATTAAAAGCCTATGGAGTGTGGGGCGAAAAAAGTATGTATGGTAAAACCTATATGGGTGTTTTGCGAACAACTTTTGTTATTGAAGATGGAAATATCAGGGAAATATTTGACAAGGTTGACACCAAAAATCACAGCGAACAAATTATTAAAACATTAGATATCAAGTAAAATGGCAAACGACGAAAAATTAAATCAGAACAAGGAAAAGCTTAAAGCCCTCCAGTTGACCATGGATAAAATTGAAAAAAGCTATGGCAAAGGATCGATTATGAAATTGGGTGACCGTGTAGTTGAAGATGTTCCATCTATTTCTTCCGGATCAATTGGTTTGGATATTGCGATGGGAGTGGGTGGATATCCGAAGGGCAGAATTATTGAGATTTACGGACCTGAGTCATCAGGAAAAACAACGCTTGCCATTCATGCCATTGCAGAGGCGCAAAAAGCTGGTGGAATTGCTGCCATTATTGATGCAGAACATGCATTTGATCCAGGATATGCCACCAAATTGGGTGTTGATATCAATGAACTGTTGATTTCTCAGCCCGATAATGGCGAACAAGCCCTCGAAATTGCCGACAACCTGATTCGTTCAGGAGCAGTGGATATCATTGTTATTGACTCTGTGGCTGCTTTGACACCAAAAGCCGAAATTGAAGGCGAAATGGGTGATTCAAAAATGGGATTACAGGCCCGGTTGATGTCTCAGGCTTTACGTAAGCTGACCGGAAATATTAATAAAACCAAAACTTGTGTCATTTTTATCAATCAGTTGCGCGACAAAATCGGAGTCATGTTTGGAAATCCGGAAACCACAACCGGTGGAAATGCCCTGAAGTTTTATGCGTCGGTTCGTTTGGACATTCGTCGGATCGGACAAATTAAAGATGGCGAAGAGGCACAGGGAAACCATACCCGTGTGAAAGTGGTGAAAAACAAAGTGGCACCACCTTTTAAAAAGGCTGAATTCGATATCATGTATGGAGAAGGAATTTCAAAGACAGGTGAAATTGTTGACCTGGGCGTTGAATGCAATATCATCAAAAAAAGTGGTTCATGGTTCAGTTATGGTGAAACAAAACTTGGACAGGGACGCGAATCGGTAAAATCTGTAATTCGCGATAATCCTGAATTATCACAGGAGTTGGAAGCTAAAATTTTGGAAGCTGTTGCCACAGCCGCAGCCTTAAATTAAATAAAGATTAAAAAAGCAGAAATGTCCGGATGTGATGGCTGTGCTGTTTCATCCGGCTTTTTTTTAATAGTATCTTTTGCCCATGTAATAATCTGTGCAAACGATCAAAAAATGGTTCTCAATTTTGAACGATAATCAGGAAGCTTGTACATCGGAATGATGAAAAAGCTCCTCAAAAATAAATGGCTATGAAAGTATTGAAATTTGGAGGTACTTCCGTTGGAAGTGCTGAAAACATCAAAAAGGTAAAGCAAATCCTGATGGGACAAAGCGAAGATGTAATCGTTGTTGTATCAGCATTGGGTGGAATTACTGATCAGATTTTAAATGCGGCTAAAATGGCTGCAATCGGAACCGGATACTTTCAGGCTGAATTAACGAAAATCAACACGCGCCATTACGAAACCATTGATCAGTTATTTGAGGATGAAAAACAAACGGAAGTTAAAGCCCGGGTTCAGCTTTTGCTTGATGAACTTGAACGCATTATTCAGGGAGTTTCACTCATCGGAGAACTGACTCCCAAAACGCTTGATAAAATTGGTGGCTTTGGCGAGCGGCTTTCATCATTAATTATTGCTGATTATGTGCCTCAAGCCCAATGGTTCGATTCCAGTAAACTCATTCGCACCAACAGCGATTTTGGTAAAGCAATAGTCAATTTTGAACTGACGAATCAACTCATCCGCACAGCTTTTGTTTCCTTTTCGGGTATTGCCATTGTTCCCGGATTCATTTCAAGTAATGATGCCGGAGAATACACTACGCTTGGTCGTGGCGGGTCTGATTACACCGGGGCAATAATGGCTGCTGCTGTTGACGCGACCTCTCTCGAAATCTGGACCGATGTGAATGGTTTTATGACTGCCGATCCCCGTGTGATAAGCAAAGCTTACACCATAAAAACCTTGAGCTATTCCGAAGCAATGGAGCTTTCACATTTTGGCGCCAAGGTAATTTATCCTCCAACTATTCTTCCGGTTTACCAAAAGGGAATACCAGTCAGGATAAAAAATACGATGGACCCCGAGGCTGAAGGATCATTGATTACGGAAAGTAAACTCAACGGAAGTGATTTTCCAATCAAGGGAATTTCATCCATATCAAATATCACACTGATAACGATTCAGGGACTTGGAATGGTTGGTGTTACTGGTATTTCGGCGCGTCTTTTTGGCGCACTTGCCCGGCAAAATATCAATGTAATACTCATTTCACAGGCCTCTTCAGAGAATTCAATCAGCTTTGCCATCGATTCATCGAGTTCGTTGAAAGCCGAAACTGCCATCAGACAGGAATTCGAGCGTGAAATACAACTCGATCAGATTAATAAAATTTCGATTGAAGATAATCTGGCCATTGTTGCCATTGTTGGCGAAAACATGAAACATGCTACCGGCGTGGCCGGAAAACTGTTTCACACCATCGGTAAAAACGGGATTAACATTATTGCTATCGCGCAGGGTGCATCTGAGCTCAATATTTCCTGGGTAGTCAAGATTTCAGATTTGCGGAAAACCCTGAATGTGGTTCATGAGTCATTTTTCCTTTCTGAAAATATTGAATTAAACGTATTTCTGATGGGAATTGGCCTGGTTGGCGGAAATTTACTCGAACAGATAAAGCAGCAACAATCCAAACTGCTAAAGGAAAAACATCTCAAAATAAAGCTGGCGGGAATTGCCAATTCTAAAAAGATGCTCTTCAACCGAGATGGAATTGAAATTGAATCGTTTCGCGAAAAAATGCTTGAAGACGGACAAACTTCCGGGTTGAGTGAATTTAAGGATGAAATTATCCGCTTGAATATGTACAATTCTGTGTTTGTTGATTGTACAGCCAATGATCGGGTAGCCGATCTCTATGCCGAATTGCTGAATGCAAACGTATCCATTGTAACAGCCAATAAAGTAGCCGCATCTTCTGATTTTCAAAACTATGCGCTGCTGAAGAAAACGGCCAAACGCAAAGGAGTCAAATTTCTGTTTGAGACCAATGTGGGCGCTGGTTTGCCTATCATTACCACACTCAACGATCTGGTCAATTCGGGCGATACCATTCTGAAAATTGAAGCCGTTCTTTCCGGAACGCTCAATTTTATTTTCAATACCATCAGCGAAAGCGTTCCGTTGAGTCAGACGATTCGCATGGCCAAGGAAAAGGGATTTGCTGAACCTGATCCGCGTATTGATTTGAGTGGGGTAGATGTGGCCCGGAAACTACTCATCCTGGTTCGTGAATCGGGGTATCAGTTTGATATGAAAGATATTAAAATCAATACGTTTATTCCTGATCAATACTTTGAGGGAAGCGTGGAAGATTTCTGGAAAAATATACCTGCCATGGATTCTGAATTTGAACTGAAACGAAAAAAACTGGCTGGTGCCGGACTTCACTGGAGGTTTGTAGCCAAATTCGATCAGGGAAAAGCTGAGATAGGCTTGCAGGAAATTTCAGCCGGTCATCCATTTGTTGATTTGCAGGGTTCGAATAACCTTGTGATGTTTACCACTGAACGATATCAGGAATTTCCGATGATTATTAAAGGATATGGTGCCGGTGCAGTTGTAACTGCAGCCGGTGTATTTGCTGATATTATCAGGGTATCGAATATCTAAAATAAGTTTCAGGTATCAGGTTTCAAATTCCAAGTCACATCAATGAAATTTGGAACTTGGAATTTGGAACTAAATATGTAACTAATTAAGCATGAAATATATTATCGTTTTGGGTGATGGAATGGCCGATGAACCTTTGGCTGATTACGGTGGAAAAACTCCGCTTCAGATGGCCAAAAAACCAGTGATTGACAGTCTGGCAAAATTGGGCAGTACCGGTCGTTTAATCACAGTGCCGCAAGACTTGCATCCCGGAAGTGAAATTGCAAATCTGTCAGTTCTTGGCTATGATGTGCGCAGTGTTTTTGAAGGTCGGGGTGTGCTTGAAGCGGCAAGTATTGGTGTGACATTGGAAGAAAAAGATCTGGCTTTACGTTGTAACCTTATTTGCATCGAAAATGAAAATATCAAGAATCACTCTGCCGGCCATATTTCGAATACCGAGGCGTACGAGTTGATCGACTTTCTCAATAAAAAGCTGGGAAATGATCTCATTCGCTTTTTTCCGGGAGTTTCTTACCGTCATTTGCTGGTCATTAAAAATGGTAAAAAGAACCTGAAATGCACGCCTCCTCACGATGTTCCGGGGAAACCTTTTCGACCCTGTTTAATAAAAACTGAGACCGAAGATGCCGGATCGACAGCCAACCTGTTGAATTACCTGATTTTGCGTTCGCAGGCTTTACTGGCTGAACACCCAGTCAATCTGAAACGAAAAGCAGCCGGTAAAGATGTTGCCAACAGCATCTGGCCATGGTCGCCGGGCTATAAACCGCAAATGCCAACACTAAAAGAATTGTTCGGCATTGAAAATTCAGCGGTTATTTCAGCAGTCGACCTCATTCAGGGAATTGGTGTTTATGCTGGAATGGATGTTATAAAAGTTGAAGGTGCAACAGGTTTATATGATACCAACTATGAAGGGAAAGCCCGTGCAACAATCGAGGCTTTGAAAGATCATGATCTGGTTTATCTGCATGTGGAAGCCAGCGATGAGGCTGGTCATGAGGGCGATGTGGAACTAAAAGTAAAAACAATAAACTATCTGGATGAACGAATCGTAAAGTATTTGGTTGAGGAGACTGAAAAGATGGAAGAAAAGGTAACTATTGCAGTTTTACCTGATCATCCAACTCCATGTGCCACACGAATTCATACCCGCGAAGCGGTTCCGTTTATCATTTACAGACCAGGAGAAACTCCTGATGACGCTCAGTTTTACGATGAATTTGAAGTTATAAAGGGAAGATACGGTACTATTGAAGGCGATCAGTTTATGAAGATTTTATTAGGAAAAAATATCAATTAACTAATAATTTTTTAAAGTGGAATTGATGATTTCAACGGAAATTTTAGTGAACTTTATATTCAAATAACCAACTATAACAGATCAAATGAAATTCTATAGCACTAAAAAAACTGTACCACCTGTAACACTCATGGAGGCAGTCACTAAGGGATTAGCAAGCGATAACGGATTATTTATGCCCGAGCGGATTGAGGAGTTTCATCCACAGTTCTTTAAAGGTATACACCGGATGAGCTTTCAGGAAATTTCGTATGATGTGGCCAATAAATTTTTCGGTGAAGATATTCCGGAGCATATTCTCGATGAAATTGTTTTTGATACCCTCAATTTCGAATGTCCTGTCGTTCGCTTAAGTGAACAGATTCATGTGCTCGAATTATTTCATGGACCAACCCTGGCATTTAAAGATGTTGGTGCCCGTTTTATGGCCCGTGTTTTGGCACATTTCCTGAAAGGAGTCAGTCACGAAGTCAATGTATTGGTTGCAACTTCAGGCGATACCGGTAGTGCTGTCGCGAATGGTTTTTTCAATATTCCCGGAATAAAAGTACATGTTCTTTATCCGAGCGGGCTGGTGAGCGAAATTCAGGAAAAACAATTTACCACTTTAGGAAATAATATTACAGCTCTGGAAGTAAACGGCACCTTTGACGATTGTCAAAGACTGGTCAAATCGGCTTTTCTGGATAAAGAACTGAATGAAACGATGGTATTAACTTCGGCCAATTCGATTAATGTCGCCCGTTTTCTACCTCAGGCTTTTTATTATTTTAATGCCTATGCCCGTCTGCATGAAAATGAGGTAAGTGATGAACTTGTTTTTTCTGTTCCAAGTGGAAATTTTGGAAATCTGACTGCCGGATTATTCGCCAAATTCCTGGGACTTCCTGTCAAACGATTCATTGCAGCCAATAATGAAAACGATGTTGTTTATAATTACCTGAAAACCGGAGATTATCAGCCACGCGAATCGATTGCAACCATTGCGAATGCCATGGACGTGGGTGATCCCAGCAACTTTGTTCGCATTCTTGACTTATACAATAATTCGCACCGCGATATTTGTGCCGATGTGGTCGGTTACCGTTATTCTGACAATGAAATTCGTGAAACCATGAAAGCGGTATATGACAAAAATAAATACATCCTCGATCCGCATGGTGCAGTGGGATACAGGGCCTTGGAAGAAGATTTGCGTCCAGGCGAGGTAGGCGTTTTTCTTGAAACTGCTCATCCTGCCAAGTTTACTGAAACCGTTGAAGGTGTTTTGGGAAATGGAAAAGTGGTTCTTCCGGAAAAGTTGGCAGAATTTATGAAAGGCACGAAGTTGTCCATCCCGATCAGTACCGATTTTGCTGATTTTAAAGATTATTTACTTGCCAGATAAGAAATGAATTAATTTTTAAATGGCCGTTTTCAATTGATTTGGAAACGGCTTTTCTTTGTCATTTTTCCTTGTTTTAGAATAATTCTAACCTGAGATGGTATTTTCTGCTGAAAAGGACATAATTCAACTTTGCATTGAAAAACTGAACTCAGTTTTTGCCACAACTGTTCTGTTAAAGGACAGCCGGTCAGTCGGCGGAGGATGTATCAATCATGCTTTGAAAATGGTGACTACCGTTGGTGACTTTTTCCTGAAATGGAATGCTTCGGGTCCGGATGATTTGTTTGTAAAAGAGGCTTCCGGATTGAATGAAATGAATCTGGCGGGTTCCTCCTTGATTATTCCGAAAGTGATCTGGAGCAAGGAAACCGATGATTTTCCTGGACTGATTTTGATGGAATATCTGCAGCCTGCCGGTCGTACCTTCGGATTTGATGAACTTTTAGGGCAGGGAATCGCGCAGCTTCACCGCAAAACAACCAGTTCATTTGGTTTTCATCATCCGAATTATTGCGGAACAACACTTCAGGATAATACCTGGACTGACGACTGGCCTGAATTTTATGCTCAAAGACGAATAGGAAATCTGGTTCGGCAAATCCAAACTTCTAGAGGAATGTCTGCTGAAGAACTCAAAATTTACGAAAAGCTGATAGATCGAATGCCCCGGTTGCTGGCCCATCAAACGGTTCCATCGCTCATTCACGGTGATTTGTGGTCGGGAAATTACATGCACACAGCCAACGGACCGGCACTGATTGATCCGGCCAGTTATTATGCCGATCGTGAAATGGAATTGGGTATGATGCAACTTTTTGGCGGCTTTTCTGTTCAGGTATGGCAGGCATATCAAGCTGAATTTCCGTTACCAAATGGATGGCGCGAAAGAATCCATTTGTACCAGCTTTACCATGTGTTGAACCATTATTTGCTGTTTGGCGGTTCATATGGTTGGCAGGCGCTGGAGATTGCAAAGGAATACCTTTGAAAGATTGATTTTTTGAATTATTGAATGACTGAAGGATTGAATAATATAGTATGGTAAAATTGATTGGATATATTGTGCTTGGAATTTCAATAGTGATCTGGCTGTTGATCCCGGTGGTTCCGTTTCTTGGCTTTTCGATTGCAAAAGCTGCCGGAATTACCACCGGATTGATCATCGCAGGTGAAATCACCTTTTACCTCAGTATTTTCATGATCGGGAAAGAATTCCTCGTCAAAATCAAGAATTGGTTTAAACGAAGGAAGGCAAAACCAATACAGGAAAAAGAGGAATCAGAATAAACTCATTTTTCTTGCATTCCCTCGTTTCTTTTACAATTCTACCAAACGGTTTTTGATAGCGTAAACCACCAGTTGTGCCGTGTTTTTACTTTCCGTTTTTTCAAGAATATTAGCCCGGTGCTTGTCAACTGTACGTTTGCTTATGAACAGTTTATCTCCGATTTCCTGATTGGAAAGTCCCTGGCAAATAAGGATGAGAATTTCCATTTCACGTTCCGAAAGTTCGGCATGAAATTCTTTGCTTTTCGGTGCCGATTTTAAGCTGTTCACCAGGTTTTGAAGCAATTCGGACGAGAAAAAGGAACCACCTTCATAAACGATATCCAAAGCTGCTTTTACTTCCTTGATATCGGAGTTTTTCAGCACAAAACCTTTAACTCCGGCATTGACCATCTTATAGTAATAATCTTCTTCTCCATACATCGAAAGGGTGATGATCTTAATATTCGGATATTTTTCGTGGGCCAGGGTTGCTGCCTCTATACCATCCATAACCGGCATATTTATATCAAGTAATACCAAATCAGGAATATCATTTTCAAGCATGTCCAGAAATTGCCGTCCATTGGCTGCTTCAGCAATCACATGGTAATTTTCCATGTTATTCAATAATATTCGAAGCCCGTTTCTGAAAAGGGTGTGATCATCAACAATCATTACTTTTCGCTTTGCCGTTTTACTAATTGTCATTCATTCGTACTTTAATGGTTACCAAAGTTCCTTTTTTCTGGCCACTTTCAATATTAATTTCACCTTTAATTGAATTAATACGGGAATAAATATTCGAAAATCCCATTCCGACATTGGCTGGCTGTTCAATCACCTTACTCACGTCGAAACCTCGGCCATCATCCTTGTATTCAATGAGCAGCTCATCGTTTTCTTTGATCAAAGATATGTCGATCTTTTTAGCCCGGGCATGTTTGATCGTATTATTTATCAATTCGCAAACGACCCGGTAAAGCACTACTTCTACATTGCTATCGAAACGTTCTTCCCTGAGATCGGAAATCAGATTAATCCGGATGGTTTTAGTAATGTTGATTTTGTTGGTGAAATTATTCAGCGCCCTGATCAGTCCGAAATTATTCAGAATATGTGGACTCAGGTTGTCCGAGATTTCCTTGAGGCTTTTAATTGCTTCGTTAATCACCAGTTCGGTATTTTCCACAATTTCGCGCGTGGCATCATCGTGCTTCATTTGTGCCAGTGATGAAACTGACATTTTTACGCTGGAAAGGAGAGGGCCTAATCCGTCATGCAGGTCTTTGGCAAATCTTTTTCTCTCTTTTTCTTCAGTTTGGATAATGGTATTCAGGAACATTTTTTCGGTCAACCTCCGTGAATCTTCAACCCGTTTCATGTATTTAAAAATCTTTTGAATCATGAAAACGCCAATGGCAAATGCCAGTGAAGTAATTACCCCGCCCCAAACGAATATTTCGCGGTAATCCTGAGGTTTAATGGGCGTTACATATGGCAGGAATTCCACTAACCGCATGATGGCCATCAGGATAAACCCCAGGGTGAGCAGCATCCACGAAAAGTTATATTTAGTTACCCGGGTAAGTTTGAGGGCAACCGCCACTGCAAAGAATTGCAGAATAATAGCAATAACAAAAAGTATTTTAAGAATCATGGCTTAATTATTTTCTTCATTCAAAGTTACCTGTTTATTTATAGTTTTTACCGATCGGAACATGAGTATCGAGGTGTAAAAAACAACTGAACACACGATCCATTTCAGTACAACCAATGGCAATGACTTGATGATGTAGGCGGCTAAAAAAACTCCTGTGGTACCGGCAATGGTGAGCGCAAGAGCCGTTTTTCGGTCGTAGGCATTTTCCTTAATAAAGCGTGAACTGCCTGAAAGCATTAAAAGCGCGGTCGAAGTCATCATCAGTGGAAAAGCTGTCATCGGATTCATTCCGAGTGCATATACCAAAGCCATACATGGAGCATAAAATCCGATACCGATGGTTTGCAGGGCGCCAAAAATAAAACTCATCAACACCATAAATGCAAGTTTCCAACCCGACAATCCGATGGCTTCGCCGCCTATTGGCAAAAGTTCAAGCAGGCCTGAAAGAATAACCAAGCCAACCAGCAGTAAACCAAAGCCCATTCCAAGCTGAATTTTACGCCGTTCCATCCGGGCAACTACTCCCGCACCAAGCATGGCGCCAAAGCTTGCTGCTGCAGCAACTGAAAAGATAGTTGCCGGTTCAATTTCCACTACCGTCATGAAAAGAAACGCCTGAGTTACAGTAGGAAGGGTATTCCCAACATTCATGGTTCCGGGGATAAGCCGGTCGTCGACCAGTTTAAAGAATTTGAACAAAGCCGTTTGCTGCGCAAAACTTCCGATTCCAAGGGTGTCGAGGAAATTGGTGATCAGTCCGACGCCCAGTATTCCCGGATATTTTTTACCGGAAAGGGAATTCGGGTTTGAAAAGAGGTCTTTGAGATAGTAAAATCCAAAAAAACCGGACATGAGTCCAAGAATCGCTTTTAGAATGATCGCCATAGGTTGATTGAGTGGTCAAAAGTTAAATCTACAAAAGAAGATGTTGGAATGCAAATAGCCTTTTGTAAAGGTGAATCAGGCAGAATATAAAATTGGGGCCAAGCTTCATTCAGGATAAAAAAAAACGGCTGTGAATAATAAATATTTTGAAAAAATAGCGTACCTTATATTCCAAGTTTTAACCTGACAATCACCTATCTATGAATCAACTTTCCATTCATCTGCATTTCTTTTGAAGTCCCAGTCTTTTCAGTTAAAACAGATATGTATTTCCTCCAATTTATTCATGCTTAAACTTTAAAAAAATGAATCACTTTAGAAATATTGTCCTCATTTCAATTCTGACTTCAGTGATTTTTTCTGTCAGCGCACAGAAAACCAGTTTGTTGTTTTCAAAGAGTCTGTTGAATAAAACAGGCAGGTCAATTGAAATTGAATTAACAGATTCGCTGGGTAATAGTGAAATAAATGCCGATTTTTTTAATCAATCCAACTTGATTTTCTTCACTGTTAAGCCAATTCCGGGACAAAACTGGAACTTCTCAAAAAATGAAGCTGAAAACAAGCTGACTGAATTAAAGTTGGCCCAGGATAATATTGTTTTACCTGTAAAACGACTTAAAAGCGTCATTGAAGATAAGGAAATTACCAAAGTGATAGTAACCTATAATAAACCTTCA
>Ga0209261_10000221_pt1 | contig 15555 bp, 12 predicted proteins | sample DOMMetBare1Fresh_FD_187470 | JGI IMG/M metagenome (GOLD analysis project Ga0209261, IMG submission 187470) | Wetland sediment microbial communities from St. Louis River estuary, USA, under dissolved organic matter induced mercury methylation -... | ecosystem: Environmental > Aquatic >...
CGAAAATCCAGCTGCAATAATTTCCGGCGTTTCCGTCGGAACTAATTGTCCATCAATTAATTTATACCTGACAATAATTGTATCAGCGCCAACATAAACGTAACCGTTGTGAATCTTAATTCCGGTACCGCTATAAATTCCATGATATTTTATGATTTCAGCCTTGCCATCCTGATTTTCATCACGAAGACAGACTATTCCCCCACCATTTTTCACATTACTGAGCGAAACGTAAACATCACCATTCGAGTTAATATCCAGATGACGGGCATGACCAAGGCTGTCAGCATAAATATTGGCTGAAAAACCTTCAGGAAGTTTCAGACCTGCATTGTCTCCGGCGGATTTATCCGCTTTTTTTGGCTGCATCTGGCAGGCAGCAAGCAAAACCAGGGAAAATACAATTAATCTAATTTCTTTCATCAGGGGTATTTAAAATTTTTTAGTTTGCTAATTGACAAGACAATAAACCTATAAAAGCGCAAGAATGTTTATAACGTAGGTCCAATAATGTTAAACCCTGGAAATCTGTTCTGAATTTCTCCTTGTAGTCTGTTGCCTGATAAGCGGAATAAAGTATTTTCGCTCCCGATTTTAAAAGTGAGATTGAATGAAAGGAGTTTACACCATTATTATGCTTGTCATGTCGAATACATTTATGACTCTGGCTTGGTACGGGCATTTGAAATTTGCAGAGTTAAAATGGTTCAATAAACTGGGAATTATTGCCATAGTGCTGATTAGCTGGGGAATTGCTTTATTCGAATATATGTTTCAGGTTCCGGCTAACAGAATGGGATTTAAAGAAAACGGTGGTCCTTTTTCACTCATCGAACTAAAGGTTATTCAGGAAGTAATTACGTTGCTTGTTTTCACCATATTTTCAATCCTGATTTTCAAAAACGAGAACTTCAGATTAAATCACCTGATTGGTTTCGTATTTCTGATATTAGCTGTGTATTTTATTTTTAGGAAATAAAAATTCTACTTACCATATTTTTCCCGATTCAGATAATACTGCTGCATCATTGAACTATCATTTATTTCTTTGGAGAATGCTTCGACAGTGCTGACAGGAATATCAAAAATATCGAGAACAATAAATCCGTCCAAACAATTATTGAACTTGGGATCCACATTAAATCCAACAATTTTAGCATTCAATTTGATGTATTTTTTTAGAAGCACTGGCAAACCTGAATTCAATTCATCCACATCCCCAATAAATTTATCGAGAGAATTGATATCACTGTCCATAGATTGCATAATTGCTATCAGATCCTGATCACTGGTTTTAAACCGGTATGAATGCCTTGATGAAACACTTCGGGCTATTTCCCAGTTGAAATAATTAGCCATGATAAACCTAATAATCATTTCTTTGGATGAAGTAGAATACGCATCGCTGATACTCACAGGACCCATCCAATAACGATACTCCGGATGCTGAAGTGAATAGTACAAAATGCCTTTCCACAATAAAAACAAAGGCATTGGTTTTCGTTGGTATTCCTTCACAATGAATGAGCGGCCAAATTCCATAGCTTGTTTAAGCATTTCATTCAAATCACTCCTGATTTTGAATAGACTGCTGATATAAAAACCACGCACACCATATTTATGCATGATGTCAGCTCCTTTTCCAATGCGATATGCACCAACAATCATTTCAGTTTCGTTATCCCAGATAAAAAGCTGATTGTAATACAAATCGTATTCATCCAGATCGATGCTACGGTTAGTTCCCTCGCCTACCTGCCTGAAAGTGATCTCACGCAAACGCCCGATTTCGAGCAGAATTGTTGGAATGTTTCCCGATGGCGTACAATAAACCGAATAATTTTTAATCGTAAACAACAGGCATTCCGAGCTTAATTCACTCAGTTCCTGAACAATTTTTTCGTGCAGAACCGGTTCTGTAATTGGTTCAACCTTTTGTTGACTATTTAAACTAAAATGAAAAAATTTCTTTACCTCAATTTTTGAACTCAACAAATACGTTTTTGCTCTCAGATATTTGCCATACTGATGAATATTGGTGAATTTATCCTGATCAGGAACTGAAATGGGATTTCCTATTCTGATTTTGATTGGATTTTTATACCGGTATAATATGGATGTTGGCAGTTTCATAATCCGGAGAGAAGACCTGATGTTGGCTTTCAGATAGAACATCCTGCTTTTATTGGCCTGAAAATGAACCGGCACAACAGGAACTTTTTGTTGTTTAATAAACCTGAGCGTATTTTGTTGCCATTGTTTATCAAATAATTCCCTTGATGCAGTGAATCGAGGAACCTCGCCTGCCGGAAACAGACAAAGCAATCCGTTTCGACCTAAATGCTCAGAAGCTTTTTCCCACAAGGAATTTCCGACATGAGTTCTGCCTTTCACTATTCCTGATTCCAGAAAAAAATCACTGATTGGTTCAATGTTCAGCAAAAATTGAGTCGATTCAATTTTTATATCCGTGCGAACATGGCTTAAAACTTTGATGAGCAAAAAACTCTCCAGCCCTCCAAATGGCTGATTGCAAACAATAATTGCCGCACCCTGAGCAGGAATTCTTTTTTTAAGTTCATCAGGATCAACCACATAATTAATCTTTAATATCCGAAGAAACTCATCAACGAAGCCAAGACCACGCTGTTCTTCGATTTGAGTATAAATTCGGTTTAATTTATCAAAACGCAGAATAAGCATCAGCAAGCGTGAAAAATATTTGCCTCTAAAGTGACTGACTCTTGTATTTTTTTTTCGAATTTCCTTGTTCTTAAATAATTCCATATTTGCAAAAACAGGATATTAAATTCTGAAAGAAACAATTACAAAACTTTGCCACATGTTTGTGGTGGCTTTAAGATATTGAAAAAAGAATTCTTAAATATGAACATTTTTTCCTATCATTTGTAGTTGAAATAGCTTAATTCGCACTAAAAACATCGAAATTGAATTTACTTTATCAGAAATACGACATCAGTCAGTGGTTGCCTACCACTAAAAAAGAGGTAGAATCAAGAGGTTGGGACAGTGTTGATGTCATTTTTTTTACCGGTGACGCTTATGTCGATCACCCTTCTTTTGGCGCTGCAGTTATAGGGCGGATACTTGAAGCAGAAGGTCTTAAAGTAGCCATTGTTCCACAGCCAAACTGGCAGGACGACTTACGTGATTTCAAGAAATTGGGCAAACCAAATCTTTATTTCGCAGTAACTGCCGGCAATATGGATTCGATGGTAAACCATTACACAGCCAACAAACGGAAACGCTCGAATGATGCATATACCCCAGGTGGAAAGGCTGGACAGAGACCCGATTATGCTACTACTGTTTACTGCAATATAATTAAAGAACTTTATCCGGACGTTCCTTTGGTGATTGGCGGAATTGAAGCATCACTGCGACGGGTGACGCATTACGATTACTGGAGCGACAAACTGAAACCATCCATACTGGTTGAATCGAAAGCCGATATGCTCTTTTATGGAATGGGTGAAAAATCGATTCTGGAGTATACTAAACTGATTCAAAAAGGAATTGATCCGCAGAAATTGACGAACATTCCTCAAACTGCTTTTCTGGTTTCAAAGGATGCGGAGTATGTCACAAATAAGAAATGGAACAGCATAAAACTTTTTTCTTTTGCTGAATGTCAGGAAGATAAAAAGAAGTATGCCAAAAACTTCATGCATATTGAAGAAGAATCCAATAAAGTTGAGGCTAATGTTATTATTCAGGAAATTGGCGATCAGCAGGTCATTGTAAATCCACCGTGGCCGCCGCTAGAAGAAAAGGAAATTGACCGGTTTTACGATCTTCCTTTCACGCGTCTTCCCCACCCCCGTTATAAAAACAAGGAAGAAATTCCGGCTTACAACATGATTCGCCATTCAGTCAATATTCACCGGGGTTGTTTTGGAGGTTGTACATTTTGTACTATTTCAGCCCATCAGGGAAAGTTTATTGCCAGCCGTTCCGAAGAATCTGTTCTGAAAGAAGTTGACAAGCTGGTGCTGATGCCCGATTTTAAAGGATACATCTCTGATTTGGGCGGACCATCGGCCAACATGTATAAAATGAAAGGAATCCACCAGGAAATTTGCAACAAATGCAAACGGCCTTCCTGTGTTTTTCCGGATGTTTGCAAGAACCTGAACATCGATCACAAGCCGATGCTGGATTTATATAAAAAAGTACGTGCTCACCCAGATGTAAAAAAAGCCTTTATAGGTAGTGGAATCCGGTACGATATGATATTAAAGGAAACCAGCGATCCTCAGGTAAATAAAAACAACATGGAATACCTGCGCGAAGTGATCAAACACCACGTCTCCGGAAGATTGAAGGTAGCCCCGGAACACACTTCTGATCAGGTTTTGGATTTGATGCGAAAACCTTCGTTCAAACTTTTTCATAAGCTGAACAAGGTTTTTCAGGAAATTAACAAGGAAGAGGGATTGAAACAGCAATTAATTCCTTATTTCATTTCGAGCCATCCCGGTTGTGAAAATGTAGATATGGCCAATTTGGCTGTCGAAACAAAGCAACTCGATTTCAAACTGGAACAGATTCAGGATTTCACCCCTACACCAATGACTTTGGCTACGGTAATTTACTATACCGGTTACCATCCATATACCATGCAGAAAGTATTTACCGCCAAAAACCAGAAAGAAAAACTGGCTCAGCGAAAATATTTTTTCTGGTACCAGCGCGAATATCATCAGGAAATAAAGAGTGAACTTCTTCGTTTAAACCGTAAAGATCTGCTCGACGGATTGTTTGGAAAAAAAGTCTCCGACATCCCCTTCGAAGGAATGGGGCGAAACTCACACCAATCTCGCAATTCCAGATAACCATAGATAATTTTGTTTTGACCTTTTAACAATTAACCATTCAACCTTTTTCATTAACCCAACAAAATGCGAATCCTAAAAATTACTGTCCTCCTGCTTAGCACATTGTTCCTGAATTCTTGCGCTGAACTAACTCAGATAGCTCAATCGGTCGCTACACAGAATTTGCCTTTAACGAATACTGAAATAATCGGAGGACTGAAAGATGCCCTCTTGGTTGGAACGGATAGTTCGGTAAACCGATTATCAGCCATCAACGGTTATTTGAAAGATCAGGCGGTTAAAATACTGCTTCCTCCTGAAGCCAAAAACATTACCGACCATATATCGAAACTTCCCGGCGGAGCCAAACTGGTTGATGATGTGATTATTCGGATTAACCGTGCTGCCGAAGACGCTGCCAAAGGAGCCAAACCAATTTTTGTGAATAGTGTAAAAGAAATGACGTTTACCGATGCCCTTCAAATTTTGAAAGGCCCTGATAATGCAGCTACGCAATATTTCAAGCAAAAGACTTCAGCACAACTGGGTGAACTGTACCGCCCAAAAATTCGTGAATCACTGAATAAAGGATTGGTTGCAGGTATTTCAACACAGCAATCATGGAACGAACTAACCGTTCAGTGGAATAAACTCGCAGGTTCCGCTATCGGCAAAATTGGCGGACTAAAAACCGTGGATGTAAAACTGGAAGATTATCTTTTACAAAAGGCGCTGGATGGCATGTTCATGAAAATTGAAGACCGCGAAAAAGATATCCGAAACAATGCAAATGCACGGGTGACGGCGTTGTTAAAAAGGGTATTTGGAAACCAGACTTTGGTAAAGTAATATGTCATTAATGGTCATTAACTACATGTCATTCATTGATTCAGGCAAAAACAGGGCTTACTACAAATGACTCATTAACCATAGATGACTTAATTTTTTTCTGCAAACTGAGACTGAAAACTGATCACTTCCCTACATACATTCTGCCCTGCCATGTATTCCGTTCCTCGAGAAGTTTTTCCAGCTTGGCAGTAAATTCGAAATTTTTCAGTCCCCAGCGCGGAGCCACCAACAATTCGTCGGGCGCTTCACTGACAAATCGCTCGACCACAATTTTTGGATTCAGAAGTTCCAGATACTGAACTACTACATCCAGGTAGCTTTCAACTGTAAACATTTGAAATCCATCCTGATTCAATAAATATTCCTTATACATTCGGGTTCCCTTATGAATCTGCAACTGGTGAAGTTTCAGATTTTCAACCGGAAGTTGCGAAATCACCCGAGCCTGTTCGAGCCAGTCTACATTAGTTTCACCGGGTAATCCCAGTATCAGATGAGCACAATTATGAATATTTCGTCGTGCGGTTTCTTCCAGAGCCCAAACCGATTCTTCAAAGCTATGTCCACGATTCATCTTTTCCAGGCTCAAATTCAGATGCGATTCTATTCCAAATTCAAGCATGATGTAATAATTCCGGGCCAACTCCTGTAGATAATCCAGAATTTCAGTAGTCAGGCAATCGGGGCGGGTGGCAATTACCAAACCAATTACTTCCTCGTGCTCCAGAGCTTCTTCGTACAGTAATTTTAAACTATTCAAAGGAGCATAAGTATTGCTGTAAGCCTGAAAATAGGCGATATATTTCATCGAATCATATTTCCGCGCGAAAAAATCGATTCCTTCTTTTAGTTGAGTGGTCACACTTTTTTCGAGATTGCAATAGGCTGGGGAGAAAGTCAGATTGTTACAATAACTGCATCCGCCGGTTCCACGCGATCCATCACGGTTCGGACAGGTAAATCCTGCATCAATCGAAATTTTCTGAACTCTGCCATTAAATTTGTTTCTGAAAAATCCAGAGAAATCATTGTATCGCTTTTTGCTTTTCCACGGAAAATTCTGCATCTGGAATGAATAAGATTTTGGTGTAAAAGTAGATCAAATTTTCTGGCCTCAAAAGCTGAGGAATCGATGAATCCAAAAGATTGTGACTTTAGAAAAGGGTTTTACACGCCCTATTTTTTAAAAATTCCGGATCAAAAAAAAGCGCAAATCAATTCTGAAATTTTAAATAAAACACAACAAGCTCAAAATCAATTTTTTAAAACAAATCAGAAATCGCCCGAGTGTTAAAAACATAGTTTATAACTTTTGACCTGAGACGGACTGAAAGACATCAATTCTTCAAGTTGAATTCATAAATTTAAAAAACGAATAGAAGTTGCTATGTATAAACCCGAAGATATAAGCCAAATTGAAGACAGAGGTATTAGCATGGAAGCTTTTGAACAGCAGATTTCCAATTTCAGAACCGGTTTTCCGTTCCTGCAATTAACTGAACCGGCTGGGATTTATCATGGAATTATACAGCTATCAGAAAACGAAATCCGGAAATACATTTCACTCTTTGAAAATAAAATTGAACAGGGATTATCAGTATTAAAATTTGTTCCGGCATCGGGGGCAGCAAGCCGGATGTTTCAGTCACTATACACTGCACTTGAACAATTACAAAATGGAACCGACATTTCTGAAGTTCTTAAGAAGGATGAAATAGCGCTGTTTTGGGACCGGATCAAATCTTTTGCCTTTTATGATGACCTCATGGTTCTGGCTTCAGAAGATCATCAACAAAACGAAAATATTTCGTTACAGAAATTGCTGGAATATATGCTGTTGGAAAATGGATTAAACTATGGTAATCAGCCCAAAGGACTGCTGAAATTCCACCAATACCCTGATGAAGTCAGGACACCCATTGAAGAACATTTTATTGAAGGCGTACACTATGCCAAAAATCATAAAAATGTTGTGAATCTTCATTTTACCGTTTCACCAGAGCATCAAACAGCCTTTGAATACAAAGTAGCTGAAATCAAACCCAAATACGAAAGTCGGTTTGGAGTGTGGTATCAGGTAAGTTTCTCTCATCAGAAAAAATCAACCGATACCATTGCTGTGAATCATGAAAATGAACCGTTCAGGAACAACAACGAAAGTTTATTTTTCAGACCTGCCGGGCACGGAGCTTTACTTGAAAACCTGAATGATCTGGATGCAGATCTTATTTTTATAAAAAACGTTGACAATGTTGCTCCCGATCAACTTAAAGCACCAACCGTTACCTATAAAAAAGCTCTTGCAGGATTGTTGTTAAGTCTTCAGGAGCAAATATTTTATTACCAAAAAATGCTGAAGGATCACCATCCTGCTTCACTCGAAAGTGGTTTTTATGCCGAGACTGCCAATTTTCTTGAAAATGTTCTGAATATTACTCCTCCAAATAACCAGTATTACAGCGAAAAGGAAGAATTGTACCACTATTTCTGGAATAAGTTAAACCGGCCTATTCGGATTTGTGGTATGGTAAAAAATGAAGGCGAACCCGGTGGAGGACCTTTTTTTGCAGTCAATCCGGATGCCTCTGTTTCACTTCAGATTGTTGAGAGTACACAGATTGACTGGAAAAATCAGAAGCAATCGGTTATCGCAAAAAAAGCAAGTCATTTTAATCCGGTTGATTTGGTATGTGCAGTTAAGAATCATCTGGGTGAAAAATATAACTTATTGAATTACAGCGATCCTAAAACCGGATTTATTTCTATAAAATCAAAAGACGGAAAGGAATTGAAAGTGCAGGAACTACCCGGATTGTGGAACGGAGCGATGTCAGATTGGAATACACTCTTTGTTGAAGTACCAATTGCGACATTTAGTCCTGTAAAAACAATAAATGATCTCTTAAGGAAAGAGCATCAGGTAAATTAATGAATCAATCGAAAAGTATTCTTAAATTTGCACCCAATAACGAGAATATATGAATGAGGACGCCAGGGATAATTTTGAAGATGATGATTTTGAGGAAGCAGTAGCGCGTTTCAGAAAAATGGTAAAATCAAACACTTCAAAATATTTCGATGTATTTGAGGTTGAAGGAATTGTTGACCATTTTTTGGAGGATGGCCGAATTAAACTCGCCCGTAAAGCAGTTGAGACAGGTTTAAGGTTACATCCGGCTTCTGTACCCATTAAAATCCGTCAGGCACAAATTTTCATGCATGAAGGTAAACTTGAAGAATGCCTCGAATTGTTGAAAATGGCTGAAAAAATTGAATCCAATAATCCGGATATATTTCTTACTAAAGGTGCCGCGTATAATCTTCTGGGCGATGTGGCACAAGCCATTGCAGCCTACGAAAAAGCTCTGGAAATGAACATCGACGAGCTCGATGAAACCCTATACAACATTGGCATTTCTTTTGGTCAGGCGGGTGAAATTCATTTAGCAATCAGCTATCTCGAAAAAGCCTGGAAAGCCAATCCCAAAAATGAAATAGTACTCTACGAACTAGGCTATTATTACGATCGCGATTCTCAGTTTGAGAAGAGTATAGAATTTTACAACAAATACCTCGATATTGATCCGTTCAATCATTCGGTGTGGTATAATATAGGCATCACCTATAACCGTATGGGTATGTTTGAGCAAGCCATCAAGGCTTATGATTTCGCCCTGGTAATCAACGAAGATTTTCTTCATGCCCATTTCAACAAGGCCAATGCTTTGGCCAACAACAGCGAATTCGAAAAAGCCATTGAATGCTATAAGGAATACCTGCATCTGGACAAGAAAAATGACGATGCTTATTGTTATCTGGCCGAATGTTACCTGAATAGCGACAGGTACGATGAAGCGCTGGTCAACTATCAGAAAGCGATCAGAATAAATCAATCCAATGCGAGTGCCTGGTACGGTTCAGGCCTCATTATGTGGTCAGAAGGTCAATTAACCGAGGCGCAGGCATTTTTCAAAAAAGCTTTGTTACTCGAAGATGACAATGCTGATTTCTGGAGTATGGATGCCAAAGTGCATGCAGAGTTGAATGAAACAAAAGAAGCTATAGCTTCTTTTGAAATGGCCACCATGCTCGAACCGGAGAACATTGAAAACTGGCTTTCCTATTCTGAAATGTTTTACGATATCGATGACACCGACCGGGCCATTGAAGTTTTAAGGACTGCGAGTAAAATAAACAAATCAAATGCTTTTCTAAATTACCGCTTAACCGCATATTTGCTCGATAAAAACGAAGAACTCGAAGCTGCTTTCCATTTTGAACGTGCCCTTAAAATTGACTTCAGTATACAAAATGAATTATTCGAGTTTTATCCGGAAGCATCAAAAATTGAATCGATAAAAAAATTAATTTCCCAATACCAATCATTGAAACTTTAAATTGATGAACTTTAGATTGCCACACATGCCTGAACGTCCGGCTCAACCCCGTGAAAATGGTTTAACTATGGTCATGGATAAAGGATTAAGCCTTCGTGAAGCAGAAGATCTATGCGACATTTCTGCTCCTTATTGTGATTTGATTAAACTTGGATTCGGAACATCAATTATTACCAACCGGCTGCACGAGAAAATAAAGCTCTACAAATCTGTCGGACTGAAACCTTATTTCGGAGGTACGTTGTTTGAAGCATTTGCAGTAAGAAATATGATGGATGATTACCGAAGATTTCTTGAAGAATATGAAATGGAAATGGTTGAGGTATCAGACGGAGTAATGGAACTTGATCATGATTTAAAATGCGAATATATTGCTAGTTTCAGCAAAGATTTCGCAGTATTATCTGAAGTTGGAAGCAAACTGAAAGGAAAGGAAATTTCCAATGAAAAGTGGATTGATTATATGCAGACCGAATTACAGGCCGGGGCATGGAAAGTGATAGCAGAAGCTCGTGAAAGCGGCAACATGGGAATATACAACGACGATGGATCTGCCAATTTTGAATTGATTTTGGCCATTAAAAAAGCGCTTAATCCCGACGATATTCTTTGGGAAGCGCCCATAAAAAATCAACAGGTTTGGTTTATCAAACTATTAGGACCAAATGTAAACCTGGGAAACATTGCAACCAATGAAATTATTCCCCTAGAAACACTACGGCTCGGACTGAGGGGAGATACTCTTCTAACATTTATTCCCTGCGTTCACAACTGGGATATATAAAAAAACGGGTGGATTAAAATCCTCCCGTTTTTTTATGTCAGCTTCTCTCCTGAAAAGAAATATTATCGCATGTCGATAATTTCAATTCCCTTGTATTTCTTAGGATCGAATACAAATTCAGAATCCTTGAAAACACCATCAGTTTTGCATTGAATAACATTGATGTTGTAAATATTTCCGTCCTTTCCGGTCATGTTGGCTCCACGAATAAGCATTTTCTGTTTGTCAATCATGATCTTTATTTTCTGAATGTCACCGGCAGGTTTTTGAGGTGTCAGATCAATATTATATATCGGAATACCAGCATCAACCGATTCTCCAAGGTATTTGTAATTGTAACCCTTTTCGTAAATGGTAAACAGTTTAGCCGGGTCCATCATTTCATCCGTTGCTTCGTCCATGCGTGAAATATTCACTTCATTGCTATTAACGGTGTAAGTCCATATTGTTTCACCATCGCACGACACTTGTAATCCCATTTGGGGAATATTCAATTTATACTTCTTGTTTTTCAGAACGATATCACCAGTGTATTTCTCCTGAATATTCTGCGCTTTATTATTCATTTCAAAAGAAAATTTAGCATCTAAAGAAGCTAACGATTGGGTAGTTTTGGTAACTTTTTCAAGAATTTCTTTGGCTTTGGTATCCTGTTGCGCAAATCCGATCGTAACAAATGCCAATAAAATTGATGTAAGAAGAAATAGTTTCATTTTTTAAATATTATTTACAGTTACTTTAATCCATTCAATAATTGTTCCAAAGTATATTCATCCTGAATCAGCACCTGCCGGGCTTTGCTTCCTTCACTGGGGCCAACAATTCCCGCTGCTTCCATCTGATCCATCAAACGTCCGGCCCGGTTATATCCAATCGAGAATTTTCGCTGAATCATGGAAGTTGACCCAACCTGATTGCTTACAATCAAACGTGCTGCATCGTCAAACATTTCATCACGGTTTCTTAAATCCACTTCAGGAATTCCACTTTCACCTTCACCAACATAATCAGGTAACAGAAATGCCGTTGGATAGCCTCTTTGTTCAGCAATAAACTCACAAATTCGTTCAACTTCAGGCGTATCCACAAAGGCACATTGCACGCGGGTCATCGTACTTCCGGTGGAAACCAGCATGTCGCCCTTTCCAATTAATTGATTGGCACCAGGAGTATCCAGAATGGTACGTGAATCGATCATGGAAGCCACTTTGAAAGCTATTCGTGTTGGGAAGTTGGCTTTAATAACGCCGGTAATAATATTGATTGAAGGTCGCTGAGTGGCAATAATCATATGGATTCCTACCGCGCGGGCAAGTTGGGCAATCCGTGCAATGGGCAATTCGACTTCCTTTCCGGCAGTCATAATCAAATCGGCAAATTCGTCAACCACCACCACGATATAAGGCAAATACCGATGACCTTTTTCAGGATTTAATTTTCGTCCGATAAATTTGGTATTGTATTCGATAATATTCCGGACATGAGCTTTCTTCAATAAATCATAGCGACTGTCCATTTCAATATTTACCGAGCTCAGCGTGTTTTTAACTTTCTGAATATCCGTAATAATAGCATCTTCTTCATCAGGCATTTTCGCCAGAAAGTGCTTTTCCAGAGAAGCATAAAGATTGAGCTCCACCTTCTTGGGATCAACCAGAACAAATTTTAATTGTGAAGGATGTTTTTTATAAAGCAACGAAGTTATAATTGCGTTCAGTCCTACCGATTTACCCTGACCAGTTGCACCTGCCACTAAAATGTGAGGCATCTTGGCCAAATCGACCATAAAGGTTTCGTTCGAAATGGTTTTTCCAAAAGCGATAGGTAATTCTGCAGTTGATTCCTGAAATTTCTTAGAACCAATGATAGACCTCATCGAAACAACTTCCGGCTTCTGGTTCGGAACCTCAATACCGATAGTGCCTCGTCCGGGGATCGGTGCAATAATTCGGATTCCAAGCGCCGAAAGGCTTAAGGCAATATCATCCTCCAGATTTTTTATTTTGGCAATTCGAATTCCGGGAGCCGGAACAATTTCATAGAGCGTAATGGTTGGCCCAATGGTTGCCCGTATTTTGGTAATTTCAATTTTATAGTGACGAAGGGTTTCAACAATCTTGTTCTTGTTGGAAATCAGCTCATCATTGCTGACTTCAGCATTTCCCGAAGCATGATCGTCGAGTAAATCAAGAGTCGGATATTTGTATGAAGATAAATCAAGCGTCGGATCATAGGGTGCCATCGGCACATCACCAGGTTCGCCATCTTCTTCAAAGACTGGTGCAACAACCTGGAGTTCTGGTTCTTTTATTTTTGTTTTTGGCTTAACAGGCTCCTCTGAAAAGAGCATATCTTCGATGCTCAATTCCACTTCTTTTTTTGAAACAGTATCCTCGATTTCAAAATCGTCTTCCGAGTCAGGATCAAATATGGCTTTAATCTGGTCATCCTCAGTAATGATCTTTGAAATGGACGGATCTGCCAACTCAACCACCGGTACTACTTCATCTGACTTCGACTTAGAATCTTCAACCTTCTTTTCGTCCTTTTCTTTACGTGCAAAGATACGTGTAAGCCAGGGAATGAACTGTTTAAACGTTAAAATCAACAAAACAAAAAGGAGAAATATCAGAATCAATGTTGTACCAAGCGCACCCAGGAAGGAAGATAAAAGTGACGATTGCACTAATCCGTAAGCTCCTCCGTAATTTAAAAACTCGTTGACTTCATTTTTTGGCTGAAACAAACCTAAAGTGACGGAAGACCAAAGCATCCATAATACAGAAAAAAGCAAGGTCTTGAAAAATCTGATTCCTTTATAGCCGAACAAATTTAATGCTGCCACAAAGAAAATCAGGATAAAAAAGAAAGACGAAAATCCAAAACCATGGTTAATAAATAACTCTCCCATGAAAGCCCCGATACGACCACCAAAATTCTGAACTTCGTTCATGCTGGTTAAAGGATCCTGATCGGCTTTACCCGAAATAATGAACGAAACAAATGCAACAGCCAGATATCCGCTTAAAATCATTAAAAATACACCTAAGGTATATTTGAACTGATTGCCCCTGAAGAAATTTATGATCCGTTTAATTCTGGAAGGCTTTGAACCGTTTACAGGTTTCTTTGCCGCTTTGGTGATTTTTTTTGCCATTCGGTTTTTTAATACGTGCGCAAAGTTAACGATTTTTGACAATCATATATTTTATTGATTTAGTCAATTCTCACTTTATTTATGAAAACTGGAATTAATTATGCTAGTATAAATCAGGATTAATAAAAAAACATATCATCTGTTCTATAGCATCCTTTTGATTATTGACAACCAAGCTTAATCATGATTATAATTCGTTCCTTTTTTTAAGTTTGCCCGGTAATGACAGGGAAAATATGAAAAAAATTGCAGTAGTCGCACTTGGGGGAAATGCCTTGTTGCGTGAAAATGAAAAAGGTACCATAGAGCAACAGGAAGCTAACACCACTGAAACGCTCGAAAATCTGATATTTCTTTTAAATGAGGGTTTCGAACTGGTAATTACCCATGGCAACGGACCGCAGGTTGGGAATATTTTAATGAGAAACGATGCCGGACAGCTATTATATGACATTGCTCCGATGCCTCTTGATGTTTGTGTCGCCGACTCGCAGGGTGGCATTGGTTATATGATTGAACGCATGATCCGAAATGTACTGCATAAGCATGGCATTCAGAAAAATGTAATCACCATGGTATCCATGACCATTGTTGATCCAAACGATCCGGCTTTTAACAATCCGACGAAAGGCATTGGTAAAATATATTCGGAAGAGGAAGCCAAAAAACTTCAGGCTGAAAAAGGCTGGATATTTAAACCATCGGCAAAAGCGCATGGTGGCTGGCGAAGGATGGTTTCGTCTCCTCAGCCGGTAGATATTATAAATAAGGATATTGTCGAAAATCTGGTTCGTGCCGGAAATATCGTCATTGCAGCAGGTGGCGGTGGCATTCCGGTTTATTATGACGAAAACCATGATTTACGAACCCTGGATGCTGTAATTGATAAAGACTTAGCTTCAGCTTTTCTGGCTTCAAAAATAAAGGCCAGCCACTTTTATATTCTGACTGACGTTTCATTCATTTACAAGGATTTTGGCCTTCCGACACAGGAAAAGCTGGAATTTCTGAATTATGCAGATACCATGAAATACCTGGAAAACGGAACTTTTGGCGAAGGGACTATGGCACCGAAAATAAAGGCATGTTTGCATTTTATTGAAAATGGTGGTGAAAAGAGTGTCATCACTGAAGCTAAAAAACTGGAAGATAAATCGTACGGTTCTAAAATTACCATGGATTACGAATAAAGTAATCAGTGTTCAGACACAGTAGGCAGACAAATATAAAGGAACCTACAATGACATAAATCAATTTAAAAAAACAGCCAAAAGCCCCTTTTGTGAAGGGGTTGGAGAGGCTTTAAATATTTATATCTATGGAAATTAATTTAAAAAACAGGCATTTTCTAAAACTGCTTGATTATAGTTCAGACGAAATTCTATACCTGATCAAACTGGCTTCCAAACTGAAGAAAGCTAAGGCTTCTGGTTTGGAAGAACAAATGTTGGGTGGTAAAAATATCGCCCTGATTTTCGAAAAGGCATCAACACGAACACGTTGCGCCTTTGAGGTGGCAGCTTTCGA
>Ga0209261_10000223_pt1 | contig 15467 bp, 9 predicted proteins | sample DOMMetBare1Fresh_FD_187470 | JGI IMG/M metagenome (GOLD analysis project Ga0209261, IMG submission 187470) | Wetland sediment microbial communities from St. Louis River estuary, USA, under dissolved organic matter induced mercury methylation -... | ecosystem: Environmental > Aquatic > Freshwater...
GCAGCTCATAAAAGCGACCGGCCTCTTTCTCGCGGGTTTCGTCTTCATAAACCACGATGTCATCGCCATCGGCATTGGCCGGCCAGATGCCGAAAACGCCGTTGGCCTGAACCATTTTTTCCTGTTCTATGCGATCAAGCATCCGGTTGGCATCAGCATACAGTTTACGCGCTTCTTCTCCCTGATGTTCGTCGTTTAGGATATCCGGGAATTTGCCTTTCAGTTCCCACACGAAGAAGAAGAACGTCCAGTCGATGTATTTTCTAAGTTCTGAAATCGGGTAATCAATCAGTTGTTTGACACCCACAAAATTGGGCTTATAGATGGGCGTATTGTTCCAGTCAATTTTCAGTTTATTCGCACGTGCTTCTGCAATAGTCAAATACTTTTTCGCCTTTTTCTGTCCATGGAGATCGCGCACAGCCTGATAGTCGTTCCGGATTTCACTCAGGAATTCCTGATTTCCGGAGAGCAGGTTTGAAACCACGCTCACCGCCCGCGACGCATCTTTCACATGAATAACCGTATTCTTATACTGAGGTGCAATTTTTACTGCCGTATGTATTTTCGAAGTGGTGGCACCACCAACCAGCAAGGGCAGGTTCATGTTCCTGCGTTCCATTTCGGTTGCCACATCCACCATAATTTCAAGAGACGGTGTAATTAGTCCGCTTAGTCCAATAATATCCACTTTTTCCCGGATGGCGGTTTCCAGAATTTTTTCTGTCGGAACCATCACACCCAAATCGATCACCCGGTAGTTGTTGCAGCCCAAAACCACTCCCACAATGTTTTTCCCGATGTCGTGCACGTCGCCTTTTACAGTGGCCATCAGCACTACTTTCCGGTTATCGGTGGTATCGAATTTATCTTTATCGGCTTCGATGTATGGAAGCAGAAAAGCCACCGCTTTTTTCATTACCCGGGCCGATTTGATCACCTGCGGAAGGAACATCTTTCCGGCGCCAAACAAGTCACCAACCACGTTCATTCCATCCATCAATGGACCTTCAATGATATTTAAAACCGGTGAATATTGGGGTAAAGCTTCTGCCAGGTCAATGTCGATATAATCAGGAAGTCCTTTCACCAGTGCATGTTCCAGCCGCTTTTCAACAGGGAGTTCACGCCATTCATCTTTTCGCTCTTCTTTGGCATCCTGCTCTTTCAGCGTAAGCGAAAATTCGAGCAATTCCTCGGTAGCTTCCGGTTTTCTATTCAAGACCAGATTCTCCACTTTCTCGAGAAAATCTTTCGGAATTTCATCGTAAATCTGCAACATCCCTGGATTCACAATACCCATGTCGAGTCCGGCACGGATGGCATGATACAGAAAAACCGAATGGATGGCCTCGCGCACCTGATCGTTTCCGCGGAATGAAAACGATACATTGCTTACTCCTCCGCTTGTTTTAGCATGTTTCAGGTTTTTCTTGATCCAGGTAACTGCATTTATAAAATCAACCGCGTAATTGTTGTGTTCTTCAATACCGGTTCCAATGGTCAGAATGTTCGAGTCGAAAATGATATCCTGGGCCGGAAAGTTGATTTCATTAACCAGGATATTGTATGCCCGCTGGCAAATCTCAATCCGCCGGTCGAAGGAATCAGCCTGACCTTTTTCATCGAAAGCCATCACTACCACTGCGGCGCCATATCGTTTCAGTGTTTGTGCCTGTTGCCTGAAAACACCTTCACCTTCCTTCATACTGATGGAATTCACAATGGCTTTCCCCTGAATACATTTCAATCCGGCTTCAATCACATCCCATTTTGAAGAGTCGATCATGATCGGAACCCGCGCAATATCTGGCTCGGCCATCAACAAGTTCAGGAATGTTACCATTTCCTTTTTTGCATCGAGCATGGCATCATCCATATTGATATCAATCACCTGCGCGCCTTCATCCACCTGATTTCGGGCAATTGCGAGCGCTTCCTCGTATTTTTCTTCCCGAATAAGCCTTGCAAACTTGCGTGAGCCGGCTACGTTGCAGCGTTCTCCGATATTCACAAAGTTGGTCTCCTGTGTCAATGTCACAGGTTCCAGTCCGCTGAGTTTGGTATGGCGGTCTTTTTTATTTCTTGCATGTGGTTTCGATTTGTCAGCGATTTTAACCAGTTCGCGAATGTGATCGGGTGTTGTTCCGCAACAGCCACCAATAATGTTGACAAACCGATTGTCGAGGAAATCGCTTACCTGATGGGCCATTTCGACGGGAGTTTCGTCGTATTCGCCAAACTGGTTAGGCAAACCGGCATTGGGATAAGCACTGATGAAGAAGGAAGATTTTCTGGAAAGTTCTTCCAGATACTGACGCATGTCTTTGGCTCCAAGAGAGCAGTTCAGCCCTATGGAAAGCAGGTCGATGTGTGAAACCGAAGTCAGGAAAGCTTCTACGGTTTGTCCCGAAAGGGTTCTTCCGCTGGCATCGGTAATGGTTCCTGAAACCATGACCGGAAGCCGAATTCCGCGTTCTTCCAATTCGTCTTCAATGGCAAACAGTGCGGCTTTGGCATTGAGCGTATCAAAAATAGTTTCGACCAAAAGCAAATCGACACCTCCATCGAGCAGACCTTTCAGTTGTTCGCGGTACGAAGCTTTTACTTCATCAAAAGTTACCGACCGGTACCCGGGATCATTCACATCAGGTGAAAGTGAAAGCGTTTTATTCATCGGACCCATTGCTCCGGCTACAAAACGTGGTTTTGCAGGATTTTTGGCCGTGAACTCTGCAGCTACCTCAACAGCCAGTTTTGCTGATTGCAGGTTGAGCTGATAGACCCATTCTTCCAAATGGTAATCGGCCTGTGAAATACTGGTGGAATTAAAGGTGTTTGTTTCAATAATATCTGCACCGGCTTCCAGAAACTGAGCATGTATTTCGCGTATTACTTCAGGTTTGGTAATCGAAAGCAAATCGTTGTTCCCTTTCAGATCGTATTGAAAGTCAGGAAAAATCGTACCCCTGAAATCACTTTCCGACAGGCGGTGTTTCTGAATCATGGTTCCCATGGCTCCGTCGAGAACCAAAACGCGCGACTCGAGTTCGTGTTGTATGTTTTTTTTCGTTGTCATCATTTCTTAATATTTAAAACCAATCACGTCATCCTGAACTTGTTTCAGGATCGCTTATTTTAACATCAGATCCCGAAATAAATTCGGGATGACGGGTACTTCCTACTTTATAAATTTCATTATAAATTGTCCGCGGATACCAACTTTATCCTGACAAATAATCACTGCCGAAAGTATCTCCGGAAACTTCTCAGTTTGCTGAATAACCTGCGAAACATCATCAGGTGTTTGCACCAAATTGCCGAAAGTCGTCGCTAAAGCATCAGCCAAAGCGGTATTCCGGCAAATGATCATGGTCGCATCGGTTTTTCCTAAACTAACCGAAGGGCCAACAGTTCCGGCTGATGTACAAACTCCAAGCGGTGATTCTGAAGCCTGAATGTCAATTCCGATTTTTTCCGATAAAGGCGAATTTCCGGCATAAACCGACATCAGTAAATTGCTTTCAATCTTCAAAAAAATGTCTCCGCCGTTTTCAACCACCAGTTCCTGAATATCAAAATGTTCGATCAGATGCCTGCCAACCGCTTCAGAAAAAGCCCCGGCTACTGCAGCCATTGGTCCAACCCCGGCGCGATTAGCAGCTTCAGCCATCCATCTAACAATCTCAGGGGCATTCGGTTCTGTCCGGTATGGCTCAAAGGTCTGTCCAAAGACAGGATCGTTTAACAAATATGCCTCCATCTCAGAGCGTAACTGCACCACTTTCGAGTGAGCAGCCTTTTTCATTTCTTCCCTGAATGATGCCGGATCAACGCCAATCCACAGGTCTGTATCCTTGTAATTCACCCCAAACGACCGGAATCGCTGCTGCGAAAACTGGTTGCGATAAGCACGAAAGCCTCCCCCGAAAGCCTCCCCCATCCCCCTCCGAAGGAGGGGGCTTTCTGAACTGGGTTGCAACGGTTTTCGCTCTGACAATCTATTATTTTTAAAGTTAATACATTCAAAATCCGAACTGCCAAACTCCCTTCTCCTTTGGAGAAGGGGTGGGGGATGAGGCCGTGGGCTTCACTATTCCCTGAAATCAATCTTAAACAAATTCAGCGGACAAGCCGGAACGCATAATTCGCAAACAATACATTTCTCCGGATCGAACTGAAGTTCCCAGTTTACCGGATCCATTTGCAGCGCACCGGCAAAACAAACCGCGGTACAGTTGCCACAACTGATACAGCGAACATGATCCCAGGTTATTTTCTTGTTCAACGGTTCACAACTTACCTGATTATCCTCCAGGTATGCAATTCCTTTCTTCAGATTGGAAACAGTTCCTTCAAGTTCCAACACCAAGCTGCCGGTTTTTCCCGGCCAAACTTCGGCCCGGAGAATATTGATCCTGATATCAAAATCCTTCACCAAATGGTAGCTAAGAGGCTTATCACCACTTTGTGGCGGGAACTTCAGCACATATCTTTTTTTCTGCATTTTCATCTCAAGAAATTTACAAATTACTGATTTACAATTTACCATTCGAAAAGTTCGGATTGTCTGGAGTAGAAACCCCCGGATTTCGCTTTCCTTTTTCCGTTATTGCTCTTTAAGCGATTTCAATGAGGTATTGGTTGGAAACATCTGAACCGGTTTGCTGATTTCAAATTCGCCAGCCAAAATCGATTTTTTCAGGATTTCGGCAATTTTTCGGGCTTTGCTCAGGCTCGAAACAGGCGCTGTACGTATCTTTTTGCCTTGTACCTCAATTTCTCCGGACCGCAATTCAGCGTAATTTACACGACCCAATGCAGGTGTTCCTTCCACGCCATAATCAAGCACAGTGGTCTCGATTTGTTCATTCCGGATTGAAACACCTTTGGCAATTTCAGCATTCAGTACCGGAATAGGTATACCAATTCCGACAAACAAACTCACTCCATATTTTTCGTAGTAAGCGGCCTGCAAAAATTCAGACGACATTTCTCTTAAATTACCCATCACAGCCAGTGTCGCGGAATTGCTTACCGGAACGCCAAATTCATTCTTTGGTTTCGAAGTGTTGAACTGTGTTCCCGGCCAAACCACAAATCCCTGTGTACCTCCCAGAAAAATGCGGGTTCCAATGCCTATTGTTTTCATTTCCGGATCGTTCAGCAGCGGGCTCAGTTCTCCGGAAGTGGAATAGGTGGCATTGCGCATATTGGGCAGCAAATTCCCCATATAGGTATATTTCATCTGTGAGGTGGAATTTACCGCCACATTGTAATTCTGATAGGCGTTTCGCGGATTGAAAAGTATCATTTCATTTACAGTTTCCCTGTTGATGATGGTTTTGATGTGTTTGCGCGGATAGCAATCGGTGCCTTTTCCCCAGGCTTCCAGTACAATGTCTTTGCCATCAACCAAATCCTGAATGACATGAGCTCCTCCATATTTCGGATTCTCCGGATCGGAGGCCGTTGCTCCGATGTATGTGTCAACAGCCGCCAATCCTTCGTATGCGGGCACACCGTTTAGCCTTATTCTTTCCATTCGGATGGGCGGATTGGCATGTCCAAAATTGATAATAGCGCCTGAAGAACACATGGCTCCAAAGGTGGCGGTGGTCACCACATCAACTTTTTCTGCAATTTCTTCAGGAGAGGCCGTGAGCGCCAATTGCGAAACCTCCTCGGCAGTTAAAACCACTGCTTCTCCCCGCCTGATTTTCTCGTTGATTTCCTCGTATGTTTTTTGAATACCCATGTATATTTACGATTTAATGATTTACAATTTACTAATAATGACCAAAAGTTGTCTCTAAACGGTTTTTCAAGTCTCTCTTGCCTTAGGCAAGAAGATTTAGAGGGACTTTTCAGCACATGCACATATTCGAAAGGTACATGAAACTAAGCAGATGTAATGTTGAAAGTTTTTTCATTATGTTTTAATTATAATTCCGTTTCCGGCCGGGTATTGGCACCGTTTTCGCCAGTAGTCGAATGGTTGCCAGAGTTTCGCTGAGCCCGATCTCTCCGCTCTTCTTTATAATCAAACAATCAGATTTTGTGCAGATTATTTGATAATGAATGTAAAAATAAGTTCAAAAAACCGAACTATCAAACAAAATAGTGTATTCCCTGATTTTTTAAACAAAAGTTGATATCCGGATTAAAATTTAAGGTCACTGTCCTCTGATTTTAAAAAGTGATAACTATAAATCTTTTGATTTAGCTAACTTTAAAGTTGAATTCAAGCGGGTGCATTTTCAAATTCATCCATCGAATTTCAATACTAATTTTTCAGTTTGTTTTTCATGTTAGAAAACAAGGACTCCGGATCAGCGAAGCTTTCACCACCTGAACGAAGTACCGGATTAATATCCGACTTCAGGAAATTCCTTTGGAATAAACCACAAATTCCTACGCTGATTAAATTCGATTCCGAAGAGAAACGACTTGAATACAATCACCGGATCAGACAGCGGGTTGGAGAAGAAGTGGACCGCTATACCGTTTTGAATGTGCATCACATTGGCATTCAGGCGCCGGTAAGCTATGTATTTAACGAGTTGCTCAACTGGAACGGCGATTCGACCTGCTGGCCCAACCACATTGCCAAAGTTGAGCGGGTTGACGAGGATATCGAAAACATCAGGATCTTGCCGCTGGGATGGAAAAAGTATCCTTTTAAATTTCAAAAGAGTTTCTTCGGATTTAGTTTTATTCCCTTGTTTAACCTGAATTCGATCCGGATAAAACGATTTCCCGACGCTTTTGATTTTGATAATGCCCGCTATCTCCTTTATAAATGCAGCGGAGGCTATCCGATTGGAATTTTTATGATGTATGTGCGTTCGTCAATCGCCGATATGGGTGAAACAGAACAGTCGCAATTATTTTTCTCGGTTGGTTTTAACTTCTACGGAAAAGAATACCGGTCGAAATGGAGTTTTGTCAACAGAATTTGGGAGGCTGTACACAACCGGGTTACCGCCAATGTTCTGAACAGGATAAAACAATTGAGCGAATGGCGGATTGAAAAAATGGAAGCCGGAACTTTATAGGAATTTCCGGAGAATGAGTGTTCCGAAGCTATTGTTTCTCGAGTTGCTTTTTTGGTAAAAGGAAAAGACCAGTCAGCATTTTCCAAACCAGTTTTCCAAGCAGAAACAAATTCACCGACCGCCACAAAATATTCCGGTACGAAGCACTTCCTGTAAAGGTATCCCACAACAGAGAACTCATTTGCCGTTTTCCCCGCTCCTTTTCCTGTTCCTGAATGACCATCCGAAAAATTACCTTTTTGAAAAAATGCGATCGCTGAATAATGGTTGTGATAAAAAAGATGAGTTTACCTGCCACGTTATCAGCATTTAGCCGGGAACAAACCGGTTGAAAAGACCTTTTAAAATCTTTTCCTGAAATTCCAACCGAAATAGCGGTATATGCAGCAGCTTTGGCCGTAAGATAAGCAGCGCCAATTCCGTTTTTATAAAGCTTTGAAGAAGAAGAATCGCCAATAAGCACTACCCGGTTTGTATAAGGTTTTCGGCCATTTCTGATATTGATGTAAGGTGAACACTGGCATGGTTTAATGTTTTTCAAGTCAGTTCCTTCCGGGAAACAGTCCAAAATAGACTTTGAACGCAGGAACCGATCCACAATCTTTCTTTTAATTTTTGATCCAAGTAAAACCAGGGTGACATAGTTTCCTTTGGGAATTAGCGCTCCAAATTTGATTCCAGGCAGATTCAGTAAAAAAACATGCATTGAATTTCCGAAATACCTGTCAATCATTTCCTTCTCCAGAAAATATTCGGAAATATGAGTTTGAGCTGTTTTGGGCGGGGTATAATCAGGAATGAGTTTTTTAAAAAGGGTTAAAGTCTGATCATTCAGACCGGCAGCACCAACCACCAAATCATACTTTTTTCTTGATTTGGCAGTAATTATTGTAATGCCATCAGGTTCAGTCACAACATCGGTCACCCTTTCATGAATGAGCACAGCGCCTTTGCTGACGCATAAGTCCTGAAGAAATCCATCGAAACTCTGAATATCGGAAACCTCGGAACCATTTGGGCCGGAACCCCGAAACATGGAAACGATTCGCTGCTCTGATTTAAGCGCCTCAATTTTGGTTGATCCGTATTCCAGGTGAAGCGTGTATGTTTCAATTCCGCGCCGGATTACCTGCTGCGGCAGGATTATTCCATCGGACGAAAGCATTTGAACCAGCGATTCAGAAACAACTCCGCCGCAGTGGTTGCAGCCTGGCACGCCTTTTAGGCTAAAGTCTTTCGGTTCGTAAATATCAATTTCAATTCTGATTCCCTTTTTCTGTGCAAGTTCGAACAAAAAAAAAGAAAAAAAGCTACCCGCAGGACCACCTCCAATCACGCCGATTTTGGATCCATCCTGAAGAGAAAGTACTGGTTTTTTACCGTTCTGCATAATCCGAAACTGACTTTACGTTTAGGATGATCGTTTTTAAATATAGCGATTTACCGTACATCTCCACCTTTCAGCCAGTAATGATTGACCTTTTAACCCGAATCTGATCGGGGCCGGATAAAAGGAAAATTACGTTCAATTTAAGGATTAGAGCCGCAGAATGTGGATTTCAGGAAGTTCGGATTAAAAACTGTCGTGAAAATAGTGTTCATTTCAAAAAACCGGAAACAACAAAAATTTGGAAGATTTGATTTTTTTCGTCTCAAAATCAGTTTTAGCAAAATGCCGCTCAGTCAGACTGACATTTTTTCTGAGTATGGCTTTGGAATGAAATTAACGTGCTAATTAACAGGTGATTTTGCCGGTATGGAAAAGTAAAAACTGGAACCTTCGCCATAAACACTATTAAACCAAACGCGTCCTTTTAGAATCGTAACGATTTTCTCCACAATCGACAATCCGATACCGGTTCCTTCGCTATTCAGCGAATTGTAGTTAAACTTAATAAACCGTTCAAAGATTTTTTTCTGATCCTCTTCCGGGATTCCTGTTCCGGTGTCGGTTACTGAAAAAATGAATTCATCATTTTGACGTCGGCATCCAAAAGTGATATTTCCTCTGACAGTAAATTTTGTTGCATTGGTTAACAAATTTGACAAAACCTGCTTAATCCGAAGAGGATCAGAATAGATTTTCAGATCAACATCGGAAAGCTCAAAACAGAGTTGTACTGCTTTCCTTTTCTTTTTCTCCAATTCTTTGGAATGAATTTCCTGTAATTCAACAAAGATGTCATTTACGCTGAAAGTGGAATATCTGAGCGACATTTCACCCGCTTCAATCTTCGATAAATCCATCAAATCATCGAGAAGTTTCATCAGGTTATCGCCATTAAACTGAATCGTTTTCAAATACTGAATCCTTGTGTTTTCGTCGGTCTCTTCCTCCAGAAGTTCGCTGAATCCAAGTATTGAGTTCATAGGTGTCCGAATTTCGTGGGACATGTTTGCTAAGAAAGCCGATTTCAGTCTATCCGATTTTTCTGCTCTTTCCTTGGCATTCTGTAGTTCATGTTTCTGCGCGAAATGTTGGTCAAAAAGATGACCGATTTGACCAAATTCAGTCGAAGACGATTTTAATATTTTAATTGACTCATTATTTTCCGTATTTAAAATGTCTTTCACTAGTTTTAATGGTCCATGGATGTATATACGGGCAAGGAAACTGGTAAGTATCAACGCCAGAAGTGCAAATAACAACGTAACAAAACCAATCTTTTTTGTTGCACTTGAATTGATATCAAGAGTCCTTCGAAAGGTTATCCAGGCAATATGGTTGTCTTGCCAGTCTAAAAGATCATTTGATGTGCTGATGGTAAACGGGCCGTCTGATTCAATCATATCACCCATATTAAGGTTGATCTTTGAACCACTTATTTTTCCCAGTTCTGAAATGAAATCATAATTTAATTCACGTACGACAAATAAATAGCCTTCCGGCTCCGTTTTGTTATGTTCCGGGTCAATCAATGGGTGCACAGAAGCTCCGCTAACCTCCAATATTCTGCCATTTTTATTTAAGTAAAAGGTCGAGAACCTGGTTTTATTCAGTTGGTAAACCGCCTCAATAGGAATTACATTTTGGGCAATTGAATCGCTGTTAAACTGCTCATAAGCCAATTCAAAATTTTTGTTGAATACACAGGTGTAATCAATATCATAAAATGTCGAACTGAAATCAATATTCCTGCTGTACCAGATTGTATCATGCATTTTTATCCCATCAACAAATTCGTCCCAATAGGTATAATCATAAATTGTATTGCTCAGTTGCGACGACTTCATTTGAAATAAGGAACCCATATCTTCAACATACTGACGCTGAGAAGACTCAATGATCTGTTTTTCATGGAGGTTTTTATACCTGTCAAGAATGATAAAAAGAATGAGGAAAACTAGTGCTATGGTTAGGATATATGCACTAATCTTTCCATACAGAGTTTTAAACTTAATCATCTTAAAAATTGATCAGGGTTATTCCTCCAACAAGATAGACTTTTTGGATATCAGGATTATAATTTAAACTAAGACTTAAAGGAACAGACCAGCTTTTAGTCATTTTAATGGATTTTGTGGCAGAACATCCAACATTTACAAACGCTGCCTTCGTTGCATAAAACTCACCCTTTGGCTGAAATCCGGCAAAAGCCTGGGTATCGACAGACCCGAAAGAATGCACATACTGAAGCTCGAAATACATGCTCTTTGTTGGATCAGCTCCGTAAAAAAAATAGCTTCCCAGTACATTAAACGGTAGTTTTTCTCCACCGGATAGCAATACCTGGGCTTCAAACAAATGAGCGGTTGTATTTTTGTTGTAATCGAAATAATTATTCTCTGATCCATCGGAGTAATTCCAGTAATCCCATATACTGAAAGTTGCTGGTCCAATTGTTTTTTCGATGTAAAAATCGGTTTCATGATCGCCCGATCCTGCCAAACGGTAGGCACCCCAAAAACCCAGTGTAAAGTCTTTCCAGGTGGCCGATAGTCCAGGCTGAAGACTAGGTTTATGCCCATAATCCTGACCCCGCCAAACATAATGACTTACTAAATCTACACTTACAGAAGCGGAAATTGGACGAATGGTATCAGACTGTGCAAATAATGACTGACTTCTAGAGAACAAACATAAAATGACACAAATCCGAAAGGCAAATTTTCTCATACTCATTGATAAATAAAGTTTGGAAAGTTTATGCAGTGACATTCAAATTCCAGCAAATCAAAATTTAGGATGAATATACATTATTAATATATAAAATGATCTCCGTTTTCTAATTAATCACCTTTTTTCTAATTATACCTATATAATTGAACGGCTTTCACTCCGAAATACTTGATTTTTATCTCACTAAGCTAACTAAAGCAAATTCGGATTTTACAGTTTCTGTTTACACACATCTGAGTTTTCAACCTATCATCATAAATATTTATCCAGAAGAAGAATGGGATGACTGATGACGAATACTTCAGCTTTCATCAATAATATTTACATTTGCAGCATCAAAAATCAAAAGTCATGATTCAGGAAATTCAAATATACAATACACTTACCCGAAAGAAAGAAGTATTTGAACCGCTGGTTCCCGGCAAAGTGGGCTTGTATGTTTGCGGACCAACTGTTTACGGGCCACCTCATCTGGGACACGCACGCTCGGCAATCAGTTTCGATCTGGTATTTCGTTTCCTGAAACAAATTGGCTACAAGGTTCGCTATGTGCGGAACATCACCGATGTGGGCCATTTGGTGGCCGATTCTGATGACGGGGAAGACAAAATCGAAAAACAAGCCAAACTCGACGAACTCGAACCCATGGAAGTAGTTCAGAAATATACCAATCTATACCACCAGGCCATGGCGCTGCTTAATCTGGAATTACCCAGCATTGAGCCCCGTGCTTCAGGCCATATTGTTGAGCAGATTGAAGAAGTAAAGAAAATTCTAAACTCAGGATATGCTTACGAAAGCAATGGTTCGGTGTATTTTGACGTCGAAAAATTCGCTGCCGGTAATGAATACGGAAAGCTTTCAGGAAGGAAGATTGAAGATCTGATCAGCAATACTCGTACCTTAGATGGACAGGACGAAAAACGCTCCGGACTTGATTTTGCCATCTGGAAAAAAGCGCAGCCCGAACACATCATGCGCTGGCCTTCGCCATGGAGCGATGGTTTCCCGGGTTGGCACATGGAATGTACGGCCATGAGCTGCAAATATTTGGGTGATACTTTCGATATTCACGGTGGAGGAATGGATCTGACCTTCCCTCACCACGAAGCCGAAATGGCACAATCGCAGGCGGCACACGGAAAGCCTGCTGTCCGCTATTGGATGCACAACAACATGATTACCCTGAATGGCCAAAAAATGGGTAAATCGCTTGGTAATGCTATTTCACTCGAAGAATTTTTCACCGGGAATCATCCTCTTCTTGAAAAGGCATACAGCCCAATGACCATTCGTTTTTTTATGCTTCAGGCCCATTACCGCAGTACCCTCGATTTCTCAAACGAAGCGCTTCAGGCATCAGAAAAAGGACTGGAACGCTTGATGAAAGCTGTTGACAAAATAGAATCGTTGCCGGTTTCAGGAAGTTCTTCGGTAAATATTACTGAATTATCGTCCAGCTGTTACGCTGCCATGGCCGATGATATGAACAGCCCGATTGCCATGAGTTATTTATTCGAAGGGGTAAAGCTGATCAATTCGGTAGCCGATGGAAAATCAACCATCACTTCCGAAGATCGCGAGGCGCTGAAAACGCTTTTTAACACTTTTGTGTTCGATATTTTTGGGCTAAAAGCGGAGGACCAATCAGATTCAGAAAAAAGTGAAATACTGAACGAAGTGGTTGCTTTACTCATGAAACTTCGCGCCGAAGCCAAAGCAAATAAAGACTGGGCCACTTCAGACAAAATCCGTAATGAACTTGCCGTAATTGGCTTCGACATTAAAGATGGGAAAGATGGTGTGAGTTGGGAATTGAAGAAGTAAAAAGTGGCTGTCTTAGTTTTCATTTTTTGCTCTGGGCGAATTTGCTATTTTTGTCATAAACAACTTCCTAATTCTTAAACCTTGACAGCAAATCCAACTCAACACATTGATCAGGTAAATCAATCAGCAAAGAAGAAAATCGCGCCCAAATACATTATATCTATGTTGGCGCTGCTGTTTGTGGTGTCGCTTCTTACTATACTCAGCCATTTCAACCTGATCACTATCCATAATACGATTCTGATTATATCCAGATGGGGCTTTCTGGCACTCCTTTTCGGTTATGCATTTCAGAAACGTTCACTGACTACCTGGATTTTAATCAGCATGATTGCCGGAGCTGAATTCGGTCATGATTTTCCGGAGATTGCGCTGAATCTGAACCTGATCAGCCAGATATTTCTCCGGCTGATCAAAACCATCATTGCACCGCTTCTTTTTGCTACGATTGTCGTTGGAATTGCCGGTCATTCGAACCTGAAACAGGTTGGCCGCATGGGCTGGAAATCGCTTCTGTATTTCGAAATCGTTTCGACCATCGCCCTTTTTATTGGTTTGATTGCCATCAACATCAGCAAGGCCGGAATGGGAGTTGAAATACCGAAAAACCTGGCCCATCCCGATCTGGCCACCGTTCCGGCATTAAAAGGTTCAGAAATTATTCTTCATGTTTTCCCTGAAAACATTGCCAAAGCGATATACGAAGGACAGGTTTTGCAGGTAGTCATTTTCAGCATTCTGTTTGGAATTGCAGTCGCCATGCTCAAGGACAAATTCAAAAAACCGATGATTGTTTTTACAGAGGCTTTGTCTGAAACCATGTTTAAATTCACTTCGGTAATTATGTATTTTGCTCCATTCGCCGTTTTTGCAGCAATTGCATTCAGCATTGGGCAAATGGGTCTCGACATTTTCGTGAATCTGATCAAACTGCTGGCAACTTTGTATGTGTCACTTATTGTCTTTTTAGCAGGAGTTTTGTTGCCTATCGCCTTGTTATTCCGGATTCCGGTCCGCAAATTTATAACCGCCATTTCAGAACCTGTAACCATCGCTTTTGCCACAACCAGTTCCGAATCGGCTCTGCCAGTCGCGATGGAGCGGATGGAAGAATTTGGAGTGCCGCGCAAGATAGTTGCTTTTGTAATGCCAACCGGCTACAGCTTTAATCTCGATGGAACCACCTTGTATCTTTCTTTGGCCACGATGTTTATTGCCCAGATAGGTGGCATTGAACTGTCATTCGAAAAACAGCTTTTGATAGTGTTTACTTTAATGCTGACCAGCAAAGGTGTTGCCGGTGTTCCAAGAGCGTCATTGGTTATTTTACTGGCAACGGCATCCAGTTTTGGATTGCCAATCTGGCCCATTTATATTATCCTCGGAATCGATGAACTGATGGACATGGCGCGTACTTCGGTGAATGTAATTGGGAATTGCCTTGCTACAGTAGTTATTGCCCGATGGGAAAATGAATTTAATCCGGAAGGAAATAAAAGCACTTCGGAATAATGATTCTTCCAGCTTAATGCTCCATGTTTTCACAGATGGCTTTTTTGATGTGATAACAGGGAAACACAGATTTGAAAACCGATGATAAAAGGCACTTTTTACGGAAATAAATTATTCCATTTTTATCTTTCGAAAAATAATTAAACCAAAAAAAGCTAAACATAAACTAAAATGAGTACAAACAGACGTGACTTTCTCCGGAATTCCCTGTTGGGAACCGGAATGCTGGCTACAGGATTGGCCAGTCAGGCTGCTTCGCTAACGAGTGAATCGGCAATGGAAGGCAAACGAAAAAGTTCTGTTCAACAGTTTAATATGTGCGGTTACGCTGCGCCAAAACTCGATAAAGTCAGAATCGGATATGTCGGTATTGGCGACCGGGGTTCAGGTGCAGTGGAACGAATGACTTTTATTGAAGGGGTTGAAATTACAGCACTTTGTGATATTCGTCAGGCAGCAGTTGATGGGGCTCAGGAAATACTGACTAAAGCCGGTTTGCCCAAAGCCAAGGAATTTGTTGCCGGCGATCTCGGATTTAAACAACTGTGCGAAAGCAATCTTGTTGATCTGGTTTACATTGCCACGCCCTGGGAATGGCACGTTCCGGTTGCAGTAGCCGCTATGGAAGGCGACAAACACACCGCAGTAGAAGTCTCTACTGCAAAAACAATGGATGAGTGCTGGCAAATTGTTGAAGTTTCGGAACGCACCCGCAAACACTGTGTCATTCTGGAAAACTGCTGCTACGATTTCTTTGAATTGCTCACGCTGAATATGGTCCGGCAAGGTCTTTTTGGCGACCTGGTTCATGGTGAAGGCGCTTATATTCACGATTTGGATTACTGGCTCTTCAACAAGCCCAAAGATGATAAAATGTCGGATGGCGCCTATACCAAAATGTGGCGCATGCACGAAAATAAACGCAAAGCCAACGTTTATCCAACTCATGG
>Ga0209261_10000224_pt1 | contig 15422 bp, 13 predicted proteins | sample DOMMetBare1Fresh_FD_187470 | JGI IMG/M metagenome (GOLD analysis project Ga0209261, IMG submission 187470) | Wetland sediment microbial communities from St. Louis River estuary, USA, under dissolved organic matter induced mercury methylation -... | ecosystem: Environmental > Aquatic >...
CTGGAACAAGGCAATGCCGGCATGGCTCGCGCTGGCCGCGGCCGTGATCGCATCCGGTGCCTGGGCGCAAGCCTGGCCGACGCGCGCGCCGATCAAGCTGGTGGCGGTGTTCCCGCCCGGAGGCTCGGTGGACCAGGTGGCGCGCATCCTGGGCGCGCCGCTGCAGCAGCAACTCGGCCAGACCGTGGTGGTCGAGAACAAGGGCGGCGCGTCCGGCGCGATCGGCACGGCCGCGGTCGCGCAGTCGCCGCCCGACGGCTACACCTTCGCGGTAGTGTTCGACACCCACGGCGTCAACCCGAGCCTGAACCCGAACCTGGGTTTCGACACACGCAAGGATCTGGCCGCCGTCGCGCTGCTGGGCACCGGTGCGATGGTGCTGGCCACGCACGCCGACACGCCGTACAAGACCTTCGCCGACGTGGTGGCTGCCGCCAAGGCCAAGAAGGGGGTCAGCTACGGCAGCATCGGCTCGGGCAGCCTGGGCCACCTGGCGATGGCGCTGCTGGCCAAGGGCGATGGGCTCGATCTCGTGCACGTGCCGTACCGCGGCGGCGGACCGCTGATGAACGACGCCATCGCCGGCCACGTGCCGCTGTCGATTGGCTCGGTGTTCCTGATCAAGCCGCACATCGACAGCAAGCGCCTGCGCGGATTGGCCGTCACGACGAGCAAACGTTCGCCACAACTGCCCGACGTGCCGACGATCGCCGAGAGTGGCTACGCCGGCTTCGACGCACCGGCCTGGTGGGCCGTGCTGGCGCCGGCCAGAACGCCACCGGAGATCGTGCAGCGCATGAACCAGGAGATCAACAAGGCGCTGCAGTCGCCTGAGGTGGCCGGCAAGCTCGCCGCGCAGGGCATCGAGGTGCGCACCGGCACGCCGGCCGCGGCGCAGGCATTCATCGAGAACCAGATCGACATCTGGGCCAAGGTGGTGAAAGACAACAACATCAAGGCCGACTGAGGACATGAGCCAGCGCACTGCGCGCTGGCGAATGCCTCAGGAGGGGCGAGCGCATGCAGGCGCGAGCGCGGTCGCTCGGTCTATCGCCATTGCGCCCAGTCCGCCACGGTGATACGGGCGACGACGGTCCACGACTGGCCATCGGGCTTCATCACCACCGCCTCGCCCTCGGCCAGGTGCGGCGGCCCGGCCACCGCGCGAAACGGGATGCCGTGCCCGACCATCCAGCGGTTGGTGCCGGCGGGCACCGGCGTCGAGAGAAGTCGCGCAAGCCCGGGGTAGTCGCCGCCGCCGCCTTCGCGCATCGCGACGGTGGGCGTCGCGCGGCCAAAGGCGAGTATCGCGTGGTCCATCGTGCGGCACATCGGGCTGGCCAGCACCTCGCCGAGCGGCAGCTTCAGCGCAGCGATGTCGCGTCCGATGCGGCGCGCGTCATCGCGGCCTTGCGGCGATAGCGTTCGCTGGTTCGCGCAATCGTCGAAGCCCTTCATCGCATCGTCGCGTTTGGAAAAATCGGTCGCGGTGTGGCGGAAGTAAATGACGTAGCCCCCGGTGCGCAGTGCGCGCAGCAGCGCGGCGCCCGTCAGCTGTGCCTGTGCCACCGGCGCCGATGAGCGCTCGGGCGCGCTGGCGCCGGCCGAGGTTTGTGCGCCGGCGATCGGCGCCAGCATCGCCAGCGCCCAGGCGCACCAACCCTGCGGTGTGCCCTTCATGGGCCGGCCTCCACCAGTGCGATGCGCCGGCGCAACCGCTGTGCCGTCGCCGCGTCGCCCGCCTGTTCGGCGCCACGCGCCTGCACCTGCAGCCAGGCGAGCAGCGGTCGCCGCCAACCCTGAGCCGATGCGGTGTCGACCGCGAGCGCCACCACGTCGGGCGACGCACGGCTGCTGCGCATCAGCACCGCCGCCCCGACCAGGCGCGACAGCGGATCGGGCATGTCCTTCAGTGCCGACAATGCGGCGGCGGGTGCGGTGGTGCTCGCGGCGAGCGTTCGGTGGTGCGCCGGCAGCACCGCGAGGTGCTGCGCCTCAACGGCATCGGCCATCAGATAGGCGGCATAGGCCACCTCGGACGCGGCCGCGTCGCGGCGCAGGGACTCGAAGCCGCTGCACGGCTCGAACGACAGGCTGGCCACATGGCTGGCGCAGCGCATCAGTTCGGCGCGAGCCAGCAGGTCGGTGCGCCCGGTCGTTGCGATTTCGCGCCGCGCGCGTGCGAACTCGCTCGCCTCGAGCGCCGTGTTGCCCTGCAGGTAGGCCGCGGCCGCATGCTCCAGCGCAGACTTCGCGTTCATCTGCCAATCGGGCGGCGGTGGCGTGCTGGAGCAGCCCGCCAGAGCAAGCAGCGCGGCGGCCGCGACCAGGCGATCCGCGCGGCGGCACAGGCCCACCCTCATGGCAGCTTGATCTCCGTGTCGCGCGCGAACGGCCATTTTCGGTTGACCTCGTTGACCAGACTCTCCACCTTGCGCAGGTTCGCCTCGACGTCGGCACGCAGTGCGCCGAGGTCGGTGGTGGCGACCTTCACATTGCCGGTGACGGCCTGCGCGTCGAGCAGGATCGCGTCCAGCCTCTGCAGACTGGCGCGCGCATCGCCGAGCAGGCCCTTCAACTGCAGGATGGTTTCGCGCGATTCGGGCAGCACGCCGCCGGCGCCGAACACCTGCGCGTCGGCCTTCACCGCCATCGCGTCGAAGCGCGCCAGCAGTGCGTTGGTGCGGGCCAAGGTCGTCGCAAGCTGCTGGCCGGCCTTGCCGTCGCCGAACAGCACACCCATCGCGCCCTGCGGACCCTTCAGCTTCTCGGTGGTGGCCCGCACGTTCGACAGGCTCGCGGCGAGCGCCGAGTTCTCGGCGGTGAGCGTGGTGAGGTTGTTCACCAGGTCGCGTGTGGCGGCCACCAGGCGCGGAATCTCCTCGGTCGAGTCGCCACGCAGCACGCTGCGCACCGCGCCGTCGGGCAGCGGCGGGTCGGTCATGATGCCGCTGAAGGCGCGGATGTTGGTGCCGCCAACCAGCCCGCGCACGAGTGTGAACACGCTCGACTGGCGCAGCCAGTGCGCGTCCTGGCGCGGCACGTCGACGAGGATGCGCGCCTTGCCGTCCTCACCGAGCTCGATGCGCCGCACGCGGCCGATCGGAAATCCCGCGAACGTGAGGTCCATGCCGACCACCACGCCTTCGGAATCCTCGGACACCAGCACCAGCCGCTGCGTGGGCTCGAAGGCACCGCGCGCGTACATCAGGTAGAGCACCGAACCGAACACCAGCACCGCCAGCAGCACCAGCAGCAGCGTGGCCTTGAGCTCCAGGTGGCGCACCGGCGCGGGGGTGTCGGGGGCGTCTTTCACCGATGCCATCAGGAGTAGTTGCCGACCAGCGAGGCGACCTCGATCAGCAGGATCAGCGCGAACATGCGGATCAGCCCGCGCACCTCGGCACTGGTGCGAGAACGCGACGGCGGCGGGTCGATCAATGCTGAGGCCATCGGGATCACCGACACTGCCAGGCTGAACAGCAGCGTCTTCAGCACGAAGATCAGCGACAGCGCCGGGTTGAACACATGGCCCACGGTGCGCGTATAGCCGGCAAAGCCCCAAGGCGTGAAGCCGTAAACCACCGCATACGCCAGCAGCAGCGACACCACGCAGCTCACCGCCGCCAGCGTGATCGCGCTGAACACGCCGGCCAGCACCCGCGGCAGCACTTCGCGGCGCATCGGGTCGACGCCGCCGCGCGTCAGGGCTTCCAGCGCGCCGCTGCGGCGCATCGCCGCGAGCTCTTCGCCGTCGGGCAGCGTGCAGCGAACGGCGACGAACAGCGCCGCGGTGAGCGGTATCAGCTCGAGCACCAGCACGCGCACCACCATCTCGAGCGCGTAGCGCGTCAGGCCGTAACTGAGCGCGGTGACCACCACGATGCGGATCAGCACCAGGCTGATCAGCGAGCTCAGCAGCGTGAACCACCACAGCACCGGCACCGTGCCTTGCACGATCTGCCGCGCCAGCGCCGGCCGGTTGTCGCGCGCGTAGCTTGACGGCGAGAACGCCAGCACCGCGATCACCGCACCGAAATGGATGATGCGCGCCCAATCCGCCAGCCAGCGCAGCGTGGCGCGCGCCGGACGCGCGTGCGCACCCTCGGACGGCAGGTTCACGATCATGGGCCGATGATAGGCGGGCGCCCCGGCTTGCGCGATGGAACGCTACGAACGACGTCGCCGCTCGTCAGGCCGGCATGACGCGCATCAGCAACTCGTACGAGTGCAGCCGCGCCGCATGATCGTGGATCGCGCCGGCGACGATCAGCTCGTCGGCCCGCGTGCGCTCGATGATCGCGGTCAATTCGCGCCGCACCTTGTCGGGGCCGCCGCTGGCGGTGGCCGCGAGCATGCGTTGCACGCCGGCACGCTCGGCCTCGTTCCACAACCCGTCCATCGAGTCCACCGGCCGCGGCAGCGGACCGCGCACACCGCGCTGCATGCCGAGAAAGCGCTGCTGGATCGACGTCAGCAACCGCGCCGCTTCGGCGTCGCCGTCGGCGGCGACCGCGTTGACGCCGACCATCGCATGCGGCTCGGGCCAGCGTGGCGACGGCCGGAAGGTGGAGCGGTAGATCTCGAGCGCCTGCTCCAGCAGGTCGGGCGCGAAATGCGACGCAAACGCGAACGGCAGGCCCAGATAGGCGGCGAGCTGCGCGCCGTACAGGCTCGAGCCCAAGATCCACACCGGCACCTGCGTGCCGATCCCGGGGATCGCGCGCACGCGCTGGCCCGGCTGCGACGGCTCGAGGTAGCCGATCAGCTCCAGCACATCTTGCGGGAAAGCATCCTCCTGCTCGCTGTGCAGATGCCGGCGCAGCGCGCGGGCGGTCAGCTGGTCGGTGCCGGGCGCACGACCGAGGCCCAGGTCGATTCGCCCGGGATACAACGTGGCCAGCGTGCCGAACTGCTCGGCGATGACCAGCGGCGCATGGTTGGGCAGCATGATGCCGCCCGAGCCGACGCGGATGGTTTTCGTGCCGCCGGCCACATGCGCGATCAGCACCGCGGTGGCCGAGCTGGCCACGCCGTCCATGTTGTGGTGCTCGGCGAGCCAGAAGCGCTGGTAGCCCCAGGCCTCGGCGTGCCGGGCGAGGTCCAGGCTGTTTCGCAGTGCCGAAGCCGCATCGCTGCCTTCGACGATCGGTGCCAGATCGAGAATGGATAACGTAACCATGGCCGCGATCATGCACCCGCGCAAACCTCGGTGCTCGCGCGGTGGTATGTTCGCCAAATGCCATTGCCCGGAATCACGCCATGACCGATCTGGTGGTACGCCGCCTGCTGGTCGATCTGGAAACGCCGCTGCCGCGCCACTGGTGCGGCGGCGACGCCTTTCGCACCGCGTGGTTCAACGCGCTGTCGATGAGCTTTCCAGTGGGCGAGCAGTTCTTCATCGATTCGGTGCGCGCGGGCCTGCAGCAGCTGCCCGCCGACGGGCGCGGCCGCTTCGAGGCCGAGGCCCGGGCCTTCATCGGTCAAGAGGCGACGCACCGGCGCATCCACGCGCTGTTCAATGCACACCTGGCGACGCAAGGCCTGGTCAACCACTGGGAGGCGCGCGCCGTGCGGCGCATGAAACGGCTCGAAGGCGTGGACGTGCGCGCCTGGGTGGGCGTGACGGCGGCCACCGAACACTTCACTGCGATCCTGGCCGAATACCTGCTCACGAACCCGCAGGTCCTGCAGGGCGCACAGCCGCGACTGGCAACGCTGTGGCTGTGGCACGCCAGCGAAGAAAGCGAACACCGCAGCACCGCGTTCGACCTGTACCGCGCGCTCGGCGGCGACGAACGCTGGCGGCTGCGCTTGTTCCGCATGGTCACGCTGTACTTCCTGAGCGATGTGCTGCGCCAGACGGCGCACAACCTGTGGCGCGACGGCAGCTTCTGGCGCTTCGATACCTGGACCAGCGGCTGGCGCTTCCTGCTCGGGCGCGGCGGCCTGCTGCGCGCGCTGGCCGCGCCCTGGCGCCGTTACCACGCGGCGGACTTCCACCCCGGGCAGCAGGACGCCGCGCCGGCGCTGCAGTGGTTGCGCGACAACGCCGGGTCGTACGAGGTGGTCGGCCGGCCGGCCTGAGCCAGGCCGCGCCGATGATGAACCGAGAGGGAGTGTCGAAATGAGTGATGCCAATGCTGTGCAACCCTGGGTCGACCTGGCGCTGGCGCCGTGGCGCCTGGCGATGCAGGCCACGCAGACCTGGCCGATGGCGCTCGCGCCGCAATCGCTGATGCAGTCGATCAACCCGGGCTGGACCTTCGGCAACCTGATCCAGGTGACCGAGCAGAACTCCACCGCACCCGACACAGAGCAGGAAATCGTGCGCCGCCACAGTTACGGGCGCCAGATCGGGCGGATGATGGACGCGGTGGATCTGCTGATCGATCACGCGCCGGCGGCAGTGAAGAAGGATCCACGCGCGACCGAGCTGAGGAAGATTCAGCGCGACGTCGATGCGATCAAGAAGGCGCAGCAGGGCCGTCGCGTCGAACGACTGCGCGCCGAGCTCCGACAGATCCGCGAATCCGACGCACCGGCGTGGCGCGAGTTGTCACGCGAGTTCACGGCAGCGCGCTGAAGCGCCTGTTGGCGCGCTCGATTGCTGCGGTCTTGCAGTCGACCGGGCCGCCCGTTGGCGACGCCGGCTACCAGTCGCCCACCACCACCTGCCCCTGCGTGAGGTACACGATCTTGCTGTCGAGCTGCAGGCTGCGGTCGCCCCACAGGTCGGGGTAAGTCGCCGGGCCCACCGGCGCGGGCAAGAGGGTTTTCACGGCCAGGCTGCGTGCCTGGGTGTCGACCTCGATGCGCTGCAGCCCATGCGCCGGGTTGGCGGCGTAGGGTGTGGCCGTCAATGTCACCGGCAAGCCGATCCGTGCCACGGCGCCGCTTTGCAGCCAGTTGATGCCGTGGCTCGAATAGTCCAATGCGCTCTGGCTGCCGGCAGCACCGAGGGTGCGCGCGTCCAGCGCCTTTGGCTGCGTCGCATCGCTGACGTCGAACAGGCCGAGCTTGATGCCGCCGAGGCGGCCGCTCGCGTCGACGTCGCGGCCGACGCCGAACAGCAGGGCGTCGGTCAGCGGGAACAGGTAGTCCGAGAAGCCGGGCACATCCAGCGAGCCGGCCACGCGCGGATCGGTCGGGTCGGCCAGATCGAGCACATAGAGCGGATCGACGCGGCGGAACGTGACGAGATAACCGCGCGCACCGGCAAATCGCACTGCGTGCACCTGCTCGCCGGGCTTGCCCAGCGGCTCGGGATGCTGGCTGTTGGGCAGCGTGGCCAGCGCGGCCAGCATCTTGTCGGCGGCCGATTCACGCAGGACCGTCAGCGTCGCGGGTGATGGTGGCGGCGCGCTGCCCGACGTGGCGTCTTCGGGTAGCACCCAGCCGAGCTCGCCGGTGAAGCTCAGCACGCGCAGGTCGCCGTTGTGTTCGCTCAAGCGGTACGGCTTGCGCTGCGCGTCCCAGCCGAGGTGGCCCTTGACCTCGCCCGACGCGCGGTAGTCGATCGCCAGGCCGTCGATCGCGAACTTGTGCAGGTCGGTCGCGAACTGCGGCGCAAAGTGCACGCGTCCGGTGGCAAGGATTTCGTACGGGAAGCGCGTGGTCGCCAGATACAGGTTCTTCGGCGCCATGTACAGCGCCTCGGTGCCGCCGACGAAGCAGCGGCTGGCGCGCTCGAGCGTCGGCGACACGAGGTCGATCGCGGTGATCGTCGTGACCTCGAGCGCGAGCGAGCGATTCTTCGGCTGCACGTAGCAGTCGGTGTCGGCCACCAGTGGCCGAGCGGCCGCGCCCGCGGCGCGCCAGGCCGGCAGGAAGTCGGCCGTGGTCATCCTGGCAAGCTCGGCGTCCTTTTGTTGTGCGCTGGCATTCGCGGGCAGGAGGTCGAACGGCAGACGGGGCGCGTGCGTAGTCACGAGCACCAGCACGTTGCCGATCAGTCGGCTGCCCACCAGCCGCCCGTCGATCGCGGCGCGTGGGCCGAGCGTGGCGTCGCCTGCAGCGTCGAGGTCGACGAACTGCAGCTGCACCTTCGACTGCATCGCGAACGGCGGATAGGTCAGCGCGCCGACGGCGGGGCAGGGCATTTCGGGCGGGCAGGGCAGCGGCAGCGCCACCGGGACCAGCGATTCACTCAATGCCACCAATCGCCGCGCCGCCGTCGCCAGCAGCAGGCCGCGCGGCACGGCGTAGGTCGATGCGTCAGCGGGCAGCGGCAGCACCTGCACCGGCTCTATCGCGCCCCCCGGCCGGCGGCGGTGCACGAGCAGCCGGTGCGCAACGTCGCCGCCGGCGTTGCGCGCGGCGGTGTCCAGGGCGTAGACCGACGCACCGTCGGTCTTCAGCAGGTCTTCTTCGTCGACGCCCGCTTCCTGAATCGTGGTGTTGGAGTAGGCCACTGCGGCGCCGGTTGCCGAAACGGCCAGCGCCGCGCTCGGTGCGCCCACGCCGTCCAGCGCGACGCCGGGCGCCAGCTGGCGCTGGCCATCGCGTGCGCGCAGCAATGACTTCACGTGCTCGAGCAGCTCGCCCGATCTGGAGGCTGCCAGCGCGACTTCGGTCGCCGGCGTGGTCGGCTCGGGCGACGAGCCGCCGCCGCAGGCGGTCGACAACAGTGCCACCAGCGCGAGCAGCCAAAGGGCTGTGCCGCGCTGACCTTTGCGTGGATTGCATGCGGGCGACATGACGCCTCCTTGCCGGATGAATCTGTCTGTGGGACAATATCCCACAGTTCTATGCGGCGTCAAGCGCCGGACATCAACAAGCTGTGACCACCCGTCACTCGATCGTCGAAGTCAGCGTGCTGCGTGCGGTGCGGCCGCTGGTGCGGCTGCTGGTGCGCCATGGCGTCACCTACCCGGCCTTCGCCGCGGCGCTGAAGCGCGTGTTTCTCGACGCCGCGGCCGACGAGCTGCGCGCACGTGCGATGGCGCAGACCGACAGCGCGGTGTCGCTGCTGTCGGGCGTGCACCGGCGCGACGTGCGCAACATCACCCGAGCACCGCAGCGCGCGGCGCGCACGCGGCGCTCGGCTGCTGCGCCGCTGTCTCTGGTGGGCGAGGTGGTGGCACGCTGGCTCGGAGACGCCACCTACCAGGATCGTCGGCGTCGCCCGCGCGCGCTGCAGCGCGCCGAGTTCGACGCCATGGTGGCCGGCGTGAGCAGCGACGTGCGCGGGCGCGCGATGCTCGACGAACTGTTGCGCCTGGGTGCGGTGACCGAAGACGCCGACGGCATCACCTTGTCCGCCGGCGGATTCGCGCCGCGACAGGGTTTCGCCGAGATGGCCGAGTTGTTTGCCGCCAATCTGGCCGACCATGCCGCCGCGGCGTCGGCCAATCTGCAGGGCGAGGCCAACTTTCTCGAGCAGGCGATGTACGACGACCACCTGTCGGCCGACGCGGTCGCGAAGCTGCAGCAGCTGGCCGGACGGGCCTGGGCCAAGGCGTTGCCGCCGGTGCTGGCCGAGGCACAGGCGCTGGGCGATGCCGCTGCCGGCAAGGCCGGTGGCCGCCACCGTGTGCGATTCGGCGTGTACTTCTACAGCACCGAAGGGGTCGAACGGTGAGATCGAATCGAGGGCGAACCTGGCTGGCCGGCGCATCCGCGCTGGGCATGTTGCTCTGCGCGGGCTGCGGCCCGGGGGTGGGCGGCACCGGCACCGGGGCCGCGGCCTTTGTCGCGTTTGAGGCGAGTGCCGCGTCGGTGTGCGCGGGCGCCTTCGCTGCCGAGCTGGCATGCCCGCCGCCACCGGGTGCCGCGGGCCCGGTGGCCGCGGGCACCCAGCCGGTGCGCTTCGTCGACGCCGCCGGGCAGATCACCTTCGAGGTCAACGGCAACACCGCCACGCTTGACGCGGTGTGCCTGCGGCTGAGATTCAGCGGCGAATTCGGCTTCGGCGCCGGCAACTTGCAGGGCTTCTTCGGCAGCTACCAGCTCGACGGCACCGGTGTGGACGTGCTGGCGGCCCTGTCGGCCGCGGTGGCGCCTGGCGGCGGTGCACTGGCGATCGAGCTGCGTGACGCTGAAGGGCGCGTGGTCATCGGACCGGTGCTGCTGCTACGCACGACCGCGGCGCCGCCAGCGCCGAGTCCGTGCTGACATCGATCGGCGGCCGGCGTCCGGGCGCCGGCGCTACAGCTTCAGCTCCAGCCGGAGCTGCCAAGTCGTGAACGACGCCGCCACCGTGCGCGTGGTCTCGCGTGTGAACACGCCTGGGGCCGACTCGAAGTCCAGGCTGCCACCGGTGAGGTAGTCGCGCGGGGCGAGGTTGGTGGCCGACAGGCGCAGTTGCACACCGGGCTGGAGCGTCCACAGCGCGTAGGCGTCGAACACCCGTTTCAGGCCGATCAGCGCGGTCTGATCTTCGGCGATTCGGGTGTCGTAGCCCGGCGTGACGTTGAGGTTGCCGCCAAGGGTCAGTGGCAGGCCGCGAAAACGGTAGTCTGCGCCGACGTTGGCCGTCATCTTCGGCTGCTGGTCGAGCCGGTTGTCGGGGCCGGGCACGCTCTTCACGCGCGAATCGAAGAAACTCAGATTGCTGCGCAACTCGAGCGGCGGTGCGTCGGCCATCACTTCGGACAGACGAAACTTGGCCTCGAGCTCCAGCCCCTGCGTCGTGGCGTCGCCCACGTTCTGCGGCCGCGACACCCAGCGCGGCACCGGTGCCCACGACACCGCCTCGAGCGACGTGACGTTGCGCATGTAGTTGCTGAGCTTGCGGTAGAACACGTTGGCGCTCAGCACGCCGCCGCCGCTCAAGTAGCTCTCTGCGGCCAGGTCGAGGCCGGTGGCGAGCTCGGGCAAGAGAGCCGGGTTGCCGGCGCGGTCGGGGCTGGTGGGCGTGTTGGCGCCGGGCACCGGGAAGCGGTTCGACAGCGATGGCCGTCCGAGCAACTGGCCCATCGTCGGCGCCTTGTAGCTGCGCGTCAGGCTCATGCGCAACTGGCTTCGGCTCTGCGGGTCGGGTTTCCACACCGCGTGCAGCAGCGGCGTCCACACGCTGCTGCGGTTGCTGGGTGTCGCGCCGTCCTCGCCGGTGCCCTTGGTGGTGATGCCCTCCCAGCGCAGGCCGGCATGCGCGGCCCAGCTGGGGTTGATGTTCCACTCGTCCTGCAGGTACAGCGCGCCGCGCGTGCTCGAGGCCTGCAGGTTGTCGCCGAAGTCAGTGAGCAGCGGGGCACCGTCGCGCAACGTGGTGCGCGTCTCGCTGCGACGCACGGCCTCGACCTCGCCGCCGCCGACGAGGCTGTGGTCGTTGTCGAGCAACTTCGACAGCTTCAGGCCGAGACTCAGCGAGCGGTCGCGGATGCGGGCCGTGTCGTCGACCGTGGCGAGCAATCCGTCGGCCGCGTCGCGCTCGGTGCGCACGGTGTGGCTGTTGTTGTGCGATTGCCCACCGTTGCCGCGCCATTCGGCGCGCAGGCCGTCGCCGAGCGTGTGGCGCCACTGGCCGAGCAGGCGCAGCGTCGAGACGCGGTAATCGGTGTGCGACTGCGCATGGTCGTAGGCCGGCGGCTGCGCGCCCAGGCTCTGTTCGATCCGGCTGCGCCGGTCGATCTCGCCTTCGGTGGCGACGACGAACGGCGCCAGGAAACCCGTGTCGCCGCGCTCGCCCTGCCATTGCGCGCGGGTGGCCAGGTGCAGATTCTTGCGCTTCTCGACCGACTCGTTGAACTCGCGCGCCTCGCGCGTCAGCGCACCCGTGGCCAGGTCTTCGTCGGTCGTGGTGGTGACGTTTTCACTGCCCTGGCGGCCGCCCTGGGCCGTCAACGAGACGTTCAGCGTCCACTGCTCGCTCAGCTTTTCATTGCGTGTCCAGTTGCCGCCGACACCCACGCGACCGTCCTCGACCTGGGTGCCGACGCGCACGTCGTTGACCTTCTTCGAGTAGCCCTCGCGGGTGATGATGTTGATGGTGCCGCCGATGGCGCGTGCACCGGTCTCGGCGGTGGGTGCGCGCAGGATCTCGATGCGCTCGATCTGTTCGGGGCTCAGCGAATCGATCGAAAAACCCGGTGGCACGCGGTCGCCGTCGAGCAGGATCTGCGTATACCCGGCGCCCAGCCCGCGAAAGCGGATCTGTCCGCCGCGCCCCGGTGCGCCGCCGAGCGTGACGCCGGGCAGCCGCTTCAGGATCTCGCCCAGCGTGCTGTCGCCCTGGCGCTCGATCTCCTCGCGGCCGATCACGATCTTCGCGGCGGTGGACTGGCGGCGCTGGTCGGTGTCGTTGCCGCGGCCGCCGGTGATCTCGACGCGCTGCGCGCCGGGGGTCGGTGCAGGCGCGGCCGATGACGATGGCGCCGCGTCGGAGGCCGCCGGCGAGGGCGGAGCCGCCGCTGGCGTCTGTGCCTGTGCGGCAACCGAGGTCAGCAGCAAGGTGCACCCCAACGCCAGGCGGCGGTGCGGTGGGGTGGGTCGGGTCATGTCGTGATCGCGTGTTGTGACCGGTAGAACTGGATAGGAGCGGCGACGGCCTGGCTTGATACGTGGCGCTTGATCTTTCCGACCACGTGCATCTCGCAGGGCTTGCAGTCGAAGCGCAGCGTCAGCGTGTCGCCGCCGCTTTGCATCGTCAGCGGTTCGGCACGCACGGTGCCCTGCACGCCGGTCACGCCCTTGGCCTGCTTCGGGCACAAACTCATTGCCCAGCGCACGCAATGCTTGGTGATCATCAGGCTCACCTCGCCCAGCTCCTCGTGGCTCTCATAGGCGGCGTCGACGACCTTCACGCCATGGCGCAGGTAGAAGTCATGCGCCTTCTGGTTGTACACGTTGGCCAGGTAACTCAGCGCATCGCCGGGGTAGGGCGCGGGCGGCTCCACCGGCGTCGCGCGGGGCAGGCGATCAAACGCTGCGGCGCGCGCCGCCTCGAGCGCGGCCACCGCATCGCGGCGCAGCGCATTGGCCACACTGGCCGGCACGAACCACGGCTGGCTGAACGCGATGTCGATCGTGCCGACGTGGAAGATCGTGTTGCCGAGCTTGCCCAGGTGCTCGCGGATCGTCGCGTCGGCCTTGCCGGCGTCGTTGGCACGCTGGTGCGCGTGCGCGACGGCGGCGCGGCCGCAGTGGCCCGCATCGTCGGTCATCTCCAGCACGAAGCCGTTCGCGTCATCGCTAAGACGCAGCTCGACCGGAATGCGCCGGTTGGCCGTGGGTCGGGCGAGCAGCCGCTCCCACGCCATGTCGCGGTTTCGATGCAACGCGGTATCCGCGCGCAGGTCCTTAAGCGACTCGACCGGCTCGTTGGGCACCACGCGCCAGGCGCGCCCGCCCAGCGGCGTAGCGGTGTTCGCCTGCAGACCCACCAGTTCCTTCTGCAGGTCGTAGTAGGTCAGGCCGTCACCGTTGTTCAACGCGAGCGAGTCGTCGGCCAGCTCGACGTCGAAGCTCGACCTGGCGACGCGCGTCACATGCCCGATCGCCTGACCCGCATGCTTGGGCGTGTCGAACGCGCCGAGGTCGTCGCGCCGGCCGTTGACGAAGTAGTCGGTCGCGCCACGGTTGAAATTGCGCTGCGGGTCGGGGCTGAACAGGAAGGCCGTGCGCCCCGACGAGGCCGGCTTCAGTCCGGCGCGCCGGGCCAGCAGGTCATCGACCAATTGACGGTAGTGCGCGGTGACGTTCTTCACGTAGCCGAGGTCCTTGTAGCGGCCCTCGATCTTGAAGCTGCGGACGCCGGCGTCCACCAGCGCGGCCAGGTTGGCACTCTGGTCGTTGTCCTGGATCGACAGCACATGCTTCTCGTGAGCGATCACGCGGCCTTGACCGTCGGTCACGGTATAGGGCAGGCGGCACTCCTGCGAGCAGTTGCCGCGGTTCGCGCTGCGCCCGGTGTGGGCATGGCTGATGAAGCACTGGCCGCTGTAGGCCACGCACAGCGCGCCGTGCACGAAGAACTCCAGCGTCGCGCGCTCCACCTGCGCGCGGATGGCGTGGATCTGCTGCAGGTCGAGTTCGCGCGCGAGGATGATCTTCGAGAAGCCCACATCCTGCAGGAAGCGCGCCTTCTCGGGTGTGCGCACGTCGGTCTGTGTGCTCGCGTGCAGCTGGATCGGTGGCAGGTCGATCTGCAGCAGCCCCATGTCCTGCACGATCAGCGCGTCGACGCCGGTGTCATACGCCTGCCAGGCCAGCTGGCGGGCGCGGTCGAGCTCGTCGTCGCGCAGGATCGTGTTCAGCGTCATGTACACCCGCGCGTGAAAGCGGTGCGCATGCGCCACCAGGCGCGCGAGGTCGGCGATCTCGTTGCTGGCCTTGTCGCGCGCGCCGAAGGCGGGCCCGCCGATGTAGACGGCATCCGCGCCGTGGTTCACTGCCTCGATGCCGATGTCGGCATCGCGCGCGGGGGCCAGCAGCTCCAGCGTGTCGGTCATGTGCGGGCCAGCCGGCGCGACGCGCCGTCGATCGCTGCTTCGAGCTCGGCATACGAGCTTGTCACCGGGAACTGTGGAAACTGCGCGGCGACGGTTTCGGGCGGATGAATGAAGAAGCCCGCATCGGCCGCCTGCAGCATGCCGGTGTCGTTGTACGAGTCACCGGCAGCGATAACCCGGAAGTTCAGGCTCTTCAGTGCGTGGACCGCGTGGCGCTTCTGGTCGGGTTGGCGCAGCTTGTAGTCGACGATGCGGCCGCTGTCGTCGGCGATCAGCCGGTGGCAGAACAACGTCGGCCGGCCGAGCTGCTGCATCAGCGGGTCGGCGAACTCGTAGAACGTGTCCGACAAGATCACCACCTGGAAGCGCGCGCGCAGCCGGTCGAGGAAGGCGCGGGCGCCGGCCATCGGCTCCATGCCGCCGATCACCGTCTGGATGTCGGGCAATTTCAGGCCATGCTGGTCGAGCAGTCCGATGCGGTAGCGCATCAGCTTGTCGTAGTCGGGCTCGTCGCGTGTGGTGCGGGCGAACGCGGCGACGCCGGTGCGTTTGGAGAATTCGATCCAGATCTCGGGCACCAGCACGCCTTCGAGATCGAGGCAGACGACCTGCAAGATGGGCACTCCTGACGGCAGCCGCCCTCGCGCGGCCGCACTGGGTGCGCATCGTACCCGAGGGTCTGTATTGGACTTCGTGGCGCACCGGGCCCTCGATTCACGGGTCGCCGCAGCCGATTGCAGGCCTGTCTGGGTGATCTGCACATGTACGGCGTCGCACAGACCCGCGCGCAGCGGACCCCTATGGTCGCGCCATCCGCTGGATGGATCGGTCCCAGATCCCTCGGCGGATGACCATCGCTGCCGCTCGTTTGGGCCTCCCGAAGGGCCCCAGACCTACGGATTTCGACCCAAACGTCAGGAGTCACTCATGAACAAACAAAGACTTGCAACTTCGACCTTTCGATCCTCTGCCGTCGGGCTGGCGGTCGCCTTGCTGTTTGGCTGCGGGGGCGACGACAACGCTCCTGCC
>Ga0209261_10000225_pt1 | contig 15406 bp, 14 predicted proteins | sample DOMMetBare1Fresh_FD_187470 | JGI IMG/M metagenome (GOLD analysis project Ga0209261, IMG submission 187470) | Wetland sediment microbial communities from St. Louis River estuary, USA, under dissolved organic matter induced mercury methylation -... | ecosystem: Environmental > Aquatic >...
GCGGTCGTCGTGCTGACCAAGTCCGACACGCTGGACGAGGGGCCACGCGCGCGGCGTTGCGAGCAGGCGCGCAGCGTGATCGGCGACACCACGCCGCTGCTCGCCGTCGACGCGCGCGACGCGGCGGTCGCGACGCTGCTGGCGCCTTGGCTGGCGCGTGGCCAGACCCTGGTGCTGCTGGGCAGCAGCGGTGCAGGCAAGAGCACCTTGACCAACACGCTGTGCGCCGCGCCGCTGCAGGACACCGGGCCGATCCGGGTCGACGACGGCCGCGGGCGCCACACGACGACCACACGCACGCTGCGATTTGCTGCCGCCGGGGCCTGCGTGATCGACACACCGGGCCTGCGCGCGCTGCGCCTGGACCTTGACGACGCCGCGGCACTGAACGTGGCGTTCGACGACGTGGCCGCGCTGGCCCCGCGCTGCCGCTTTCGCGACTGCCGCCATCGCGACGAGCCCGGCTGCGCCGTGCGCGAGCAGTTGCCTGAGGAACGGGTGCGCAACTACCACAAGCTGCTGCGCGAGGCGCGGCGCGACTCGATGAACGCGCTGCAGATGCGCGAGCAGCGGGCGCAGTGGAAGGCGCGCGGCCGCGAGGGCACGATGCGCGCACGGGCGAAGCGGGGATGACCCACTGCGCCTCGCTCTGCAATTCCCAAGTGCACACCGCGGAACCGGCTCAGCCGGGCCGCCGGTGTGGCCCCCTCGAGGGGGAGGCGGCCGTCAGGCCGCCTCGGGGGTGGTCAATAATTCAACCCCATCGCCTCACGCACGTCCTTCATCGTCGCGCGGGCGACGGTGCGCGCACGCTCGGTGCCCATCTCCACGATCCAGTGCACCTGCTTCGGATTGGCGAGGTAGGCTTCGGCGCGCTCGCGCCAGGGCTTCTGCTCCGCGAGGATCGCGTCGATCACCGGCTGTTTGCACTCCAGGCAACCGATCCCGGCGGTGGTGCAGCCTTCGACGACCCAGTCGCGAACCTCGGCGTTCGAGTAGATCTTGTGGAACTGCCACACCGGGCAATCCTCGGGGTTGCCGGGGTCGCTGCGGCGCGCTCGCCTGGGGTCGGTGCGCATGGTGCGGATCTTGTGCTCCACCTGCGCCGGCTCTTCGCGCATCGCGATGGCATTGCCGTAGCTCTTGCTCATCTTCTCGCCATCCAGGCCCGGCAGCTTGCGCACCTCGGTGTGCAAAGCGGCCGGCTCGGTGAGGATCGTCTTGCCGCTGCCCTTCAGGTGGCCGAGCAGCAGTTCGGTGTCATTCTCACTCCAGCCGGCTGCGCTGCCGGCGAGCTTGCGAATCAGCGCCTCGCCCTTGGCCAGCGCCTCGGGCTTGCCGCTTTCCTGATGGTCGCGGCGTTGTTTCTCGAGGTAGCGCGCGTCGTCCTTGCTCAATCGCGCCAGTACCGCGTCGATGCGCGCGTGATAGTCGGGCGCCCGGCCGTACAGGTGATTGAAGCGTCGCGCCACCTCGCGCGTGAGCTCCACGTGCGACGACTGGTCCTCGCCCACCGGCACGTAGGCCGCCTTGTAGATCAGGATGTCGGCGGCCTGCAGCAGCGGGTAGCCCAGGAAGCCGTAGGTCGCGAGGTCGCGATCCTTCAGCTTGTCGATCTGGTCCTTGTAGGTGGGCACGCGTTCGAGCCAACCCAGCGGTGTGCCCATCGCCAGCAGCGTGAACAGCTCGGCGTGCTCGGGCAGCCGGCTCTGGATGAAGATGGTCGAGCGCTCCGGGTCCAGCCCGGCCGCGAGCCAGTCGATGACCATGTCGTAGACGTTCTGCTCGATCGTCTCGCGCTCCTCGTAGTGCGTGGTCAGCGCGTGCCAGTCGGCGACGAAATAGAAGCAGTCGTAGTCGTCCTGCAGCCGCACCCAGTTGCGCAACGCGCCATGGTAGTGGCCAAGGTGCAGGGCACCGGTGGGGCGCATGCCGGAGAGAACGCGTGCTCGCATGTTGGTTGGTCTCGAAGCAGGGCGACATTCTGTCAGACGCGCACGCTGCAGCCTTACACTCTCGCGCCGCCATGAAACGCATCGTGATCCTGATCTCCGGTCGAGGTTCCAACATGGAGTCGATCGTGCGCGCCTGCGACGAACAGCGTTGGCCGGCGTCCGTGGTGGCGGTGATCGCCAACCGCCCCGATGCCGCCGGTCTGGCCTTCGCGGCCGCGCGGGGCATCGTCACCGCGGTGGTCGATCACCGGTCCCAGCCGTCGCGCGAAGCCTTCGATGCCGCACTGGGCGAACAGGTCGACCGCCACGACCCCGACGTGGTGGTGCTGGCCGGATTCATGCGCATCCTGGGGCCAGCCTTCGTCGGGCGCTATCAGGGCCGACTGCTGAACATTCACCCATCGCTGCTGCCCGCCTTTGCGGGCCTGCACACCCACCGACGCGTGCTGCAGGCGGGCTGCAAGCTGAGCGGTGCGACGGTGCACTTCGTCACCGCCGATCTGGACCACGGTCCGATCGTGATGCAGTCGGTCGTGCCGGTGTGCGCCGACGACACCGAGGACAGCCTGGCCGCACGTGTGCTGGCCACCGAGCATCGCATCTATCCCATCGCGGTGCAGTGGTTCGTGCGCGAACGGATCGTGGTTGAGCACGGCGTGGTGCGGCAGCTCGACGGCGAAGCGCAGCTGCTGCAATAGCCGCGCCGCGCGTCTGACGCCTCGCCCGCCGTCCGCGCCATGCGACCCAGCTCGTTGATCGACCACGCCGCGCTGCTGCTGCGCGCGGTTCTGAAGTTCGATGCGGCGGCCGATGCCACGACCGCCAGCTACTTCCGCCAGCACCACTCGCTGGGGCCGCGCGAGCGCCATGCGCTGGCCGAGACCGTCTACGAGGTGCTGCGTCAGCGGTTGCGTCTGCAGCACCTGGTGCGCGACAGTGCGGGCCCCATCGAGCGGCGCCTGGCCATCGTCGCCTGGCGCGGCGACGAGCGAGCGCTGCAGGCAGCGTTGACGCAGACCGAGCGCCAGTGGCTGGCCCGGGTGCGCGCAGTCGACGACAACGCCTTGCCCGACGAGACGCGCCACAACCTGCCGGCCTGGCTGGCCGAGGCCCTGCGCGCCTCGGGTGACGAGGTCTGGTTCTGGTCGCTGGCACAGGCGCTTCTGAAGCCGGCACCGGTGGATCTGAGGGTCAACACGCTGAAGGCGCGGCGTGACGAGGTGCTTCGGACGCTGGCCGATGTGGGCATCGCCGCCCGCGCCACCCCGTACTCGCCCTGGGGTCTTCGCCTGGAGGGCCAACCCGCCCTGAACCGGTTGGAACTCTACCGGCGCGGCGCGTTCGAGGTGCAGGACGAAGGCAGTCAGCTGCTGGCGTTGCTGGTGCAGGCCAGGCGCGGCGAAATGGTGGTCGACTTCTGCGCCGGCGCCGGTGGCAAGACGCTGGCGCTGGGCGCCGCGATGCGCAATACCGGCCGCCTCTACGCGTTCGACCTGTCGGGGCACCGCCTCGATGCGATGCGGCCGCGCCTCGTGCGCGCCGGGTTGGCGAACGTGCACACATTGCAGCTTGCCCATGAGCGCGACGATCGCCTCCAGCGTCTGGCAGGCAAGGCAGACCGGGTGCTGGTGGATGCGCCGTGCTCGGGCCTGGGCACCTTGCGTCGCAACCCCGACCTCAAATGGCGCCAAAGCGAGTCGGCGATCGAAGACCTGCGCGAGCGGCAAGTGGCGATTCTGGAGAGCGCGGCCTCCTTGGTGAAGCCCGGCGGGCGCCTGGTGTATGCCACCTGCAGCCTGCTGCCCGTTGAAAACGAGTCGGTCGCGCATACATTCAATGCGACGAATGCGAATTTTCGAAGCATCGACGCGACCGAAGTGCTGTTGCGCGGTGATGTCGCTGACGCAGCGCTGCTCACCACCGATGGCCACTTGCGCTTGTGGCCGCACCGACATGAAACCGACGGTTTCTTTGCGGCGATCTGGCAGCGGGATCGGTGAAGGCCGACGAAACGCGAGGCGTCAGCGGCAAAAAGGTCGGGTAAACCTGCGCGGAATCGGGCGCTTGGCAGTTTGTAACCGTCGCCTACAATGAGGGGCACATCGCATGATTGGTGTGAAGGCAAATCAATGAATGAGATTTCGTTCGCCTGGGATCTGCTGCTGCGCTGGTTGAGCCACGGGCTGTGGTCGCAGGCCACCTGGTGGCAGGTGGTGCTCTTCACGCTGGTGACGACGCACCTGACCATCGCCTCGGTCACGATCTTCCTGCATCGGGCGCAGGCCCATCGCGCGCTGGAACTGCACGCGATACCGTCGCACTGCTTCCGCTTCTGGCTGTGGCTGACCACCGGCATGGTGACGAAGGAGTGGGTGGCGATTCACCGCAAGCACCACGCCAAGTGCGAAACGGCCGACGACCCGCACAGCCCGGTCACGCGGGGCATCCGCACCGTGCTGCTGCAGGGCAGCGAGCTCTACCGCGCCGAGTCTGCGAACCAGGACACCCTGGACAAGTTCGGGCACCACACGCCGAATGACTGGATCGAACGCCACCTGTACAGCGGCCACTCGGTGCTGGGCGTGTCGCTGCTGCTGATCGTGGACATGGCGCTGTTCGGCGCGATCGGTGCCACGGTGTGGGCGATCCAGATGCTGTGGATTCCGATCACCGCCGCGGGCGTCATCAATGGCATTGGTCACTACTGGGGCTACCGCAACTTCGAGTCCCCCGATGCGTCGACCAACATCGTGCCCTGGGGCGTCATCATCGGCGGCGAAGAACTGCACAACAACCACCACACCTATCCGACCTCGGCCAAGCTGTCGGTCAAGCCGTTCGAGTTCGACATCGGCTGGCTCTATATCCGGCTGATGGAGCTCGCGGGCCTGGCGACCGTGCGCAAGACGCCGCCGAAGCTTTCGCTGGGTTCGATTCGCGCCGAGGTCGATTCGCGCAGCCTGGAGGCCTTGATCGCCAACCGGTACGAGGTGATGGCGCATTACGCCAGCCAGCTGCGCCGGGTGTGCGGCGCCGAGCTGTCGCGCTTGCGCGAGCAGGGTGTGTCGCAAGGCGCGCGCTGGGCCAACATGCGCCTGGCGCGTCGTTGGCTGCACCGCGACGACGACAAGATTCCGGTTGAATTGAAGCCGCAGCTGGCCAGCGCAATGGACGAGCATCCCAAGCTCGCCAAACTGGTGGCCATGCGCGAGGAGCTGCGTCTGCTGTGGACACGCACCAACGTGTCGGCGGAACAGCTGGTGACTGACTTGCAGGCCTGGTGCCGCAAGGCCGAAGAGAGCGGCATTGCGATGCTGCAGGAGTTCTCGCTGCGTCTGAAGGCCGCGCAGGCCTGAGCGGACGCGCGGCACAGCGCAGACCAAGAAAAAGGGCCGCAGCGCGGCCCTTTACCGAACCGGGGTCGCGACGGCGCCCCCGCTTTCGTTGTTACTTCAGCTTGGTTTCCTTGTACATCACGTGCTTGCGCGCCTTGGGGTCGAACTTCATCATTTCGAGCTTGTCCGGCGTGGTCTTCTTGTTCTTGTTCGTGGTGTAGAAGTGCCCGGTTCCGGCGCTGGATTCCAGCTTGATCTTCTCGCGTGCACCTTTGGCCATGTTGCGCTCCGGCTTGGTTTGTGTCGGATCAGAGCTCGCCGCGCGTGCGCAGGTCGGCAACGATCTGGTCGATGCCCACCTTGTCGATCAGTCGCAACGCCGCGTTGGTGACGCGCAGACGGACCCAGCGGTTCTCGCTTTCGACCCAGAAGCGGCGGTACTGCAGGTTCGGCAGCCACCGGCGCTTGGTCCTGTTGTTGGCGTGGGAGACGTTGTTTCCCACCATCGGGCCTTTGCCCGTTACCTGACAGACGCGTGCCATGACGCTGCTCCGAATCAAAGTCAAAAAGGGAACTGCCGGAATCGGCAAAGAGCGCAATTATAGCCCGGCGGCGCAGGCCGGGCGCGGCTCACTGCTCCAGGAAGCGCTGCGCGTCCAGTGCCGCCATGCAGCCGGTACCGGCCGACGTGATCGCCTGCCGATACACGTGGTCCTGCACATCGCCGGCGGCAAACACGCCGGGCACGCTGGTCATCGTGGCCAGCCCGGACAGGCCGGACCGGGTGATGATGTAGCCATCCTTCATCTCGAGCTGGCCCTTGAAGATGTCGGTGTTGGGCTGATGCCCGATCGCGATGAAGCAGCCCTTCACTGCCAGCTCGCGCGTCGCGTCGCCCTGAGCAGCCTTGAGCCGCACGCCGGTGACGCCGCTCGCATCGCCCAGCACCTCGTCGAGCGTCTGGAACAGCTGCAGTTCGATCTTGCCGGCAGCCACCTTCTCCATCAGCTTGTCGACCATGATCGGCTCGGCGCGAAACTTGTCGCGCCGATGGATCAGGTGTACCTTGCTCGCGATGTTGGACAGGTACAGGGCCTCTTCGACCGCGGTGTTGCCGCCGCCGACGACGCAGACGTCCTGGCTCTTGTAGAAGAAGCCGTCGCAGGTGGCGCAGCCGCTGACGCCGCGGCCCATGAAGCTCTGTTCGGACGGCAGCCCCAGGTACTTGGCGCTCGCACCGGTGGCGATGACCAGCGCGTCGCAGGTGTAGGTGCCGCTGTCGCCGGCGAGGCGGAATGGGCGCTGGCCCAGATCGACCGTGTGGATGTGATCGAAGATGACCTGGGTCGCGAAGCGCTCGGCATGCTGCTGGAAACGCTGCATCAGCTCCGGCCCCTGCACGCCATGCACATCGGCCGGCCAGTTGTCGACGTCGGTGGTCGTCATCAACTGGCCGCCCTGCGCGATGCCGGTGATCAGCGTCGGCTTCAGGTTGGCGCGTGCAGCGTAGACGGCGGCGGTGTATCCGGCCGGGCCTGAACCGAGGATCAGGACCCTCGAATGGACTGTGGATTGGCTCATGACGGGGGTATTCTGTTCGGGCGCAGCGTCGCGTGCAGCCGACGCTGATTGTCACATGGGGTGCATTCCGCTGGCGGCAAGCGCATCAATCGGCACAATAGAGGCCGTCTTGCATGGCGCGGCCTTCAGACCGCCAAGACGGATCTGTCCACCCGGGCGGAAGATAGACCGACGAAACCAAAGAAGGAAGGGGACTTCAAGATGTCGATGTTGTCGAATCTCGACTTGATCCGCCGCGTGCCGCTGTTTTCGATGTTGACCGTCGAGCAGGCGCAGGCGGTGGCCGATGCGGTCGTCAAGCGGCGTTTTCGTCGTGGCGAACTGGTCGTCGAACAGGGGCGCAAGAGCAACGCCCTGTACATCTTGCTCAACGGCCGGGCCAGGGTGCTGACGTCCGACTCGCGTGGACGCGAGGTGATTCTTGCGGTGCTGGAGTCGGGCGACTACGTCGGCGAAATGAGCCTGATCGACAACGAGGCCCATTCGGCCACCGTGCGCTGCGAGGTACAGACCGACATGCTGATTCTCGGCCGGGCCGACTTTGCCCGCTGCCTGCCCGAGAACTCGACGCTGTCGTACGCCATCCTGCGCGGCCTGGTGCGACGCTTGCGCCACGCCGACCGCCAGATCGAATCGCTGGCCCTGCTGGACGTCTACGGCCGGGTCGCGCGCACGTTGCTCGAGATGGCCGAAGAGGTCGACGGCATCAAGATCATCCGCAGCAAGGTCTCGCGCCAGGACATGGCCAAGGTGGTGGGCGCGTCCCGCGAGATGGTCAGCCGGGTCATGAAGGATCTCGAGGAGCGCGGCGTCATCGAGACGCAGGAAAACGGCTCGGTCGTGCTGAAGGAACGTCTGCACACCGAGTGATGCGCCGGGCCCACGCAGCCTCGGCAATCGGCCAGGGCTGCTCGCCGCATCGGCCACAATCATCGGCATGACGTTTCCGCTGGGATCGCTGGGCTCCGGCGCCACCACCGCCGGTGCCATGTCCGACGCCGGGCCGCCGGCATGGCGCACCAAGTTGGCGCTGGTGGGCGGCGGCGTGTTGTGGCTGCTGTTGTTTCTCGCGCTGGTCACGCACCAGGCCGCCGACCCCGCCTTCTCGACGACCGGCGCGAGCGACGCCGTGCGCAACAAGGCTGGCCAGCTGGGCGCGTGGGTGTCGGACATCGCGTTGTTCCTGTTCGGCTACTCGGCGTGGTGGTTGCCGGTGGTGGGCCTGCGGCTGTGGCTTTCGGCACTGGCCGGGTGGCTGCGCGCGCAGGACGCTCCGGTGCAGCCGGCGCGTCTGCCCCGCTCGGCCTTCTGGCTCGGACTGCTGCTGTTGATGGCGGCGAGCTGCGCGCTGGAGTGGACGCGGCTGTACCGGTTCGATGGCCAGTTGCCCGGCGGCCAGGCCGGCGGCGTGTTGGGGGCGCTGCTGGGGCCGTTCTCGATGCGCTGGCTGGGGTTCGCCGGCTCGGGCGTGGCCTGGATCGCGGCGCTGGTGCTGGGCGCGTCGCTGGCGTTGCGGTTCTCATGGCTCGGCGTGGCCGATCGCATCGGATCCTGGGTCGACGCCTGGCGTGAGCGCCGCAGCGAGGCCCAGGAGCGTGCTGAAGACCTGCGCATCGGGCAGGAGGCCTTGCGCGAACGCGAAATGCTCGTCGCCAGCGACCGGCTGGAGGTGGAAGATCACGTGCCGATCGTGATCGAAAAGGCGGTGGCCGAGATCCCGAAGTCCGAGCGCGTGGCCAAGGAGCGCCAGAAGCCGCTGTTCAGCGAACTGGCCGATGCCAAGCTGCCGCAGGTGGACCTGCTCGACGCCGCGCCCGGCCGGCTGGAGGCCGTGACGCCTGAGTCGCTGGAGATGACCAGCCGGCTGATCGAGAAGAAGCTCAAGGACTTCGGCGTCGAGGTGCGCGTCGTGGCCGCGTCGCCCGGGCCGGTGATCACGCGCTACGAGATCGAACCGGCCATCGGCGTCAAGGGCTCGCAGGTGGTGGGGCTGGCCAAGGACCTGGCGCGCTCGCTGTCGCTGGTGAGCATCCGCGTCGTCGAGACCATTCCCGGCAAGAACTTCATGGCGCTCGAGCTGCCGAACGCGAAGCGCCAGACGATCCGGCTCGCCGAGATCCTGGGCTCCGAGGTCTACAACGACGCCGCCTCGCAGCTGACGCTGGGATTGGGCAAGGATATCGTCGGCAATCCGGTCGTCGCCGACCTGTCGAAGATGCCGCACCTCCTGGTGGCCGGCACCACCGGTGCGGGCAAGTCGGTAGGCATCAACGCGATGATCCTCAGCCTGCTCTACAAGGCCGAGGCGCGTGATGTCCGCTTGATCCTGATCGATCCCAAGATGCTCGAGATGAGCGTCTACGAGGCCATTCCGCACCTGTTGTGTCCGGTGGTCACCGACATGAAGCAGGCCTCCAACGCGCTGATCTGGTGTGTCGGCGAAATGGACCGGCGCTATCGCCTGATGAGCAAGCTCGGCGTGCGCAACCTGTCGGGCTACAACCGCAAGATCGCCGAGAGCATCGAGCGCAAGGAGCCGATCGCCAACCCCTTCAGTCTGACGCCCGAAGCGCCGGAACCACTCGAACGCCTGCCGCACGTGGTGGTGGTGATCGACGAGCTGGCCGACCTGATGATGGTGGTCGGCAAGAAGATCGAAGAGCTGATCGCGCGGCTGGCACAGAAGGCGCGGGCCGCCGGCATCCACCTGATCCTGGCCACACAGCGGCCCAGCGTTGACGTGATCACGGGCCTGATCAAGGCCAACATACCCACCCGAATCGCGTTCCAGGTGTCGAGCAAGATCGACAGCCGCACCATCCTCGATCAGATGGGCGCCGAAGCGCTGCTGGGGCAGGGCGACATGTTGTACCTGCCGCCGGGCAGCGGGCTGCCGGTGCGGGTGCATGGGGCCTTCGTCGGCGACGACGAGGTGCACCGGGTCGTGGATTACCTGCGCAAGCAGGGCGAGCCCAACTACATCGAGGGCATCCTCGAGGGCGGCACGCTCGACGGCGACGCTGCGGCGGCAGTCGAAGGCGGTGCCGGCGGCGACGCCGAGGCGGACCCGATGTACGACCAGGCCGTGGCCATCGTGCTGCAGCACCGTCGTGCGTCGATCTCCCTGGTGCAGCGACACCTGCGCATCGGCTACAACCGCGCCGCGCGATTGCTGGAACAAATGGAGAAATCCGGACTCGTATCGGCCATGGCGAGCAACGGCAATCGGGATATCTTGCTTCCGAAGCGCGACGAATGAGAGCGCTCGCCGCTCTGGCTTGCCTGGGCTTTGCGCTGGGCGCGCGGGCCGACGGCGTCGACGCGCTGCGCGCCTTCGCGCGCGATGTGCATTCGGCGCGGGCGGCATTCACGCAAACGGTGACATCGCCCGACGGTGCGCGCAAGAAGCAGTCCAATGGCCGCTTCGAGTTTGCCAGGCCCAACCGCTTTCGGTTCGTCTACGACAAGCCCTATGAACAGCACATCGTCGCCGATGGCCAGAAGGTGTGGCTGTACGACGTGGACCTGAATCAGGTGACGGTGCGGGCGATGAACAACGCACTGGGGGCCACCCCGGCGGCGCTGCTGGCGGGTTCGGCGATCGACAAGGAGTTCGAGCTGTCTCCTCAGCCGGCGCGCGACGGGCTCGAGTGGGCCCAGGCGATGCCGCGGGCCAGAGAGGGCACGATTCAGGCCATCCGCATCGGGTTCAAGGGTGCAAGCCTGGCGGCGCTCGAGATCGTCGACTCCTTCGGTCAGCGATCGATGTTGCAGTTCACATCGGTCGAGCCCAACGTCCGGCTGGCCGACGAGAGCTTCCGATTCGTGCCGCCCAAGGGCGTGGACGTGATCGAGCAGTAGGCGCACTGGCGCGCCGGCATTGTCGACCGACTGCCGCTGCCACAATGCAGCCCATGACGCCGCAGGAATCGCTGTTCGACGCCGGTGTGGAGCCGGCGGTGGCGGCGCAGGCCGACGCGGTCGGTGCCGGACCGGTCCCGTTGGCCGAGCGACTGCGGCCCCGGCGGCTCGATGAGGTGATCGGCCAGCGCCATTTGCTGGACGCCGGGCGGCCGCTGCGCGGCGCGTTCGAATCGGGTCGGCTGCACTCGATGATCCTGTGGGGCCCGCCCGGTGTGGGCAAGACGACGCTGGCACGCCTGGTCGCCGGAGCGTTCGACGCGCAGTTCATCGTGCTCTCGGCCGTATTGTCGGGGGTGAAGGACATCCGCGAGGCCGTCGAGCGCGCCCGCGCGGCGCGCCAGGCGGGACGCGCGACGATCGTCTTCGTCGACGAGGTGCACCGCTTCAACAAGTCGCAGCAGGACGCGTTCCTGCCGCACGTGGAATCTGGCCTCTTCACCTTCATCGGCGCCACCACCGAGAACCCGTCATTCGAGGTCAACTCCGCGCTGCTGTCGCGCGCCACGGTGCATGTGCTGAAGCCGCTCGACGACGATGACCTGTCGTCGCTGCTCGACCGTGCGCAGGCGGCGCTGCCGGCGGCGCCGTTGACGCCTGCGGCACGCCGGCGGCTCATCGGCTACGCCGATGGCGATGCGAGGCGGCTGCTCAACGCTTACGAGAACCTGGCTTCGATGGCCGCCGACGTGGCCATACTCGACGAGCCGCAGCTCGAACGCGCGCTGGGCGAAATGCTGCGGCGCTACGACAAGAGCGGCGAGCAGTTCTACGACACGATCTCGGCACTGCACAAGGCGGTGCGCGGCTCCGACCCGGACGCGGCGCTGTACTGGCTGGCGCGCATGCTCGACGGTGGCGTCGACCCGCGCTACGTGGCGCGGCGCGTGTTGCGCATGGCCAGCGAGGACATCGGCCTGGCCGATCCGCGAGGCCTGCGCATCGCGCTGGACGCGTCGCAGGTGTACGAGCGGCTGGGCAGTCCGGAAGGCGAACTGGCGCTGGCGCAGGCTGTTGTGTACCTGAGCGTGGCGCCGAAATCGAACGCCACCTACACCGCCTGGAACGCGGTGCGCGCCTTCGTTCAGCACGACGGCACTCGGCCGGTGCCATTGCACCTGCGCAATGCGCCCACCAAGCTGATGAAGGGCCTGGGCTACGGCCAAGGCTACCGCTACGCGCACGACGAACCCGAGGGCGTGGCCGCGCACGAGAGTTATTGGCCCGATGGCCTGTCGCCGCAGCGGTTCTACGAGCCGGTGCCGCGCGGACTCGAGCAGCGCATTGCCGATCGCCTGGCCGAGTTGCGCGCGTTGCTGCGGGCCGACGAAACGCCGTAGTAGCGCACTACGCCAGCGGGTATCCACCGCCCCGGCGCCGAATGGGGCGAACCTACAATCCGCGCGACGATTCGGGCCGGCGCCGCCCGCCCACAAGAGGAGAACCGCGCAATGGACACCTTTGTGCAGCAGATCATCAATGGTCTGGTGCTCGGCAGCGTGTACGCGCTGGTGGCGCTCGGCTACACGATGGTCTACGGGATCATCAACCTGATCAACTTCGCGCATGGCGAGGTGCTGATGGTCGGTGCGCTGACCAGCTGGACCGTGGTCACGTTTCTGGCCGGCGCTGGCCTGCCGGGCTGGCTGCTGCTGCTGCTGTCGCTGCTGGCCGCGATCGTCGTCTGCGCGGTACTCAACTTCGCGATCGAGAAGATCGCTTACCGGCCGCTGCGCAGCGCGCCGCGGCTGGCGCCACTGATCACCGCGATGGGCATGAGCCTGCTGCTGCAGACGCTGGCGATGATCATCTGGAAGCCGAACTACAAGCCGTTTCCGATCCTGCTGCCGGCCGAGCCGTTCAACATCGGTGGCGCGGTGATCAACACCACGCAGATCCTGATCCTCGGCTCCACGGTGGTCACGCTGATCGGCCTGATGTGGCTGGTCAATCGCACCAAGCTCGGCCGCGCGATGCGCGCCACCGCCGAGAACCCGCGCGTGGCCGCGCTGATGGGCGTGAAGCCCGACATGGTGATCTCGGCCACGTTCGTGATCGGCGCAGCGCTGGCAGCGCTGGCCGGCGTGATGTACGCGGCCAATTACGGCTCGGTGCAGCACACGATGGGCTTTCTGCCGGGGCTGAAGGCCTTCACCGCTGCGGTGTTCGGCGGCATCGGCAACCTGGCCGGCGCGGTGGTCGGCGGCGTGCTGCTGGGCCTGATCGAAGCCATGGGCGCCGGCTACATCGGGGCGCTGACCGGTGGCGTGCTGGGCAGCCACTATCAGGACATCTTTGCCTTCATCGTGCTGATTCTGGTGTTGACGATCCGACCGCAGGGCCTGCTGGGCGAGCGGGTGGCCGACCGGGCTTGAGGTGGCGGGAGACCTAGTATGAAGAACAAACTGGTTGTCTTCCTGCTGGCGGGCGTGGCGCTGCTGGTGCTGCCGTTGGTGGCGCAGTACGCCGGCAACTTCTGGGTGCGGATCATCGACTTCGCGCTGCTGTACGTGCTGCTGGCCATGGGCTTGAACATCGTGGTCGGCTTCGCCGGACTGCTGGACCTTGGCTACATCGCGTTCTACGCGGTCGGCGCCTATGTCTTCGGCCTGCTCGCGTCGCCGCATCTGGCGGAAACCTTTCCGGCCATCAAGGCGCTGTTTCCCGGCGGCCTGCACACGCCGATCTGGGTGGCCATTCCGCTGGGCGCGGCCATCGCGGGACTGGCCGGTGCGCTGCTGGGCGCGCCGACACTGAAGTTGCGCGGCGACTACCTGGCGATCGTGACATTGGGTTTCGGCGAGATCATCCGGGTGTTCCTGAACAACCTGGACGCGCCGGTCAACATCACCAACGGACCGAAAGGGCTGCTGCAGATCGACAGTCTGAGGATCCCGCTGGTCGGCATCGACCTGGGCAAGACCGGGTCGCTGTTCGGCTTCCCGCTGTCGTCGGTGACCAAGTACTACTACCTGTTCCTGCTGATCGTGGTGGTCAGCGTGATCATCTGCTACCGGCTGGAACGATCGCGCATCGGCCGTGCCTGGATGGCGATTCGCGAAGACGAGGTGGCGGCCAAGGCCATGGGCATCAACACCCGCAACCTCAAGTTGCTGGCTTTTGGCATGGGCGCCACTTTCGGCGGCGTGTCGGGCGTGCTGTTCGCCACCTTTCAGGGTTTCGTCTCGCCCGAGTCGTTCGCGCTGCAGGAGTCGGTGATGGTGGTCGCGATGGTCGTGCTCGGGGGCATCGGGCACATACCCGGCGTGATCCTCGGCGCGATATTGTTGGCGGGCCTGCCCGAGGTGTTGCGCTGGATCTCCGGCGAGCTCGATTTGCAGATGCTCACCGGCGGCCGGCTGGATGCGGCCATCCTGCGCCAGCTGCTGATTGCGCTGGCGATGATCGCCATCATGCTGGCCCGACCGCGAGGGCTGTGGCCATCGCCCGAGCATGGCAAGGCCGCTCCGGCGCCGGCCGCATGAGCACGGGGGCGGCGATGGCGAACGTCGTACTCGAGGTCAAGGGTGCGTCCAAGCGATTCGGCGGGGTGCAGGCGCTGTCGGACGTGGGCATCACGATCCACGCGGGCCAGGTCTACGGTCTGATCGGCCCCAACGGGGCCGGCAAGACGACCTTCTTCAACGTGATCACCGGCCTGTACACGCCCGACTCGGGCAGCTTCGTGCTCGGTGGCAAGCCCTACAAGCCGAGTGCGGTGCACGAAGTGGCCAAGGCCGGCATCGCGCGCACGTTCCAGAACATACGGCTGTTTCCCGAAATGACCGCGCTGGAGAACGTGATGGTCGGCCGGCACGTGCGCTCCGGCTCCGGGGTGGTCGGCGCCATCCTGCGCACAAAGGGCTTCGTCGCCGAGGAACTCGGCATCGCCAAGATGGCGCAGGAACTGCTCGATTACGTGGGCATCGGCAAGTACTCCGACTACAAGGCACGCACGCTGAGTTATGGCGACCAGCGGCGCCTGGAGGTCGCCCGCGCGCTGGCCACCGAGCCGAAGCTGATTGCGCTCGACGAGCCGGCGGCCGGCATGAATGCCACCGAGAAAGTCGTGCTGCGCGAGCTGATCGACCGCATCCGCAAGGACGGCCGCACCATCCTGTTGATCGAGCACGACGTCAAGCTGGTGATGGGCCTGTGCGACCGCGTGACCGTGCTCGACTACGGCAAGCAGATCGCCGAAGGATCGCCCTACGACGTGCAACGCGACCAGAAGGTGATCGAAGCCTATCTCGGCGTCGGGCACAAGGCGCATTGAGGAGGGCGGCGATGGCCAACGACGACATCCTGCTCGAGGTGCTCGGTTTGAAGGTGGCCTATGGCGGCATCCAGGCCGTCAAGGGCGTGAGTTTCAACGTCGGCCGCGGCGAGCTGGTCTGCCTGATCGGTGCCAACGGTGCCGGCAAGACGACAACGCTGAAGGCCATCACCGGCACGCAGCCGGTGCGCGACGGCGACATCAAGTTCCTCGGCCGCTCCGTGCGCGGCCAGGGCGCCTGGGACCTGGTGCGCCAGGGCCTGGTGATGGTGCCCGAAGGTCGCGGCGTGTTCGCGCGCATGACCATCGTCGAGAACCTGCAGATGGGCGCCTATGTG
>Ga0209261_10000226_pt1 | contig 15405 bp, 13 predicted proteins | sample DOMMetBare1Fresh_FD_187470 | JGI IMG/M metagenome (GOLD analysis project Ga0209261, IMG submission 187470) | Wetland sediment microbial communities from St. Louis River estuary, USA, under dissolved organic matter induced mercury methylation -... | ecosystem: Environmental > Aquatic >...
GGCTGGACCTGGCCTCGCTGCGTGCGTACTCAACCGACCTGGCCACCGGACTGCCGAATCACGCCCAGTTGATGGAGCACATGACGCACCTGCTGGCACTGCGCGAGCGCGAGCCGGCCTCGATGGCGCTGCTGGTGGTGCGCATCGAAGGGCTGGCGACCGCCGAGTCGCGGCTGGGGCCGGAGTCGGCCAACGTGCTGCGGCGCAAGGCGGCCGTTCGCCTGCGCTCAGGCCTGCGCGCCAGCGACGTGGTCGCGGCGATGGGCGCCGATCGGTTCGCCGTGTTGCTGGCCTGGATCGACGACGAGGCCGACGGTGAGCGCGTGGCCGCCAAGCTGTCGCAAGGCCTGCAGCGCCCGATCAGTGTCGCCGGCCAGGACGTGGCGGTGGCCGTCAGCGTGGGGGTCGCCCGGTTTCCCGCACAGGGGCGCGACGCCGAGTCGCTGCTGCGTGCCGCATCGGCCGAAGCCTCGAGCCGCGAGGCGCAGGGTCGCGTCGGCTTCTCCAACCGGGTCGAGCGCGGCGCCGGGTCGGCCGCCAACGACGAGGTCGGCGAGTGAACGCGGGCGCCGCGGGCGTTACTTCAGCACGTCACCCAGGCAGAGGTACTTGACCTCGACGTAGTCGTCCATGCCGTGGTGCGCGCCTTCGCGCCCGAGGCCGGATTGTTTGACGCCGCCGAAAGGCACCTCGGCGGTGGAGATCAAACCGGTGTTGATGCCGACCATACCGTACTCCAGCGCCTCGGCCACGCGGAAGATGCGGCCGACGTCGCGGCTGTAGAAGTAGCTGGCCAGGCCGAACTCGGTGGCGTTGGCCATCGCGATGGCATCGGCCTCGGTCTTGAAGCGGAACACCGGCGCCACCGGCCCGAAGGTCTCTTCCTTCGCACACAGCATATCGGGCGTCACGTCGGCCAGCACCGTGGGCGTGTAGAAGCGCTCGCCGATGCGCCCGCCGCCGACGACGACGCGCGCGCCCTTGGCCAATGCATCGGCCACATGACGCTCGACCTTCGCAATGGCCTGATCGTCGATCAGCGGCCCCTGGTGGATGCCGGCCTCGAAACCGTTGCCCACCTTGATGCCCTTGGCCTTGGCGGCCAGCTTCTCGACGAACGCGTCGTAGACGCCGTCCTGCGCGTACAGCCGGTTGGCGCAGACGCAAGTCTGGCCGGCGTTGCGGTACTTGCTCACCATCGCGCCTTCGACCGCGCTGTCGAGGTCGGCATCGTCGAACACGATGAACGGCGCGTTGCCGCCAAGCTCGAGCGAGATCTTCTTGATCGTCGGCGCGCATTGCTGCATCAGGATGCGGCCGACCTCGGTGGAGCCGGTGAACGACAGGTGGCGCACCACGTCGGAGCTGCACAGCACCTTGCCGATCTCGATCGAGCGCGTCGCGTCGGCGGTGATGACGTTCAGCACGCCCGGTGGCATGCCGGCACGCTGCGCCAGTTCGGCGCAGGCCAGCGCCGACAGCGGCGTCTGCTCGGCCGGTTTGATCACCACCGGGCAGCCGGCGGCCAGCGCCGGGGCGACCTTGCGCGTGATCATCGCGATCGGGAAGTTCCACGGCGTGATCGCCGCGCAGACGCCGATCGGCTGCTTGATGACGAGGTAGCGCTTGTTGTTGTCGGTGGTCGGTATGGTCTCGCCGTAGACGCGCTTGGCCTCCTCGGCGAACCACTCGATGAAGCTCGCGCCGTATCCGACCTCGCCCTTGGCCTCGGCCAGTGGCTTGCCCTGCTCGGCGGTCATGATGCGCGCCAGGTCGTCGGCGTGCTGGTGCAGCAGGGCGAACCACTTCATCATCACCGCATGGCGCTCCTTGGCGGTCTTGGCGCGCCAGAGCGGGAACGCCTGCTGGGCGGCGGCGACAGCGGCCATCGCCTGCTCGCTGCCAAGATTGGCCACGTCGGTCAGCTTGGCGCCGGTGGCCGGGTCGTGTACCGAGAAGCGCGCTACCCCGCGAACCCATTGGCCGCCGATCAATGCGTCGGTCTTCAGCAGGCTCGGATCATTCATCGTCGATAGTGGGGAGGTCTTCATGTCCATTGCGGTCTCCGATGCTCAGAGCCATTTTCGCCCAACGCAGCGTCCCCGATGTTGACCGGGATCGCCGACGTTGACATTCGGTTGGGTAGCCGCGCATTGACGCAGACCCGCAACGGCGTAGTTTCGAATCGCCCGCGGCGTTCGGCTGCCGCAGGGGGGGAAGGGGCACTTGCGCTCAGCGTTCGGGCCAGCCGTCCGAGCGCTGCAACTTCGCGAGGATGTCGGCCCCGTGAGCGTCGAGCGCGGGCGGCGGCAGATCGGCCACCGGGCGCAACCCGTCGAAGCGCATCGGCGTGGCGACCATCGGCATGCCGGCGTTTTCGATGCGCAGCCCGCGGTGCTTCACCTGCGGATGCTCGAACACGGCGGGCAGCGCGAGTATCGGCGCGCAGGGAACCGATTCGGGTTCGAGCAGCGCAGTCCATTGCGCGGTGGTGCGCTGTTTCATCCAGCCTGCGATCTGCGCCACGAGCTCGGATCGGTGCGCAATCCGGTCTTCATTCGTCGCGTAGTGCGGGTCACGTCCGACCTCCGGGTGCCCGGCCAATGCGCAGAAGCGCTGGAACTGCCCGTCGTTGCCGGTGGCCAGCACGATGTGCCCGTCCTGCGTGGCGAACACCTGGTAGGGCACGATGTTCACGTGCGCGTTGCCCATGCGTTTGGGGGTCCGTCCCCCGACGAGGTAGTTGCTGGCCTGGTTGGCGAGCATCGCCACTTGAGTGTCGAGCAGGGCGGCATCGATGTGCCGGCCACGCCCGGTGTGCTGCCGTTCGAGCAGGGCTGCCAGGATCGCGGTGGTGGCGTAGACGCCGGTAAAGAGGTCGGCCACCGCGACGCCCACCTTCTGCGGCTCGCTGCCGGGCGTGCCGTCCTTCTCGCCGGTGATGCTCATCAGTCCGCCGGTGGCCTGGATCGCGAAGTCGTAGCCTGCCGCCGATGCGAGCGGCCCGTCCTGGCCGAAGCCGGTGATCGAGCAGTAGATCAGGCGTGGGTTGATGGCGGCCAGGCTCTTGTGGTCCAGTCCGTACTTGGCCAGTTGGCCGACCTTGTAGTTCTCCAGCAGCACGTCCGCGTGCGCCACCAGCTGGCGCACCAGCGCGGCACCCGCGTCCAACGCGATGTCGATGGCGATCGAGCGCTTGCCGCGGTTGGCGCTGAGGTAGTAGGCCGAGACGCGCTGCGCACCGTCGCCCCACCAGGGCGGACCCCAGGCGCGTGTGTCGTCGCCGCTGCCGGGACGCTCGACCTTGATGACATCGGCGCCATAGTCGGCCAGCAGCTGGCCGCACCACGGGCCGGCCAGCACGCGCGACAGGTCGAGGACGCGGACGCCGTCGAGCATCCGGGCATCGCTCATGACGCTACGCCGTGAAGGCCTGGATGCCGGTGATGGCGCGGCCGAGGATCAGCGCATGGATGTCGTGCGTACCCTCGTAGGTGTTCACCACTTCCAGATTGACCAGGTGGCGCGCGACGCCGAATTCGTCGCTGATGCCGTTGCCACCCATCATGTCGCGCGCCAGGCGGGCGATGTCGAGCGCCTTGCCGCAGCTGTTGCGCTTCATGATCGAGGTGATCTCCACCGACGCGGTGCCGTCGTCCTTCATGCGGCCCAGGCGCAGGCAACCCTGCAGGCCGAGCGTGATCTCGGTCTGCATGTCGGCCAGCTTCTTCTGGATCAGCTGGTTCGCGGCCAGCGGGCGGCCGAACTGCTTGCGATCCAGCACGTACTGCCGGGCGCGAAACCAGCAGTCCTCGGCTGCGCCGAGCGCGCCCCAGGCGATGCCGTAGCGCGCGCTGTTCAGGCAGGTGAACGGGCCCTTGAGGCCGCGCACGTCGGGAAATGCATTCTCCTCGGGGCAAAACACCTCGTCCATGACGATCTCGCCGGTCAGCGATGCCCGCAGCCCCACCTTGCCGTGGATCGGCGGCGCGGACAGGCCCTTGCCACCCTTGTCGAGAATGAAGCCGCGGATCGCGCCCTCGTCGTCCTTGGCCCAGACCAAGAAGACGTCGGCGATCGGGCTGTTGCTGATCCACATCTTGGAGCCGCTCAACCGATAACCGCCCGGTACCTTCTTGGCCCGGGTGATCATGCTGCCGGGGTCGGATCCGTGGTTCGGCTCGGTCAGGCCGAAGCAGCCGATCCACTGGCCGGTGGCCAGCTTCGGCAGGTATTTCTGCCTCTGGGCCTCGGTGCCGAACTCGTGGATCGGCACCATCACCAGCGACGATTGCACGCTCATCATCGAGCGGTAGCCCGAGTCGACGCGCTCGACCTCGCGGGCGATCAGGCCATAGCAGACGTAGTTGAGGCCGGCGCCGCCGTAGGTGTCGGGAATGGTCGGGCCGAGCAGGCCCAGTTCACCCATCTCGCGAAAGATCGCCGGGTCAGTCTTCTCATGGCGGAAGGCATCGAGCACGCGCGGCGCCAGCTTGTCGCGGCAGTAGGCAGCGGCCGCGTCGCGCACCGCACGCTCGTCCGCGGTCAGTTGATCATCCAGGTGCAGCGGGTCGTCCCAGCTGAAGCGGGGGGCGTGGGCCATGGCGGACTCGTCCTTTCGTGCGCTCGGGCAGCGGGAGGCCCGAAGCGGCGATCGTAGCGCCATGCGGGGGCGCTGCCGGCGATCTGGCGCAACCCTGCGCGCCGGGCCCGCGGCCCGGCCGGTACGGCCTATTTCTTCGGATGGGCCGGAGCCGTCACTGGCGCCGCCGCCACGCTGCTGGCCGCGTAGGTGAGCTTGGCTTCGCGCATCAGCACGCGATGAAAACTCTCCGCACGGTCGAGCCAGTTCACGAACGGTTCGCCGCTGAGCACCGTCTGCTTGAACGCGCCCTGAGCCATGAAGTCCTTCCACTCGGGCTGCGCGCGCACCTTGTCGAGCAGCTGCACGTAGTAGGTCACCTGTTCCGGCGTGGCACCCGCCGTCGTGAAGATGCCCCGCATCATCAGGTACTGCACCGGAATGCCGAACGACATGCAGGTGGGCAGGTCGTTCCAGCTCTGGCTGCTGGTGACCTTGTTCGGGTAGTCGAGCTTGTTGCCGTCGAACACGCAAAGCGGACGCACCTTGCCCTCGCGCCATAGTTTCTCGGCCTCGATCGGGTTGTTGACGGTCAGGTCGACCTGCTTTTCAGCCAACGACCGTGCGACATCGCCGCCGCCCTTCAGCGGCAGGTAGGCCAGGCGGGTGGAAGCAGCGGTCTCGAGCAGCACGCTGATCAACTGGTCCTCCTGCTTGCTGCCGGTGCCGCCAAGCTTCAAGGCATTCGGCGGGCTGGACCGCATCGCATCCAGCACGTCCTTGGCCGACTTGTACGGCGAGTCGGCATGGACCCACAACACGAATTGGTCCAGCGCCATCATCTCCACCGGCGTGATGTCGCGCCAGTTGAAGTCGGCCCCGGTGGCCAGCGGCGTCGTGAACAGGTTCGACAGCGTGATCAGCAGCTTGTGCGGGTTGCCGCGCGAGGCCTTGACGTCCAGCAGGCCCTCGGCACCCGAGTTGGCCGACTTGTTGACCACCGTCAGCGGCTGCTTCATCAGCCCATGTTTGGTCACCACCTGCTGGATGAATCGCGCCATCTGGTCGGCGCCGCCGCCGGTGCCGGCCGGGACCACCAGTTCCACCGGTGCGGTCGGCTCCCACGCAAACGCCGGCGCGGCCAGCGCCAGGCAGGCCGCGGCTGCCAATCGGCGACCCCAGGCAGCCACTGGCCCGTTCCCGAGTCGCCAGCCCGCTGCCGTCTGCCGATGAATCCGCCGCGATTGCCTGCTCATGAACATCCCCAACGCCCAGGAAGGTGCCATACAACGATGGCCCGAATGCTACGACCATGGCCCGCTGTCGGTGCGGCATTTCTGTGCACGGGTTGGCGAAGAGCGCAACGATAGAATCGCGGGCTTGCTTTTTGTCCCTTGACAACCACACCCGGGGCCACGCACCAGGGCTTCGCCAATGAAAGCCGCCGACATCCGCGCCACGTTCTTGAAGTACTTCGAGTCGAAGGGGCACCAGATCGTGGCCTCTTCGCCGGTGGTGCCAGGCGACGACCCGACGCTGTTGTTCACGAACGCCGGGATGAACCAGTTCAAGGACGTCTTTCTTGGTTTCGACAAGCGTCCCTACAGCCGTGCGGCGACCAGCCAGAAGTGCATCCGCGCGGGCGGCAAGCACAACGACCTGGAGAACGTGGGCTACACGGCACGGCACCACACGTTCTTCGAGATGCTGGGCAACTTCAGCTTCGGCGACTACTTCAAGCGCGACGCGCTGAAGTACGCGTGGGAACTGCTCACCGTGCATTTCAGGCTGCCGCCGGACAAGCTGTGGGCCACGGTGTATGCCGACGACGACGAGGCCTACGACATCTGGGTCAAGGAGATCGGCCTGCCGCCCGAGCGCGTGGTGCGGATCGGCGACAACAAGGGCGGCGCTTTTGCTTCCGACAACTTCTGGATGATGGGCGACACCGGGCCCTGCGGCCCTTGCTCCGAGATCTTCTACGACCATGGCCCTGAAGTCGCGGGCGGTCCGCCCGGCTCACCCGAGCAGGACGGCGACCGCTACATCGAGATCTGGAACAACGTCTTCATGCAGTTCAACCGCACCGAAGACGGCGTGATGCACAAGCTGCCCAAGCCGAGCGTGGACACCGGCATGGGCCTGGAGCGACTGACCGCGGTGCTGCAGCACGTGCACAGCAACTACGAGATCGACCTGTTCGTCGACCTGCTGGCCGCGGCGAAGAAAGCCGTGGACGTGGCGGGCGGCGTGGACTGCGACAGGAATTCGCCGTCATTGAAGGTCATCGCCGACCACATCCGCGCCTGCGCATTCACTGTCACCGACGGCGTGATTCCGGGCAACGAGGGCCGTGGCTACGTGCTGCGGCGCATCGCCCGGCGGGCGATTCGTCACGGCTACAAGCTGGGCGCGCGCAAGCCGTTCTTTCACTCGCTGGTGGCCGCGCTGGACCGGGCCATGGGCGACGCCTACCCGGAGCTGCGCCGGGGCGTCGCGCGCACCACCGAGGTGTTGAAGGCCGAGGAAGAGCGGTTCTTCCAGACCATTGCCAATGGCATGGAGATCCTGGAGAACGCACTCGCCGCGCTGCCGGCAAGGCCTGGGGAGGGCCGCGCGGCGGCGCCGCTGGACGGCGAGCTGGCGTTCAAGCTGCACGACACCTTCGGCTTTCCGCTCGACCTCACCGCCGACGTGTGCCGCGAGCGCGGCTTCGTGGTCGACGAGGTGGCGTTCAACGCGGCGATGAAGCGCCAGCGCGAGCAGGCGCGCGCCTCGGCCAAGTTCAAGGTGGCGGCGGGGCTCGCGTACAGCGGCGTGCCCACGGCGTTCCATGGCTACGAGGCGCTGACTCACGAGGGCGCGAAGGTCATCGCGTTGTACGTCGATGGTGCGGCCGTGAGGTCGGTCAAGGCTGGCGAAGACGCGGTGATCGTGCTCGACCACACGCCGTTCTATGCCGAGAGTGGCGGCCAGGTCGGCGACACCGGCGAGCTGCGCAACCCGGTCGCGCGCGCGCTGGTCGAGGACACCACCAAGGTGCAGGCCGATGTGTTCGGCCACCAGGCCCGTGTGGTGGAAGGCACGATCGGCGTCGGCGAGACGCTCGATGCGCGCGTCGACACCGTCCAGCGTGCCCGCACCGTGCGCAACCACAGCGCGACCCATCTGATGCACAAGGCATTGCGCGAAGTGCTGGGGGCGCATGTGCAGCAGAAGGGCTCGCTGGTGGACTCCGAGCGCACGCGGTTCGACTTCAGCCACAACGCACCCGTGTCCGACGAGCAGATTCGTAAGGTGGAGTCGCTCGTGAACGCCGAAATCCTGGCCAATGTCGCCACGCAGGCGCGCGTGTTGCCGATGGAGCAGGCGCAGAAACTCGGCGCGATGATGCTGTTCGGCGAGAAGTACGGCGATACCGTGCGCGTGCTCGACATCGGTTCCAGCCGTGAGTTGTGCGGCGGCACCCATGTGCGCGCCACCGGCGACATCGGCCTGTTCAAGATCGTCGCCGAGGGCGGCGTGGCCGCCGGCGTGCGGCGGGTCGAGGCAGTGACCGGCGACCACGCGCTGGCCTATCTGCAGCAGATGGAGTCCACCGTCGGGCGCGTGGCCGGCAGCCTCAAGGTCACGCCCGCCGAAGTCGACGCACGGGTGTCGCTGGTGCTCGATCAGGTGCGTGCCCTGGAGAAGGAAATCACCGCGCTGAAAGGCAAGCTCGCCTCGGCGCAGGGCGACGAGCTGCTCGCGCAGGCCGTCGACGTCAAGGGGCTGAAGGTGCTGGCGGCGGTGCTGCACGGCGCCGACGCGAAGGCGCTGCGCGAGACCATGGACAGGCTGAAGGACAAGCTGAAGAGCGCGGCCATCGTGCTGGCCGCGGTGGATGGCGGCAAGGTTCAACTGGCCGCCGGCGTGACGGCCGATGCGATGGCGCGCGTCAAGGCCGGCGATCTGGTCAATTTCGTCGCGGGACAGGTGGGTGGCAAGGGCGGCGGCAAGCCCGACCTGGCGATGGCCGGCGGCACCGATCCCGGCGGCCTGCCGAAGGCCCTCGGGTCGGTTCGGGCCTGGGTGGCCGAGCGGCTGTGACGCCGCAAGTCAGCGCGTCAGCTGCCCGTATGGCCGGATCGCCTCGACCGCCACGCTCGAGTTGCCCATCGTGGCCACGAATTCCACGAGCGTGGGCGACCCGCCTGCCATGACCACCATCACGGTTCGCCGGGCCCGAACCGGCGACGCCGAGGCGTTTGCGCGGATGATGGGTGACCCGCAGGTTCTGCCCGGATTGCTGCAGCTGCCGTATCCCAGCATCGAGGCCTGGCGCACGCGTCTGGCCGAACACGACGCTCCTGGCCGGCACGACCTGTTGCTGGTCGCCGAGATCGATGGCGCCGTGGTCGGTAATGGCGGCCTGAACCCGACAGGCCCGGCCCTGCGCCGCCGTCACGCGCTCGGGCTGGGCATTGCCGTGGCGGCCGAGTGGCAGCGTCGGGGCGTCGGCTCGGCCTTGATGGCCGCGCTGATCGACGCGGCCGACCGATGGCTGGGCTGCCTGCGCATCGAGCTCACGGTGTTCACCGACAACGCCGCCGCGATCGCGCTGTATCGCAAGTTCGGCTTCGAACTCGAAGGCACGCATCGGGCCTATGCCTTGCGCGATGGCAGCTACGCCGACGTGCACGCGATGGCGCGCCTGCACCCGAATCCGCCGCGCATTCCAGGCTGACCGACCGCGACACCGATCGCCATTGCCCGGTTGCCAGCGGCAGGCGCCGGGCTGTCGTACAGTGCGCGTTCCGCCGCCGCGCTGACAGCGCCTGCCTTGTCGATGACACCGTACTTATCCACCCGTCGCGCCCTCTTGGCATTCGCCGCGGCCGCTCCGTTCGGCGCGGCGGCGGCGTACCAGTTGCGTGACTGGCCGTCGGGACAGGCTGTTCCGGTGTTCCTGTTGAATGACCTCGACGGCAAGGCCTGGAGCCTGTCGGATCTGCGTGGGCGCGCAGTGCTGCTGAATTTCTGGGCCACCTGGTGCGAGCCCTGTCGTGCCGAGATGCCATCACTGCAGGCGCTGGCGCAGCGTCACGCGGCCGACGGCCTGGTCACGCTGACCGTGAACTACCAGGAGTCGGACCTGACGATTCGACGTTTTCTGGAGAAGACGCCCATCACGCTGCCCGTGCTGCTGGACCGCGATGGCGCCGCCTCCAAGGCCTGGACGCCACGGGTGTTTCCGAGCACGGTGCTGATCGACCGCACCGGGCGGCCGCGTCGCGTGGTGGTCGGCGAGGTCGACTGGAGCGGCGAAGACGCGAAAGCCTGGATGGCCGACTTGCTGAAAAGCGTATCCCGTGGTGGATGATGGATGACCTGAGCGGCCGGTGCGTCGGCCGATGTGTTGACCTTGTGAACGGAGGATGACCGATGATGATGCAAAGACGCTCGATTCTGATGGCCGGTGGCGCCGCAGCGCTCACGAGCAGCCTGCCGCTGCAGGCGCAGGAGCGCCAGTTCGCGCCACAACCGGGTACCTGGCGCGAGTTCGAGCTCACCACACGCATCGAGGTCAAGCAGGCCAAGGGCGCGACCCGTGTCTGGGTGCCGCTGCCGTCGATCGACAGCGACTACCAGAAGTCGCTCGACGACACCTGGAGCGGCAACGCCGCGTCCGCGCGCGTGGCGTCGGACCAGCACTACGGCGCGCGCATGCTGGCGGCGGAGTTCCCTGCTGACAACACGGCGCCGGTGGTCGAGGTCGTGAGCCGCGTCCGCACGCAGAGCCGCGCGGTGGACTGGGGCCGCAAGACTGCGGTGGCCGCCGACCCGGCGACGCTGCGCGCCTGGATGCAGCCGACGGAGCTGATGCCCACCGATGGCATCGTGCGCAAAACCGCGCTCGAGATCACCAACGGTGCGCGGTCGGATCTGGAGAAGACCCAGCGCGTGTTCGACTGGGTGGTCAACAACACCTATCGCGAGCCCAAGGTGCGCGGCTGCGGCGTTGGCGACATCAAGTCGATGCTCGAAACCGGCAACCTGCACGGCAAGTGCGGCGACATCAATGCGCTGTTCGTGGGCCTGCTGCGCTCGGCCGGGGTGCCGGCGCGCGACGTTTATGGCATCCGCCTGGTGCCCTCGGCGTTCGGCTACCGAGAACTCGGCGGCAACCCGGCCAGCCTGAAAGGCGCGCAGCACTGCCGTGCCGAGGTCTTTCTGAAGGACTACGGATGGGTTGCCATGGACCCGGCCGACGTCGGCAAGGTGATGCGACTGGAAACGCCGGAATGGCTGAAGGATCCGACGCATCCGGTGGTGCAGCCGGTGAACAAGGCGCTGTTCGGCGGCTGGGAAGGCAATTGGCTGGCCTACAACACCGCGCACGACGTGGCGTTGCCCGGCAGCAATGGTCCGAAGCTCGGCTTCCTGATGTATCCGCAATGCGAGAACGCGGCCGGTCGCTACGACTCGCTCGACCCGGACAACTTCAAGTACACCATCAGCGCGCGTGAGATCAAGGCTTGACCGGTGAGGCGGTCGCCGACGAAGCGCCAGCTCTGAGCGAATTCGAGCGGGCCTGCTGGCGTCTGGCCGGGTTCGATCGGCTGGTGTCGCCGGAGTGGGTCGACGGCTACCTCAGTGCGGTGCTGACGGGGCCGCGTGCCGTGCAGCCCGATGAGTGGCTTCCAGCGATGCTGGGCGACGCGTTCGACCGGGTGTTTGCCGACCCGGCCGATGTGCGCTTCGCCCGGCGCGCGCTGACGTCGCGCTGGCGGGAACTCGCGTCCCAGCTCGACGCCGAGGCTTTGCTCGAGGAGCCCGACGTCATTCGACTCGCGCCGTGGATCATGGCCTACGACGAGCCTGACCGGCTCGACTTCGTGGCGCAGGGCCATGGCACGGCGGAGCAGGCGCAAGACGAACTGCAGCCCGGTGTGGCCTGGGCGCGCGGGTTCAAGGCCGCGACCGTCGGCTTCGCGGCCGACTGGGTGGTGCCCGACGGCGCCACTGACGCCGGCCGTGGATTCCTGGCCTCGATGGATTGCATCGCCGCGCTGCAGCTACCGGCCGTCGAGCTGAAAGGCTACCTCGATGCGCACCATCCGCAGGGCCATCCCTGCCGCGACGAACTGATCGATGCCGCCTGTCTCGCCGCGCAGGACCTGCGCCTGTACTGGGTCGAGCACGCCCCGCGTCCGGAAACCCGGCGAGTGGCTGAGCAACCCGGGCGCAACGACCCCTGCCACTGCGGCAGCGGAAAGAAGTACAAGAAGTGCCACGGCGCCTGAGGCGCTCGCTGCTACATTGCGCGCCATGTCGGAGACGCAGCCGTTGAAACACCGCCGGATCGTGCTCGGCCTGACCGGCGGCATCGCCTGCTACAAGGCGGCGGAGCTGACGCGGGAGTTGGTCCGGGCCGGCGCCAGCGTGCAGGTCGTGATGACGAGTGCCGCCGAGGCGTTCATCACGCCGGTGACGATGCAGGCCCTGAGCGGGCGGGTGGTGTACACGAGCCAATGGGATGCACGCGAAGGCAACAACATGGCGCACATCAACCTCACGCGCGATGCCGATGCGGTGCTCGTGGCGCCGGCCTCCGCCGACTTCATCACCAAGCTGGCCCATGGTGCAGCCGACGACCTGCTGAGCCTGCTGTGCCTGGCGCGGCCGATCGATCGTTGTGCGCTGCTCATCGCGCCGGCGATGAACCGCGAGATGTGGGCGCATCCGGCCACGCAACGCAACGTGGCGCAGGTGCGCGCCGACGGCGCCACGGTGCTCGGCCCGGCCGCCGGTGACCAGGCCTGCGGTGAAATCGGCGACGGCCGCATGCTCGAGGCCGAGGAATTGCGCGACGAACTGGTGGCGCACCTGCAGCCCAAGCTGCTGGCCGGCAAGCGGGTGCTGGTGACGGCAGGCCCCACCTTCGAAGCCATCGATCCGGTGCGCGGCATCACCAACCTGTCCAGCGGCAAGATGGGCTTTGCCATCGCGCGTGCGGCGCAGGAGGCCGGCGCCGAGGTGACTCTGGTCGCTGGACCGGTGCACCTGGCCACGCCGCGGCACGTGCAGCGCATCGACGTGCAGAGCGCCCAGCAGATGCACGACACCGTGCTGCCGAGGGCCGCGGCACACGACGTGTTCGTGGCCACGGCCGCGGTGGCCGACTGGCGCCCGGCGACGTTCGCGCAGCGCAAGATCAAGAAGGACGGTTCGAAGACCACGCCGACCTTCGAGCTGACCGAGAACCCCGACATCCTGGCCGCCGTGGCGCGCCTGCCCGATCGACCCTATTGCGTGGGCTTTGCGGCGGAAACCGATGACCTGGCGCGCAACGCGCGCGACAAGCTGGCGCGCAAGAACGTGCCGCTGATCGTCGGCAACCTCGGCCCGGCCACGTTCGGCCGCGACGACAACGCGCTGCTGCTGGTGGATGCCCAGGGCGAGCGCCAATTGGCCAGCGCCGACAAGCTCACGCTGGCGCGCGAGCTGGTGCGCGAGATCGCGGCGCGCCTGAAATCCGCGACATGACGGTCGTCGACCTCAAGGTGCTCGACCGGCGGATGGCCGACCATTTGCCGGCCTACGCCACGCCCGGCAGCGCCGGGCTCGACCTGCGCGCCTGCCTGGACGCGCCGTTGACGCTCGAGCCCGGCCAGAGCGCATTGATCCCGACCGGGCTGTCGATTCACATCGCCGATCCCGGGTTGGCCGCGATGTTGTTGCCGCGCTCGGGGCTCGGCCACAAGCACGGCATCGTGCTGGGCAATCTGGTCGGCTTGATCGACAGCGACTACCAGGGCCCGCTGATGGTGAGTTGCTGGAACCGAGGGAACACCTCGTTCACCCTGCAGCCGATGGAGCGCATCGCGCAGATGGTCATCGTACCGGTGGTTCAGGCGCAGTTTCGGCGCGTCGATGAGTACGCGGCGTCCGACCGGGGCCAAAGCGGCTTCGGCTCCACCGGGCGCCAATAGCGCCGGCGCGGGTCAGTGCAGGCGCTGCTTGTCGGGCGCCGTCGCCAGCACCGTGACCGGACCGCCGTCGACGCTGCCCTGCTCGATTTCACCCTCGGTGGCGGCACGCACCTCGATCACCTTGACGTGCAGGCGCAGCGCCACGCCAGCCAATGGGTGATTGCCGTCCAGCACCACGTGCGACGGATAGACCTCGGTGACGGTGTAGATGGCGTCGTCGGGCATCTCGGTCGTCCGCGCGCCGGCTGGCAGCCCGTCGAACTGCATGCCGGGTTCGAGGTGCTCGGGGAAGAGCGAGCGGTCCTCGAAGCACACCTTGCCGGAGTCGTATTCGCCGAAGGCGTGCTCGGGCTCGAGATGCAACGTGGTCTCGAAGCCGGCGCTCTGGCCATCCAGCGCTTCCTCGACCTTGGCGAGCAGGTCTTCGCCGCCGAAGTAGAACTCCATCGGCTCGGTCAACTCGTCGATGGCCTCACCCTGGGCGTCGTGCAACGTCCACGTCAGACTGACGACGCAGGGGCTGGCGATCTGCATCGAGTGATGATCGCATATTGCGGACGTCGCGCGCAGGGGTGCGGCTGCGCACGGCGACAATCGTGCCCATGGACCTCGAGACCGGAACCGCGCTGCTGGGAGGCATGTCGGCGGCCGGATTCATGCGCCGGGTGTGGCAGCGCAAGCCGATGCTCGTGCGGGCGGCCTGGCCCGGCGTGAAGCCGCCGCTGACCCGCGCAGCGCTGTTCGCAATGGCGGGCCGCGACGACGTCGAGTCGCGACTGATCAGCCACCAGGCTCATGCCTGGGCGCTGCGCCAGGGACCGTTTTCACGCCGCAGTCTGCCGCCGCTGGTGCGACCGCGATGGACATTGCTGGTGCAGGGTGTGGACCTGCACGACGACATGGCACACGCGATGCTCGAGCCTTTTCGCTTCGTCGGCGACGCGCGCCTGGATGACCTGATGATCTCGTTCGCCACCGACGGCGGCGGGGTCGGGCCGCACCTGGACGCCTACGACGTCTTCCTGCTGCAGTTGCAGGGATGCCGCCGCTGGCGGGTGGGCCCGGTACGCGATCGTCGTCTGGTGGACGGCGCGCCGCTGAAATTGCTGCGGCATTTCGAAGCGACACACGATTGGCTGCTCGAACCCGGCGACATGCTCTACCTGCCGCCGATGTGGGGCCACGACGGCGTCGCCGTGGGTGAGTGCATGACGGCGTCGATCGGCTTTCGTGCGCCGGCGCGCACGGCGCTGGCGCGCGACCTGATGCACTTGGTCGCCGAATCGCTGCCCGAACCGGTGTCCGCGGACGTCGTGTACCGCGATGTCGCAGGCGCGGCAACCGCGACGCCGGCCCGCATTGCCTCAGGCCTTCAGGCTTTTGCCCGGGATGCCTGGCAACGGGTGCAAGGCGATGCCACCCTCATGCGGCGCGCGCTGGGCCAGTGGTTGAGCGAGCCCAAGGCCCAGGTGTGGTTCACCGGCGGATTGCCGCTCGGCAGCGCCGATTGCGCACTGCGCCTGGACCGACGCAGCCGCATGATCTATGACGACGATCACGTCTTCCTCAACGGCGAATGGTTCAGTGTCCGCGGACGCGATGTGACAATTCTGCGCAAGCTGGCCGATCAACGCCAGTTGTCGGGTGACGACAGGAAACGCCTCGGCGCATCGGCTCGCGCTCTTCTCGTTCAATGGTCTTTGGCCGGGTGGCTCCATGAATGCTGACACGACTCCACAGGCGATCCTCCGGTCGCGCATCGAGTTTCAAGAGGCCGCGCGCGCGCTGATGCTTGCCTTGCCTGAAGTCAAGCCCCGCGACGTGCTGATCGTCGACCTCGACTTCTCG